>Ga0334722_10001957_pt1 | contig 24245 bp, 31 predicted proteins | sample C3_bottom_MG_FD_207210 | JGI IMG/M metagenome (GOLD analysis project Ga0334722, IMG submission 207210) | Sediment microbial communities from Yellowstone Lake, YNP, Wyoming, USA - C3_bottom | ecosystem: Environmental > Aquatic > Freshwater > Lake > Sediment | place: USA: Wyoming | collected... | reverse complement strand
TTCTCCCAACACTCTTAAAGTCGGTGCGATGATCGTGTTGTTGATAAGTGCCCTTAAATCTGGACTGTCTTCGAGAATGGGGTAAATTGCACCCATGCCCCCGGTATTTGGGCCTTTATTCCCGTCGAACACCGGTTTGTGATCGCGGATCGGCGGGAAGGAAACAAAATTCTCTCCGTCCGTAATCACGAGCACCGAACATTCCGGTCCTTTGAGATAATCCTCTACGAGAATCCTCAATCCGGCATCGCCGGCAATCTTTTCCACCATAAGCTGATGAATAAACAGGTCGGCTTCCTCGCCGGTTGGACAAACAGCTACGCCTTTTCCAAGAGCCAATCCGTCCGCCTTGATGACAACCGGCATATCAAAGGATTGTTTTTTCACATACTCGTGGGCGAGATCGGGGTTGTTAAAAGCCCGATATCCGGCCGTTGGAACTCCGGCTCTTTTCATAATTTCCTTGGCAAAGATCTTTGACGATTCAATCCGTGTTGCTGAGGCGGACGGGCCAAAGACTTTGAAGCCGCGATCGGACAGTTGATCAGCCAAACCGAGCGCGAGGGTATCTTCCGGGCCAACCACGGTCAGATCCGGTTGGATTCGTTCGGCAAGTGCCAAAAGACCTTGAATGTCTGTTGCTGGGAAAGCAGGGTAGCACTCACCAAACTTCATAAGCCCGGCATTTCCCGGGGCCGAATGGAACTCTACTACTCCTCCTAAATCTTGTTTCATCTTCCAAGCGAGCGCGTGTTCTCGGCCGCCGCCGCCGACAATCAGAATCTTTTCCATGTTAAAGATCTCCTCCTGTAGTTTTTCTGTGTTACTGACTATTGCGATTATAAATTTATAAGAGTAAATCGTCAAGCTCAAAGCATAACTGTTTTTGATAAAAAAATAGCGGCGGAGGGTTTGTTCAAATTGACTTTCCTTCTATTGTCACTTAATGTTTAAGTAAAAGGAGGAAAATGCACACAATTGTTCTATCGCTGCATGTAATCGGTTCGGGGATAATGCTGGGGGTAGTTTTTACTTCCCTCATTATTGTCATGAAAAAGACTTTGAGCCAAGAATCGGTAGGGATTTTGAAAAAAATCCAGCTTTTTGGAACATTGGGAGCGTCTTGGCAAGTTATTACCGGACTAATCTTGTTTTTCCAAGAAAAGGGAGAATTTATTGAAAGCACGCTTTTTTGGGTTAAAATGGGTCTTTTTGTTCTCGACGGCGTAATTGCCCTTCTAATTATCGGCCGTCAAATTAAAAAAGCCGAAAGTCTGAGAAAAGGTCAAACGCTGAATGTCAGTAGCGTTCCTTTGTGGGCAATGACTTCATTAGTGATAATTTCAACAGTCATTATTTTAGGGGTTTTCTTAATGGGTGCTAATTAATAAAATAGAGAGGAGGACATGAGAAAAGTAATAATTATTTTAGCAATTTATTCTATTTTGGTTTCTGCCTATGCCATTGTTGCCGAGTTTTTTAGAGTCGGCCATGAGGTCAAAATTACTCTAGTCGTTCCGTTTATTCATCTTGTCACACTTTTACCAGTAATCATTTTTGGTTTTATTGTCCTAAAACGCCTCAAAAAGAGTAAATAACAATTTTTTAGATAAAAAAGAAGCGGCAGAACGGATCTGCCGCAGTCTTTCACCGGTTTTCCGGTGGCTATGCTTTGACGAGAATATGGTCAGAAATGTGCCATGGTGGTGAGCTCGTTACCTTGACCCAGGTTTCATCTCCAACAGCGTAATGAACTTTTCCCGGCGGGATCTCGAAGTTGTCATTTTTATGGAGCAATGTTTCTACTCCGTCAACAAACATCCTCAAATCGCCTTGGAGAATAGTGTAACTTTCTCTGATGCTGTTGTGGTAATGACAACCAGAACGGTCAATTACAGCGATAGCGATTCCACGTCCAGGACTAGTCTCGCAGATTATTTCAGTCGGGTTGTCTTCGGGAATCTTGACAATTTTCCGATGCGGATAGTTGTGTTGCAATTGATTTACAACCTGATCAACGTTCATTGTTTTTACCTCTCAAAGTTCTAAGGAAATCATACCAAAGAAGTAAAGTGATTATCAAGTCAACAAGAAAAGGGCCGTTGCTGGCCCTTTTCTTCAACTAAGATTTTGCTAGAGGTTTCTGCGTATGAGATATGTTTATGATTCTCCAGAAATCCTTGCTTAATCGTAGTTGTATTTTTTGGGAGTTTTACCTTGCTGTCCATATTGGAGCGGCAAAGTTTTTGGTCCTTATTTTTCGACCAATTAAATTATATAAAGGGAAACTTAGAAAAAGCTTAAGATTGACTTTTGGTTCTGGATATAATATGATTGTTTCATTCGGGAAATTCTTAGGAGGCTGAAATGCATATAGTAAATGTTGCAGGAGTAGCAGTAGGCGGTGCAGTTGCGATTTACGGTTCATGTATTGTCTTCTTCTACCACGGTTCGTGCCGATTTTTCTCTAAAGTCGGGACGCATACATCTGATTATGAACGCTGTAAGAAGGAGAAAAAGCTCTGGTTTAAGACGGCCATAGCTGGTCTGGTAATAGGAATTTTGTCTATCACATTACTGAAATTCTAGAAATGGGAGAAAATATGGCAGCAAAGCAAGAAACAGACGAGCAGTCAAAAGTAGTGGAACTAAGAGTTATCCAACCAACAAAGAAACAGGATCCTTTTCCTAATTGGTTTGCGGTAGCATTTCTCCTTCTCATCTTTTTTTTGGGCGTTAGTCCACAGTGGTTTACCGACTTTCTTGACAGGACTTTTCATTTCCTTTTCGGCCGGTAGGTTTTCACCTACCGGTTTCCAGCTTTTTAGATAAAAATCAGGCGGCCACCGTGGCCGCCTTTGACATTCTTAGATTTTGTTGTGCGGGACTTTTCACGGCCACGCTACAGAATGGAAAAAACTTCTGATCGTGTCATCGTATGAAGAAATCAGCTCAAAGGTTTCTTCTGCGTACTGTGCGCGCATGCTGAAAGGAATACCGTTTCCGGTTCGAAGCTCCTCGATAATCTCGGTCATGAGCCCCATTCCCGGTATCGGGACGACCCACTCGCAGTTTTTGGCTGCTTCGCGCAGAAGCGTCGGGCCTCCGATATCAATCTTCTCAATCAACTTCAGAAGATCATTTTCGCCTGATGCGAGCGTTTGTTCGAAGGGATAGATGCTGACCGCGACAATGTCCCAGGGTTTTGCTTTGGGATATAATCCTCGGCAATATTCGGCGAAATCAGCCATGTGTTGAGGGTCATTTCGGCGGGGAAGAATTGCGCCTCCGCTCTCATAACCCAATGTGGCTAAGCGATGGCTCATCGCAGGCGGCTTGCCAGTAACTTCTACATTAAAGTCAATTACAGGAATCCCATGATCTGCGAGGTACTTTGCCGTTCCGCCGCTGGAGTAAATGGTTTCTACGCCAACGTTCAGCAGAGCTTGGGCGTGGACTTCAAGACCTGGTTTCTCAGAATCGAAAACTGAGAAAAAGGCCGTCTTCGGGAAAACTGGTGCTGTGTTAAAGCCTTCCGGGATACTGACTTTCATGGTTTTCTCCTCCGTCACAAGATAGTCTTTGAATCTTCTTGCATTTTATCTTAAAACCCTTTTATCGTCAATGGCGGGTATGCGGCTTGACAAGAAATCAAGAACCTTCTTAAATAAAAAGAAATATGTCAAATCACGATATTAATCTAGCTTTGACGTTTGATGATGTCCTCTTGCTCCCGGGATTTGCTGATTTTACGCGCTCAGAAATTAATTTAGATACTAACTTGACCTCAAAAATCAAATTACAGTTGCCGCTGGTTTCTGCGCCGATGGATCGCGTTACCGAAAGCCGGTTAGCGATAGCTTTGGGAAAGTTGGGCGGGATTGGAATTATTCATCGCAATTTGACTATTTCTGATCAGGTAGCAGAAGTACTAAAAGTTAAAAAAGAACAATTATTGGTTGGAGCGGCAATTGGCGCGACACTAGGTCACGGGGAAAGAGTTAAGGCTTTATTTAAGGCTGGGGTTGATGTAATTGTTGTCGATTCAGCCCACGGCTTTTCAAAATCAGTCATTGAAACGACTAAATCAATTAAAAAATCGCATCCAAAACTTCAGGTTATTTCGGGAAATGTGGCAACCTTTGATGGCGCAAAAGCCTTGATCAGGGCAGGCGCAGATGGCCTAAGAGTGGGGATGGGGCCGGGTTCAATTTGTTCGACGAGAATTATTTCCGGGATGGGTGTACCGCAAATTACCGCTTTGGAAGAAACGGTTCGAGCGGCAAAACCGACTAATACTCCCGTGATTGCCGATGGCGGCATTCGCTATTCCGGAGATATTACAAAGGCTTTAGCAATCGGCGCTTCTTCTGTGATGATGGGATCCTTGTTTGCCGCGACCGATGAGTCTCCCGGCCGTATTATCACCTTAAGACGTGACGGCAAACTTTCTAAATTTAAAGAGTATAGGGGGATGGGTTCTGAAGGAGCAATGAAGACGGGCGCAAAAATCAAGTCCGAAGGCGAATTTCATAACAAGGAGTACAATAAAACAACACTTATTGCTGAAGGAATTGAAGGGATCGTACCTCTTCAAGGACCTTTAAGAGAATTCACTGAGCTGATGATGGGCGGTCTTCGTTCGGGGATGTATTATGTTGGTGCCAAATCACTTCCGGAACTTTCAAAAAAAGCTAAATTTATAAAAATTACTCAAGCATCTTTGCAGGAAAGCCATCCGCATGATGTTTTTATCACTAACGGCGGCAAGAACTATCGTTAATTTTCTTTAGAGTTTTCTTTTTTTCTTAAGCCATGAAAAGCTTGATGGACTTCTTTTAAATGTTGATCGGTAACATGAGTATAGATTTGAGTTGTGGTAACTGATGAATGGCCCAAAAGTGATTGAACGGCTCTTAGATCGGCTCCGCCCATCAAAAGATCGGTCGCAAAGCTGTGACGGAGAACATGGGGAGTAACATTTTTAGTAATGCCGGCGGCGATTGCGTGTTTATGAATCATCCGTTGGATGGAGCGAGGAGTTATCGGTTTCTCTTGTATCTTGTTACGCATGCCTAAAGGTGTCACTTGTATCTTATTTGAATGGCCGTAAGATATAAATAAATATTCTGATTTATCATTTCTTCCTGAAAGATATTGTTCCAGTGATTTTTTTGCGGCCTCATCAATAAAAACGACTCTGACCTTACCGCCTTTTCCTTTGACGGAAAATTCGCCGGTTTCTAAATTAATATCTTCTTTTTTTAGATTCGAAAGTTCGCTTACTCGTAAACCTGTAGAAAATAAGAGGTCCAAGATTGCTTTATCGCGCTTGCCGTGTAAAGTATTGGTATCGATACTGGATAATAACCGCTCTAATTCATCATGGTCTAAAAAAGTAATTTGCCGTTCATCGGTTTTTGCGAGTTCGATTTGTTCCGGAGGCAAAGTTTGAATATTTTTTTTTCCAAGATATTTTAAAAAAGATCTTAAAGCGATTAAATAGTAATTTTGAGTAGATTTAGATTTAATTTTCGCTGAGCGATTAAGAGCCAGACGATATTTGGTAACCAGTTCTGAAGTTATTTGAGCGGGTTCTTCGATCTTTTGACCCTTGGCAAAATCGGCGAAAGTTTTAAGATAATGATGGTAGTTTTTAGCCGTAGTAGTAGACCGGCCTTTTTCAATTTCTAAATATTCTAAAAAAGAAGTTATTGAAGATGAAATCGTCACATGCCCTCCTAATATAAAGGGCAGGGAAGGTTTATTAGGGCCTAAGTTTAATAGCTTTTGGGCCATCAAAGCCTTTTACGCCTTTCCCGCCTATTTATATTTTACGACGTTTTTTACTAGTTGTCAAAACGAAACAGGTCTGGTAAAGTAGTAATGAAATGATCCAGCGGATTAAAGATTTAGATTTGAAAATTTTACTCTCTCTGAACCACTTTTTTGCCATTCATGGTGGGTTTTTAAATAAATTTTTGGCGGAATATTTGACTTATTCTTTGCCGATTATTTTAGTTGTCTTGTGGTTTTGGAACGAAAAAGCAAAAAAGGTGGCTTTGCGCGCTGGTTTTTCAGCAATTTTGGCTTGGCCGGTTTTTGCAATGATTATCAACAAGTTTGTCCGCCGTCCGCGGCCATTCAATATCTCCGGCGTTCAAGAACTGGTTTTCCATCGGCCCGATACTTCTTTTCCTTCGGAACATGCTGCCGCATTGTTTGCCGTTGCAATGAGCCTTTATCTTTCCGGCTACAAAAAACTCTCTTATGTGATGTTTGTTGTCGCCATTGTTGTTTCTTTTTTCCGCGTTGCCGTTGCCATCCATTGGCCAACAGATGTTATTGCCGGTGCAATTTTAGGTATCGGTTCTGCGTATCTTATCTTCCTTTTCGATAAACCTTTGAATATCGTCTATAACTTTATTATAAAAATAGCAAAACTTGTAAGGCTTGCATGAAAGAAGAACCGCAAATTAAAACTTTTTCCGACTACCTTGCTTTTGGGATTTCGGCGATTTTTTCGCCCTACATTACGGCAGCGGTTTTTATTATAATTGTAATTTATTCTTACTCCCAATCTTTAAGTGAATTCTTGCCATGGGTGGTTACATTTTTATTTTTTGCCGTCATTATTCCCGGAATGTATCTTCTATGGCTCCTTGAAACTAAAAAAATTACCGATATTCATCTTGCCGACCGCAAAGAACGTAAATGGCCTTTTCTGTTAGGCGGAATATCGGCATTTGCCGGCGCTGCAATTTTAATCATTATGCAGGCGACACGGCCGATAATTGTCATTGGTGTTACCTATGCGGTCAACGCGATGGTCGTAGCTTTAATTACTTTATTTTGGAAAATTAGTATTCATACCGCACTTTTCTCGGCAGTGGCAACTATCACTGTAATTGTTTTTGGCAGTTCTTTTTGGTGGTTATATTTAATTCTGATACCACTCTCTTGGTCCAGAATTCACCGCCATCGCCATACGGTTTTACAGGCAACGGCAGGAGCGTTATTGGCATTTGTTTTGACAGCAGCAGTATTTTGGCTTTTCGGGTATTTTTAAATATATGGCTACACATATTTTGTCGGTTGTTGCTAATTGGATTATTTCGGTTATCTCCACCCTTGGTTACGGCGGAGTTGTTTTGCTGATGGCGATTGAATCTGCCAATATTCCTTTGCCGTCTGAAGTGATTATGCCATTTTCTGGTTTTTTGGTGGCCCAAGGCCACTTGAACCTTTGGCTTGTTGGCTTAGCTGGAGCAATCGGTTGCGTCGTAGGTTCAGTCGTTTCTTATTGGATTGGCGCTTGGGGAGGAAGACCTTTGGTTGAAAAGTATGGCAAATATATTTTAATCTCGCATCATGATTTGGATTTGGCTGATTCTTGGTTCAAAAAAAGAGGCGAAATCACCGTTTTTGTCGGAAGATTGCTGCCGGTTGTGAGAACTTTTATTTCCTTTCCGGCGGGAATATCGCGGATGAATTTTACAAAGTTCGTTATCTATTCATTTTTAGGCTCACTTCCATGGACTCTGGCGCTTGCATACGGCGGTAAAATACTAGGTGAAAATTGGGAAAATTTACGAAAATATTTCCACGGTTTAGATTGGATTATATTAGTTCTAATAGTACTCGGTATTATTTGGTGGGTTTTAAGACATATCAAAAATTCAAGAACTCAGTAACTAATCGATTACCATATCGTCTGGTTCTTCTTGATTGGAATCTCCTCCATACTGGGCGGGGCCTACTTTATCTTCGGGAGCAGATTTGTCCTGAGTAGACTTTTCTTCATCTCCTTCGTCCGAAGAAGTTTGAATATTGATTTTTTCTTGCGAATCGGGAGCTATCGGCGGAGTTTTTAAAGGTTGGTTAGCTCCTGTTTCGATAGTAGCTGGAGGTGCTGGTACGGGAGAAGGAGGAACTGGTGTTGGCTTTGGCGGAAGAGGGGGCGGTGGCGGAACTGGATTGGGTTTTTCTTCCGGCATTTGGATCGAAGGGGTAGGCGTAGGAATTGATTTCGGCACAACAGGAGTTGCGGGCTTAGGCATTAGCGGAGGAGTAAATGGTTTGGGCGGGGGAACGGGGTTTGGTTTAGGCATTTCCGGTTTTGGCGGAGGCGGAAGTGGAGGAGGCATTGTCGGCTTTGGGGTCATCGGGATTACTGGTTTTGGTTCAAGGTGTTGAATCATTGGCGGGATGCCGACTTTTTCGGGATTTTTTTCAATTTCGGCTTGAACATTTTCTTCTTTTATTTCGCCGCCGGTTAAAGTTTCCAAGTATTTCACATCAATAATCGCGACTGCTGGTTTGCCGCCTTTAGTTAGAACATAGAGTTTGTCTTTCTGGACTTCGTTGACGATTTGGGAAAAATGGTCTCGGGCTTCGGTTAGGGGAATAATGTTTTCGAGGGATACTTTAAGCGGGTTATACATAGAGCCTCCTTAGTTACCTTTTAAATGGTCAGTTTAATCATAACATAGTAAAATATAAGCAACAACTTTCAAGTGGATTTCAACTGATGAAAATCGTGGTTTTTAAATATTTATACTCCTGTTATTTGGCTTGACATTTCGCTTAAAATGTGGTATATTACTATGTATTGATAATCAATAATCCCAACCTGTAGCGTACCTGTTAACAGGTTTGTATCAGGTATGTTGCAGGGTGGGATTAACAACCAAATACTTCAGTCAAGGAAAGTAAAATGAAAATATTCTGGCAGATTGTAGTACCTGTAGTTGGTGCAATGTTGATTATCGCGTTTGTTGCGATATCACGACGCGGAATAGAAAGCGCGAAATGGTCTTCACCTAAGTCTGTACATTTCACTGAAGTGCAAGCGAAGGTTCCAGGCCTTGAGCTCCAATGTGTTTGGGAAAAAAAGACGGATCGTTTCCATTTAGTAGTCGACCATCCTTACATTAAAACTGCTTGTGAACGACATGTTTCGTTCGGGTCAAGGAAATCGGAAGGTTATCTACAGTGGGATCGAGATTGGGTGCGCGGCACACTCGAAGACATGGAAAAAGCAAGGAAAATACCTTGCGGAGATTGTATCCGAGCACTAGACAGATTCACTGAGTCAATCAACGCTCGGCCGCGAAGCCAAATGCCTTTAAAGTAAGGTAATCAAACAATTTAGCCCTCTCCTTAACGGAGAGGGACGCCCCCGAGGTTAGATCGCAAGATGTAATTTCAGGGGTGGGACTTTGACAATAGAATAGAGAAACTACACAGAAAGAGAGGCAGCAGACAATGCAGCAAGAGCCGAAGTTCACATTTCGAGGTTTCCTCTGGATCGCCCTTTTCTTCTCATTTCTTACTGGAGGATTGAAGGATAACCAGGCGGCCAAAGATCTGTTTTTTCTCTTTGGTCCAGTAGTGGTAGTTTTGGCTTTAATTATCTTTTTGATGATTATTGTCATGAAGAATATGGAAACCATTTCAGCTTGGCTGATTGTGGTTTTTAGGTTCCGATGGTTACGCAAAGAAATAGAAAATCACTAGGAGAAAAAGACATGAAACTCAGAAGACCGGTTAGACTGATTCTCGTAGGATTCGTAGCAGCAGCTTTGGTTTCGCTGGTATTAGCCATAATGCGGCTCGTAATCTGGCTAATGTTCGAGCTTCCGGTAGATCGGCTTCGGCCGATGTTTCCGAAAGTTCACAATTGGCATAACGTGCCAATGTGGGTAGTGTGGATCAACGTGGTCATAAGAGATCATGGGTTCCATGCAATTGTCTTCTTGATAGCTTTGTTCTTCTTAGTTCGTTGGTTGCAACGAAGAAAGAACAACTATCATCGAAAGATTACCCATATCGCTTACACAATGGGCAGAAATGATCAGTACCTAGGCCGAAAATGGCCTACTGGCGTAATTCGCCAATTCTGCGCGCGATAAACCCAAAACCCACCGATCGATTGAATAGAAAGGGCATCTGCAAAGATGCCCTTTTCTAATATCCAAAAAGGCTCATTGCTTGACATAGACGATTTTTTTTGCTATACTGATATAATTACAAAAATAGAAAAGGAGAGGATATGGAAAATTTAGAAAACAAAGTGCCAGTTGCAGAGCAGTTAAATGAAATTGAACAGGTTGATGAAGCAATTAAAACTGAATATGCTTTAGAACCTGACGGAACAATTGTTAAACAAGAAGGTATCGAGAATCAAGAGATCGCTTAAAGCAGGGGCAATAAATCAAGGAGAGAAACAAAAGAGTCGCAGAAATGCGGCTTTTTTGTTTTTTTACTTGTCTTACAAGCCTTAAAATGTTAAGATGGTCCTATGTTAGATTACAAACTAACCGAATTTGATAACGGCCTAAAAGTTATCACTGCACCGCTTCCTAACACAAAAGCGGTGAGTGTTTTTATTTTAATAGGAACAGGTTCACGTTATGAGACCAAAGAAGAAAGTGGTATTGCTCACTTTTTAGAGCATATGTTTTTTAAAGGAACAAAAAATCGGCCAAAAACAATCGATATTGCCCGTGAGCTTGATTCAGTTGGCGCTTCATATAACGCTTTTACCGGCGAAGAATATACCGGTTTTTACGTTCGCGCAGAAACTTCACATTTTGATTTGGCCTTAGACATTTTACACGATATGATTACGAACTCCTTATTCGATTCTAAAGAAATCGAAAAAGAAAAAGGCGTCATTTACGAAGAAATTAATATGATTAAAGATTTACCGGCATCTTATGTCGAATATGTTATGAAAGAATTGCTTTATGGAGCTCAACCACTCGGGAGAATGATTACGGGAACATTTGAGACGATTTCAAAAATGGACAGAAAAACATTTACGGGATTTTTAAACAGGTTTTACAAACCGGAAAATATGATAATTGTGATTGCAGGTGGAAATGATAATAATTGGCTTACGAAAATCAAACAAAAATTCGGTAATATCGAAAATCTAAAACCTCAAAAATTCGATAAGATTTCTGAGAACCAAAGCGCTCCACAGGTTAAAATATTTCATAAGACTACAGATCAAGCCCACTTTATTTTAGGTTTCAGGGCGCTTAAGCGTACTGATGAGCGCCGTCCGACTTTGAAAGTTTTGAACAATATTTTAGGGGCGACTATGTCGTCTAGGCTTTTTATTGAGGTTCGCGAAAAAAGAGGCCTTTGCTATTATATTTCCTCGGACATCGCCGATTTTATTGACACTGGTTTTTGGGGAGTTTCTGCCGGAGTGGATATTAAGCGCGCCGAAGAAGCGGTGAAAGTTATTTTAGAAGAATTTTCTAAAGCGAAAATTTCGGAAGTCACTGATGAAGAGCTAACTCGGGCTAAAGAAAATCTTAAAGGCCATCTTTATTTATCTTTGGAAGAATCAATGAATGTGGCTCAATTTTTAGCAGAACAAGAGATGTTTTGGGAATTTATCGACGACCCTGATAAAGTTGTTGCTGATATTCAAAAAGTGACAAAAGAAGATGTTCAAAAATTAGCCAACGATATCTTTAAAAAAGAAAACTTAAATCTTGCTATGGTCGGGCCATTTAAAGAAGAAGAAAAATTTAAAAAAATATTAGGAGAATTCAAATGAAAAATCCCCGACAAAAAACGGTTATTTTTATTAAGCCCGAATCTATTCAAAGGCATTTAATCGGCGAGTTTATTTCAAAGTTTGAAAGGAGGGGATTAAAATTAATCGCTTGCAAGATGGTTGCTCCTACCAAGGAAGAAATTGGAAAACACTACCCAAATGATGAAAAGTGGCTGACTGATACAGGCACAAAGACATTAAACAGCTACTTAAAGAAGGGTTATGATCCTAAAAAAACACCGGTAGAATTAGCGACAATTGTTCGACAAAGATTAATAGAACATTTTGCGGACAGACCCTTGATTTTAATGGTTTGGGAAGGCCCTCATGCAATTGAGTTGGGAAGGAAAACTGCTGGGGCGACAAATCCGCTAGTTGCTGATATCGGGTCAATCAGAGGCGATTACAGTATGGAATCTTATGAACTTGCCGATGATATTGAAAGAGCGGCTCATACTCTTGTTCATGCATCTGATTCGGCGGAATCGGCCGAAAAAGAAATGAAGCTTTGGTTTAAGCCGGGCGAGATCTTAGATTATGATTTAGTCACTGAATCAGTTTTTTATACTAAGGATTGGGGAAAAGTAAAAAAATCCTAACATAAATTATGGAAAGTTACTTAGGGCCATTTATTATAACGGCACTCATTTCTTGCGGATTGACTTATTACGTCAAAGCTTTGGCGCAAAAATTTAAATTGGCCGATTATCCCAGCCCTCGGAAGATCCATACCAAACCTACACCCAGATTAGGCGGAGTGGCCATTGTTTTAGCTTTCTTTATTGTTATTGTCGGATATGAACTTGCCTCTACAAGGTTGAATTTTGCTCCTTTTAAAGTTTGGTTTTTTGATAAACATCTTTTAGGAGCAGTTTTGGGGGCAATTATTTTGCTTATTGTGGGGATTTGGGATGATATTCGGGGGATTAAGCCTTGGAAAAAACTCTTTTGGCATTTTGTTGCTGCAAGTTTTGTGGTTCTCTTTGGTATCGGCATTGATTATCTCAGAATTCCTGGCGGCGGCCATATTGATTTAAACAGTCTGATGATACCGGTAACTTTTCTTGGAAAATACCATTTTACTTATGCTGTCTTCGGAGACACTTTAACAATTCTTTGGATTGTACTGTTGATAAACACATTAAACTTTTTGGACGGTTTGGACGGGCTGGCTTCGGGTGTTTCAATTATTGCTGCTATTTCGATTTTTTTCTTGAGTTTATCTTTAGGCCAACCCGGAGCGGCACTTTTAGCAGCAATTTTTGCCGGATCTGTTAGCGGATTTTTACCTTGGAACTTTAACCCCGCAAGAATTTTCTTAGGCGATTCTGGAAGCATGTTCTTGGGCTATATGTTGGGGGTGCTTTCGGTAATTGCCGGCGGCAAAGTGGCGACGGCTTTATTGATTTTGGGAATTCCTCTTTTGGATGTTGTTTGGGTAGTTTTAAGGAGAATTTTTAAGGGACAAAACCCTTTTACTGCCGATAAGTTTCATTTGCATCACCGACTTTTAGCCGCAGGTCTCACTCAAAGACAAGCAGTTATTATTTTGTACATTATCGCCGCAGTCTTTGGTATTATTGCCGTTTTAGCAGGAACAACAGAAAAAATTCAAGCTCTCTGGTGGCTTTTGGCTTTAATGGCTGCTTTAGTTATCGCGTTACTTATATTAGAATGGAGAAAGAGGAGAATTAACCGTGCCTAAAGGATGCTCGAAAGCAATCTTTATTATTTTAATCGTGATTTTAGCGCTTGGCATGGTTATGCCTTTTCTTTTAAGATTGTGGCAATAAAAATGGAAAAATACGAATTTGAAAATCAAAGGAACGATGAAGAGGTCCTTTTTGTAAGAAGGCGCCATCCTTGGGTGTTATTTAAAGCTGCCTTGATGGTTTTGCTTATACTGATTATTATTCTCGTCGTTTTTTTGATTTGGGGTGTTTCCAAGGTTAGTGTAATTGTTCTGATTGCCGGTTTGGTTTACATTATTTTTTTCTTGTTGGGAAGATTTTTTGTTTACAATAACGATATTTATATTCTGACTAATCAAAGAATTATAAATATCGACCAAGGCGGATTTTTCACGAGACGAGTTTCTGAAACAGAGCTAGAAAATATTCAAAATGTTACTTACGAAATCAAAGGACCGGTAAAAAGTTTTTTGAATTTCGGCGATATTATGGTTCAAACCGCAGGAAATGCTCCGGGATTAACTTTAAAAAATGTTGAGAACCCTCATTTTGTTCAAGAAAAAATAGTAGGACTACAAAAAGCAGCTAAGAAATAGTGCAGCTTCGAATTATTTTTTTAGTATTTCTTCGATCTCTTTCTGATCAAAACCGATAATTATTTTATCGTCAATTTTAATTACGGGTACTCCCATTTGTCCGGAAAAATCAACCATCTCTTTGGCTTTTTCCTTGTCGGAAGAAACGTCAAAATCAGTGAAAGGGATTTTTTTACTTTCAAAATATTTTTTTGCTTGGATACAATACGGGCAAGTTGGAGTAGAATAAATAGTAATTTTCATAAATTTCTAATTACTCTAATTGTTCTAATTAACCTAACCAATGACCAATCTCCAATAAATGCATTGGAATTTATTTAGACTAATTAGAAATTAGAATAATTAGGTTAATTCTTATTTATTTCGTGTACTTCTCTGCCATATCGCCGACGATCGGCAATTTGTAGCGTTCGCCTTGATAGGCTTTGATCATCATCAAAAGCCAAAGGGCGAAAACTGCCAAGTAGAGGATCCAGTCGATAACCCAGATGAAAGGCACGGCTAGGCTTAAGAAGAAGAGGATGAAGTAGAAAACCACTATAGCCACCCAGAGAAGGATGGATTGCATCGCGTGGAAGCGAACATAGGAATCCTTGGAAATGGCATAAAAGACGATGCCGCCGACAATGCCAAGAAGATAACACAGCATTGCCGATACTTTTGGATCAAGGCCTGTATCACTGCTCCCAGAGGCTGGTTTTTGGTCCATGAAACCTCCTTAATTAATATTATTTCTACTTCCAGCTTACTAAAAGGCTTTAATAATGTCAAACCGATTCGACTTTGCTCACGGCTAGACAAATGAAATTTTAGCTTCGGGGAGAATTTCTGCGAGTTCTTTAATTAATTTACTGTCAAAAGAAACTCTCACCTTAGTTTTAATTTCGTTTGAGGTGCCGTTTTGGGGGAGGCGAAGAATCATTGGTAATTTACCGGGAAAATTGGCTAATACCGTTTTTATTTTAGCAAGGTCATCTTTGCCGACTTTTGTCGGAAGAGATATCAAAAGTTTTTCCGGCTCGGCAACTTCTGCGGTGCTGGTAACTTCTTCAATTTGAGAAGCATCTTGGACGATTAACTTCAAAATTCCATCTTTATTATTAACACGGCCTTTAACTTTCAGGATATTATCTGAAGTCCAAAGTAAGGGGTTTTTTTCTAAAACTCTCGGGAAAACAATAACTTCTATTTTTGCGGAGTTATCTTCTAAATTGACAAACATCATCGGTTCACCCTTTTTGGTGAGAATTTTCTTTGCATTAACGACAAGGCCTGCGATTTGCACTTGTTTTTCATTCATCGATATATTTAAAGACGAAATTGGGATTCCGGAATTAGCTATTATTTTTTCCATCCCTTTTAAAGGATGTTCTGATATATACATTCCCAGAAGCTCTTTTTCCCAAGAAAGTTTTGTTTTTTTATCGATTGGGGAAGCTGGCTGTAAATCTAGCTCCGCCAGTTTTGGTTTAGCGGCTGAATTTGCAAAGAGATCCATCTGGTTAGAATTGTCAGTTTTTCCCAAATCAGAAATAAATTTGAGAATTTTTTCTATATTTTCCAAAATCTGGTTTCTTTCCCCGAAATTATCCAAAGCCCCGGATTTTGCCAAAGCCTCAATCACTTTCTTGTTCAGGATTCTTGGACCTAATCTTTTAATAAAATCAGCTAAGGATAGATACAGTCCGCTTTTTTTTCTCTCTTCAACAAGACTTTCCGATACTCCCACCCCGACATTTTTAATTGCTGCAAGGCCAAAACGAATATTGCCAGATTCTTTAACTACACCGAATTCCACGAAAGATTCGTTGATTTCCGGCGGAAGAACCTCTATTTTCATGCGTTTGGCCTCAGATACGGCGAAAGATACTTTTTCGATATTTTGTTGTTCGGAAGTAAGCCAAGCTGCCATAAAGGCCGATGGGTAATAAGCCTTAAGATACGCGGTTTGATAGGAGATCATTGCATAGCAGGCAGCGTGAGCTCTGTTAAAGCCATATTTTGCAAAGGGCTCAATGAAATCCCAAACTGCTTGGGCGGTCTTTTTGTCAGCCCCTGTTTTTATAGCACCGTCAATAAATTTTTCTTTTTGTTCATCTAAGAGTTTTTTTATTTTTTTACCGACGGCTTTTCTCAAAATATCGGCTTGACCGTAGGAAAAGCCGGCAAAGCTCCTTGCGATTTGCAAAACTTGGTCTTGAGTAACAATAACGCCGTAAGTTTTTTCTAGAATCGGTTCCAGCTTAGGGTCCAAATAGGTAATTCTTTTGCGTCCGTGTTTTGCTGCGATAAAGTCCGGAATTGATTCCATCGGCCCTGGCCGATAGAGGGCGACCATAGATAAAATATCTTCGAAAGTTGTTGGTTTAAGTTCTTTTAAATATCTTTTCATGCCATCGGATTCAAGCTGGAAAACCCCCGAAGTTTCTGCTTTTGCCAAAAGTTCAAAAGTCTTTTTGTCAGTCATGGGGATTTTCGTAAGGTCAATATCGGCATCGGCAATTTTTCTGATGATGCGGAGAGCATTTTTAATAATTGTTAGATTCGCCAATCCTAAAATATCAACTTTTAAAAGGCCAATAGCGTCTAAATAGTTCATCGAATATTGAGTAACAAGGTTTTCTTCGCCTCTTGGCGGATGTTGCAAGGGCGTGTATTCAACGAGTGATTTTTGCGAAATAACAACTCCCGCAGCATGGGTGCCGGCGTTTCTTACGACTCCTTCTAGGCGTTTTGCCATATCTATTAATCTGGTAAATTTTGGTTCATTTTCGTAGATGCTTTTTAACTCGCCAATAGTATTCAGGGCTTCATCCAGCGTTAATCCCATCGGGATGAGTTTGGCAATTCGGTCGCCGTCTTCATAACTCATTCCTAAAGCGCGGGCGACATCACGGATAGCCATTCTTGCTTTCATCACGCCAAAGGTAATAATTTGGGCAACATGATCGGCGCCGTATTTTTCGGTAATATAAGTGATTACTTCTTGGCGCCTGTCGTCAGCAAAATCCAAATCTATGTCTGGGGGAGAAATTCTTTCGGGATTCAAAAATCTTTCGAAGAGAAGATCATAGTATAAAGGATCGAGATCGGTTACTTCTAAAACGTAAGCTACAATTGAGCCGGCAGCAGAGCCTCTCCCGGGACCCACTAAAATGCCATTTTCTTTGGCGAAATTAACGTAATCGGAAACAATTAAGAAATAATCTTCAAAATTACATTTTTCAATTACTGAAAGTTCATAAGAAAGTCTTTCTTTAACCTCCGGTGAAATCTTATCGTATCTTTGTTTTAAACCTTCTGAACAAAGTTTTTCTAAATAAGTTTTGGCTGTTTCCCCCTTAGGAAGAGCAAACTTCGGTAAAATTGTTTGCCCAAGGTTAATTTCTAAATTACATTTTTCGGCGATTTTCACGCTGTTTTCCAAAACTTCAGGAATATCGGCAAAATTTTTGGCCATTTCGGAAGGAGCAAGCATAGATAAGTTAAAAGCCTTCATAGACATTCTGTCTTGATCGTCGAGATTTTTTCCTGTCTGTACGGCAAGCAAGACTTCATGGGCATCCTTGTCGGAAGAGTGAACATAATGAATATCGTTTGTGGCAACCAGCTCAACTCCAAGTTCTTTGCCTAGTTCGATTAGTTTTTTGTTAACTTTTTGTTGCTCTGGCCACTCAGGATGATATTGTAGTTCCAAATAAAAATCTTGACCAAAAATATCTTGATATGATTTAATTTCCGAAACTAGCCGGTCTTTTTGGTTGGATTCTATTAATGTTGGAATTTCTCCGCCAAGACAGGCAGAAAGAGCAATTAACCCGTCTGAATGAGCTTTTAGGAATTCTTTATCTATTCTCGGTTTATAATAATATCCTTCCAAATGGGCAGCGGTAGTGATCTTCATCAAATTTTTGTAGCCGGTTTCATTTTTTGTAAGAAGAATCAAGTGATAAGGGCTGCCGTCGGATTTAGTTTCTTTGTCAGTCATTTTTCGGGGAGAAATATAAGCTTCAACACCAATTATCGGCTTAATACCTTCTTTTCGGCATTCCTTATAAAATTCAATCGCACCGTACATTACACCGTGATCGGTAAGCGCTAGAGCGTTCATTCCCAATTCTTTGGCACGTGAAACTAGATCAGGAATTTTTCCTAATCCATCAAGGAGAGAATAATGCGAGTGAACGTGAAGATGGGTAAATTTGGTCATTTTAAGCGTTTTTATCTTAACATTTTAAAAAAGGCTAAACAAGGTTGACATTTTTTTTGTTTTATGCTTTAATAAAGACACATCTGAACAATTTATTTCAGTAGTTTTTTAGGTTAATACTATGGCACATACAAAGGCTAAAGGGACAAGTAAATTAGGTAGAGACAGCCGCTCCAAAAGATTGGGAGTTAAAGTTTTTGGTGGCCAAAAAGCGGTCGCAGGCGAAATTTTAATTCGTCAGCGCGGTTCTAAGTACTATGCGGGCGAAGGCGTTGCTATGGGCAATGACGATACGATCTATGCTAAAAAAGAGGGAACGGTTATTTTTAGTTCTAAAACCGTCAAACGTTTTTCTGGTAGAAAAATGCAAAAAGCCGTTATATCAGTTAAGTGATAACTAGAGGTCTGTTTCTAAAATAGACCCGTAGTTACCAAAAACTGAATACCTTGACAATGTAAGTAGAGGAGGTGGTGATTTCACTTAGACCACTGAGTTGGTGAGTAGTTTGGCCACCCAGTTGGCCATCAGTTACAGTAACTTTATTGAAAAAAGGATGGAAGTATGGCACTAGGACCAACTGAACAAAGTAATGGAAGTCTTGGGCTGGCCAAAGTCCATCGATGCCGAAACACAGGTGGACGCATCGGTCGAGACTGGGGCGGCACCAGCTGTTTTTTATGCGGCTGGGACCCGTGTATTTGTAACAACCCACTAGGTGGGTCAATCTCGGCAAAAGCTGCCGAAAGGACTGAAGAGGAATTGCGCAATTCCTTCCTGTAGGTCAAGCAATCATGCTTGAAAAAACCAGGGTGGATCATATGAGATCCACCCTGTTGCTAACTCTGAAGAGAAAAGGTGGTGATAGTAATGAGAGTGTTTAGAATGCAATCTCCGGAAAGAGTCGACGTGATTCCTGGATCAGTTAAGTATGAACGCCTTGATCCCGCTGTTAATCTTCGGTTATTTACCGTCGCCTCCCCTGAGCTTTGTGTTCTAACGCTTAGGTTGGAGGAGGGAATATCCGATCCCGTTCAGTTAGAAGTTCCGGTCCAGTTTTTCAGAGGTTGGATCATGCGTGATACCTCGCTGAAAAAAAGGAACCGACGTGGCAAATTGATCCTAAAACGTGGTAGGCTTCTCGAACGTCAGTTCTGTTCGGAAAGCCATCTCCGTCATAAGGAGAAGCAAGATGGACATTTCCGGATTAGTGAAGTTTTACCATCACAGGGTAAGACTGTCAGCGCGAAAGTCTTGGCCCATCTTGCCGCACATCTGGCAATGATTCATGCTCGGGGTTCGAGTGATGGCTTACTGCCTTTGAGGTTTGAAGAAGTAACATTTTACAATCCTCATAATCCACGCGAACTGATAGTGGTCTATAATTGGCCGCTAAGGCTCGATCTTGTGACCGCATACTTTGGAGTAATACTTGACTATCTAGATTCCTGTGTTGCAGGGAGCCCAGATAAAGACTTTCTGAAACATCTCGAAAGTCAGAGATTGCTCCATGAGCAAAGACGTCACTGGGAAAGTGACACAAAATGAGCCGCCCTTGAAACTTACGGGGCGGCTTATTCTTTACAATGTTTTGAACTTATGATATATTTAACAAGGAATCTTGGTGATTCCAAATTTTTTCTTAATAAAACGATTATGAATACATTTGATTTAACTCAACAATTTGGCAAGAAAAAACTTCCAGATATTCGACCTGGCGATACTGTCAGGGTTCACTTTAAAATCACTGAAGCCGGCAAAACCCGTATCCAGATTTTTGAAGGTATTGTAATGGCGATGAAACATGGAAAAGGTTTAGACGGCTCTATTAAAATTCGTAAAATTTCCGGCGGAATTGGAGTGGAACGAACTTTTCCTTTACATTCGCCTCTGATTTCAAAGTTTGAAAAAGTAAAATCGATTAAAGTAAAACGGGCTAAATTATATTTCCTAAGAGATTTAGTCGGGAAAAAGAAGAAAAAGAAAACTGAAATTGCAGAATATGGTATGTGGGAAGAAGATCTGACCGAAGAAGAGTTAGCTAAAATGGAAGAAGAAAAAGCTCAAGTGGCGGCAAAAAAAGCGGAAGCTAAAGCTAAAAAGCAAGCTGAGCTTGATGAAAAGTTTTCAGAAGCTCAAGCTGCTCACGAACAGACCGAAACTCAGGAAGAAAAAAAAGAAGAAGTTAAATAATTTCACTCGCCAGTATCTTTCAAAGATACCGACCTCGATTTTCCCAGCGAGAAAATCGGGTCTAAGCACTCGGCTCGCTCGTTCGCTACGCTCACACCTGCCTGCTCGCCTGCGTGATTTACTTTGAAAGATACATGGCTCATTCACAAATTCGTTTATATGAACTATCATAATAAAAACTTGGGAGCTCGTGGAGAAGATCTCGCTTTAGAATATTTAGAGAAAAAGGGCTATAAGTTATTAAAAAGAAATCTCCGTATGAAAGCCGGAGAAATTGATCTTTTGATGCAACAAAAAGACACTTTAATCATCGTTGAAGTAAAAACTAAAATGTCACAAGAATATGGCACTCCTCAAGATGAAATTGATTATTTTAAAAAGAAAAAATTGCTTCAGCTCGCTAAATCTCTTTGGCAACTTTATCCTTCACACTCAATCCGTATAGATGTTGTCGCAGTTGACGGAAAAAACAAAACCATAGATCATGTAATTAATGCAGTGGAGGAATCGTGAATGATGAAGTAAGAGTTCGAATTGCGCCATCACCAACAGGGTTTTTTCATATCGGCACAGCCCGTACCGCTCTTTTCAATTATCTTTACGCTAAAAAATATGACGGAAAATTTATCTTAAGAATTGAAGATACTGATAAAGCGCGTTCAAAAGAAGAGTTTGAAATAGATATTGAAAATGGCCTTTCTTGGCTAGGATTGGGTTGGGATGAAGGGCCAGAAACACCGGATTTATTTGGTCCATATCGCCAATCAGAAAGATCAGGAATTTACAAAAAATTTATTGATCAGTTACTAGTCGATAAAAAGGCATATTATTGTTATTGCACTGAAGAAGAATTGGAAAGGGAAAGGAAAGAACAGGAAAAGAATCATCAAGCTCCAAAATATTCGGGTAAATGCCGTAATTTATCCTCTGAAAAGATCGAAACATACAAAAAAGAGGGGAGAAAACCCGCTTTACGGTTTATCGTTGAACCTCAAAAAATCAAATTTAAAGATTTGGTTCATGGAGAAATGGAATTTGATTCTTCCTTGTTTTCCGATTTTATTATTGTTAAGTCCGATGGCACACCCGTTTTTATGTTTGCAGGAGTAATTGATGATTCTGAAATGAAAATATCCCACGTAATTCGTGGTGATGATCATCTTTCTAACACGCCAAAACAACTTCTGCTTGCTTCCGCAATGAACTTGCCCCTTCCGGAATATGGCCATATGCCGACGATACTAAATCCTGACAGGACAAAAATGAGTAAACGGAAAGATCCTGTTTCAATAACCCATGATTTCAAAGAGAAAGGTTATCTTCCTGAGGCGATGATTAATTTTATGGCATTTTTAAGTTGGACACCCAAGGAAAACAAAGAAATCTTCAGTTTGGATGAATTGATTGGTGAATTTGATCTAGCTGATGTGAATAAAAGCCCGGCAATTTTTGATGAAAAAAAACTCGATTATTTGAATGGTTATTATATCCGTAAAATGCAATTGGGTGAACTTGCGAAAAGATGTCTTCCATATATGGAAAAGGAAGGCTTGGTTAAGAAGGAAAAAGAGGGTGTTCTGAATGCTTTAGGTTTGGTTCAAGAGAGGATGAAAAAATTATCGGAAGCGCCAGAACTGACGGAATTTATGTTTCGTAAACCAAAATATGAAGCTAGCTTACTTATTGGAAAGAAATCTGATAAAGAAACAACCATAAAAGGGTTAACTGAAGCTTTGAAGATTTTAGAGGAAGAAAAAGATTTTACAAGAGATTCGATAGAGCAATTGCTCCGGGCGTTAGCTAGTAAAATAGAAATTGAAGCAGGTAAAATTCTTTGGTCAATCAGGGTTGCGCTTTCTGGCAAGCCAGCTTCCCCGGGTGTTTTCGAATTAGTCGAATACTTTGGAAAAACTGAAACTTTAGCTCGTATAAAAACAGCAATAGATATGTTAAAATCAAACTAAGATGGCTAAAATCTCTGTTTTAGAAATTATTGGGGACCCTTCTTTGGCAGGCGCGCCTCGCCATCTTTTAAGTATTGTCGAAAACTTAGACACTGAGAAATTTTCTATTCATGTTATTTGTCCTCCCGGGCCGTTAGCGGGAGAAATTCGTCATCTTCGTCGCCATCTGGACTTAGAAATTATTGGAATGCATTCGAGAATGGATCTAAAAGCAATTTCTAAGATCAGAAGCCACATCAAACATCTTAAGCCAGATATTATTCATGTCCACGGCACTCGTGCCGGATCTTTAGGGCGTTTGGCAGCAATCGGGCTCAATATTCCGGTCATTTATACTGAACATCTTTGGACTAATGAATTTAAACTGGGAGTAATTATGACATTTTTCCATTACATTGGTAACTGGTTTTTAGATTTATTTACCAATTTAAATATTGCCGTTTCTTTTGCTGTCAAAGACTTTTTAATTAATGCCAAAATTTCTCACGAAGATAAGATAATAGTTATTTATAACGGAATAGTGCCGTCAAACGAAAAAGCGAAAATTTTTGCTGAAAAGGAAATTCGTTTAGCTACTGTAGCAACCTTAAATCGCCAAAAAGGGATCCAGTATCTTATCCGGGCTTTGCCAAAAATAAGACAGGAATTTCCTAATGTTTCTTTAGAAATTATTGGCGATGGTCCATACAAACGCGAATTGGTTTCGGAAGTTAAGAAATATCATCTTGAAAAAGCCGTTCAATTTAGCGGTTTTATCGCCGACGTAGAGAAGAGCCTGGTTAAAACTGATTTGTATGTTCAACCGTCTTTATCAGAAAGTTTTGGTTTGGCAATTGTTCAGGCGATGAATGTTGGTTTGCCTGTGGTTGCCACCAATACCGGAGGGATTCCGGAGGTTGTCACCGAAGGAAAGTCTGGTTATTTGGTTCCTTCTCAAAACGCAGACAAACTTGCTAAAGCAATTTTGGATCTTCTGAGAGAACCACCGAAAGCAAAGGAAATGGGCGAAATGGCAAAAAAAGAAGTAAAATTAAAATTTAATCTTGATGATATGATCAAAGAGTTGGAGCAAACTTATGAGGCGATGGACCAGAACCTTACTTTCTCTCATTAACCTTAGGAAAGCGCTTGGTGTAAGTGTCATCTTTTCAGCAACTAAATACGATTATCAAGTAGAAACCTTAGGAAAAATTAATTTTGAAAGAGCTCTAGTCTTAGCCCCTCATCCCGATGACGATGTTTTTGGGATGGGAGGGACAATTAGAAAGATTGCGTCATCCAACGTAACAGTTACAGCGGCTTATTTTTGTGATGGTTCATCGGGTACTTCCGATGGCTCGATAGATAAAAAGTTGATTGAAGTTAGAAAACAAGAAGCTAAAGCTGCGGGTAAAATTCTGGGAATTTCTGAACAAGTGTTTTTTGGTTATCCAGATGGTAAACTTGCCTCAGGAAGTTCCTCGATAAGGGCTCTAACAGACTTGATTGAAAGAAAGAATCCTGATATAATTTTTCTGCCTTCTTTTTTGGATAATCATCCTGATCACAGAGTCGTCAATGAAATTTTAATCAACACGTTGTCAGAGAAGAATTTGGACGATTTGCCGATCTGGGGTTATGAGGTTTGGACGCCGTCTCACATTAATCGTTTTTCAGATATTAGTTTATATATTAAGACCAAAAAAGAAGCGATATTGGCCTATAATTCACAAATTCAATGCCGGGCGTACGACAAAGCAATTTTGGGTCTCAATCAATATCGCGGGGGGATGCTGGGAATGGGCGATTATGCTGAAGGTTTTTTTGCCGCTCCTTTTAAAACCTATCGGGATTTGTATCGAAAATCATGAAAAATATTCCGGAGTAGATTAGTGGTAAATCGTCTGCCTCTGGAGCAGAAGATCCTAGGTTCGAATCCTAGCTCCGGAGCCATACAAAAAAGAACCGAATAGGTTCTTTTTTGATAATGTCGATATCTTATTTTTATAAAATCGCGTCTAAAATATAGGCATTTA
>Ga0334722_10001956_pt1 | contig 24254 bp, 18 predicted proteins | sample C3_bottom_MG_FD_207210 | JGI IMG/M metagenome (GOLD analysis project Ga0334722, IMG submission 207210) | Sediment microbial communities from Yellowstone Lake, YNP, Wyoming, USA - C3_bottom | ecosystem: Environmental > Aquatic > Freshwater > Lake > Sediment | place: USA: Wyoming | collected... | reverse complement strand
CTTGACCGAAATGTATCACAGTCTTCGTGGAGCTTCGTGAACCGCCGTATACCGAACGGTACGTACGGTGGTGGGAGAGGACGGGGGCTAGCCGCCCCCTCCTACTCGATTTGCTTTGAATTAAAGCTGCGTGGAGCACTATGGAGTGGGCCAGAAGAGCTGGCGGCGAGGGGGTGGCTGAATTGAGATGGGAACGTTGAGGGAAGAAGTTGAGGGGTGAGAGCAGAAGTGATCCAGGTCATATTCTTGGATAATATCCTGGTTAGAATAAGAGTCGAGAACTACTGACTGGCTGTCACTACCTTTGTAAATCTATAGCGAGGTGATGGGTTTGGCTAAAGAGATCGAACTGGATGTACGGGAGTATCACGAGCGCGGGGAAGATCCTTTCGACGAGATCATGCGTTACGTTGACCTCTTACAGGGAGGCGATTCGCTGGTTTTGATAAATACTTTTGAGCCGTTTCCCCTTTATCGCGTAATGGAGGAGAAGGGCTTTTCTCACTCGGCCGAACAACTGGGACCTTCGTACTGGCGGATTAAGTTTTACCGGGGAGATCCGGCCCGGACGAACTGACTCCGGATAGGCGGCCCTTTTGGGTCGAGCGCCAAGACGGAGGATGGTATCCGCTGGGGCTGACTCCACAGCTCGATTTTCCGGAGCAGCCGGCGGTCTCCGCGATCTTCGTGATCTTAGACGTCCCAGGTATGAGCTCATCAGGTTGACCGAGGCGGAAATTAGGGTGGCAGGCGGGGGATAAACCGATGTCACGGTGAGCCTCCTCCTCCAGACCTGGGCCATAGTGCGGTGTTGACGTGACAAGTTTAGCAGCCCGACCTTCGAATTATCCTCCCAGGATGGGTGGTAAAAGAAACAATAGATCACCGGGCGCCAGTTGTTGATCACCATCCTCCGGGAGGTGCAGGGATCGCCCGTCGTATAAAACCAAAATCGGTCCGTATTCTGGGTCATTCTGGTTATGAAGGAGTTTCCCAAACCAGGGATCCTGCCGTGTAGCCAGCTCTTTTAACAGGCCGGCTATAGTCATTCCATCCTTCCACGGAACCTGGAACGACCTTTTACCGAAACGAGAAAGCAATTCACCGGCCAGGTTGACTGTGATCATAGGCTCCATCATGGGTTTTGCAGTAGTGGAAAAGCCAAGCTGTTGGGCGATCCGTTTGGCTGTCCCTGAGGCAACTGGTTTACCTGCACCATGCGAATCTATGCGAGTTACTCTCAAGCGACCATTTGCCCCAATTCCGTGCCAGATACGGCTACCTTTTTTGGCGGGTATCATATTGAGTGCCCGGCAATGGTTTTTGTTAACCCATTTTTTTCGCCTGCAGGACGCGCGGCGCGACCGCTGCGGAAGACCGGACGGCTCCATACTTCCGGCAAGCTGGACCAATTTCGTTCCTATCCCAGTGCTGCGGCCACGTCTTCGAGCCCCAGTTCCCGCAATCGCTCCGGCTTTGGCCGGCCGGTGGCCGAATCCCACCCTTGGGCCTGGTAGTAGTCTTTGACCATGGTGTCCATATCCAGCCTGATCCCGGCCAGCGGTCCGCCGGGGAGGGGCGGATTACCGACGGCCCGTCCGGGCAGGCGGAACTCCGTCACCCGGAGGCCTTCCCGCAGGTTGAAGGCCTGGCGCAGGGCGGCGATACGGGCACCGATGTGCTCCAGATCGGCCAGAGAATAAACATGACCGGTAACTGCCGCTAAGAATTCCGGCCAGGCGTTGATATCCATCCTCTGAATGGCGAATAGACAAACCCCGGCGGAATACAGGGCGTGGAGGAGATTCTGCACCCTGGCCGCCAGGCGTCCTTTGCCTTGATAGCGGTAACGCTCTACCGGTTCCCCGAGATCAAGCCCGATATACCCCTTGCGCACCTCGTGGAGGACCAGCCCGTACTGGGTATGGCGACCGGGGGTGGCATCCACCTGGTAATAGAGTCCCCAGCTGGGAGCGTATTTGGGATCGTGGGCGGGCAGCTCCTGTCCCTGGATCTGGATGGCGTATTCCAGCCCGCGTCGCAACCGTTGGGCGGCGGTACGGCTGCCGTCGGCCAGAAGGTCACCGAAGCCTTCGCGACGGCCCATCTTCTCGGTCAGGGTCACCGCGGCGGCGTGGTTGCCCCAATTGAGCTCCAACCCATCCGTATCGGCCTTAGTGAGGAGCCCCTTTTCGTAAAGCTCAAAGGCCCAACCCAGGGTTCCGCCGGCGGAGATGGTGTCCAGTCCCAGTCGATTACAAAGATCGTTGAGCTTAATCAGGGATTCAACATTGTCATTTAAAAGATTGTTGCCAAACATGGCGCAAGTTTCATATTCGGGCTTGTGAACTTCTAACGCCTTATAAGGACCGGTTTTCACTGCAAAAATGCCACCGCAGGCCAGAGGACAACGCCAGCAGGCGTATTTCTTTTCCTGATAAGCTAAAAGGGCATCATCGCTGATGGCGGTGGCTTGGGGAAAATCGATGACCCCCACCCCGGCCCAGTTTTTAACCGGCGAGTCGTTGCTGAAGGCCGAGCTGGCCACATGATCGATGGTCCCGTATTTGCGGAAATGCTGGACGTCAGGGCGGTTAAGCTCCTTCAGGTACTTCTGCCTGAGGTCGTTGGCCCGCCCGGGATCGGCCAAGGGGTAGGGTGTAAACGACCGGTTGGGCGCCATGGCGGAATTGTTGGCGTCAGAGTCGTTAGATGAAGTGTGGCTGGATGAACCTGAAGCCGGGAAGAGGTTCGCACTAGACGTTTTATCTGTAGATAAAGGATCTCCGTTTTTGGAGCCACTCTTTGTCAGGGTGACGGTGCCGGCGGACAAAGATGGGGGTGCCACCACCACGGCCTTCAGGTTTTTAGAGCCCATGACCGCTCCCACACCGGAACGACCGGCGGCGCGTCCTTTATCGTGAATGATGGCGGATATCAGGGCGAGCTTCTCACCGGCGGGACCAATGGAAGCCACCTGGGCTTCTTTGCCCCATTCCTCTTTTAAAAGATCCTCAGTTTCGTTAGTATCCTTACCCCAGAGGTGTGCGGCATCGTGAAGCGAGGCTCGCCCGGCGCGGATCAGGAGGTAAACCGGCCGGGCGGCACGACCGCTGATGAAAACGGCGTCGAACCCGGCAAACTTCAGCGCCGGGCCGAAGTATCCGCCGGAATTGGAATCACCCCAGGTTCCGGTTAGGGGCGACTTCGTTACAACAGTGAAACGTGTGGCGGCGATGGCCGGAGTACCCACCAGGGGTCCGGTGGTAAAACCCAGGATGTTGTCCGGACCAAGGGGATCGACGCCCGGGGCCAGCCGCGAAAACAGGATTCGAGCGCCCAAGCCGTAACCACCTAAATAATCACGGTAGAGGGACTCGGGTGGTTTTTCCACGGTAATCTGGCTACTGGTGAGGTCCACAAATAAAATTCTTCCGGTGACGCCACCGTACATAAAACCAATCCCTCCGGATGCGGACTTGCCGTTTCTTTACCGCAAGATAATCGTTAGGAGCGGGTAGGCCATTCAACGAAAGAAGACCGAAACCACCATGGCCATGGCCGTAACCAGGATCGTAAAAAAGGTTCCAACTGACCAAAGACGTAACCCATCGATCTCCTTATGAAGGCTGGCGGCGTCGGTTTTGAACTCTTGCTGGAAGTACGTGAGGTCAGCTTTAACTTCCCGGCGGAGACCAGCGATATCATTTTTAACTTCCTGGCGAAAAGCTGCCAAATCCGCTTTAACTTCCTGGCGGAGGCCAACGATGTCATCTTTAACTTCCTGGCGGAGGCCAGCGATGTCAGCCTTTACTTCCTGGCGGAAACCAGCGATGTCATCCTTAACTTCCTGGCGGAGAGCAGCGATGTCGGCCTTTACTTCCTGCCGGAGACCAGCAATGTCAGCTTTGACTTCCTGGCGGAGGCCAGCGATGTCGGCCTTTGTCTCTAGGCGCTGCTCGTCCAGCTGGTCCCGCAAGTTGTGGATTTTGGCGGCCAGATAATAAAAACCGCGCGGAGCCAACTTTCGCTTCCGGCCAGCCGCGACCTCTTTTTTGACCAAATCGACCTCTCCTGGACGCTCTCTCTCAACCATAAGCACCGCTCTCTCCCCTGTAGAAAGATCGGAAGCCAGCCCTTCAGGAAGATTATACCAGAAGAGCTGGCCTCCGTCAACATACGGCGAGAGTCGGTCAGCTGGAGAAATACCTCTGCAAGATCGACCGGAGGTCCGGCTGGCCGATTTCCTGCAGTTCGTAACGCACGCGGACGGTGGGCACTCCTAAACGCAAAAGACGGGCCAGATCGATGGGTGTCCCCACTACCACGGCTTCGGCCGGGGAGGCGTTAATGGTTTCTTCCAGTTCCCGGATTTGGGCGGGGCTGTAGCCCATGGCTGGCAGAAGGTTGGCCAGGTGGGGATATTTCGCCAAGGTGGTCTTGATGCTTCCCACGGCGTAAGGCCGGGGGTCGAGCAATTCCCGGGCTCCCAGTTTCCGAGCGGCGATGGTTCCAGCGCCATAGGTCATCTCGCCATGGGTGAGGGTGGGGCCGTCTTCCACCACCAGGACCCGTCTACCGGCGATCAGCTCGGGACGGTCCACCACCAGTGGTGAGGCCGCTTCAATGATGATGGCGGCGGGATTCACTGCGCGGACATTCTGCCGTACGGTTTCCACATCCTGCGGTTGGGCCGTCTCCACTTTGTTGATAATGGCCACCTGGGCCCGGCGCAGGTTGGCCTCGCCCGGGTGATAACGCAGCTCGTGCCCGGCCCGATGCGGGTCCAGAACCACGATGTGCAGGTCGGGTTTATAGAAGGGCAGGTCGTTATTGCCACCATCCCAGAGGATGACATCGGCCTCTTTTTCGGCTTCGCGCAAGATGGCTTCGTAATCCACCCCGGCAAAGACGACGGAGCCCTTTTCCAGATGGTGTTCGTACTCTTCTCTCTCTTCGATGGTACAGCGGTGTCGGTCCAGATCTTCATAGGTGGCGAAGCGTTGCACTGCCTGGCGGGTCAGATCGCCATAAGGCATGGGATGGCGAACGATGACCACCCTTTTCCCCATCTTGCGCAGGATCGCCGCCACCTTGCGAGTGGTCTGGCTCTTGCCGGCTCCAGTTCGCACGGCGGTGACGGCCACCACGGGCAAACGGGAGGCGAGCATGGTACGGTTCATCCCCATCAGGCGGAAATCCGCTCCGGCCGCAATAACTGCAGAAGCACGGTGCATGACGTACTCATGGGGGACGTCGCTGTAGGAGAAGACGGCCTCGTCGACCCGCAACTTCTTGATGAGTTCCTCCAGGTCATTCTCGGCATAGATGGGAATACCTTGAGGATAGAGGGGACCGGCCAACTCGGGGGGATAGAGGCGGCCCTCGATGTCGGGGATCTGGGTGGCGGTGAAGGCCACCACTTCGTATTCTGGCCGCTGGCGATAGAAAACGTTGAAGTTGTGGAAGTCGCGCCCGGCCGCGCCTAGGATGAGAACCCTCGTCCTGGACGTCATTGTTTGAACCTCCTTTGGCAAACTGCTCTTTTATTTACTAGACTCTGCGCTGGATTACCTGATCCTTTGTTCAGCAAGCTTTGCGCTGGTTTACTACTGACATCGCATTTTCGACCACGGGAGCCCCCGTCGTACCGAACTATCTCTCCAATCTTCCACTACCCAAATCGACTGATTTTTGACTCTGGCAGGCTAAACGTCGATATTTATGCACGAAAGCTCATTAAATTGCGAAGAAGCTCTCCGTATCTATATCTTATTCGATATAGAGCGGAAAACTCCTCCAACAAACTTTCCTCTTTCGCCAAAAGCTCGGATCGCACCGATTGTCTCCGAGTTGCGCCTTTCTCTTGGCTTACCTAGCCAAATGCGATATGATTCTCTTGAGTGCAACGATCAGCAAGGACCACCCGTTTCGGTGAGTATTCGACGATCCCGCGATGGTTTTCAATGACCACCTGAAGAGCGCCGATGACCAAAACCGTTTCATAAAGCCCGGGCATGACCTTTTTGGACAAGACTCGCCCAGGGGCAGGTGGCAGAGCGCGAGGAATACAATGTGACGCAACGGGGGGATCTCCAGTGGGAAAAATCCTTCGCGACTACTGGTTTGCCTTTTTCATTAATGTCATGATGCTGATAATAGGATTGTCTTTTTACCACCGGCTTCCTGATAGGATACCGACCCACTGGAACATGTACGGACAGGTCGATGGTTGGTCGACGAAAACCTTTGGGATTTTATTCGGACCCTTCCTGAGTTTCGGCTTGTTATTGTTGTTTATCGCCATCCCTTATATTGACCCGCGACGGCAAAACTACCTCAATTTTCATGGGGCCTATATGCTTTTTGTAAATGGATTTATGCTCTTTATGGCTGTAGTGTATGTGGTCACTCTGCTGGCCGGACTTGGGCAACCGGTGGCCGTTGACAAAATCGTTGCTTTGGGCGTGGCCGGCTTGTTCTTTTTGCTGGGAGTGACCTTGGGCCGGGTGAAGTCCAATTTCTTCATCGGTGTCCGTACTCCCTGGACTTTAGAAAACCCGGTGGTTTGGGACAAAACCCACCGCCTTGCCGGCTACGCCTTCACTGCGGGTGGAATATTGATCGCCCTGAGCATCTTTTTGCCACCTGTGGCGCGGTTCGGCGTCATTTTGGGGACAGCCGGAGTGATTGCCGCGATCACCGTGGTCTATTCTTATTTCAGCTTTGAGGCCGAAAAAAGGAAGATGGGGAAGTGGTAAAAGTTAAGCGAGGGCTTACTCCTCACTTTAGACCAATCGCCGGCGCCATGTCTTGCGTTTCAAGTTGACCGTTTAAAGTTGACCCACGCTTTAAAGTTGACCCAGGCAAGGTGATGTTCTGTGCCATTACGGAGAAGTGATATTTTGCCTTGGTTGGCGGCGAATGATTTCCACCGTCTTTTGCGGCTTATAGATGAAGAGAAAGATCTTGTCCGGGTCTTACTTGGATTGCTCTATGAGCGGGAAAGGCTGATCAGTTGGCGGGCGATTGAGGCCCTAGCTCTGGTTGTGGCCGAGGGGATGGAAAGGCGGCCGGAAATGGCACGGGATCTGATTCGGCGTTTGCTTTGGTCGCTCAATGACGAATCCGGCGGCACGGGTTGGAATGCCCCCCAGGCCATCGGGGCGATAATCGCTACCAATCCTGCGGGTTTAGCCGAATACATTCCAATCATGTTTTCGTTCCGGGAAGACCCCAGCCTGACGGAGGGGGTGCTGTGGGGCCTGGCCGCCGTGGCGAGAGCGAGGCCAGATCTGGTACGGCCATACGTTTCAGAAATTTGGGCCTATTCATCCTCCCCGGATGAACAAGTCCGGGCTCAGGCCTGGTGGGCCCTGTACAATGTTGAGCCGGAACTGGTGCAAACGGTGGACGTATCGGCTTTGAGTGGGGAAATCTACTGGCAGGGAGAGATGCGTACTCCAGCCCAGCTGGCCCGTTTGGGAGGAAGATCAAGCAGTTATTAGATTTGAACAAACAGCACCCGGCCGTCGGGCGTACGGTCTGGGCAAATTACACCTGCGGAGAACGATTTTAAGTTCCCCAAAGGAGCTCCACTTAATCGGTAGGGAGGTGGACCTGGTGTCTAAAAATCATCGGCTGGGACGGGTACTGGTTGCAGGTGTGGCCAGTTGCATAATCTCCAGTCTAATTTTCGTAAGCTCGCTCTTAGTCATGGTGAACATTCCCCCTCAGGGCAGGATAGTGGAGGCAGGGACAGGAGCAGGTTCCTCTTCTCAGGCGAGCCTATCGAGATCACCGGCGATAGAGATCAGGTTCACCATTGGGGACAACCGGTACCTCGTTGATGGTAAGGAGCTATTCATGGATGCTTCCCCTTTCATCAGCGAGGAACGGTCCTATATTCCAGTTAGATATTTGGCGGACGCTATGGGGGGACTGGTAGGGTGGGAGGAAGCCCTACGGCGGGTTACCCTTACCTTTCCCAGCCAGAAGCTGGAGCTCTTCATTGGCCGCCCGGTCGTGGTGGTGAATGGACAGGAAAGGCCCATCCCGGTGGCGCCCGTAATAAGGGAAGGACGCACCTACCTGCCGGCACGATTTGTGGCTGAGGCGGTTGGATACCAGGTGGGTTGGGACGCCCGGAGACAGAACGTGGTCATCTCCATGGCCCATGATCTCAAACTGGGCTGGGCTGACCCGTATAGTATTTGGGTTTTCGGACGGCCTCCGCTTGAATATTTACGGGAGGTGGGCGCCACCGGTACAGCCTGGTCGGTATATTTCTGGGGCCGCAATCCAGAGGAAGAAGCTTACGCCCGGAGGGTCCAACAGGCCGGTTACTGGGTGCTCTCTAACCTCCCCAGTGGTCAAGGTCCACAATGGCTCAGCGCGGAAGGGTGGAAAGGGCTCGACCAGGCCCTCATCGAGGCGGGAGCCTGCCGGGGAAACGACGGCTCCATCATCTACTTTGACGTTGGCACCGATAAAATGAGAATTGCTTACATGGACCATAACGCTCCGGCCTGGCAAAACCACCTCGAAAACATGGTCAAGGAGCACATCGCGGGCGGCGTCGATGGCATCTTGATCGACGAGCTGCAGGGGCCCGCGGTGAGTGTCTTTTACGGCGGCGACTTTTCCCGCGAGACCATGGCTGCTTTCAGGGATTATTTGGCCCAAAAATTCTCCCCAGAAGTTCTTCTGGCTAAGTTCGGCATCAGTGACATTGCCAGCTTCGACTACGGTCGTAACTTGGCCGCGAGGGGAATCAAGAACGCTTACAACGATAACAACCGGGAACTTCTGCAGGAATATCTGCGCTTCATGTATGCCAGCCGTCTGTCTTATCTCAGGACGCTCATAGGGCAGGCGAAAAAAGAGGGCGGATCGAACCTGGCCATCGCCGGTAATGCCTACCAGTTCGGTCCAAGTTACCAACCCATCCTGCCCCTTCTGGATATCGTGTTCTCCGAATTACCCGAGGCGACTTTGCCCGAGGGAAAGCAGGCTGGCTTGTACCTTCTGGCTAAGTCTATCGTCGGCCCCAAACCGGTAGTTGGATTTCTGGACATCTTCACCCTGGTGAAGCTGTCCCCGCAGGATTACGGCCTGTGGCGTCACTGGCTGGCGGAAGCCGTCTCTGCCGGGGGTACCCTGATGCTGCCTTACGAGGCCTTCACGATGGGCGCCGGGAGCTTCACCCTGCCCGCGGCTGAGATTGCCCCCTACACGCGATTCATCCAGGCTCATCCTGAGGTTTATACGACGGAGAAGAAAAGTCTGGCCAGAGTGGCTATACTCTACGATCTGGCCTCCACCCTCTTTGACTGGAACGCCTGGCAGGGCTATTTAGACTTGACCAAAATCTTGGAGGAGCAGCATATCCCTTACGATGTGCTCTTCCTGGGTGATGGTGAGTTGGCCGCGGGAATGGTCTCGCCGGAGGATCTGCAACGGTACGCGGCGATCCTGCTGCCACCTTTGCACAAAGGCCTGGCCGCCGCCGCGAGCCTCTCGGCCTATACGGCTTCGGGTGGGAAAATCCTGCGGCTGGAGCCCGGCACTGTGGCCCAGGTCGGGCTGCACTTGCGGCAGATGGGCGTGAAGTCTGGACTAGAGACTGACGCCTTGCCAACGCTGAGCATGTTCCCCTACCTTACCCCTTGGGGCGGAGTTGTCCATCTTGTCAACTATGCTTACGACTATTCGCAACATGAGTTTCGGCGCCAGACTAACATCAGGCTTCGGTTGACCCTGCCCGCCGGAGTCAAGGCTGAGGATGTTGCGGGGATGACTTTGAAGCTGGTTACCCCCGATGGGAAAGATGGACCGGCCGAGACCATCCTCCCGTGGACACTGGAGGGCGACACGATCACCTTTACTGTGCCGGAGGTCTATTGTTACAGTGTAGTGGTATTGGGGAGGTAGCTCAAAACATAGCGACTACAGGCTGGTATATTTCCACCGCCTCAAGGCCTCACCAGGTTGTTCTGTCCTGCCAGCCGACCGTCGGCCCGGCTGTCCTCAAGACTGATATGCTCCTGCAGGCTGAACCGGCGGGTTCACGTGCGTCGACATTAGTGACGATTGTAGCTCTCGAGTTATATTCCTGCCCAGGATGTGGGGCCTCCCGTAAGGTCGCCTCCTGAGACTGGACGTGAAGAATCAAAACCTAAGGTAGAGCCGTCGCTGGAGAACCGGGAAGACTGGTTACTCGACAGGACGGCTTTTTTCCATTAGAGGCAATTGAAGGGTTCCGGGACGGCCTCCTTCTGCTCAGGTTCTCTACCCTCTGTCTAAAATTTAGACGTTTGTCTCGAGGGAAGGGAGGAAATTTTACGGTAAAAGTGTTGGGCAATGACTAATTGCGGGCAGTTTGAATCAGGTTAATGTCAATTTCCGTCAATTCTACGCCGGGGAAGGTCTATTTTTCAGGCAATAGCTAGGTTAGAACCCCTCACGCGCGGCTGGCGTCCTGAGGGGATGACAACCAATTTTCATCACTCGTGTCGGGGGAAATATCTCTTCGAAGGGCTTCCTGATGGGACTTTTGTGGTCCGACGTAGATCGGACCGCCTGATGGGCCTGGATGATTATTGATCACCTGGGGCGAATTCGCCACCGAAGGATTGGTGGACACGCTTAAACCAGGCGGGTCTTGGATTTGATGGACTTAGAGGGTGAAGCCGTCCAAGGTTCCACCCTTACATTGAAGCGAACGGAAAGATTTACTCTGAGGAGTCCTCCAGGCCGCCAATAGCGGCACTGCGAAGGATGAAAATGACATTTTCAGAGGAGGAAATCTTACGCCACTAGAGAATTTATAGAACGAACCATTAGCGATGCAGACAGTTGGTCCGTCGACATTTCCGCGGATGGTTATATGGATGGTGGCGCCCGTAATAAAGTAGGGACGCACCGACCTGCTGGTGCGATTTGTGGCCGAGGCGGTTGGATTTAAATTTGTGGACAGTTCTTGCGCGGATAGTTGTTTAGGATACACCTAATGGTCGGGCAGGTACTTGGCGTGAATAGTCGTTTCCGAACGACGCCAAGACGTTGCCCGCGAGATCAAGGAGGGGAAATTGTGGAGGTTGCCAACACTGCCTTTGCGTGGCTCGAGGAGAACGGGAGCAAGCTTTACCATTTGGCTGACCGCATTTGGGACTGGGCCGAGCTAGGGCTGAACGAGCACCGCTCGGCCAATCTGCTGGCGGATGCTTTGGAGGCGGAAGGGTTTTTGGTGGAGAGGGGTGTGGCCGGGATGCCCACGGCCTTCGTGGCTACGTGGGGGAAAGGGGAGCCACGAATTGGGTTCCTCGGAGAGTATGATGCTCTGCCGGGCTTATCCCAGGAAGTCTCGCCAGAGCGAAGGGAACTGGTTCCGGGGGCTCCCGGCCACGGTTGTGGTCATAATCTCTTGGGCGTAGGTGCCCTCGGCGGGATAGTGGCCTTAAAAAGGGAGATGGAGGCCCGGGGCCTTACTGGGACGCTCCAGTATTTTGGTTGCCCCGCTGAGGAAAATTTCAGCGGCAAGGTTTTTATGGCCAGGGAGGGTCTTTTTTCCGATCTGGATCTCTGCCTGACCTGGCATCCAGGGAGCATGAACCTGGTCCACCGCGGGTCGTCTCTGGCCTTGAATTCCATGAATGTGACCTTTTTTGGTCGGGCAGCTCACGCCGGAGGGGCGCCCCACCTGGGCCGCAGCGCCCTGGATGCGGTAGAGTTGATGAATGTCGGGGTGAATTACCTGCGCGAGCACGTTCCGGAAAAGGTCAGAATCCATTATGTGATCACTGATGGTGGCCAACAGCCCAACATTGTACCGGACCGGGCCCAGGTTTGGTATTACGTCCGGGCCCCGGAACGTGACCTGGTGGAAGAGGTTTACCAGCGGGTCTTACGTTGCGCTGAAGGGGCGGCGATCATGACGGAGACCACCTGGCAGGTAGAACTCATTGATGCCATCTATAACCTCCTGCCCAATCATACCCTGGAAGAGGCACTGGCCGAAGCGATGAAAGTGGCCGGACCTCCTCGCTTTGGCCCGTCCGAGTTGGAATTTGCGGAACGTATCGCTGAATCCTTTGCCCCCGGGCAAAAAGAGAAGGCCATCGCTGACCTGCCGCTGGCGGAAGAGGTTAAGGAAAGGCTACAGGGGCAGGTATTAAACACGGAGGTATTGCCGGTGCCGAAAGATGACCTACCCATGCGCGGCTCAACGGATGTCGGTGATGTCAGCTGGGTGTGTCCTACGGCGCAATTCAGCACGGCCTGTGCCGCTCTGGGGACGCCGGGTCATTCCTGGCAGATGACGGCCCAGGTCGGTTCGGGCATCGGTCACGCCGGGATGCTCGCGGCCGCCAGGACTCTGGCTCAGGCCGGGCTCGCCCTCGTCCTCGATGCGGGTCTCCGCGAAAAAGCCCGGGCCGAGTTCCAAAAAAGGACAGCCGGAAAACCATACCGCTGTGCCATTCCGCCGGAGGTCAAGCCGGCATTTGAGCAGTTGAAGAAGATACTTTAGGCTAACAACCCCCAGAAAACCCCACCCTCCTGACGAAGGTAATATTAGGTAGAAGTACCGTGAGGGTAATCTCCGGGTAGAAATCGACGGGTGTATCAATGGGGGTGCATAGAATTGAGGAAGCTGGGTTTAGCATTACTGATCATCATCTTGGTCGTGAGTACGGCTGCCACCGTCATGGCGCAAGGTATGGGCCAGGGGGGCACGGGGCCCACTAAGGGAAAGAAGTTCTTCCTGGATGAGGATCTGGCCGCCTGGGCTCAGACCCACATGGCGGCGGCCAATCTGAAGGGGTTCCTCAAGGGCGACCCAGACGGGAAATTCCGTCCCAATGATCCGTTGAAGCGGGTCGAAATGGTGGTCGCGGCCATCAGGTTTGCGAACAGGGAAGAGGCTGCTCTGGCGTGGAACGGCACCCTTGGTTTTGCCGATGCCGCTGAAATCGGCAAGCATTTTCCGTGGGCCCTTGGCTACCTGGGTCAAGCGGTGGAGGCGGGACTGATTTCAGCTACTGGAAACTTCCAGGCGGAAAAGCCGGCGGATCGTCTGTGGGCCGCCGAGGTGCTGGTGAAGGCCCTGGGGCTGGAGCAAGAAGCGCAGGCCAAGATGGGTGCGGTTTTGGACTTCAAGGATGCTGTAGAAATCCCGGCGGAGAAGATCGGGTATGTGGCCGTGGCCTTTGAGAAGGGTATCTTGCAGGGTTATCCCGATGGTACCTTCCAGCCGCATAAACCAGTCACCAGGGCTGAACTGGCCACACTTCTGAACCGGGCTGACGAGAAAAAATCCTGGCTGGGACGCCATGAAGTGCGGGGCACTGTCGCCAAGGTGGTCTATGGGGAGACACCAGCCATCACCTTGGGACCGGATCCCACGATAATTACCTTCGCCGCTCAGCCGGAACGAACCTATAAGGTTTCTGGGGATGCGATTATCATCGTCAACGGCCAGAAGGCCACCCTGGAAGACGTGAAGACTGGGTATCTGGCGCGGCTGGTTTTAAACAAAGAGGGGACGGCAATACTGGTATTGGCGAGGGAACAAAAGGAGGCCCCGGCCAGAGAGATGACGCTCCAGGGCTGGCTGGTCGAACTGTCAGGTTTTGAGGGCCAGAAAGTGTATGGACTGGTTCCCGGTCTACGGCTTGGCTTGATGAAGGGACTGGAGACGAAGAGTATTCTCCCCGATCGTCTGGACGAATTGAAGCCCCTGGTGCTGGTGCCGGCCGACGAGGTGGTGGCCGGGGAGCTCAAGGCGAACCTCGGGCTGCTGGTGGTGGTGCGCGGTCAGACGTTGAAAGGTCCGAATATTTACATGCGGCCGGTGTTTAAAGTGACTGCGGTTAAGCCGTTGGAAAAGCAGCCGGAGCCGATCAAATGAGAAAGGTCTTCCAGGGCATCGGAAATTGGGCGTCCCACTTTAAAACAACCACTTCGGCCATTCACGAAAATGTCGTGAATGGCTTGTTTTGTCTTTACCCGAGATGGTATTCTATCGCTGTTATCTATTTCTACGGAAGCGTAAATAGCCCCCATTTTGCCAACAAATGGGGGCTGAAGTAAGCTCTTATTTACCTGCAGGCCGTTATCTACCAATCTTTAGCGATGGCACTGCCATCGACTAACTTTGGCAATGTCACTGGAAGAGGGAAGTGATACGGTGTTTCCAGCGACCGCAGCATTGCTGGTGGTGGGCTTTTACATCATAGCCCGGGCCAATTACCTCCTTTACCACGCGCTGATCGAGCTCTTCAGCGTGGTGGTGGCCGGGCTTATTTTCACCGTTTCCTGGATTACGCGGGATCAGGAGTACAGCCTCTTTCCCAGCGTCATCGGTGTGGGATACGCCTTTGTCGGACTACTGGACATCATCCACACCATCGCCTACAAGGGGATGGGTATATTTGCGGAAACGGGCGCCAACTTGGCCACGCAACTCTGGATTGCCGGGCGATTCCTGGAAACCTTTGTCCTCTTAACCGCTCCTTTTGTGCGTAACAGCAAGACACGCCGGGCGCTATCGGTCGGATATGTTTTTTATGGTGTCGTTGTCCTCCTCGCCATCTTTTGGTGGAAGATATTCCCCACCTGTTATATTGAAGGTACGGGCCTCACTCCTTTTAAAATAACTTCGGAATACATAATCATGGGCATTCTGATGGGGGCTCTCTATGCCGTCCGCAGGGGCCGAACCCTGTTGCCCCCGGTTATGGTCAGATACCTTTCTTACTCGATCCTTGCCACCATCGCCAGCGAGTTCTTTTTCACCCTCTACGTTAACGTCTACGACCTGGCCAATTTTACCGGGCATCTCTTGAAACTGGTGAGTTATTCCTTTCTGTTATACGGAATCGTGGTCAAATGCATCCGGGAACCGCTGTCCGGTCTTTATCAAAGTCTTTATCAGGATAATCTCCGCCTGGGGCTGCTGGCAGTAACCGATCCTCTTACCGGTCTCCACAACCGCGGGGCAGCCATGGTCTTGATGAAAACAAAACTGGAACAGAGCCAGAAACTAAAAGTTCCTTTGAGCTTCGTCATGATCGATGTCGACCATTTCAAAGCCGTCAACGATTCGTATGGTCACCAGGCCGGGGATATCGTACTCCAAGAACTGGCCGGCCTAATCACCAAGGTTGTCCGGTCTGCTCTGGATGTGGCCGGACGGTTTGGCGGAGAGGAATTCATTGTGGCTCTGTGGAACGCTGACGCAAGCCTGGCCTTAAACGTGGCCGAACGCATCCGGTGGGAAGTAGAAAACCACCTTTTTGTTACCCAGAGTGGGCAGACCCTGAGGATAACGCTGAGTCTAGGGGTGGCCCAGGCGAAAGACGGTGAAGAGTTGGATGAAATCATCGCCCGTGCCGACAGGGCTTTGTATCAGGCCAAACTGAACGGCCGTAACCGAACGGCCCTGGCCAAGTGACTTTGATGACGCCCACCTGCCACCAAGGGCTTCCATTTTGCTGACTTCCCACTTAGGGGAGGTAACGTTCGCAGCGGTCAACGGTATCGGCCAGCCTGGGCGGTTTAGCTCGGTCCTCAAAGCTAGCCGGCTGTTCCTCCTCTGGCCACACCTACCCTACAGTGCTACCTTCATTGTCTGATGGCTGGCAAATCGGTTTTGGGTTGTGCATTACCTGGACGGACTCCTGGACATTCAAAAAGCCCATTTCTTGAGTAGCGTGCTGCCAGAAACTTAGCTTAGGCCGCAGGAAAAATATTGCTGGGGTAGAATTGTAATACTAAGAGGGGCCCTGGGCGACTGGAGAGCTTCGATTAGACAGCAATTCTATGGTATCAACAAAGATCGGAAGGAAAAGAGGGGTTAAGATGTCTTTCATTGAGCTCACTGCAGATATTTTTTGGGTCGGGGTCATCGACTGGGATATTCGCTATTTCCACGGCCCGGCTTATTCTACCCACCGGGGGACTACCTACAACAGTTACCTTATTCGCGATGAAAAAAACTGCCTGGTGGATACGGTCTACACGCCCTTTGCCGAGGAATTCCTGGCCAATTTGCGGCACCTGATCCGTCCCGAGACCCTGGATTACATCGTCCTCAACCACATGGAAAGGGACCACTCCGGGGCGTTCCCCCGGTTGATGGAGTTGGCTCCCCAGGCTCAGGTCTTTTGTACGGAAAAAGGGGCGGAAGGACTGCGGAAGCAGTATGGCTGGACCGGCCCCCTGACGGTGGTCAAAACCGGTACCGAACTTAAACTGGGACGTCGGACCCTTACCTTCATCGAAGCCCCCATGCTTCACTGGCCGGACAGCATGTTCACCTATGTGAAAGAGGACGGGTTGCTTTTGCCCAACGATGCTTTTGGACAGCACTTGGCCTCCAGTAATCGTTTTGACGACGAGGTAGACAGCACTATTCTCATGGAGGAGGCGGCCAAGTACTATGCCAACATCCTGGCCCCCTTCAGCGGGCAGGTCCTGCGGAAACTGGAGGAAGTGGGAAAGATGGCTTTGCCCATCAAAATGATCGCTCCCAGCCATGGAGTTATCTGGCGGAAGGGGATTGGGGAAATCGTGGAAGCCTATCGCCGCTGGGCGCGCGGTGAGACCAAACCGGCTGTGGTTTTGGCCTACGACACCATGTGGGGGGCCACAGAGAAGATGGCGCGCGCCATCGCTGAGGGAATTATGTCCGCCGGGGTCAAAGTAAGCGTCTTTAAACTTAGCGCCAGCGATCGAAACGATATCATCAGAGAGCTGCTGGAGGCGCGGGGGCTTGTTTTGGGCTCACCTACTATCAACAACCGCTACCTACCGACCCTGGCTCCTTTGCTGGACGATCTTAAGGGATTGCGTTTCAAAAATAAATTGGGCTGGAGTTTTGGAGCTTACGGTTGGGGAGGGGGTTCAGTCCGGGAGATCAATAAAGAGCTGAAGGAGGCCGGCTTCGAGCTGATGGAGGAAGGTCTCGGCCTGAAATGGATGCCCGATGGGGATGAGCTCCACCAGTGCCTGGAGCTGGGGAAGAGGATCGGTCAGGCGGTGAAGTGAGCGTAAAGCAGGTAATCCGGGCGCCGGGAGAATAAACCCCCCGTTTTCTGGCGGGGGGTTAAGATGTACTTCGTTCTACGTTTAATGAAAAGACAGATTTTCTTTGGGTTGTTTCAGGGTAAGATGTGAGGGGTACCACGTTTACCTTTGGGCAATCACCTCTCGCTTTCACCAACATAGGCGCTGGGTGCTGGCTTAACCCCCCATTGCTCTTTCCAGAAGGGTGATGACTATAAAAGCACACAATCCAACCACAGACCCAAAGATAATGGCCATTATTCCATAAGGCTCTTTGAGGTATTGCCAGACGAAGGCGGCCAGGCTGCCCAGAATAATAGACCAGAGTCCGGCGTTCTTGGTGGCATCCTTCCAGACCAGGGCTAAGACGAAGGCGGCGAAGGGTCCGGCTGATCTGAGGGTGAAGGCGAAAACGTTTAGGAACTGGGAGGTATGGCGATGACGCAGCCCCGCGTGGTTGTCTTCAGTTACCCCCGCCTAACCCGTTTAATCAAAAAAGCTATCGTCGATATGCCGGTTCCCGTTGAACTGGAATTCGTCGAAGCTGTCTTTGACGAACTGGTGCGATTGGCCATCGAGCGGGAGGCCAGCGGGGACGTCCACGTCTTTATCTCGGCCGGCTCCAATGCCCACCTCCTCAAGGAGCACCTTTCACGCCCGATCGTTTCCATCGATGTTACGGCCTTTGACCTGTTGCAGGCCATCAGGCGGGCCAGTCAGAAGGGCGACATCGTCGCCGTTGGTCGTTTTTCACAACCCTTGCCGGAGCTGCAAGAGATTGCGGATATCCTCAAGGTAAAGATAAGGCAGTTCAGTTATGATAGTTTTCAGGAGGCCAAAAGGCAGATTGGGCAACTAAAAGAGGAGGGAATTAAGGTCATTGTTGGAACCACGCTGGCCTGTGATTTGGCGGAAGAGGCGGGGCTCTTTGCCTTCGAGGTCTATTCGACCAAATCCATCCGGTCTTCTTTTCAGCAGGCCTTTGATCTGGCTTGGTCCATCCAAAGAGAGGCGGCGCGCGCTGAACGTCTCAAAGCCGTTCTGGATTTTGCTTTTGAGGGTATTGTGGCCACCGACGAAAAGGGCGAACTGGTTGTTTTCAATCCAGGCGCGGAAAGGATTTTGGGAATCAGCGCTTTGGAGGCCATGGGCAAACCAGCGGAAAAAGTCATTCCCAACAGTCGTTTGCGGGAGGTCTTGAAAAGGGGGGAACCGGAGTTGAGCCGAGTCCAAGAGGTGAAGGGGGTCAGGATCCTGACCAACCGTATCCCCATCATTAATCGCGGGCAAGTACTGGGTGTAGTGGCAACGTTCCAGGAGGTAGAAACGATTCAGAGGGCTGAGCATAAGATCAGGCAAACCTTGTTGACCAAGGGCTTTGTGGCCAAAACCCATTTGGAAGACTTGGTGGCCGTAGCGCCGGCTTCCCGGGAACTGGTGGCGCGGGCCCGGGACTATGCCCAGAGCGAGGCCACGGTTCTCATCACCGGGGAGACTGGGACGGGCAAGGAGCTTTTGGCTCAGGGGATTCATAATGCGTCGGCCCGCCATAAAGAAGCCTTTGTGGCGGTAAATTGCGCGGCTTTGCCGGAGCCTTTGCTGGAAAGCGAACTTTTTGGTTATGAAGAAGGAGCCTTCACGGGGGCCCGTAAGGGCGGCAAACCTGGTCTCTTTGAATTGGCCCACCAGGGGACTTTATTCCTCGATGAGATCGGGGAGATGAGTCCTAAGATCCAGGCCCGCCTTCTCCGAGTCTTACAAGAAAAAGAGGTGCTTCGGTTGGGCGGCGATAGGGTAATACCAGTCGACGTGCGGATCATTGCCGCCACCAACCGCGATCTGGCTGAGGAAACGCGGGCCGGGCGTTTTAGGGAGGACCTGTACTATCGGATTAATATCCTGCCTCTCTGGATACCGCCTTTGCGACAAAGAAAGGAGGACATCCTACCGCTCTTTTTACATCAGTTGCGTTCCCGGCGTTCCCGGTTGGTGGAGCTTTTGGAGGATAACCAACGGGTCCAGGGAATATTGGAAAGCTATATCTGGCCGGGTAATGTGCGAGAATTGGAAAGTGTGGCGGAAAGATTGGTGGCCATCTGGGACGGACAACCGGACCACCTAGAGGAGGCCTTGCGGCTGTCCATAAAGGCCGGTGAAGCTCTGGTTTTCCCCGGGAAATTGGTGGGCGAAGCTGGTGAAAAACACCGAGAGAGACGCTTACTTACACCTGGTGTCATTGAAGAAGCCTTGCGCCGCTCAGGTGGCAACAAATCGGAGGCGGCCCGGCGACTGGGCATAAACCGGGTCACTCTTTGGCGCAAGCTCGTAGCGGCCAAGAAGGCCGAGCTCGCCCGTCAGCGCGTCGGCGAATGACCCTCTTAGCCGTTTCCTTTTTCAGAACCCCAATAAGCTTTGGCTGCTCATAACCATCCCTCACCATAAGTCTTGCCAATTTCTCTGAAGAGAAACCCCGTTCGCGAACTCCGTTAAGCTGAAAGCAAGACCCCGTAATTCGTCTCCTGACTGATTCTCCAATAAACCCTTGCGCCTACGAGGCCCCTTCCAAGTGGGACTACCCTTCGTTATATCCCTGATGTGTTGATGTTGCATATATGTTGCTGGCAACGTTGCATACACCATTGCTGGACGGGGCCAGACGACGGCCTTTAGATTTCAATATCGCCATTACCTACCGTCGCCGCGTTGGGGTCATCATTTGATCCACCAGCAAAGGCAGCATACCAGGACCTGCTTGATTGCCTATTGCACGGAGGGGCGAGAAAGCGGTAAGGAGCGGCGTTGGCATATTTCTTGCTCATTTATATTTTCAGAAAAACATTTCAAGGAGAAGGAAGTGATGGCGAGAGTGAAGGAAGAACCGGCTAATTTCTTCACTAAGACTGGGAAGGGTCAACCGCCGCTGCAGGGCTTGCGCGTATTGGAGCTGGGGTCTATGATTGCTGGGCCTTTTGCAGCCAGGCTCTTTGCCGAGTTTGGGGCGGAAGTGATCAAGATCGAGCCGCCGGATGGTGGGGATCCGTTGCGAACCTGGCGCCATCTTTATCAAGGGACCTCGCTCTGGTGGTATGTTCAGTCGCGTAATAAAAAGTCCATCACCCTGGACTTGAGGCAAAGCGGAGCACGGGAAATTGTTCTGCAACTGGCGGCCAAAGCGGACGTTTTGATCGAAAATTTCAAGCCCGGCACTATGGAAAAGTGGGGGCTGGGGTGGGACGACCTTGAGAAGGTCAATCCTGGTCTCATTATGGTGCGGGTCTCGGGTTATGGCCAGACCGGTCCCTACCGGAATAAGGCCGGTTTTGGCAGTATCGGTGAGGCGATGGGGGGGATCAGGTATCTTACCGGTTATCCCGACCGGCCGCCCACCCGGGTCGGAGTGAGCTTGGGAGACTCAGTGGCCGGACTCTATGCCTTCATTGGCGGATTATTGGCCCTCCGCCATCGGGAGGTCCGGCAAGGCAAGGGACAGGTGGTAGACGTGGCCCTCTACGAGGCGGTTTTCAGCTTGATGGAAGGGCTCCTGCCGGAATACTCAGCCCTGGGAGTGATCAGGGAGCGGACGGGGACCATCCTTCCTGGTATAGCCCCCTCGAATACCTACTGCTGTGCTGACGGCAAATACATCGTCATCGGGGGTAATAGTGATGGAATCTTCAAGCGCCTGATGCTGGCTGTGGGGCGACCGGACCTGGCCGAGGATCCGCGTCTGGCCAGGAACGACGGCCGGGTTACCCATATGGCGGAGATCGATGAAGCCATCTCCGCCTGGACGGCAACGAAGAGCATCGACGAAGCGCTGGAAGCTATGGATAGAGCGGGGGTTCCGGCAGGTAAGATTTACAATGCCGCCGATATTGCCGCCGATCCTCATTACCGGGCGCGAGGAATGGTACAGGAAACCGAAATCCCGGGCCTTGGAAAAATCCTGGTGCCTGGGCTGGTACCGGGTTTGAGCGAAACCCCCGGAGAAGTCAGGTGGCTAGGGCCTGAGCTTGGTGCCCATAACGAAGAGATCTATTGCGGACTCTTGGGGTATCCTCGCGAGATGCTGAAGCAATGGAGAGAGAAGGGGTTAATTTGATAGCACCATCCGTCGAGGTGAGGAGGGGAGAAGCTTGGGTTTACCTGGGAAGGTCAAGATCTTTGAAGTGGGGCCCAGGGACGGATTTCAGAAAGTGGAGAAGTTCATCCCCACCCCGGTAAAGATCGAGATCATCGACCAATTGAGTGGGACCGGGCTGACCAAGATTGAGGCAACCTCTTTCGTCCATCCCCGGGTGATCCCCCAAACGAGGGATGCCGAGGAGGTGCTGGCCGGAATCCAACGGCGACCGGGAGTGGTCTATAGCGCTTTGGTACCCAATGTGAAAGGGGCAGAGCGGGCCCTGTCAGCTGGCGCGGATGAGATAAATGCCGTGGTCTCCGTTAGCGAAACCTATAATCGCAAAAATGTCAACATGTCGGTGGCCGAGTCATTGCAAAATATTGCTGCCGTCATTGAACTGGCGCGGGAGCACGGTCGAAAGACCGTGGTCAGCCTGGCCAATTCCTTCGGCTGTCCCTTTGAGGGGGAAATTCCCCAGGAGCGGGTTCTGGAGGTGGCCAGGCAGGTTTTAGACCTTGGGGCGGGGGGACTGATTGTGGCCGATACGACAGGATTGGCTGGCCCGCTCCAGGTCAGACGACTGGTGGGGAGAATCAAGGAGACCTGGCCTGAGCTGGACCTAACGCTTCATTTCCATGATACCCGTGGCTTGGGCCTGGCCAATGTCTATGCGGCCCTGGAAGAGGGCGCCGATCAATTTGACTGTTCCATTGCTGGCCTGGGCGGTTCACCGGCGGCACCTTACGCTTCTGGGAATGTTTGTACGGAAGATGTGGCTTTTCTTCTAGAACGCCTGGTGATTGACAGCGGTTTGAATCTACCTGTCTTACTTGAGATCAGCCGAAAGGTGGAGGAGGTGGTTGGTTTTACGGTTCCCGGGAAGCTGGTCAAGGCTGGATTGAGGTAGTCGCAAGTCCGGATTGAGGCAGTCGTTTTGGTCACATGTTCTCATGCGGCATGGGGGACGACTCTATTACCACAAGGACCTTATTACCAGAAGGGAGGTTTCTATAAGTGCGTCGTCAGATCATTGAACCATTAGCCGTCAGGTGGATCTGGGTGCTTTTTTTGATCTTTTATCTCTTTGCCGTCCCATGGATGTTTCCCACAGGGAGCTACCGGCCAATCATCATGGGTTTCCCTTATTGGGCCTTCGTCGTCCTCCTGGCCAGCCTAGGAATTGCCTTCCTCACTTCTTTCGCCATTTTGCGCTACTGGAACCTGGAAGACTTACTTGAGGAGGAAAGATCGAAAGAAGAAAGGGGTGGCGGGAAATGAAGCAGCAGTTTCCGGTGGGGATTGGTGGGCTTATCTTCATCATGCTCTATCTGGCTTCTGTGATTTTTGTCGGCTGGTATGCGCGGCGCAAGGAGACCCGTGGATCTCTGGATGACTATTTCTTGGGCAACCGGGCGATTGGGGCTTTTGTCCTCTTTTTCACCCTTTATGCCACTCAATACAGTGGTAATACCATGCTGGGATATCCAGGGCAGGCCTACCGCATCGGCTACTCCTGGCTCCAATCGGTGACTTTCATGATTGGGGTCATCACCGGCTATCTCCTATTCGCCCCGAGACTCCACATCCTTTCCAAAAAGTATCGTTATCTGACGCCAACCGACTATCTGTACGACCGGACTAATTCCAGGGCTGTAGCCGTTGTGGCCGCCGTCTTGATGATCTGGGGGTTGGGGAATTACCTTTTGGAACAGCTGGTGGCTGTCGGCCATCTCTTCGAGGGTATTTCTGGTGGGCTGGTCTCATACACCTGGGGTATAATCTTTTTCAGTCTGGTCATGGCCATCCTGGTCCATGAAGGAGGCTTCCGTGGCGTCATCTGGGGGGACACCATTCAGGGGATCACTCTTTTATTGGGTCTTTTTATCACCCTGGGTTTGATCATGACCACTTTCGGCGGACTACCCCAGGCGGCCGCCAAACTGGCTGCCCAGAAGCCAGCTCTTCTGGGTGTCCCCAAGCCTGAGGCCAACCTTACTTGGTACAGCACCCTGTTCTTAATTGGTATCGGAGCGGCTGTTTATCCACAGGCCATCCAAAGGATTTATGCGGCCAAAAATGAAAACACTTTGAAGCGCTCCTTCGCCGTGATGGCTTTCATGCCTTTTGTCACCACCTTTTTTGTTTTCATGGTAGGGATCGTAGCCGCGGCGGCTTTCTCGCACCTGGGCACAATCCAGGCTGACCAGGTCTTTCCCATGCTCTTGACCCCGGTGATGCAAGGTTCGGCTTTTGGCTATGTCATGGGCTTAATTGTGTTGGCGGCCGTAGGCGCGGCCATCATGTCTACAGCCGACTCGGTGCTCTTGACCATGGCCTCCGTAGTCACCAAAGATTTTTATAGCAATCTGAATCCACAGGCTCCGGAAGAACGATTGGTCTATGTTGGACGAGTGGCGAACTGGGTTATTCTGGTTGTCCTCGCTCTAATCGCCTGGAGGCCTCTGGCCACCTTGTGGCGCCTAACTGAGATCAAGTTTGAGCTCATGATCCATGTTGCGCCAGCCTTTCTCCTTGCGCTCTACTGGAAACGAATGTCGACGCTTCCTACCCTCTTGGGGATGATTGCCGGTGCTGTTCTCTCTTCGGTCATGAGCTTGAGCGGTTACGCAAAGTACCTAGGGATTCACTCGGGCGTTTGGGGCCTGGCCTTGAATGTGCTCATTGTGGTCGTGGGCAGCTGGTTGGTACAGCCGTCGGCGGCAGAGGTGGAGCGGGTTCAGAGGCGCCACTTCGATCTTTTTGAAAAGGCGGGGCTGGGAGTACCGCGAGTCGCTGGAGTGGTAGGGGCAGGGCCCCGGGAGGAGAAGGGGGCCTCGATTCAGTGACAAGAGCCGCAAGAGAAAAGGGGGCCTCGATTCAGTGACAAGAGCAGCGATAAAAAGCTTTCTTCCCCCCTCTCTCGGGAGAGGGGGGAAGACGTTATGTGCGCCCGGCATGGGCGCTGTCTACCAGGTGAAAGTCCTGAGCGACGAAGGTAGCAGTAGTCGTAGCTTAAGGCAAGGGTGTCCGCGGCGACGCGGAATCTGAAGGAAGCCGGCGG
>Ga0334722_10001955_pt1 | contig 24261 bp, 31 predicted proteins | sample C3_bottom_MG_FD_207210 | JGI IMG/M metagenome (GOLD analysis project Ga0334722, IMG submission 207210) | Sediment microbial communities from Yellowstone Lake, YNP, Wyoming, USA - C3_bottom | ecosystem: Environmental > Aquatic > Freshwater > Lake > Sediment | place: USA: Wyoming | collected... | reverse complement strand
ACGCCGCAAACCTGTTGTATCTCAACGGCGGGATCAATCTCGGGCCAACCACCGCCGCTACCGGTCAGGGCACTATCGCCGCTCGCGGATCTCTCAACGACAACGGCCTGTACTTCACCCCGCCCACCGGAGGCTTGATCCTCGGCAGCCTGAATACCACAGTGGCGCCTGGCACGAACGGCCTGGCCGTCGGGGGCGGCGTCAACGTGGGCTCTGTGTATGGCGCGGACGCGGGGAGTGTCGCCGCCAGCGGGAGCATCACGGCCACCGGCAACGTGAGCGCCACCAATGGCACATTCACTGGCTCGTCGAGCGGATGGTTTCCGTTCACGCAATACAGCGCGATCCCCCTCACTGTTAACAACGTCAGCCATGAGGGTCCGGTGATGCGCGACGGCGTAATACGCGACTTTGGGGCCGCGGTATATGCGTATGCTACGAACAACGGGAGCAACTATTGGACGATCACATTGGTGAGACAGTCCGATGGTGTCACCATCGCCACACTCAGCACAGCCGCTATCTCGGCCGCTACGTGGACCCGTCTCTACACCACCGTGAGTAGCGCTGTGACGACCTCGCACGTGGCGCTTTACGTGTGGGCGGCAAAAACCGGTTCGCCGGGGAACCTGATTATTTTTCCGGCTGCGTTCTTCCAATGACCGATGACATCTCGCTCGCTTGCTCTCGCACTCCTGGCCGCGCTGGTGATCGTCGGCATCGCGCTGGCCACCGGTGCGGACGCGGTCAACTGGTGGCGCCAGGCGCCTGGCGGCTCCTCATCGAGCGGCGGCTACCAGGTGAACGGAGCGGTCGGCCAGCCCGAGGCCGGCACGTCGGTGGGCGGCGACTATGTGGTGGTGGGTGGCTTCTATCAGCAGTTGCCCACGCCGACCCCGACACCGACGCCCACCGCCACGCAGACCGAAACGCCCACGGCGACCTTTACGCCGACATCCACGCCGACGGATACGCCGACCGCTACGGCCACCGAGACCAGCACTCCGACCGAAACCTTCACGCCGTCGGCGACGCCAACCAGCACATCCACCGAGACCTCGACGCCGACCGAGACCCCGACGGCAACGGCCACAGCGACCGAAACCGATACGCCATCGCCGGTTCCACCAACGCCGACAGACACCCCTCTGCCGACCGCAACGGAAACAGCCACGGCGACAGAAACGCCCACGCACACGCCGGCGCCAGCCACAGCAACCGACACCCCATCGCCGACGGCAACGGATACCGAGACCGCCGTGGCGACGGATACGCCCACCCCAACGGCCACGAGCACCGAGACTCCGACCAGCTCGCCAACGCCGACCAGCACGCCAACCCCGTCGCCGACGGGCGCCGCGCCTGGCGACAGCATCATGCTTTCGAGCGGGCACATCTTCCGCGTGGAGCGCACGGTCACCACCGGGCAGATCATCCGCATAGCGGCCCAGCTCGTCGCAGCGGTCCTGCTGGGGGTGGGCTTCGCCTTCCGTCTCGTTCGGAGGTGGCTGCTGTGATGATCGCCCTGCTCTGGCTGGCGGCGCGCAGCTCTACGGCCTGGGCCCAGTCCGGCACGCCGACGCCCGACGGCCCCAACTACACCGTCGGGCTGGCCAGCATGAACGCTCTGCAGATCGCGCGCACGATCACCTTTGGCGACGTGTACGTCATTACCACCACCATCATTCTGCTCATCTTGGTGGCCGTGTGGTTCCTCTACGACCTGGTGGAGCGATGGATTTTGCGCTGATCGATCCCTTCGTCAACTTCGTGGCGCTCAGCTGCGGCTTCGGCCTGGTGATCGTCGCCGTGCTGGGCGTGTTCCTGGCGCTGACGCGCATTCTGGTACGCACCGGCTGGTGGGTAGGTCAGGATGATTGACCAGACTGCGTTCAACGACCTGCAGGAGGCCTTCTTGATTGTGTTCGGGCCGATCCTGCAGTGGGTGTTCGTCTTCGTCGCCGCGGGCATAGTGGCGCTGATCCTGGTGGTGCTCGCCCTGGCGCTGATGCGACGAATGACGCGCGAGTGAGTTACCCGGTGCGGATCCCGGGCCGCACCGGTTCTCAAATCTCAAGGAAAGGAGGCTACGACCATGTCGTTTTCGATCAATCTGGACTCGGTCCTCACGACCGCCAGCACTTTCGTCAACGGCCTGCTGCCGGTGTATCTGCTCCCCCTCGGGATCACCGTCGCCGTGGGCATCCTGGGCATGTTGGCCGCCGCGTTCAACAAGATCTTCCGCGGCTAGCTGCCTGGCAAGTCAGCCGTCGGCCCGGCTGCAAATCCCGCTGGCGCGCGGGCCGGGGCGCGCCAGCTCTAACCTGGAGGTCGCCATGTCTTTCAGCCTCAACCTCGACAGCGTGCTGGGCACAGCCTCGACGTTCGTCAACGGCCTGCTGCCAGTGTATCTGCTCCCCCTGGGGATCACCGTCGCGGTCGGCATCCTGGGCATGCTGGCCGCCGCGTTCAACAAGATCTTCCGCGGCTAGCTTACCGCCGACGCGCCGGCAGGGACGCGTCGGTCAGGAAGCTGCCCGGCTCTGGGCGAGGAAACTGCTGCGATGAAACAACAGCTGCGCCGACCTGGTCGGCTGCGCATCGGCCTGGTCCTGACCATGCTGCTGCTCGCGCTCGCGCCGCTGCTGCCAGCTGCAGCGCAGAGCGGATATACGCTCGGCTCGGCGCTCGGCGACGTGACCATAGACCACTCTGGATATACCCCGGAGCAATTCGCCAGCGTGAATGGCGATAAGGTGTGGATCGCGGCCTACGATATCGCCGGGGTGGTCTTCACCATTTCTGGCTGGGGTGGGGGCGACGGCACCGTGAAACGCATGACCGCCGGTGCAAACCCGATGTGGCCCGATACCTCCGACACGCTCTCCAACCTGACCTATTGCTCGGCGACAGTGGAGGCGTGCAACGCCGTGGCCCCGTCAGCCACAAGGTTGGCGAGCGGCTTCGTGCGCTCTGGCGGAACGGAAGTCACGGCGCGCTGGACCGTGGTCGGGTGGGGCAACCTGGGCGTGGTCACCGTGAGCGATATTCGCCCGATCTACACCGGCGTGCCGACGGCCACGCCGACGGCTACGAGCACCCCGCTGTATGCACCCCCCGTTGCCGGCATTCCCAACTGGCTGAGCGACGGGAATTTCGAGCTGCCGCCCGGCGCCTGGGAGCGGGACTTTCCCGGCGGGGTGGTGGTCTCCAACTCGTCGGACTACGTCAGTGCTCAGCAAGCGCGCGACTGGGGAGGGGCCCCCTACTGTGGCGCGCAATACATGAACGTCAACAGCACCGGCCTCCATCAGCGTTTCTATTGGCCGGGCGGGGATGCCTATCTGCAATTTCGTTATCGCAAGAAGATCGCCGAAACAGGGGCGGTCAGTTACCCGCAGGTTGAGATCACTGGCCTCGGCGTGTTCATCCCATGGACGCCGCTCGATGGCAAAAGCGGCGAATCGATCACTCGCGACTTCGGGGAGGACGCCTGGACCGTACACAACAGCTATCGCTTCCTGGCGGAGGGCTGGTATGACATCACCTTCGCTTCAATCGACTACACACCGCCGACGACCCTCATCGTAAATGGCACGCCGGTTTTGTTTCCCGAGAGCTGGGGTTATGCCTCGGACGGCAACATGGACTGGCAAATTGACGACATCACCCTGGCCCAGGGCGCGTACCTGAGCTATTGCTCCGGGCAGGGAGGGGCAACCATCACCCCTCAGCCATCGCCTTCCCCGTCGCCCACACCGACCCGCACACCCACGCCGACGCGCACCACCACTCCTGGGCCGAGCCTGACCCCCTCGCCCACGCGCACCGGCGCGCCGCCGAACAATTACGGCAATTGCTCCTTCGAGGCCGGCTCTAACGCCTGGTTCGGCACGGGCTGGACGATCAAACTTGCCGGCGGCCCCATTGGTCCGCAATATGCACAGATCAACTCGGGCGGCCTGCTCTATCAGCCGTTTTCCTGGTCCGGCGGAACGGCCTATGTCACTGCGTGGATCGGGCCAGATGCCTATGGCGAGATCTCGCTCAAGAATACCAGCACGGGGAGCACCTACTATCTCTGGAGTGGCCTCAACGGCTCCAACTGGTCACTGAAGAGCCTGAGCCGTGCCAGTGTGCCGGCGGGTCAATACTGGCTGCAATTCAAGCCATATGGCTCGACGCCCTTCAAGGTGGACGGTGCGAGCGTATCGGCGAATGCCTACACCTATTGCGGTAGCTCAGGCGGCCCAGTCACTCCCACTAGCGGCCCCACCTCGTTTGTGTCGCCGACGCCGACCAAGACGCCCACCACCGGCCCGTCGCCCACAGCGCGAAACACGAACACACCTCCGCCCACGAGCACGTCCTTCCCGACCAACACACCCCGGCCGCCGACCAATACGCCGCAGCCGACCTCGACCATGCTGCCTACGCACACGGCGCTCCCGACCGACACGGCCCAGCCCACCGGCACGCAACCGCCGACGCCAACCCAGCAGGACACGTCACAGCCCACCTATACCCCGCCCGCCAGTTATACGCCCCCGGCGACTTACACGCCTCCGCCCACCTACACGCCCTGGCCAACCAATACCCCTGAGCCGATGGCCACCCCACCCCAGCAGCCTCCGCCGGCCTGGGATGCTAATTGCGACAGGCCGGACAACGCCCTGAATGTCTCCTGGTGGATCGAATACACCAAGTGCGAGGCGCTGAGCTGGTTTTCCTGGGGGCCAGGCAACACCCAGTCGCTGCAGGACCTGATGCACCGCTACGACGATCGGGAACCGTTCGGCGCGATCGGTGAACTGACCGGCGCGATGGACACGCTTCAGCAATCGCTCAACGCCTACGATTGGGGCAATGGTCCGACGCAATACAACGGCGTCGACACGGGCACCTTCACCAACCCGGCCGGCAGCATCTACGACGAGAATGGCCAGCTCTCGTTTGGCGGCGGGGTGAATTACGCCACGGACCAGTGCCAGGTAACCCTGCCCGGCGCCGGCGGCCCGTTCCTCAAGGGCGTGTGCTTCACGTTCAACTTTCTGACCTACTGGAAGTTCCTGGGCTGGTTCCAATGGTTTATCAACGGGACGGCGCTGGTGTTCTTCCTGTACTACGTCGTCTCCAAGTGGATCCAGAAGGCAACCAATGGCTAACAACTTCTGGGGCTTCCTGTTGACGGGCGCGCAGTCGGTCATCGACAGCATCTTGAACGCAATGCCCCATCACCAGGACATTGGCCTGGACGCGCTAGTGGTCGACCTGGCCGGTGCGACGCCGATCCTGTTGTTCCTCATCGTCAATCAGTTCATCAGCCTGACGGTGCCCATGCTGGTCTGGACCTCCATCATCGTGCTCGAGGTAGTGCGCGCGGCCCTGGCCGCCTGGCAGTGGGTCCGCAACGCGCTGCCAGCGCTGCTTGGCGGTGGATAGCAAGCATGAAGCTCAAATACCGCCTGCGCATGATGTTCGGCGCTGGCCCGCGCTTCGTGATGGCGGAGCCGGGCACCAATCCCCTCGACGAGCCGGACCTGGCGCCCCGGCGCCGGCGCAAGCGCGGCCGCGGCTGGCTGATCTTCGGTGCCCTCCTGGCCCTGGGCCTGCTGGCGGGTTGGTGGGCATACCACGCCTTCCGCCCGGTCCAGGCTGCGCCGGCGCCCGCGAGCGTGCCGATCGTCGAGGCGGCCGCGTTGCCGGGCTCGGCCGAGAGCTCGCCCACCCCGCCCCTGCCTACGGCGACGACCATTTCCACGGAAATACCCCCGGCCACCGAGACCCCAGTAGTCGCCACCATCCCCGCCACGCAGACGCCTTGGATCGTCATCACCCAGCAGGTGCAGGTCCAGCAAGTCCGCGTGCTGCAAACGGTGCTGGCGCCGGTCGAGGTCACGCGCCTGGTCGAGACCACGCGCGTAGTACTGGTCACCCAATTCGCCGAGGCGACGCGGCTCGTCCTGGTGACGGCCACGCCCGGCCCGACCCATACGCCGCCGGCCACGTGGACGTCGTGGATTGTCACCGCCACGCCCGGCCCGACCCACACGCCGACGATCACGGCGCCCCCCACCAACACGCTAGCACCGAAGGATGCGCCGACGCAAACGCCGTGGATCATCACGCAGGAGGTCACCCGGATTGTGACGCAGGAGGTCACCCGCATCGTGACAGCCACCCCGACACCAACTCCCTCGCCGACTTGGACCCCGACCGAAACTGAAACTCCCACGCCCACCGAGACCCCTACGCCCACTGCCACGGCCACCGAAACACGCATCGCGCCGGCGGATAGCGACACACCCACGCCGACGCAAACGCCGACGGAGACCCTGACCCCATGACCAAGAAGCCCAAGGGCCTGATGGCCGGCCTGTATGCTGGCAAGCGCGGCTGCAAGCGGCGCGCCGATGGCGGCCTGATCGGCTCGGTCATGAAGCGCGGCAAGCGGCGCGGTAGTGGGTTGACAGCTCTCTGGAGCAGCGGCGGCAAACACGGCGCGGGCAGTGGGATGATCCCCTCGACCTACAGCGGCAAGGCGAAAGGGAGCAAGCTACTCATGCGCGCCTGGGGAGCATTGCGGCGCCGGCGCCGGCAGGGGAAAGCGCTGCAAGCACCGTGGGGCAAGGGGAAGGCGGCGAAGGGGACACTCATCGCCGCGACCTCGGGATCGGGCCGGCGCGGCCGCCGGCCGGCGCCTGGCTCTTTGCAGACTGTCGTTATGGATTTCGTGGGTCGGGGGAAGCGGGGCGGTCGCAATGTGGCTGGGGGCAGCGTGGGCCTCATCGCGATGGGTTTCTATCGCCTCATCTTCCGCCAGATGGAAGACCCAGCCCCGATGCAGCAGACCAGCCCAGATCCAGGCGAGCCCACCACGGCGCCACCGCCACAGGCCCCTCTGCAGCGGGTCAGCTTGCTGGCTCGCCTGCGCGAAGCTATCCAGCGAGCAAGAGGCCCCTCGAATTGAGGGACCTCTTGATTTACGACTTCTGCTCTTCCGTCGTCTCCAGGTATGGCGGCCGGCCACCCTTGCCCTGGACCACCCGGTAGATGCTGCCCCCGAGCGGCACCTCCTGGCCCAGGTAGCGTGTGACGATCTCGCGCACTTCCTGGCGCGGGATGTGGCGGCCCTTGTTGTTAAACCAGCGGTACAGCTCGTCCGGAGGCAGCTTGCCGCCGAACTCCTCCAGCGCCACCCGGAACACGTCGGCCTCGGTCACATCGTGGCGCTTCAGCTCGTACTCTTCATATTCGCCACGGATCGCGCCCTCGATCACCTTCTCGACCAGCCGGTCGGGGATGAGCGGGGTCTGCAGCATGGTCTGCTTGCCGTTGTAGTCCAGGATGGCGCGGCCGGCCGGGCTCAGGCCTGCGGCGGCGCCGTTGCCGATCACCAGCGAGCTAGCGATGACGCTCGGGCAACCGAAGGCCAACCGTCCCGGGATCGCATTCCGGACCGACAGGCTGATCACCTGCTTGACCACCGTCTGGGTCGCCGGCACGATGTGGACGCCGACGGCCCGGAACAATTGCGCAATGCTGGTGAGCAGCTTCATGACCTTCTCGTATTCGGCCGGCGTGAGCATGCGCAACTCGGCCAGCTCGTCGATCATCACCACCAGGTGCGGCAGCGACCGCTTGGGATGCTTCCAGTTGTAATTGCCCACACTGCGCTCGCCAGCCTGGCGCAGCAGGCGAATGCGACGCCGGCCCTCCTTGTAGATCGCGCGCAGCAGCGGCAACACGTCCTCGCGCCGCTCGACCAGCGCCGGCAGCATGTCGTCCTCGTCGCTCTGGTCGGCGTCGCTGCCGGCGATGAGCGAGGCTTCCTGCTCGGCCGGGGCGCTTTCGTCGTCGGGCGGCTCCAGCGGCTCATCCTTCTTGTGCGGCAGGGGCCGATAGCGCATCAGGTGCGGCACTTCGGCGTAAGGGCCGAACTCCATGCCGCCCTTCATATCGACCAGCGCCAACTTGAGCCGGTGCGGCGCGTTGAAGCGGATCCACGTGCACAGCGCTACGTTGAGCATATTACTCTTGCCGGAACCCGGCGCGCCGGCGACGAGCAGGCTGACCATTTGACTGAGCGAGCGCCACACTGGTTTTTTGTTCTCGCCGATGCCGAAGGGGATCGCCAGGCCGTCGTGGGTCGGGCCGCGCATGGACCACATCTCGTCGAGGCGCACGTGGATGGGGATGCCGCGCGTCCCGCTCGACCGCTCGATGATGTACCAGAAGCCCTTGCCCTCCTCATGCTCCGCCAGCACCTTGTGCCGGCAGGCCATGCTCATATTGAAGAGCGTCTCCTCCTCCTTGAGCGCATTCACGCTCACGTTGCGCGGCAGGCGCAGCGTGTCCACGCGCAGGTAGATGGCCTCGGGCTGCAGCACCACGTCGCTGAAGGCGATGGTGCTCACCCCGCTGTTGAACATGTCCTTCTCGGAGCGCTTGTAGCGATAGCACAGGTAATCCATCCGCTTGCTGACGGCCAGCATGCGCTCCATATAGAACCAGGCTTCGCTTTCCAATTGTGAGCGCATCTCCTCGCGCCGCTGCTCCTCCAGCAGATCCGCGTCGTCGCCGCCGCCCCGGGCTTTCCACCGGCGCAACAATCCGGCGAGCGCGTCGAGCAGCACTCCCCCGCGGACGGGCAGATCTTCGGCCGGCGCATCCACGACGGAAGCCGGCAGAGGAGCGGCCGGCTCCTCGGCCTCGAGCTCCTCCACATCGCTCTCCAACGCCTCGGGCGCCGGTTCTTCCGGCTCCGGGATCGGCGGCCAATCCGCCGCAGCCTCGACTGTCACCGCATCACCTCCCATACCTGGATCGGCGCCGCCTGCCAATAGTGCACGGTGCCGATCAGCGTGCCTCCGCGCACATAGGCGGCCATGCGCGCGTCGACCTGGTCGCTCAGCAGCGGGTCGCGCGCCCAGACCACGTAGGCCGTGGTCCACGGCAGCGATTCGAGCGGTGCGCGGCGCAGGCTGAACGCATCGCGCAGATCGTCGGAGAGCAAGCCGGCGGCCTGGCTATCGTCGAGCAGGTAATGCGGCTGGTCGCGCAGGTAGAACGAGAAGGGCAGCGCGCTCGTGGCCGTGGCATGGTAGACGATCACGCCGGGGCACTGCGGGCAATCCATCTGGCGCGCCAGGTCGCGCAGCTCGCCGCCGCGCGCCACCGGCGACCAGGAGAGCACACCCAGCACCATCAGCACTGCCCAGGTGTAGCCGAGCACGGCCGTGCCCACCCGGCTCCCCCAGCGCGGGAGGGCCGCGCCGAACCACAGGCAGAGCGGCGCCAGCAGCGCCGACATCGGCCGGTAGAACAAAACGTTTTTGACCAGCGCGGCCGCAATCATAAGCACCAACGGCCCGACGGCCGCCAGGGCCAGCACCCCAAGCGGCCGGTGGTGAAGGTCCCGCAGCCAGCGCGCCGACACGTAGGCCGCGAGGCCGATGCTGATCAGGATGGTGATGAGCGCGAGCCAGCCCCAGGCATCGTTGGGTAGCGCATCGGCGAAGAAGATGCGCAGCAGGCCGCCATTGAAAAGGCCAGTGGTCAGATTGCCGAGCCAGTGATGCTTCTGCCCGGCGTGGAGATACGCTGGCGCCCAGAGCGCCATCGCTCCCATTGGCGCCAGCGCAGCCAGGGCCAGCTTGCGCCAGTCGCCGCGCCGGGTGGCCAGCGCCGCGACGGCCAGCGCGCTGGCTGCGTAGAAGACCGCCGTCGAATGGGCGAAGATGAGCAGGCCGAGCGACCCGGCCAGGCCAAGGTAGTGGCGACGCATGGCGAACCACAGCGCGGCCAGGTACAGCGCCGACATGAGCGCATAGGTGCGCCCGTCCTGCGCGAGCCAGAACTGATACGGCAGCAGCGCGGCCAGGGCGACCGCGCAGGCCTTTTCTACCGGTAGCAAGCCAAACAGGTCGGCCAGCTTCCATACCAGCCACAGGGCGGCCAGGGAAGCCAACAGCGCCGGCAGGCGCAGGCCGATCTCGGTCTCGCCGAAGATGCGCACAAACGGCCAGGCCACGAGTTCCCACAACGGCGGGTTGAAATCGCGGGCAGCCAGGCGCACCAGTTCCAGCGGTGAGAAGCGCGTGAGGTAGAGCGAATAGGCCTCGTCGTACCAGAATGCCGAGGCGCCCAGGCTTGCGGCGCGCAACAATGCGCCGGCGACCGCTACCGGCAGGGGCAGCATCCACACCGCCCAGTTGGCCCAGCCGAGCAGGCGAACGCGCCAGGGGAGTGTAGAGAGCGGGAGGTTCATAGCTTCGGCCTCCAGGGCGCCGGCAACCGGCGGCCCACCAACCGGCGCAGGCCGGGGATGACGGCGATGATTTCGACCAGCACGATGTAAGCCAAGAGCTCGGGCATGAGGACGATGGTCAGCAGGATGAGCAGCACGCGCTGCCAGAGCGGCCAGGCGCGCCAGTCGGGGATATAAGTATTCATGGCTCTCGATGGTTGACAATGCAATAGTAGAAATCGGCGCGGCCGGTGTTGATCTCCATTCGGACCTGAACAGCTTTCATTTCGAGGCCCCACTTCTCGAAATATCGCTCTATCTCCTCACACGGCAGGGAAGCCCCGCCATGCTTGACTAGAAAGTAGCGCAGTGATCGCTGGAATGGGAACACCCCGCGTCTAAACATTTCCAGAGCGCTCTGAGCGTTGTAGACGACGGGCTCAAGCCTGGCGTATTGGCAATCAACGCAACGATGCCACTGGCTGTCCCTTACGGCTTGCAAATCTCCGATTCTCACTTTGCGAAAGCACACATCGCATGTGTCGCTCATGGCTTGCCTCCCTCAATCAGCCAGATATTGGCCGCGACGTAGTCGTCATTGCGAATCGCGAACACGCGCCGGGCGCCGGGGTATTTCCCCAGAAATGCCCGGGCCGCGTCCACTTCGCAGCGGGTAGACGTCGGCGCCCAGGACCACACGAACCAGATCCGCCGCCAGGCCAGCTCGCCGGTAGCCAGGATCGGCATGCCCATTGCATCTTCCGTCGCTGGGCTGAGCGCGCCCAGATCGGGCGGGCACTGCCTGGGCAGCATGAACTGCGGGAAGCCGGCGAGCGGCTGATGCATCTCCAGCATCGTCCCCGAGTTGACATGGACGATCGCGTCGCCCAACTGCCACTGCGCGCGGATCTCGCCGGCGAATTGCTGCGAGCCGTCCTTGTGCTGGGGGTTCCACAAATAGTGACCAACCACGGCGGCCGCCAGCAGCGGCACGAGCAAGACCAGGCCATACCAGCGCCGCGGCCGGCTCTCCTGGCCCAGCGCCCAGCCGGTGAGCAGGAACAGCAGCGGCACGCTCGGCGCGAGGCCGCGGAAGAGCAGGATCGGCTTCCACAGCAACGAGGCGACCACGGCCAGCGCTAGCGGCGCGAGCGCGACCCAGGCCAGCACTAGCGCGCGCCGCTCACGCACCTGCGCGACCTTGACGACGAGCCAGGCCAATAGCCCGGTCGCGACCAGCGCGCCGGTGGGCTGTAACCACTCTGGCAAAGTGAAGCCAAACAGCCAGGTGTAGGCCACGTAGACCACGCTCCCCGGCGTGAGCGGCTGGATCCAATAGCCGCCGGCGACCGTTGCCATCTGCCGGCGCAGCACCAGCAGCCAGGGTGCGAACGACAGCGCCGGCAACGCGAAGCAGGCCAGCAATTGCCGGAAGCGGCCGCCGTCCGGCGCCTGCCATTGCGCGCGGCGCAAGTCATAGCCGACGAACATCGGCCGTTCGGCCTCCTGCCAGAATGCCAGCGCGCCCAGCACCGGCGCGTAAATCAGCGCATAGTTGTGGGTCCACAGCGCGGCGGTCAGCGCCAGGCCGGTCACCCACCAGCGCCGGCGGAGCACGCCCAGCAGCGCCAGCAAGATCTCCGCCTGGAAGAGCGCGTACATGCGCGCCTCTTGCGCGAAGTGAAGCTCGAACGGGCTGAGCACCAGGAGCCCCAGCCCGATCAGTCGCGCGGCCCGCGACAGGCCCAGCTCGCGGCCGATGAGCCAGGCCAGGTGCAGCGCCGCCAAGACGAAGAGCACGGACGGCAGGCGCATGGCCCAGGGCTGCGACCCGAAGATGCGCTGCTCCCCGGCGGCGACGAGCAGATACAGCGGCGGGTGCGTGTCGGCGGCCGTGGCAGCCACCAGGCGCGCCAGCGGCAACTCGGCCATCCAGGTAGTGCCGGCCTCGTCGTACCACAGCGACGCGCGGCCGAGCTGGGTCAGGTAGAGCGTGGCGGCCGCCAGCAGGCCAAGAGCGAAAAGAGCACGCGGGGATAGTCCGGCGCGTAGCTCGCCTTCGCGCCGTTGCCACCGGCGAGCGGCTGCGACTACCCCCGCGATACTCGCGCTCATGCTAGACATCCTCCACCTGCTGCGCCGCCATGTAGTGCAGCACCTGGCGCGCCAGCAGCGCATCGGCCAGCGCCCGGTGCATATCCGCCGGCAGCGGCAGGTGGCACTGCATCGCCGCATTGCCGAGGCTCTGCCAGGTGTACGACCAATGGTATTCGCTCCAGGCGCCGTAAAACTGTGCATAGAGCTCCATCAGGCAATAAGGCGGCTTGAGGCCATTTGGATCACGGCCGTATTGCCGGAGCGACTGGCGGATCATCCGCGCATCGAAGTCGGCGTTGTAGATGCAGACGGGTTGGGTGAAGCGCAGGCGCGCGCCAGTCAGCAGCTCGCGCAGTTGCCCGTCCCACACCACGTCGAAGCGCGGCGCGCCGGCCACGTCCTGGTCGCCGATGCCGTGGACCGCCGTCGCATCGGCCGGGATCGGCCGCCCGGGCTTGACCAGGGAATTGAGCAACTCCTCCCCCTCTGCGCCGACCACCGCGATATCGACGATCTCATCCTGGTTGCCGAGGCCGGTGGTCTCGGTATCGAGGAAGATCGGGCGCTGCTGTAGCAGGCGCCGGGCAATCAAGATGGCCAGCCGGCGGTCCTCCTCACACTTGGGATCCATTGCCTGCCTCCGTCACCTTCATGGCGTGAGCTACTACCAGCTCCGCCGCGGCTTGCGCGCCGTCCACCTCGTCGGGCGCCGGCGGCAGCCGCCCCTTGATCGTATGGAGCATACCGACCATATAGTCCTGCCCGGCGACCACATCCTGGAGCTTGTCGGCCAGCGCATCGTCCTCGTCCTGGATCGCGAACGGCGCCCAGCGCAGGGCCGCCGCCGACATCATGATCATCCAGATCAAGAACACGTTAGTCGCGGCGAAGCTGGCCATCAAAAACGAGAAGTTGCACGACAGCCCAATGCGGCAGGCCCGCGCCAGCCAGCCCCCGATCATGCTCGCCAACCCGTCCGGCGTCAGCGCCACCAGCGCAATCGCGAAGGCGAAGCCGGAGATCAGCATGCCGATGAAGAAGTAGAACCACATGTCCGCCGCCAGCCCGAATAGCTTGAACACCGCCCGGCCGATCCATCTCGCCCAGGGCGGCAGGGCCAGCACCCATTGCTTGATTTGCGACTTCATGAATGACCTCCTGTCTTGAGATAGACGAGCGCGATCCCGCCCAGGTAGAGCGCCAGGCCGCCGGCGAGGTAGAGCGGCCGCAGCCAGCGGGCCACGCCCGGCGGCACATAGCGCAGCAGTTCCCAGGCGGCCACCAGCCCGAGCGCCAGCAGCGCCAGCTTCCACAGCGTGGCGTCGCGCGCGGCCTGCGAGCTGAGCCAGTAGAAGTATTTGTCGGTCATTGTCTCCGCGCCTCCATTCGTCCGCGCAGCCACCAGGCGCCGAGCGCCCACGCCGCCGGCCAAATGACACACACGAAGAGCATGGTGAGCTCACCCATGTCGGCCTCCTTCAGATCAGCGAGATCATCACGAACGCGGCATAGAGCGCGCCCAGCACGATATAACTCTGCGACAGGACCAGCGGCAGCGACACCGGGATCGGCGCCAGGTTGATCAGCGCGCCGCCGCGCCACTTCTTCGGCGAAGCGTCCTCGAGCAGATGGATCGCGATCCCGATGAGCAGCGCCACAAACGCATAGCGATATTCCGGGTAGCGCGGCGCCAGCCACGCAGCCAGGAAGGGCAGCAGCGGGCCGTGGGTCCAGACCGAGCGATGTCGGATGAGCAGCACCGGCGCCAGGTCGATGTCAGGCAACCGAAACCCGATCGCCGCACTAGCCAGGCACAGCAACAGCTTCACTCCCAGGGCCACGTTCATTCCGACCTCCATCCGCGAATCGCCATCGCATTCCCCTACCCCATTTCCGCGGAAATGTCCGCGTCAGGGCCGGGCCCGTTGCCCGCCCGGCCCAGCCCGGCCCGCTGGCCCGGCGCTCGCCGTCGCCGCTCGCCGTCGAAAAGCTCGCGGGGCCATACCCCGGCGACCGCGGCGCGACATAAGTCCGTAGCACATGGCCTATACGATGTGCTATAAATCAACGCCCACGCCCCCCACGTCTACCTCAATAGACTCGCATTCGTCAGCTATCTCGGCTAGAAAACGCCCGGACGAAATCCCGCTGCGCATCATCTCCCGCACCCGCGCAGCCACGCCCCCAAGCGGGGTGGCCCGCAGTTCGGCAATCAGGTCATCGTCTCGACCTGGCGCAAGCGTCAGGTGAATATGAAACGTCAGCGTACCTTTGCGCTGCTTATGCGCCGTCTTGCTGGGATGCGCCATCCCTACCCTAGCCATGCTTGACCCCGTACTTCCACAGCCCCTTGACGTTGGTGGCCACTGGATCGGCCGGCCAATGCAGCGCGGCGCCCTTGGCCGCCAGCGCTCCCTCGAGCTTGCGGCCCAGCAGGACCGCCCCGCCCCCGGCGACGATCACCACCTTGAAGCGCGTCAGTTTTTTGCCCCAGGCCTTCTCGACGATGTGCATCACCTCGCCCAGCCAGATGTCGAGGTCCGTGTCTCTCGGCCGCAGCTTGCCGGCGCGGATCTGGTCGTCGAGTTCAGCCAGCTCGTAACCATTGCTGCTGATCAGGCCGAGCAGGCTGCGCACGCCGACCGTGTCGCCGCCCAGCCGCACGGGCTGCACCACGCCGTCTTCGATGACGAACAGGTCGAGCGTGTTCATGCCCAGGTCCAGGACCGCGATATTGCCACGCGCGCCGCCCTCGCGAGGAAGTAGCTCGTCGTTGTAGAGCCAGTCGTGGAACGCGCCGGCTGGCTGCGCGACGGCAGAGAGCGCAGCGACCGTGAATCGATATTCGCCGGCGGCAGTGGTGAAGACATGCGGCCGCTTGAGCTTCCTCAGCGTTTCTTTCGTGGCGGCCATCTGGACCTCGTCGAGCATGAGCGGCACCGGCAGGCCGATCACCAGCCGGCAGTCGCCCAGGTCGCCTGGCTGCGCCACGTTGGCCAGCGCGGCGTACATGAGCGCCAGGCGCCCCGGCCCGACGATCGCGCCGAAGTCTAAGCTATCGAGCGGCCGGCCCCAGCGCCAGGCGCCGGCGCCGACCATGAACTCGTAGCCCTCGAAGCTCACGCGGCAGGCGGCGTCGGCGACGCGCATGCCGAGCGCGGCCCCGCCCATCTCCACCGGCCGGACCACCGCGCTCTGCAGCACGGCCACCCGGCCCTCCACGCAGACCTTGGTGTTGCCGAAGCCGGGATCAACAGCGATGATGTTCATAGGTGTCCTCCAACGGAAGCGATTGCTGATACGTGCCGACGCGCATCTGTAGCCGCCGGCCTTTCCCATACCGGTGCACCACAACCATGCCGCGCGCTGTCAATGCCTGCAGGCGCAGGTAGGCCCGGTGATACTCCGCCCCGACGTCGATTACGGCGAGCCGGAACAGGCTCTCGGTCGTGCCGCCGTCCCGCTCGCAAGCGGCTTGAATAGCGGCAAATAGCTTTTTCTGGGCTGGTGTGAGTTTGGCCTTGCTCCGCATGTGCCCATCTTTCTGCCCTTCCGTCGCCGCCTGCTCTATGTGCCACTGCCTAACGAAATAATCAGGCGCTTGGCGAGTCTTTCAAAGCGACTTGTGCTTGCCCGATAGTAGCCAAGTCGCCTGCATTTAGTGTTAGGTGCGGGGATGGGTGACAGCGGCATTCCCACCAACCACCCAAGCCTCCACACTCTGGACAATCATCATTGTCATCATAGAACCAATCATATGAGTCGTAACATTCCGGACACTCAACCCAGTGCGCCGTGCCCCCGCAAATTTGACAGTTTCTTTCGTCGTCTTCAAACATGAAGCACCTAACGCTCCCCATCAGGCGCTTTCCGCAGCGGAGCGGAGGAAAGTCGCCTGCATGGGGCTGTTAGCCGCCCCGCCCGACCTGCGAATCTTTGCCGGATTACGGATTGCATTTCGCATTGTGATTCTCAATCTAACCGGCAAAGCGAGTATTAATCCGGCGCACCGCTTTCTCTGTGTTCAAAACGCGCACCTTTTGCTTTGCGACAGGCGCTTTCAAGTTTGTCGTCGCCTATCTCTTGCCCAATACACGTGAACTCCCAATTCCCCTTTTCTCCATCGTGATATAAAAAAGCAATGCACCCGCCGTAATTCGGTTCGTCATCTGGTTCTAGGATTTCATACCCTATCGGGCGAGGCTCTCCAACTGCCAGAATAATTGCTTTGTGATTGCTAAATGATTCAGCCTTTCGCCTTTCTTCTGTAGATAATTGATACGGTTTTACTTCCACATACGGCCCATACGGCCTTTCAATCTGGAAGTCGGGAAGATACCAAGTCCCATCTTTAAGAACAAATCCTTCTGGCTCGTAAACCCAATCGAATCCCATCGCATCAAAGAACACTGCCCACCGCGCTTCAAGCCGGGAACGGAAGCGATAGCCTTTGTAATGCGTTTCAATCGGTTTCAGCATCGGATACTCTTTGGCGAATATGGCGGCTAACTAGGTGGTTAGACGATTCTTTCCATCTAGTTCCCGTCAGCGTCGCGGGAACCGGATGTACTATCCGAGTGCGCCAGGCCGAAAGCGTCCAGCGCCTCATCCACGCTCACCAGCGGCCGCCAGCCGTCGCCCTCGTCGGCGATGACGCCAGCGCGCGCGAGCATGCGGCACAGCTCGTCGTAGTAGGTCCGGCCAATGCGATTGCCGGTGCCCTGGAATTTCTCGCCCATCCACCGGCTGCGCGCCAAGCCCCCCGCCCAACCGCGGCGGATGAACTCCTCCGAGTCCTGGCGCTCGCGCTCGGCCTTGCTCTGCGCGCCGCCTTTGACGTAGACCATCTGCAGTCCGTCCTCGCCGGCGCTGGCGAACGTCGGCGCCGGCAACGCCCCGGCGGCGCGCTTCACCCGCTCGGCCACGTCGGCGCCCGAATGGGAAGTCGCCGAGACGCCGATCATCACGGCCGCCGCCTGCGCCTGGGTGGCGAGGCGCAGCGCCGCGGCCTCGCTCGCCGGCAGGGGCATGGCGGCGGCCCCATCCAACGCCACGCGCGTCACTGGCCCCAGGCCACGCGAGGTATCCAGCACGCGCAGGGATCCATCCAGGAAGCGGTCCACGAAGATCGGATAGTGCCCGTCGGCGTTGGGGTAGACCGTGCGCGCCCGGACGTTGGCCCAGGTGACGGCGGCCATGGCCAGGCCCACCGCCAGGACGCCGAAGGCGATCCCGCCGGCCAGCGCGTACCAGCGCTTGGAGGCCGCGATCGCCGGCAGCGCCAGGCGCGCCGCCTCGGCCTCGTTCTGCGCGATCTCCGCCTGCGCCCCGGCCTGATCAGCCTCGGCCTCGAGCTTCGCGGCCTTGGCCGCTTCCTGCCGGGCCACTGCCGCGGTGATGGCTGGCGACTGGCGCAGCGCGCCGCTCAGCACCAGGCCGATGACCAGCGCGGCCAGCACCAGCCCGCCGATGAGCGCGCCGTGGATGCGTTCCATCAGACCCTCGCCAGCTCGCGCAGGTCAATCATCGCCTGGCCGCGGTAGCTGCTGCGGCCCGGGCGCTCGACGCCAACCAGGATCATGCGCCGGCGCTCGCCATGCTCGTAGATCTCGCCGTAGTCGCCGCCGACGTAGCCCCGAAATTCAGGATCGGCCTTGAGCGTCACGCACATGTTGAAGCCAAGTTGTTCGGGCGTCAGGTCGGTCGCCATGCGTCGCCTCCATTCCCCCGGAAATGCCCGCCGGGATCGGCTCGACCAGGAGCACAGGCTGGCCCGTGCTGTCCCAGATGCAGCGCACCACGCGCAGGCCGTGCGCGCGCAGATAGTCGTGCAGGTCCTCCGGCCTTACCCTGTCGGCCGGCATCACAGATCCTCCGGCGCCGGCGGCTGCTCCCAGGTGAGCTTGTCCGGCCATAGGTTCACGCCGTATTCGGCCTCGACCCGGTTGTCGTCGAGGGCCAGCACGCGCTGGGTGCCGTGCTCCTTGCTCACCCAGATACTGGCCGTCAACTGGTCTTTGCTGCGCTGCTTAATCAGACCGGCCTGTTCGATCTCGCGATGGAGCGCTTCGCGTGGCACGTCGAAGACCTCGCCGGCGCGGATCCAGTATTCGCGCACCTTGCCCAGCGCGACCGTGCTCAGCAGGTAGACCACCGGCGTGGTCGCGTCATACCAGCCCACCATCTCGGCGCCGGGCGCCGGCGGCGAAGCCGTCTCAGCATTGCGCTTCGAGAGATAGACCCGTTGCTGGACCAGCAGGTCGCTCATCGCTTCGCAGAAGCGCCGGGCTGGGCTCTGCTCGCTGATGCGCTGGTCCTGTCGGGTGATCAGGTCCACCAACGCGGCCGGGATGGTCTCTAGCGCCAGCTGGTCGTGACGCGCCTGGTCAATTGCGCCCGAGCGCAACGCGAAGCGCAAGGCAGTGCGGGCGGCGACCACGAGCACGGCGTAGTAGTCCATCAGCCGGCTCCAGTTGGGCGGAAACGTCGCGCGGGCCTGCTGGGCCGCGGCCTCGTATTCAGTGGCCAGCTGCGCCTGGTGCTGGTCCCAATAGCGCGCAATCCAGCGCACATAAGCCGCCATGGCCTGGCCGTACAGCCCGGGCCCACCGGCCCCGGCCGATCGCTGGGCCTCGTCGAGCGCGCCGGGCGGCTCACCCTGCCCGCTGCGTTTGACGTCCATCTTGCCGATGGCCACCGCCAGCATGCGGCCCTCGATGGATTGCACGCCGCCCAGGAGCTTTTCGGCCGTGGCGATCACGATGCCGCGCGGCGGCCGCTGGGCGCGCGCGGTCAGGTCCGCGTTGGCGCGCCCGCGCGCCGAGCGATTGCCCACACTTCGCAGCAGCAGGTGCGCGCGCTGCTTGATCGCGTTCGCATCCTGGAGGCTGTTCTGTGGCGCGAAGTCGTCGATCACCAGCGGCACATCCTTAAGCGCAAAGGCCGCGCCCTCCAGATCGGTGAAGGTGCTCAGCCAGTCCTTCGGCGACCGCGGCTCGCGCCCCTGGGTAAAGCCCTGGCCGAAGTGCGTCAGCGCCAGCATGGCCAGCGTGCTCTTGAGCGACTGGCTGCTGCCGTAGACCCAGAGCGTGCTGTAGAGCACGCGGAAGGGCGTGAGCGGCGCGGCATACATCGCCGCCCAGAGCGGCGCGGTGACGGTGAGCGGCGCTAGGTCCAGGAAAGCAATCGAGGCCTGCAGCGCCTGGCGCGGGTCCTCCGGCGGCGCCGGCAGGGCGTACAGGCCGAGATTGCCCTGCCCCAAATCCACGCGCACGTCGGGGTTGTAGCCCTCGGCCGTGATCGCGCCGCTCGAGGTCAGGAAGGAGCGCACCCCGTCGAGCATGGTCCAGCCGGTGAAGGTGTAGACGTGCTCGCGCTTCATCGCCGCCAGCGAGATCTCCTGGATGGCGCGCCGGATGCTCCACTGCCGGCTGGGCGAGACGTAGATCAGCGGCCGCGCGCCCCAGTGCCGGCCGATCCAGCCCAGGCCGGGGAACTCGTCGGCGGGGACCTCGACCGAGTTGAGGCGGTCGCCGCTGACGAGCTGGCCCTGCAGGGTGTAACGTACGGTCGGCGGGTTGAGCCCGTCCTCGACCGTCAGCTCATGAGTGATGGCCGCCTGAAAGTTGCCGAGCGGCTCGCCCAGGAAGCACAGCCGGCCGTCCTTCACATCCGAGACGATGGGGCCCTGGCCGTCGAGCGCCGGGTTCTTCATCCGGGCGCGCAGGTCCTTGATCGGCACGCCCACCGCCGCCTCGGCCGCCTTGAGGTAGCGCCCCTGCATCGTCTCGGGCAGCGCGGCGATCTGCGCGCACAGCTCGCCGATGCGCTCGTCGAGGGCGTATGCCGGCGCTTCACGCGCGCTGTCGATCACCAGGTCGATCCAGGGCCGGGCGGCCTTCTGCAGTTCGCTCAGCGCTTCGGTCGTGGCTCCGGCTTGCAGCCAGGCGTTGGCGTCCTTCGCGCCTCCGGGCAGCGCCGGCAGCATCATGCACAGCGGCCCGAGCTGGCCGGCAATCGCGGCCACGCGCTCCTGGCCGGCCGCGTCGTTGTCGAGCGCCAGGTAGATCGGCTTGCGCTTGCGCAGCCCGGCCACGTCGTCCTCGCTCATGGCCTTGCCGCATAGCGCCCAGCTGGAGCGGCCCAGTTGGCGGAAGCTCTCCGCGTCGGCCTGGCCCTCGACGATGACCACGCCGCGGTCGCCACGCACCTCGGCCCGGTAGAGGTGCTTGTCGCCAGGCAGGTTGCGGCTCTTGTCTTTCGGGTCCGGCATCTCGGCCGCCGGCGTCACAGCCCGGGCCGAGAAGAAGCGCACCCGCCCGCCCTCGAGGTGGATGTAGACCAGCCAGCCGGTGGGGCTGGCGGCCTGGCCGTTTGCGTTGGCGGTGAAGTCGAACCCGTCCTTGCGGAGCAGGCCGAGCTCGCGCGCCAGGTCAAGGTCGGCGTGGTGGTCGCGCAACCACTCGGCCAGGCCCCGGCCGTCCGAGAAGCCGAAGGCCTGCGCCGTCTCGACCGCGAAGGCGCGCCCGGCCACGTAATCGCGCGCCTGGGTATTTCCGCGGAAATGCTGGCGGTAGAACTGCGCCGCCAGGTCGAGCACGTCGGCGCGCCGCTCGCGCGCCTGGTGCTCCTGGACCCGCTCGGGCGTCATGCCCAGCTCGGCCAGCGGCAGGTGGGCGTAGTCGGCCAGCCACTTGAGCGCCTCGATCCATTCGAGGTTGCGCAGCCGGCGGACGAACTGGACCGCGTCGCCGCCGCCGGCGCAGCGGGTGTGGCAATGCCAGAGCTGGTAGCCGCCGTTCTCGTAAATGTTGAAGGCGGTGTCGTTGTCGCCGCCGTGGATCGGGCAGCGGCCGCGGAAGCTGTGGCCGTGCTGCTTGAGCTTGACGGCGCTCTCGCGCTGGACCAGCTCGACCAGGTCCACCCGCTCCAGTAGCTTGTCGAGGTCGAGCCTCATGACTTGAGCCTCGCCACGGCCTGGTCGTAGGCGGCGCGCAGCCGCTTGAAGGTGTCGGCGTCGCCGCCGGCGTCCGGATGGTGCGTCTTGGCCAGCGCGCGGAAAGCGTTGGTGATGGCCTTGCGGTCGGCGGCCTTATCCACGCCGAGCACTTCCCACCATGGCGCCTTGCCGTCGGTCAATAGGAGCACGCTGTCGTCGGGGGCGGCGACGAAGCCGCCGAACACCTGCTGGAAGACTTCGTCGAACTTACTTTCGTCCTTCACCACGCCGTATTCGCTCAGCGCCTTGTAGAGGAAATGGATGACGTGGTAGATGGCGCGCAGGTTGTCGCCGACATCGCTCCACTTGTCGCAACGGAAGACGTAGCGCAGGCTGTTGCGGTCGAAGATCACCTCGACCTGGTTGTTCATCACGTCCTGGTTGATCTTGAGCGACGTGGCGCCCAGCTCGGTCATGAGCCGGTAGAAGTCGCTGGTGATGCGCCTGGAGCTGGCGGTGAAGCGGCGAGCGGCCACCGGTCACTTGCCTTTCTTCGCCGGCTTCTTGGCCGCAGGCTTTCCGCCCTTGGCGTGGGGCTCGGCCAATACGGCCGCCGCCCAGTCACGCGGCAGTCGCACCTTGAGGAGCTGCGCGGCCGCCTCGATGTCTGCCAGCGCCTTGTCCGGCTTTTCGCGGTGCGACCAGTCAATCTGGGAAACGATGCACTTCACGGCCATCTGGTAGCGGCGGCTCTCGAGGTCGCGGACCTTCGTCAGCGGCCGGGTGCGCCGGGCGGGCAGTTGCCGGCCGCAGCCGGCGCGAGCGCAGAGCGTCATGGGTTAGGCCGCTCCTGCGGGGTCGGATGGCGGATGAAGCGTCAGCCCGGATAGCGTGAGCGCGCGGCAGACCAGGTCCGCGCTCTCCTGGTCCGGGCAATAGGCGACGATTCGGCCGCCCTTGGCCGTCACGTACCAATCGCCGGTCACGCCATCCGCGACGTCCGGGTGCAATAGCGACGGCCACCAGGGGCCGCTCGCCTCGAAGGGGGGCGGGGTATAGGGTGCTGCCTCGGGTGAGTAGTAAGGCGCTAGCCCTACCTGCGCCTGGAGGACGTAGGCCGTGTAGGCCTCCCGTTCCTCGCGGGGAACTTCGGTCAATCCGTCAAAGTGAAGGTCGTTGGTACACATGCTTCCTCCTGCATCGGAAGCGGGGGCTTCGAAGGCATCCCCCGTCGTTGCCTCGCGGGCGCTGCTGCCCACCGGCGTGCTCACCGGCCCGGGAGGGGGACCCGGGCGATGAGCACGCCGCCAGGCGTCAGCCGTCGATCTCCTCCGGATCCGTGATGTAGAGAGAGATCAACCCGCCCAGCACGCCGGCGCCACTGCCCATGCCGATGAACACGAGCATTCCCGGTACTGGAAGGTCGAGGCGCTTGCCGACCGCGATCAGCGCGGTCAGCCCTGCCAGGACCACGAAGATGCTCAGCAGGCGCGCAGATCTGCGGCTCATTTGGACCGGGCCATTCCTTTTGGTTTGAGATCTGGCATCGTCGCGCCAGGGTGCTTGCCGACTTGTTGCTCCCAGATCGCCATCGCCAATTCTTTGGCCGGAAACTCATCACCGTATACAGCGAGTGCTCGGCCAATCACTTCATAGGTCAGTGGCTTCGGGTTCGTCCCCAATAAGATGTAGATGTAATTGGACCTGATGCCTATGTCGCGCGAGAACTGCGCAATGGAGAGCCGCCGTTGACGCAGCCATCGCCGCAGAAGGTTGGTGTTAGGTTTGACTTTCACTTTGTCAGTCATAGCTGGCACGTTACCACAAACCCTATTCGAGTGTCAATATGACCTTACGCTTTGTAAGATGTGACTAATAACACTTGTGCTATTCTGCGTTCATGCAGAATGCACCTGATGGTTTTTTGCGATGGTTTAGGTCCGAAATGGACAAGCGTGATTGGGGTGTTCGCGAGATGGCTAGGCGCGCCGATTTGTCGCCGCCGACCATTTCCGACCAAGCGCCGCGGGCTCGATCCGGACACGGCCTACATCTTCAGCGAGATTGACACCGCAGGTGATCCGCGAACGCAAGGACCCGCAGTTGGTCCGCGAAGATCCGATCCCGCAGCCGGTGGCCACCCACCCGGATCCGACGCCGACGCCCATTTCCCCGGAAATGCCCAAGCCCGGCGCGGCCGCGCCGGACCCGCGGCTTGTCGAGTTGGTCCGCATCTGGCAGCACTTGAGCCCGCGTCACCGCACCGAGCTGCTGTTCATCGCCCGCATGAAGGCCCACCTGGACCGCGAGCAGGGCTAGCGTTTCGGGGCCAAATCCCAAAAACGTCAAGTTGCTGGAAGGGCAATTTTCAGGAAAATTGCTCTGGGGTCCGTACCTCACTGGCAGTGAGGCAGTGAGGTAGCATTATTTGGAAGAAAAGGCCGGGAAAACAAGTCCAAAGTACCTCACTGGTAAAGTGTAATGCGCCAGTGAGGAGACACATCTGGCAGTGAGGAACAGTGAGGTAGCAGTGAGGTAGAAACATCAATAATCTTCGAGATAACATGGTCAACCTCACTACCTCACTGCCTCACTGGGTCCGTAGCCCTGTTTCAAGTTTTGACCGTTTTTGGCACTTCTGCAAACTTTATGGAAATATCACATTAATCTTGCGGCGCGCAAATAACTAAGACATATCGCCGCAGTTGCCAGTGGAGAAAACTTGTGCTAACCTGCTGGGTGCCAATACGAGAAGGACCCCACGGCAGGGCAACCGTGGGGTCCATATAGCCGGACCCGATGCAGGCGGGCGGCGGCGTGAATTCATCGTAACACCGCGCGGGCCGTCCTGTCAAATCGGGGCGGCCCGTTTCTTTTGCGAGGAGGGCAGGAGCCTATAACATGACCCAGGGCGAACAACCGAATACGAAATTGACCGACGCCTACCACGGCTATCTGCTGGCGCAGGCGGCCGCCA
>Ga0334722_10001954_pt1 | contig 24269 bp, 22 predicted proteins | sample C3_bottom_MG_FD_207210 | JGI IMG/M metagenome (GOLD analysis project Ga0334722, IMG submission 207210) | Sediment microbial communities from Yellowstone Lake, YNP, Wyoming, USA - C3_bottom | ecosystem: Environmental > Aquatic > Freshwater > Lake > Sediment | place: USA: Wyoming | collected... | reverse complement strand
TGACCGAGGCCGAGCGCGAGCTGCTCATCCGCGCGACCGTCGAGGTCGCGACCGAACGACCGTCGGCGGCCCGCATCCAGGTGATCGCCGGGACCGGCACCAACGACACGGCCGCCACCATCCGGGCCACGAGGCGCGCGTCCGAGCTTGGCGCCGATGCGGCGCTCGTCGTCGCCCCGTACTACAACCGGCCCGATGGCCGGATGCTCCTGGCCCACTACCGTGCGGTCGCGGACGAGGGCGACCTGCCGATCGTCGTCTACAACGTTCCGAGCCGGACCGGGACGAACGTCGACGCGGACACGTTCCTGCGGCTGGCCGAGCACCCGCGGGTCGTCGCGGTCAAGGAGGCGAGCGGCAACCTCGACCAAATCGCTCGGATCTGCCGGGATCGGCCGCGCGACGTGGCCGTCCTGGCGGGAGATGACGGGTGGACCTTGCCAATTCTTGCGATGGGCGGAGACGGCGTCGTCTCGGTTGCCTCGAACCAGATCCCCGGTGAGCTCGTGGCGCTGTGCGCCGCCGCCCACGCCGGCGACTGGGACGGTGCTCGGCGGATCCACGAACGATGGCTGCCGCTCTTCCAGGGCAACTTCCATGGTGGTCCCAATCCGGTTCCGGTGAAGGCTGCGTTGGCGCTCATGGGTCTGCTCGCAAGCGACGCCGTTCGGCCGCCGCTTCTGCCCCTGGACATCGACGCGCGCCAGGCCATGGAGGTCCTGCTCAGGTCGCTCGGGCTCATCGAGGCTGTCGGCGGTCGGATGGCAGCGTCCACCGCGACCCGGGAGGCCGTCGCATGACGACCGAGGCCACCCTCCCATCGCGAACGCCTTCGATGGCGATCAACCCGGCAGGTGTCCTCGACGACCTCGAGGCCGGGCGCCTCCGTGCCGCCGAGCCGGACGCAACGGCCCCGGACGGCTGGCACGTACGGGCGGAAGTCAAGGCGGCAATCCTGGCCCTCTTCGCCGACCGGACGAGCCGGTCGTGGACCGCCGGCCCGCTCACGTTCCGCGACAGGGCCGGCATCCCGCCGCGGGCGGACCTGGCCGAGGGTCCGTGGCGGATCGTTCCGGGCGGGTCTGCGATCCGGAGGGGCACCCACCTCGGCGACGGGGTCGTGGTCATGCCGCCGTCGTACGTAAATGTCGGCGCGTTCGTGGGCGCCGGAACGATGATCGACTCGCACGTGCTCGTCGGGTCGTGTGCGCAGATCGGCGAGCGGGTTCATCTCGCCGCCGGCGTCACGATCGGCGGCGTCCTCGAGCCACCCGGCGCCCGCCCCGTGATCGTCGAAGATGACGTGTTTGTCGGGGCCGGCAGTGCGCTCCTTGAGGGAGTGCTCGTCGGGCGCTGCGCGGTCATCGGGGCGGGCGTGACCCTGACCGGCACAAGTCGGCTCTATGACCTGGTTCGCGAACGCGTCCTGGAGGGTTCGCCGGGGCGGCCGCTCGTCGTGCCGGCCAATGCCGTGGTCGTTCCGGGCGCGCGGGCCATGCCCGGCGAGTTTGCCAAGACCCACGGCCTGAGCGTGTCGACGGCTGTCCTCTTCAAGGACCGGGACGCCGGGACGTCAGCCCGGGTCGCGCTCGAGGAGGCCCTCCGATGAGCCTGACGATCGAGCGAACCCGGCGGGGACGCCCGCTGGCCCGCAACGAGATCCTCCGAGCCGGCAGGCTGGGAGGGGCCGACCCGGAGGACGTGGTGCGGCGATTTGGGTCGCCCCTGTATGTGTACGACCTGGCCGTCATCGATCGCCAGGTCGCGGCGCTTCGATCGGCCCTGCCGCCCGTCGCGGAGCTTGCCTACGCCGTCAAGGCGAACCCGGCGCTGGCAATCGTCACGTACCTCGGGAGGCTGGGCCTCGGCGCCGACGTCGCGTCGGCGGGAGAGCTGACGACCGCAATCCGGGCCGGAATCGAGCCCGGGCGGATCGTCATGACCGGACCGGGCAAGCGCCAGGATGAGCTTCACGCGGCCGTCGCGGCCGAGATCCGAGCGGTGACAGTTGAATCGCCCGGCGAGCTGGCGCGTCTCGAGATCGTCGCGGAGCGCCTCGGACGCCGAGTGCCCGTCATGCTCCGTGCCGCGGTCACCGAGAACGCCCGGCTGGAGCGGGTCCGTCTGGTCGGTGACGACGGCGCCGGCAAGTTCGGGATGGATCCGACTGGGCTCCTCGAGAGTGCCAGTCGTGCGGTGGCCTCGCCCTGGCTCGAGCTGCTGGGCCTTCACGCGTTTGGAGCGTCCAACGTGCTGGACGCAGGCGCCCTGGTCGCTCACGTGGCGTCCACCGTCAGGGCCGCGCGCCAGCTCGCCCAGCTGGTCGGGACGACCGTCCGGTTGGTGGACGCGGGTGGTGGGCTCGGGATCCCGTACGAGCCGCACGAGGAGTCGCTCGACCTGGCTAGGCTTGGGCAGGGGCTCCGCGAGGTCACCGCTGGCTGGCCCAACGATCCAATCCTGGAAGAAGCGAGGCTTCTCTTGGAGCCGGGGCGATTCCTCGTGGGCCCTGCCGGCGCCTACCTCGCCACGGTTGTCGACCGCAAGTCCATCAACGGGTCGACCGTCGTCATCCTCGACGGCGGCGTGCACCACCTGCTGCGTCCGGCACTCGTCGGACAGGAGCACCGGATCAGGGCCATCACCGGGGCGGCTGCCGCTACCGGGAGCCGGCTCGGGCCGGTCACGGTCGCCGGACCGCTCTGTTCAGGGCTGGACGTGTTCAGTCAGCACGCCGTGATGGGAACACCCGACGTCGGCGACCTCCTGGCGGTCCTTGACGTCGGGGCCTACGGCTTCACCGAATCCATGCCGCTCTTCCTGTCGCACCCCATACCCGCCGAGGTCGCGGTCAGGGACGGCGAGGCTGTCCTGATCCGCTCGAGGCAGGAACCCGGGGAGTGGCTGGACCGCCAGGTGGCCGCGATCTGAGGGCGACTACGCCCCCGGGTGCCGCACCTAGACTTGCCGGTACATGGATGCGCTGACGCTGTTTGGTGCCGCAGCCGTCTCTGCGATGCTCGTGACCTACGCCCTCGAATCGCGCTCGCCGTGGTACGTCCTGGCGTTCGCCGGCGCCTGCCTCGCCTCGTCCGCCTACGGCTTCCTCCAGGGCGCCTGGCCGTTCGGGGTGGTGGAGCTCGTCTGGTCGGCGGTTGCCGTCGAGCGCTGGCGGCGCACCCGCAGGGGCCGCTGAGTCGATCGACGATCGGAGCGACCTCACGGCTCCGATCGGGTGTCGTCGGCCGCCCGGCCGCGGGCACGCTTCGCGCCGGATATCCTGAAATCAGGCCGGAAAGCGAGCCGACGAGGAGTATCGAGTGATCCAGGAGCATTCCGGAGCAAGTCCGCGTGATCGCGGCGGTGCCTGAACAGGATCCCGTCACGGCGTCGCTCCTCGAGGTGACCGACCTGTCGAAGCGGTATAGCGGGCTCGTCGCCCTGTCCGCCTACGGACTCCACCTGGCCCCGCACGTGATCCACGGGGTGATCGGCCCGAACGGCGCCGGGAAGACGACCCTGTTCAACCTTCTCTCCGGCATGGTGCGACCCACCACTGGGGCGATCCGCTTATCGGGCGTGGACATCACGAACCGGCAGCCGCAAGACGTCGCACGCCTCGGGATGGCCCGGACGTTCCAGAACATCCGGCTTTTCGGCGATATGTCCGCGCTCGACAACGTCAAGGTAGCCGTCCAGCAGCGGCTGCCGACCCATCTCGCCCAGACACTCCTATCCTCGCCCGGCTCGCGCCGCCAAGAGCTCGAAGTGACTGAGCGGGCGACCGCGACGCTTGCATGGGCAGGCCTGGCCGCGCATGCGGAGCGCCGCGCCGCAAGCCTCCCGTACGGCGATCAACGACGCCTTGAGATCGCTCGGGCGGCTGCAACCCACCCCAAGATCCTCCTCCTCGACGAGCCGAACGCGGGCATGAACCAGACGGAGACCGCCGGATTGCTCGACCTCATCCGGCGCCTTCGGGACGAAATGGGCTTGACGATCATCCTCGTGGCCCACGACATCCCGCTGGTCATGAACCTGTGCGATCGGATCCAGGTGTTGAACTACGGGACGCTGATCGCGGATGGCCCACCTGCAGTCGTTCGAAACGACCCGGAAGTCATCACGGCCTACCTCGGTCGGGCGCGCCATGCTTGAGCTCATCGACGTCCAGGTGCAATACGGGAATATCCGCGCGATCGACGGGATCTCGCTCGGCGTAGCTCGGGGCGAGCTCGTTGCCCTGATCGGGTCGAATGGCGCGGGCAAGTCGACCACGCTCAAGACAATCTCCGGGCTCCTTCGCCCGAGCGCTGGCTCGATCCGCTACGAGGGACAGGAGATCACGCGCGCGCCCACCGATCGGATCGTGGGCCTCGGAATCTCGCATTGCCCTGAGGGACGGCGAATCTTTGGGCGTCTGTCGGTCAGGGAGAACCTCGTCCTGGGCGGGATCTCCCGACCGGCCAATGAGGTCCGGCAGGATCTCGACCGGATCTCGAGCCTCCTTCCGCTCCTCGGGGAACGGATGACCCAACTCGGCGGGACGCTCTCAGGCGGCGAGCAGCAGATGCTCGCGATCGGCCGGGCACTGATGAGCCGGCCTCGGCTGCTGCTCCTCGACGAGCCGTCGCTCGGCCTGGCTCCGATGATGGTGGAGCGAGTCTTCGAGGTCATCGGCGATCTGAAGCGCCAGGGCCTGACAATCCTGCTCGTTGAGCAGAACGTCCATCACGCGCTGGATGCCGCGGATCGCGCCTACGTCCTGGAAACGGGCCGGATCACGCTCGAGGGTGCGGCCGCGATCCTCCGCCACGACCCGCAGGTCGAACACTCCTACCTGGGGCGTTGAGCGGTGGATGTCTACTTCCTCCAGCAGGTCGTCAACGCGCTCAGTGCGGGCAGCCTGTACGCACTGATGGCCGTGGGACTTGCGTTGATCTTCGGAATCCTTCGCCTCATCAACTTCGCGCACGGCGACGTGATGATGGTCGCGGCGTACCTCGCCGCGTTCTCGCTGTTCGCCGGTCTGCCGGTCCCCGCGGCAATCGTGACGATGATCGTCGGGACCGTCGTGGTGGGCGTTCTCATGGAGCGGATCGCTTACCGGCCAATCCGGGGCGGTCCAGAGGTGGCGATGCTCCTCACCTCGTTCGCCGTCGGGCAGATTCTCCAAAACGGCACTCTGCTCCTGACTCGGCTCGGGAATCAACCCACGCAGATCGCCTTTCCGGCGCCCGACTTCCTGAGCGGTGTCGTGCAGATCGGCGCCGTGACGATCCCGCGGGTCAATGTCGTGAGCTTCGGGTCGGGTGTCGTTCTCCTTGTCCTGGTGATGCTCTTCCTCACCCGCACGAGGACCGGACTCGCCATGCATGCGGCTGCCGAGGACCTTCCGGCGGCCCAGCTGATGGGCATCAAGGTCAACCGCGTCGTGGCAACGGCGTTTGCCCTGTCTGCCGCCCTGGCCGCGGTCGCCGGCCTCCTGTACGCGTCGCAGGCTGGTCAGATCAACCCGTATCTCGGGTTCACTCCCGTCCTGAAAGCCTTCATCGCGGCGGTGATCGGCGGCTTTGGGAGCATCCCCGGGGCGGTCGTGGGTGCCTACGCACTCGGGTTCCTCGAGGTCATCCCCACGGCACTGTCGGGAATTGCTGACGTCCTTCCGCCGGGATCCGTCTCGCCCGGGGTCCACGACCTGCTCGCGACGGTCTTTCCGAGCGGCCTCGGGAGCTACCGCGACGCCATCGTCTTCGTGTTTCTGATCCTCATGCTCCTGTTCCGCCCGAATGGGATCCTGGGCGGCGGAGCGAAGGAGGACGTTCCGTGACGGCCTGGCGAGTGCCTCGGCGAACGCTTGTCGCCATCGCCATCCTGAGCGTCGTCCTCACGTTGCTCGACGCCTCCGGGCTGGCCTTCTGGCAGGGTCTGGCAATCAATCTGGCCATCTTCATCATCCTGGTCGAGGCGCTGAACCTAGCGAGTGGCTTCACCGGTGTCTTCTCGCTTGGGCACATTGGGTTCATGGCAATCGGCGCCTACACCGGCGCGATCCTGACGCTCCCGCTGCGGACAAAGGCCGAGTATCTGCCGAACCTCCCGGGCTGGCTTTCAGGCGTTCACCTGGATATGGCAGTCGGCCCGTTCCCGCTCGGTTTCCTTGTCGCCACGCTCGTCGCCGGCCTGATCGTGATGGTCGTGGCGGGTCTCGTAGGAGCCGTGCTCCTCCGTCTGTCCGGCCACTTTGTCGCGGTCGCGACCCTCGGTTTCCTCGTGATCGTGCGCGTCATCCTCTTCAACGCCGACGAGATCACCCGCGGGTCGAGGACATTCTCCAACGTCACCCCGTATACCAACCTGTGGTGGGCGTGGGGTTGGGCGGTGGTCGCCATCTACGTCGCGTGGCGGCTGAAGTTCTCTGGATACGGACGGGAGATGTTCGCCCAGAAGGGCGACCGCTGGGCAGCTCGATCGATCGGGATATCAATCCTCCGACCGCGGCTCGTGGCGTTCGTCGTAAGCGCCTTCCTGACCGCCGTAGCCGGTTCCCTGTACGCCCACTTCATCACGTCCTTCTCGCCTACCGTCTTCTACTTCGACCTCACCTTCCGGGTCATCACGATGCTGGTTGTCGGCGGTATGGGCTCGGTCAGCGGATCGGTGATCGGAGTGATCGTCGTACTGGCGCTGGCGGAGGCACTCCGACGAGTCGAGGAGGCAACCCTGCTGTATGGGCTCGGCGGCATCCTCCTGGCGGCATTCTTCCTGGCCGTGATCATCTTTCGCCCGGACGGGATCCTTGGGGCGCGCGAGCTATCGCTCGAGCGTGTCATCGGGCGCATCCGGCGGCGCACCTCCCCGGGCGCAGGCAAGGAGGCCCCGGGCCCGGGTTGATCGGGCCGGTAACGCGAACCGCCCCCGAAGCCTTCGGGGGCGGTTCCTGGAGTCGGTTGCGCCGGGGTCCGGCGCTACCCGGATCGGGCTATGGAGCCGGCACTTTTTCCGGGACCACCTCGGCCCCGAGGGTGAACTTCTGATCCTTCACCGCGATGATCGTCACGCCCTTCTGGGGGACGTGAGCGTCGGCCGAGAAGGTGATGGCACCGGTGATCCCGGCGTAGCCCTTCGTGCCCTCGATCGCCGACTTCAGCGCCTTGGCATCCATGGAGCCGGCGCGCTTGATCGCATCGACGAGCAGGTAGACCGTGTCGTAGCCGAGCGCCGCGAACGCGTTCTCCGGGTCATGGCCGTATTCGGCGTTGTAGGCGGCGATGAACTTCTTGATCCCGGCCGTGCCGCCCGTGGCATCGATCAGGGCGTGGGTGGTGAAGAAGACATTGTCCGCCGCCGCGCCGGCCACGCTCACGAGGTCGGGGGTGTCGTAACCGTCACCACCGACTACCGGACCGGTAAGGCCGGCGTCACGCATCTGCTTGACGAGCGGTCCCACGTTGTAGGGCATCGCCGCGATGTAGTAGAAGTCGGGCTGCGGTGACAGCGCCTTCATCTTGGCGATCTGCGCCGAGAAGTCGGTCGCCTTGTCGTCATACGAGTCCTCGAGCACGATCGTCCCACCCGCCTCAGCGAAGCGCGTCTTGAAGTAGGCGCCGAGGAGGGTCGTGTATTCGACGCCCTTGTCCCACAACAGGTAGGCGTTCTTGCCGAAATTCGTGAGTGCATACTCGGCCCCGGCCGCCGCCTGGACGTTGTCGCCGAAGCAGGCCAGGAACATCTGATCGCCCACCTGGGAGGGGATCTTCGGCGAGGTCGCGCCGACCGTGATGAACGGAATGCCGGCGGCCTGGATCGTGGGGCCGGCGGCCAGCACGGAGTCCGTGTCCGTGTAGCCGATCATGGCCTGGATCTTGTCTTCCTCGATGAACTGTTTGGCTGTGGTGGCCGTCACGTCCATCTTGTATTGGCTGTCATGAACGATGAAGTCGATCTGCTTGCCGAGCACGCCGCCGGCCGCGTTGATTTCCTTCACGGCAAGCTTTGCGCCGTTCGCTGCCGGCAGGTCGAGCGCGGACTCATCGCCCGTGAGTGCGAAGCCGCCGCCGATCTTGATCTTGTCCCCGCCGCCAGACGACCCACCGCAGGCCGCCAGGACGATCCCGGCCGAAGCAAGGACCGCCGCAAGTTTCCGCTTCATAGGACCTCCTCAGGCACGATCCAGCACATCATTCCGTTTCGCTGGGTGAACGTACGGAGCGTACCGCACGAGGCGCGCAGAATCGAGGTGTCGGCGCGAACTTGACACGGCTCGCGACTCAGGCCAAACCGTACACTCGACGGGCGTTCTCGGTCGCGATGAGCCGGATTGCCCGCTCGGCGTCCTCAACGGACCAATCGCCGCTCGCAACCCACCCTCCCAGGACCCGCGCCAGCCCACGCCGGAAGAGCCAGCTGCCGAGAAGGTGCAGCTCAGGGATGCCCCAGGCGTCCGACGAGAACAGCACCTTTGTAAAGGGCGCAACCTCCAGGCTTTCCCCGATCACCTGCCGGGCATTGGCGCCCGCGTAGTTCACCGCCAGGCCGACATCTAGGTAGACATGGTGGAACATCTGGGCCAGATAGCCAGCGCTCCGATGGAACGGATAGTTGTGCAGGAGGAGGACGGGGCAAACCCCTTCGGTCGCTCGGAGGAAGCCGGTCATCAGGAGTGGATCGCACCGGTGGAGATCCAGGTCGGGATCGCCATAGCCCGCATGGACCTGGAGTGGCAACCCGGTCCGGGCGGCCTCCCACAGCACGAACCGGAGAAGAACCGGATCCTCGAGGCGCACCCTACCCGACTCCTTGGTCGCCTTCAGCCACGCTCCGGCTCGGTCGCGGACCTCGCTCATGTGAGGCGGCGCGGGATCGAAGTCGAGCCCGTACCGGTAGGCGATGATCGACTTCAGCCCGGCTGCACCGGCGATCTCCAACGCGAGAGCGTCGCGGAAGTCCTGAACGAAGGACGCCGCGCGCCCGTTGTTCCGTGCCACCCGCTCGGCCAGCCCCTCGATCCGGACGATCCGGCTGGCGCCCGCACCGGCTAGCCTGCCGAGCTCGTCGAGCCCGACGAGGAGTTCCGGACGGTAGCCGGTGTCCACGAGAAGGTGCTCGATGCCCGCTGGCGGCAGGAGAAGGGCGGCTGCAGCCTCGTTCGTCAGCCCTGCTCGATGCTCGAGATAGGCGGTCGCCGGGATGCTCTTCGGCAGGCCAAGAAGTGGTGCACACCAGCGGCGAATTGCCACGCCGACCTGAGTGTCCAGCCCGGCCGCATCGGCCGCCGATTGACGATTGGACTCGCTGACCATGGCCGTGAATGCCGCTGGGTCGACCCGTCCCGAGACGATGCTGTGGACATGGTGATCGAGGAGGCCGATCTCCTCCAGAAGTTCGTTGACCGCCGGCGACGCGCCGTCGGCGACGCCGCTACGGGACGAGGGCGAGGACACGAGCCGGGCTTCCGGAACCATCCTTGAGGTTCAGTACGCCGACGAAGATCCACGCCCCGACGGGCGGCATCGAGCGGAGGTTCGTCAGGCCCTCCAGGTGCCAGACCCCGCGCGGATGGCTGATCTGGCGGTGCACCGGAAAGTCCGATGCGACGCCGGGGTCGATACCGAGGGTGTCCACACCGAGCCCGACGACGTGGCGCTCCTCGACCAGGAAGCGGGCGGCATCCACTCCGAACCCCGGAAACCGGAGGGGTCCGGGAACGCCGGCATATCGAGCCGGATCCGTGTTGAACGCCTCCCACCCGGTCCGAAGGAGCGCCACGGAACCGTCCGCGATCATGCCGTTCCGCACCTCGAACGCCTGGACCTGCGCAACCGACAGGGTCCCGTCCGGGTCCTCGGCGATCTCCGAGCTGATATCAATCACGACGGCCGGTCGGACGAATGTTCCGGGGTCCATCTCGTGGAGGCATGCCGTGTTATCGACCATGTGGCACGGCGCGTCGAAGTGCGTTCCCGAGTGCTCCATGAACGTGACCCGCCGGTTATAGAAGCCGTCATGGGCCACCGTGAGGATGACCTCTGCGGTCGGGGCCGGAGCGCCCGGCCACATGACCGTTTCGGGCGAGAGCGACTGGCTGAGATCCACCACATGCATGTCGCCGATCATGGAGTTCCTCCGTGGCTGCTGTTTCACCGTGGCCATGGTTTTCGCAGGGTCAGAAGACCCGCAGATGAGCGAGCCTTGCAGCGTCCGGGGTCATCGCCTCGAGCGCCGCGCTTTCCGCGGTTCGCACCGCGATGATGCACCGCCCGAGGAGGTCGCCCAGAGCCGGATACAGGATGTCGTCCGCCTCGAGGTTGGCCAGTGCGTGACGGAGGCTTCCCGGCAGCGCCTGAATGCCGCATCGGGCACGCTCGTCCTCGGACATGGCGGCCGGATCCTTGAGCGACGGCTCAGGCGGCTCAAGTCCGCGGCGAATCCCGTCCAGGCCGGCCAGGATGAGGCCGCCGAGGGCGAGGTAGGGATTGCAGCTCGGGTCGCACGCCTTCAGCTCGATGTTGGTGGACTCGGCTTCGCGCCCGCGGAAGGTCGAGGCGATTCGCACCGAGCACTCACGGTTGTCCGGACCCCAGGAAACGGTGGAACCGGCCCACGCTCGCGGCTGTAGGCGTTCGTACGAGTTGTAGCTCGGGCAGGTCAGCGCGACGAGCGCCGGGAGGTGGGCGAGCACCCCGGCGACGAAGTTGCGGCCGGTCCGAGACAGGAGGCGCGATTCGGCCGTCGGGTCGTAGAGGAGATTCGTGGCTCCGTCGGAGGACCACAGGCTGAAGTGGATGTGCGCGCCGGACCCGACACCCTCGGCGAAGGGCTTCGCGGCGAACGACGCGATCAGGCCGTGCCGGACCTCCGTGACGCCCCGCACCGCGTCCCGGAACTTGAGCTGGTTGTCGGCGGCACGGAGCGCATCAGCGTAGCGGATCGCGATCTCCTGCTGGCCGGGGCCGTACTCGTTGATGGCCTGCTCGACCTCGAGGTTCTGCGACTCGACGGCGTCCACGATGTCATTCATGACGATCGCGGCCCGGTCCATCCCGGCCGACGAGTAGACGGGCCCGTCGCGGTAGGGCCGGACGACGCCGTCGACCTCCTCGGCAAGGTAGAACTCGTTCTCGAAGGCGGCCATGATCCGGAGCCCTGCGTCGGCCGCGGTGGCGATGGCTCGCTTCAGGAAGGTCCGCGTGCAGCTCCCCCAGTCGAGGCCGTCGTGGCCAAGCTGATCGCTGAGCATGCTCGCCGTGCGGGGCAACCAGGGAAGGACTGTGTACGTGCCCGGGTCCGGTGTGATGCGGATCTCGCCGACCGGTTCCATGCCCTCCAGGGGGACGTACTGCTCGAGCATGTTCACCGCGTTCTGCGCCCGGGTCAGGCCTACTCCCTCCCGAATCTTGTTCGCCAGTCGGTCGACGTGGACGGTCTTGCCGCGGATGACGCCGCTCGGGTCGCAGTACAGGAAGCGCACGAGGCGAACGCCGTCGGAGCGTGCCTTCGCCACGACCTCATCCGCGTTCATCGCCACCTCCGAGGCTCCGCTCGATCCACGACCCGCTGGCCAGTCCGGCGAGCCGCGGCCGTGGGTCCCAATCATGCATGAACCAGGTCCGGCCCCGTCTGCTTGTGCTCAATTCTTCGACTCAGCTGGCAACGGAGGCCCCCTCGGCGCCCACGGCTCGGCGGTCGCCACGTCGCGTGCGCGTGTTCACCCGGATATTCTGGTCGTGCTCCGCGAATGAAGCCGATGAGGTCAGATGAGAATCAGCGCGGAAATCCAGGCGCGACTGGCGGCGACGGATGCGCACGTGGTCCGGGGCCGCGGGGCCGCGGGCGATGCCCTGCGCCGGACGATCCTCGCCGGGTCGCGGGTCGCGGTGATCAACCCTGGCTCCCACGCCAAGCGCTTCATGTACGAGCGGGCGAAGGCGCTCGGCGTTGAGCTGGTGCTCGTGGGCAGACCGGACAGCTGGGCACGCTCGCTCGTCGATGATGGGGTGGCGGTCCGCTACATCGACGTGGAATGGCCGGGGGACCCGGACGAAGCCGCCGACCTCGGTCTCTCGGCCCTCAACGACGAATCTGGTTTGCTGGACGGCGTCGTGACGTTCTGGGAGGACGCCGTGCCCACGGTGGCGCGCGTGGCGGAGACGCTGGGTCTGCCCGGCTCGCCACCCGCCGCCGCCGACACCGCCCGAAGCAAGGAGCGCACGCTCGAGGCCAGTCGCCGGGCCGGGCTTCCCACACCGGACTACATGCATCTTCGCGGCGCCCGGAGCCTCCCCGCAGCGGCAGAGCGGATCGGGTTTCCCGCGGTCATCAAGCCGATCTTCGGGGCGGAGGCGATGGGCGTGGTCCGTGCCGATGACCTCCAGGCCCTGGAGGCGGCCTACGCCCGCGACAGAGCCCTGATCGGGCCTGACTTCGACCCGATCTTCGAGCAGGGGAGCGGGCTCATCCTCGAGGAATACCTGGACGGGACGGAGTTTGACGTCGACATCGTGCTTTCGAACGGCGCCTGCGTGTTTGCGGCGACCTCCGAGAACTGGCCGACAAACGAGCCGTATTTCGTCGAGACCGGCCTGCATACGCCGTCATGGCATCCGCCTGATCGGCTCGCGGCCGTGACCGACCTATGTATCCGCACGGCACTGGCCCTCGGATTCACCGACGCGGTGCTGCACGTCGAGGCCAAGGACACCAGTCGCGGACCGCGTCTCCTGGAAGTCAACGCGCGGCTGGGCGGCGGCAGGACTGCCGACGACCATCTACTTGTGACGGGCGTTGACCTGGTCGAACAGGTGCTGCTTACCTCCGTCGGGATCCCTGTGGCACCATCGGGCAATCGCGAGCCTGCCTGCGGCATTGCGCTCTTTGTCGTGGAGGCCCCTCGTTCAGGAATCCTGCGCCACGCCCGCTTCCTCGACCATCTCGCGGGGGATTCCTCGGTCTATCAGGCAGATGTGAAGGTCCCGGCCGGGTCCCAAGTTACGGCTCGTGCTGACGGCTTCCCGACGTCGGTAGCGGAGGTTTCCGTGCGCGCGGCCGACGCCATGACTGCCCGTACCCACGTGCGAGAACTCGTCGATGCGCTCGAGATCCCCATCGACTGACGAACCACGACGAGCCACCCCGTGCCCACTGGCGGGGCGGGGTATTCTCCACGCAACGTCAGCAAGACCGGCGCGCGACGATTCGTGTGCCGGCACGGGGCGAGGTCCAGCCCATCCGGCTGCGACACGAGCCCGACGGAGGTCCGTTCATGTCCCTGCTTCGACGGGTCGAACAGGCTCAGCGCAGAGCCGATTCCGACGTTCCCGCCGTCCCGGAGGAGCAGCCCGCGGCCCCGCGGAAGGCGGCGCCGCAGCCGGCCCGGGAGGCGATGCTCGCCGAGATCCGGGGCCGCGTCCAGGGCGAGGTGATCGGCGCCTTCCAGTCGCTTCTCGACGTCAAGGATCCTGCGGACGTTCGGAGCGCGATCGCCACGATCATCGACCGGATGATCACCAAGCACGGCTTCTCGGTGACGCGCGACGAACGCCTGGCTCTCGTCGAGGAGGTCGTCCACGAGGTCACCGGCCTGGGGCCCCTCGAGCCCCTCCTGCTCGATCCGACGATCACCGAGGTCATGGTCAATGGCCCGAACCAGGTTTTCATCGAGCGCGGCGGAAAGCTCCTGCGCACGGATGTCGTCTTCCTGAACAACGATCACGTCCGGCGGATCATCGACCGGATCATCGCCCCGCTGGGCCGGCGCATCGATGAGTCGAGCCCGCGCGTGGACGCTCGACTGCCCGATGGGTCCCGGGTCAACGCGGTCATCGAACCGCTGTCCCTCGTCGGCCCGGTCATCACGATCCGGAAGTTCGCGGCAAAGCCGTTCACGGTCGCCGACCTCGTCGGCTTCGGGACAGGATCGGCCGAGATCTTCGACTTCCTGCGGCACTGCGTCTGGGCCCGCCTCAATGTCTTCGTCTCGGGCGGTACGGGTTCCGGCAAGACGACCTTCCTGAACGTCCTGTCATCGTTCATCCCCGAGGACGAGCGGATCGTCACCGTCGAGGACGCGGCCGAGCTCCAGCTCCGGCAGGAGCACGTGGTAACCCTCGAGGCGCGCCCGGCGAACGCCGAGGGCACGGGCGAGATCACCATCCGGGACCTGCTGCGCAACGCCCTGCATATGCGGCCGGACCGGATCATCGTGGGGGAATGCCGGTCGGCCGAGGCCCTCGACATGATCCAGGCGATGATGACCGGCCAGGACGGGTCGCTGTCCACCGGTCATGCGAACACCACGCAGGACATGCTCCGCCGTCTCGAGACGATGATCCTCATGTCCGGCTATGAGCTGCCGCTAAGCGCGATCCGCGAGCAGATCGCGTCCGCGATCGACCTGATCGTCCACACCGCCCGGCTCAAGGACGGCTCGCGCAAGATCGTCAACATTACCGAGGTCTACGGGATCGAGGACGACGAGATCCTCACCCAGGACATCTTCGCGTTCGAGCAGACCGGGATCGGCGAGGACGGCAAGGTCCTGGGCGAGCTCCTGCCGACGGGTATCCGGCCGACGTTCATGGGAGTGTTCGCCGCGTCCGGGCTCGACCTGGCACCCGGGGCATTCGGCATCCCGCCCGAGGATCCCACGAAACCGGCCCGGCGAGGCAAGGAGCGATGGGCCATCGGTGGGATCGCCGATAAGCCCGACGAAGCTCGACCGAAGATCGGGCAGGGACGGGCCGTCTCCGCCGGTGGAATGGTGTACGTCTCGGCCGTCGGCCCGATCAATCCCAAGACCGGCCTCGCCGTAAGCGGCGACATCAAGGACCAGACGCGCCAGTGCGTGCGCAATCTCAAGGCGTTGCTGGAGGCTTCCGGGAGCTCACTCGAGAAGGTCGTCTGGGCGAACTGGTCGTTGCGCGATTCGGGCGAGTTCGACACCTTCAACGATGAATGGCTGCGCTCGTTCCCGGGCGATGCGCCGGTCGGTCAGGGCACCCTCATGCCACCCTCGCACAAGCGCGCGGGCTTTCGGGTCTCGATCGGCGTGATCGCCGAGGCCTAGGGGCCCGTCAGTCGGTCTCGGGCCAACTGACCAGGCGGATCGCAGAAGAACCGGCTCGCGTCGGCGAGCGCGCCTACTTGGGCGTCGAGAACGCGATGATTGCGTCGATCGTCTCCTTCGCCCCCAGGATCGAGCCATGATCGGCCGCCGGGACCTCGAGCAGCGTGGCATCGTAGCCGGCGCCCAGGAGCAGCTCATGGAACGACCGGGCCACCACCGGCAGGACGTCCGTGTCCGCACCGCCCTGGACGAGGACGAAGGGAATTGATCGGCTGCCGGCCGGAGCACCCTTGGCCATCGCGAACGGGTCCGCAGCACGCCAGGCATCCGGCTTCGCGGTGAAGTCGCCACCGAAGAACGCCTCAAGGTACCTGGCACCATCCACCTGGTCGGCGAGCTCGTTGATCACCCCGTCGACGCTGACAACCGCGTCGGGCCGAAGGTCACCCGCTGTCGGGTTACACGATCCCTGAGTCGGCACGAAGGGCGAGGCGGTCAGGCCGAGCAGGGTGGCCGGCCAGCCTCCGAGCGAGTGACCGACGAGGGTGACCCGGTCCGGGGTCGCCCCGTAGGCGGGCCCGATCCTGCGGGCAACGCCGATCGCGCAGGCGACGTCCTCGAATGACGTTGGGTACCCGCCCCCGAAATCGGCGCTTTGCCGCCAAGAGCTAATGATCGCAACCGCGCCCTGGCTGGCGAGGCTCAGCCCGAACGAAGAGAGGTAGTTCTCCTGATCGGGCGGTCGGGGCCCACCCGGTAGGAGGACAAGCAGAGGCCATGGCCCGCCCGACGTGGGTGCGAAGATGAACACTTCGAGTGTGCAGGCGGGCCTGTAGACCCCGCAGGCAACCGGCGGAGCCAACGGCACGTGGTCCCATTCGTCGACCGCGACCTTGCGACAGACGCCCATCGAATCGCACGTACCTGCATCGAAGGCGGACCCCGGCGACGGGAGGGCCGGGAAGGCGTTGGCCGGCACCGTCGGGCTTGCCCTAGCCTGTGGCGCCGGCTGGGAAGCCCCGTCGGTCGGGCCAGCGTCTGCCGGCGACGAGGTGCCCGGAGATGCCGCGCCTCCAGTGCATCCGATCACGATGGCAACCGCCAGCGCACCGCAGCGCCCGCTAGCGCGAAGACCCACGGTCGATGGAGGACGCATCATCCGTATCATGGATCGGTGCCGGTTCGGATGCACCGTCGATGGCGGCCTGTCGCCCGCGGTTCGGCGATTCTCGCTCTGGCCGCCGCCTGTGGCGTTGCCCCGGCTCCGAGCGCGCTTCTCGTTCCACCCGCCGTAAGCGAAGCGGCACCGACCGGGACCGCTTCGGCGCCCGCGCCCGATCTCACCGCGCGTCCGCTGGTCTGGTTCGCGCCACTGCCACCCCGGATGACCCACATGGGCTACGACGGCTCCGACGACTACTTCAACCTCTTCGCCCCGAATACACCCTGGACCACGGCCGCGAGCCATACCCAGGTCTTCAAGATCTACGGCTCGTGGGTAGCGAACTACGCGACCGACGAGGAGCTGCGGCGGGCGATCAGCGGGATCTCGAGCCGCGGGCTGGCCCTGGCGCTCGAGTTCGGGCCTTTCCTCGCCACCTCCGAGTGCGGCTCTGGCATCGAGGGCTTCGACGGCACGTTGGACACGGTGCGCCGGATCCAGCGCGCAGGCGGGACCCTGCAGTTCGTCGCATTTGATGAACCGTTCGCCTTCGGCCACGTGGCCGAAGGACCGAATACCTGCCGCTGGTCGATCGAGCGCGCCGCCATGGAGGCGGCAACCTTCGTCAGGTCCCTGCACCAGATCGCGCCCGGTGTGATCGTCGGCGATATCGAGCCGATGTGGGCCGAGATCTCGGCGGACGATCTGGCCTCCTGGCTCGACACCTACCGTGAAGCCGCCGGCGAGCCACTGGCGTTCCTGCATCTCGACATCGACTGGGGTCGGAGCGACTGGCCCGACGCACTGCTCGCGACGGAGAAGGCCGCGCGCGCTCGAGGCGTTCCCGTGGGGGTGATCTACAACGGCGGAGCCGCCGATTCGGACGTGCGCTGGAACGATTTCGCCGCAGCTCGAATGTATACCTACGAGGGGATGACCGGTGGCCGACCCGATCAGGTGATCCTCCAGTCGTGGATGGACCATCCAGATCGGGTCCTCCCTGAATCGGATCCCTCAACGTTCACCGGCCTCATCCTTCGCTACTTCGGCGCACGAACGACGGTGAAGCTCGGTGAGCCTGTCCCAGCAGGGCCTGGGCTATACGACCTTGGTGGCACGCTTCAGACGACCGACGGTGGGCCCGTCGCCGATGCCCGGCTGGCCGTGGCCGCGGCCCCTCTTGATGGGCCCTGCCAGGTCCTCCGTCTTGACGGGCTCGTTCCGCCGGGCGCGACGTCCGCGGTGGTCGGCATCCGCGTCAACACCGAGGGGGCGGGGCCCGGCGAGGCGGATCTGACCATCTCTGACGTCTCGTACACCGAGGGAGCATCGACCTCCAGCCGCGTGCCGAATGGTCGATTCGAGGCACGACTCGAAGGTTGGGATGGCGGTGGAGAAGGAGCAGCGACCACGCCCCCGAGCAACTGCGGATACGGACGGATGCTGCGTCTGGTGGCGCTTCCAAGTGATCTCTTCAATTTCAACTCGGGCGAGTTCGCGGTGAAGCCGGGTGCCGCCTACCACTTCTCGGTCGCCACGCGAATCCCTGACTCCTCCGCCCAGAGTGCCTACATCGCGGTGATCTTCCTACACGGCACCGAGATCGCCCGCCACCGGCTTGCCCTCGCGCCTGCGCCGGTCGACCTCGGCGAGATCGTGACGAACGAGGTTGGGAGGTTCGATATCACACTGAGCGACATGGACACGGGCCGGTATCGCCTTCGGCTCAACTTCGCAGGCGATCTGTCGCACTGGCCGTCTTTCATCGAGCAGGAGCTCGTGCCGAAATGAATCGGTGGCGCTGCCGGCCACCCCGGGGGCAACGCAACTCGGCCGGCTCGGCGGCGCCCGTGGCATCCTGACGCCAAGCGTCGGGCAGCCCTCGGCGCGAGGCTCGTGCCGGAGGAGTCTCGGTGCTCGAGGCGGTGTTCTGGGGCCTGATCGCGGCATCGACGTTGACCGTGGGCGCCGCCGTGGCGATTGCGCGGCCGTGGCGGCGACGCGTGATCGGCCTCGGCGCGGGGTTCGGGGCGGGCGCCCTGATCTCGGCGGTGACTCTGGACCTGACGAGATCGGCGTTCGAGGCGGCCGATGTTCCCGTGGTCGTGATCGGGCTGGGGGTGGGTGCCCTCGCCTTCTCGGCAGGCAACTGGGCCCTTCACCAGGGAGGAGCAGTTCGCCACCGCAAGCGCTCGGCGGGACAGCAGACGGGTGCCGACCCGCGCGGGATCGTGCTCGGGACGGTCCTCGACGGCATCCCGGAGTCCGTGGTCATCGGGATCTCGCTGCTCGCCGGCGAGGGAGTCGGGCTGGCGTTCCTGGCGGCCGTCGCGATCTCCAACGTGCCCGAGGCGATCGCGGCGACAACCGGCCTTCGGCGAACCGGCTGGTCGACGCGGGGGGTGCTGGGCCTCTGGGCGGTCGTCGCGATCCTGAGCGCCGTCGCGGCGGGCTTGGGCTACGCACTCCTCGCCGGGGCGCCGGCCGCGATCACCGCGACGATCCAGGCATTCTCCGCGGGGGCCGTCCTCACGATGCTTGCCGACACGATGATGCCCGAGGCATTCGACGAGGCTGGCGCCGCGGTCGGCCTGGCGACGGTCCTGGGCTACGCGATCGGGGCGCTGCTGACGCTGGTGTAGGGCTGCGTCGACGACAGCGTGCCGCGGTCCGAGAAGGCTATCGAGCCCTCGCGAACGGGTTCTCCACCACGACCGACCCGTACGTCGCCCCATCGGGCAAGTCTTCGCTTAGGAGAAGGCGACACCCGGAGACTTCAGCGGCTCGGAGTATGAGGGCGTCCCAGATCGAGATCTGCCACTGGCGGCCCGCGGCGATCGCCGAAACCACGAGCGAGCTATCGATCGCAACAACGGGCAGGGCCGAGAGCTGCCGGACCATAGCCTCGGCATCCTCCGCCGGCACAGGAACGGCGAGCTTGCGGGTGACGACCGCGTAGAACTCGGTCAGCACCTGCGCCGAAACTACGAAGTGGCGACCCCGGGCCGGGCCGGTGGCTTCCAGTGCACGCTGTCGCCTGGCTGGGTCCGCAGCATCGACCGCGTAGACCCAGACATTCGTGTCAACGAAGATCGGTTCGGTCATGGATTTCGTCGCGCTTCCAGGTGCGACCGCCCGCGCCGCTGGTCGCCACACTACGCTTGGCCAGCCGCGCGAACCCGCTCACGGCCTCGATCGAGTCTCCGACACCGACGTAGCGCTCGAGGTACGTTCGGAGCAGTGCGTTGACGGAGGTCCCGTCCTCGAGAGCGCGCATTCGCGCCTGCTTAAGGAGCCGTTCGTTGACGGTGATGGTCAGGTTTGCCATGGTCGTCGCGTCCTCCCGTGCTACACGGGTTCAGTGTAACACGGGATGTGGGTGGAGCAATCGTATAGTCCACCTGGCAATGGTCGGGGCGAGGAAGTGTCCGACTCCAGGACATAGGTGACACCTGATCGGTGACTGGTGAGTCGGGACATGCGTGACAGTCTCGCGCATGTCAAAGCACCGGGTGGCCGTCCTCAGGTCGTCTCAGCACAGTTGTCCGTCACGGCCGCGGCGGCCGAGTACGGGTTCAACGGCTCGACGCCGAATCCTAGCTACCGACGCCGGACATGACGCCCCGATCCGCTACTGCGGTCCGCTCATCCGAGGAAGGTCAGCTTCAGGCCGGCGATGACGAGGACGACGGCGAGGGCGCGACGTAGCGCGGGCGTCCCGAGCCGGCGCGCGCCGAGTTCCGCGCCGAGGAGGCCGCCAGCCGCGGCGGCCAGCAGCCAGGTCGGCAGCTCGGGTGGGAGAGCCTGGACCGACACCACGTTGCCCAGCAGGCCCGAGATCGAGTTGGCCAGGATGAACGCGGCAGAGATCCCGGCCGCGACTCGGGCCTCGGACCAGCCGGCAAAGAGGATCAGCGGCGTTAGAAAGATCCCACCGCCCGTGCCGGTCAGGCCCGACAGTAGGCCGATACCGGCGCCTGCGACGACGGCCGGGATAGATGGGATCGACGTGGGCTTGGTGTGGCCCTCGCCGGCCCGGCTCGCGGTGCGCAAGAGTTGGGCGGCCGCGACCAGCAGCACGACGCCGACGATCGGCTTGTAGATCGCCGCCGGGAGCACCAGCGCGCCGCCGATGAAGGCGAGCGGGATCGAACCGATCAGGAACGGCACGAGCGCACGCCAGCGAACGTGCCCGGCGAGGTGGAACCGAATGGTCACGATGCTGGCCACGAGGATGTTCAGCGCCAGCGCGGTCGGGCGCATCATCGCCGGACCGACGCCGACCAGGGCCATCGCCGCGAGATAGCCGGACGCGCCCGCATGGCCCACGGACGAGTAGAGCATCGCCGCCGCGAAGAACGCGAGCGCGAGGAGCACGACCTCGTTCACCACGCGCGATCGTAGCCGGCGAGACTGGGGCCGGCGGGTCGGCCGAGCTCCCGGTCGATTCGCCAAGAGAACTGGCCCGCAGGCGTAGCACCGTAGGCGAATAGACCGCGGCATTGGGCGCGCTCACGCTCGTCTCGATGTCGAAGGGCGTGCAATCAAGCGCCACCAGCGTCAAGCGCGCCGCCACGGTGTTTGCGCCCGAGCGCGCTGACCCATGAAGCTGTGCACCGTCTGCGGTGTCGTCACGAGTCGGTCAGGTAGTCGCTGCACCGAGCACGCCCGACAGTCGAACCGCAGCCGCCACAACGCATTGTACGGCACGCGGGCCTGGCACCGCCTGAGTGCGCGCGTGCTCAGGGCATGGCGTGGCGAGCAGGGCGACTGGTCCCCTGGATCCGAGCGGCCCGTCCGGGGACAGCATGCCCGTATCCCCGGACAGAGCTACGCCCGCGACGACTTCGAATCACTCGTCCCGCTCGTCCTCGAACGAGTGCGGCTCGGGGCAGCGGATATCGCGGCGACGGTCACGCTGTATCACTCGCTCGGTGGGCCCGGCACCCGATCGGCTTGCCCTCGCCCGGATCGAGCATGAGCGCGAGCGGGCCGCGACCAGGTTTGTTCGCGATCGGGATGTGAACTCGCTGGAGTCGACGATGGTCAGGCTCGACGCGGATGAGCGCGCCGCAAAAATGAGCGTCCCTCCAGAGCTGCTGTCACCCTCGGAAGTCCGGCACTACCTCGAGAACCTGCCCGAGTGGTGGGCGGCCGTCGGGCCAGACGATCGCAAGGCGCTGGCAGAGACGCTCTTTGCCAAGATCAGGGTGCTCGGACTGAGGAGGGCTGTCATCGAGCCGACGCCCGAAGCGGTCGCGCGGGGACTCCCGCAAGCCTTCGGACTTGATGAGGTCGAAATGGTCGGGGCGAGAGGAGACAAACCACCCTTGGGCACCTTAATGTCCCGGCCACTTTGCCGCTAGAGATCGAGGTTACGGGCGTGGAGCGGTGGCTCCGCCTATCAGCTGTCTGACAACGATCAACATCGCGGCCGCGATTGATGTCCGGTAGGGCGTGACATGCGGGACCCGCCTCTGGAAGTAGACTTCTTGCGCTGAACTTACCGTTATGGTAAGTTCCACGTATGTCGTGGCAATCATTGCTCGCACTCGCAGCTGAACACCATGGCTATTTCACGGCCTCTGAGGCGGCACAGCAGGGTCTCAGCTGGCGAGCTTTAAGCGGGCGAGTCGAGCGAGGCAACATCCATCGCGTCGAGCGAGGAATGTACCGGCTGCCCCACTGGCCGGCCGAGCCCAACGATGAGCTCTACGCGCTCCAGGCCCTCGCCCCCTTTGGCACGTTCAGCCATGAAACGGCGCTAAGCCTGCTCGGACTGTCGGACATCATCCCGACCGCTATCCATTTCACGATCCCCGAGTCGTCGCGGCTCGGTCCGCGAGCCGGGATCCGACTGCACCGATCGAGGCATCACGCCGACCACGACCGGACCCTACGCGATGGACTGTGGATCAGCACGGCGCGAAGGGCGCTCCTCGACTCGGCTCGGATCGGCTCTGATCCCGACCAGCTCATGGACGCCGCGCGAGAGGCAAGGGATCGCGCACTGCTCACGACCGAGGATGTCGCTCGACTGAGAGAGCACCGGCTCTTCCGCCAGGCACTGCAATGAGCCCGGACCGCGGCTCGACGCCTGCTGGGAGACGAGCGAGCCTTCTGGCGCGAATGACTGCCGAGGCGAGACGGGCTGGGGTTCCGGTGCGTAGGATCCATCTCGTTGTCGCTATCGATCGATTCCTCGCTCGCCTACTCGAGTCGGTCCCGCCGGGATCCTGGGTCGTGAAGGGCGGCTACGCGAACCAGCTTCGGCGTCCCGAGGAGGCTCGCTTCAGCGAGGACCTCGATCTCAAGATCGAGGCCGAGATCGAGGCGGCGACGGGACTCATCGCGGCCGGCTTTGCCATGGATCTCGGCGACGATTTCGGCTACGAGGCCGCCGCTGCGGCCACGCCGCTCCAGGGACCGCCGGGCGGTGGCCTACGGTTCCTAGTCGTCGTCCGTCTTGGAGGTTCGATCCTCGTCCGGTTCAAGGTCGACGTGAGTGCAGCCGACGTCATCGTCGGTGACCTTGAGACACATCTCTCGGATCCGGTCGTCAAGCGCCTCGGCTTCAGTCAGGCTCGCTATCCGGTCTACCCGATCGCCCAACACGTCGCCGAGAAGCTGCATGCAGTTACGTTGCCGCGTGACGTCCAGAACACCCGGGCCAGAGACCTCGTCGATCTTGCGTGGTTCGCTCAGACCTTCTCATTCCGCTCTGATGCCCTCATCGATGCCTGCGTCGCGACGTTCGAGCACCGGGCGACGCACGCCTGGCCACCCACTCTGCCCGCGCCACCGACGGCTTGGCGAAGGCCGTACGAGCGATGGCGAGCCGAGTTGGACCTCGCCGATGCGACGCCCGAGGACGCGGTCGCATCGGTGACGGCCCTCCTGGATCCGGTCTTCGCGGGCATTCGCGACAGACATTGGGATCCTGAGACTCGGAGCTGGAGCATCGGACCCTAGAACAGATCCACGATATTGCCGATGACCATCGCATCCCCGATGAACCGGCTGACAGCGGGATTATTCAGTGCTGGAGGTTCGTCATGGCGCCTTCGGGATGTGGCTGGCGTCAAGTCGCCGCGCTGCTCTTCGGCGCCGATTTTGTGCGTGAAATGACCCACGACGCTGGTAGGCGCAATTAGAACGGATGTCCTGGTCGGGCGAGAGGAGACAAACCACCCTTAGGCACCTTAATGTCCCGGCTAATCTGCCGCTCGAGATCGAGGTTACAGGGGCGGAGGGGTGGCTGACCACCGCGACGGCGTGACCCTGATTCAGTGCCTCCGACAGCCAATGCCACGAACAGATCCCCGCCTCGGTGAGATCCGCAGTTGCCATCGTGGATGCAGAACGAAGACGCCCGCCGACTCCCTTCTACGCATCTGGCGTCCTTGGCGGCGCGCGTCGGCGTCTTCGCTTGGATATCTCGAGAAAGGCGGCATGGTGTGCCGCCGGCGCGGCGACGATGCTGGCAGCTCCCGGACTGCGAGTCAGGTCAAGCCACGGAGTCCCCTCCGCCGATGTGACGATCGCCCCGCCGCGTTCGGCGATGAGGCCGGCCGCGGCGATGTCCCAGGTCGACAGACCACCGCGCTGGATGAAGGCATCGAAACGCCCGTTGGCGACATAGGCGAGTTCGAGCGCCGCCGATCCCAGGGAGCGTGCCCGGAGGACCCGGCCATGCGCTCGCCCGAGACTGGGCGGGCGGCCGATGTCGTCGACCATGGCGATCACCAGGTCGGAGACCGACTCCTTCCTGGACGTCGTGACCACCCGGCCATCGAGTGTGGCCGGACCGCCGACCGTCGCGGCGTAGACCTCGCGTCGGATCGGGTCGAGCACGACGCCGACCGTGGCTACGCCGTCGACGGCCAACGCGATCGAGACGCTGAACACGGGGATACCGTTGGCATAATTCACTGTGCCGTCGAGTGGGTCGACGATCCAGACGCGGCCGACGCCCGAGGTGGGGGTCGTATCACCGGCTGGATGCTCACCTGATTCCTCCGCCAGGATCGCATCCGCCGGGAA
>Ga0334722_10001953_pt1 | contig 24272 bp, 26 predicted proteins | sample C3_bottom_MG_FD_207210 | JGI IMG/M metagenome (GOLD analysis project Ga0334722, IMG submission 207210) | Sediment microbial communities from Yellowstone Lake, YNP, Wyoming, USA - C3_bottom | ecosystem: Environmental > Aquatic > Freshwater > Lake > Sediment | place: USA: Wyoming | collected... | reverse complement strand
CGCCCACAGGAACCAGCGGATGACGATCTGCCTTTGCCGAGTACCTGGGGATCTGGTGTAATCCGAGCACGAGCCGAAAATGGGATTTGTAGCGGAACGCTAAAACAGCAAGAGGAACCCGACCTGAAACCCGTCAGTTGATTTTCCAAACGGTTCGCATGGACAGGACAAAGGATACGAGTTATGGAAGCAGAAAGCAGCTATGGCATCGGATATTATCTTGCCGGACACTATCACATCCTTTGTCGCGAAGGGAACGTATACCGCTTCCGCATTGTCAGGCCCCACAGCAAGCTCGAACCGGAAGAAATGAATTTTTACGAAGCGCGGAGATTCATCGAAACCCACCCGGTATGCACCAACATCACCAACCACGAAATACGGATTATGAACTACGGCGAGATTCTGGACATTATACAGGGCAAGCCACCAGCCAGTTCCTTTAAATCATTAATACTCGGCAGCGAAGAAGAGGAAGAGGAGCCGCTTCACTGATATTCCTTACCAATGCGCCCTGATCTTTTGCTCCATCACCTGCCATCATCCGAGACAGAACCGGCGACTTCTTTTTCCGCCAGTTCCTGCCCTGTCGCCACCAAACGGGCCAGCGTCGAACCGGTGGTGAAAGAGCAGCCCGCCTCCTCTATTTTCAGCCCGACACTCTCCAGACCACGGTTCAGTTCCGTTACAAGCGGCTCCAGATACTCCTGGACGGCATCTTCACCCTGCAGAGGAACCGGCCGGCATACCAGGCGGGAAGAACTCTTCAGCAGCAGCCTCCTGACTTCCAATGACAGTTTCTCCTGGTGGAGGACAATACTGTCATAGGCCCGCTGCAACGCTTCGGGCTCCAGATGGTAATCCAGGTGAAGCGTCAGGCGACAGGCATGGATCCCCCCCTCTCCGTCCGGGGCAAATATCTCGACCTTGTACGGCTGGTCCAGCAAGTCGTAATGGGGCAATTCAACAATGGTCTGGCCGCGCGAGACAAAATCAAACCTGTTGCGCACTGTCGGTTCAGGAAAAAAGAAGACCACCGAGCCATCGCGCACGGCAACCGAATATGCCGGGATTTTCACACAGATCAGCCCCTTGTACAGGACAAGGATGAACACGCACCCGATAATCAACCCAGGCAGAAACAGGTCATGGGATAGCGTGTAGATGACGACCGCCAGGAGCGAGATCAGCAGCACATAGTACAGTATGCGGCCCACCAGCCATACGATTCGTTGAATTTTCATCCGTCACCTCCGATGCTTGAGAGAAAAGCTCTGTTAACGGCAAACGTTCGACTTAATGAAAACTCTTCTTTCAAGTTTATACCAATTCGGTATAAATAACATCTACGTGACGTAACAAAACACTTCGGCAGCAGAACTCCGCAGGTTTCCTGCGCCGCCATCATGCCGACAAAGGACACTACATGACCACCATGCCCGCTTGCCCCACATGCCGTTCGGAATACACCTACGAAGACGGGGAGATGTACGTATGCCCGGAATGCGCCCATGAATGGCCGATCGCCGCCGTTACCGAAACGGTTTCCGAAAACATCGTACGCGATGCCTTCGGCAACCAGCTCACCGACGGTGACTCGGTGACCGTTATCAAGGATCTGAAAATAAAGGGATCGTCATCGGTGGTCAAAGTCGGCACCAAGGTCCGAAACATCCGCATCGTCGCGGGGGACCACGATATCGACTGCAAGATCGACGGCATCGGCGCCATGCAGCTGAAATCGGAGTTCGTAAAGAAGGCCTAATATTTGGCTCCACCCGGCAGAGCCGTTCACTCGTTGGCAGCGTCGACACCTCGATGCAGCCCCCTTTCCCGAAAACACCCGTCAGGCATACCTGCGGGTGTTTTTTTGCGCCTGTCGCCTCCTGCGCCTGGTACGGCTGAGGACACCGGTATCAGCGGTGATTATCCAGGAATTCTGGCAGGTTGCCTTGAATATTGCCAAAAGTGCGCTATAAAACTGGTAGCTTCCTGTCGTGCGGAGTGTCCGATGAACACAACCACAGCAGCACCAAACGCCCCCGCTCCGCAAGCCGGCATTATTGCCACGCTCCTGCTCAAAGAGAAGATCATCACCGAGCAGCAGTTGAATTATGCCGTCCGAATCAACTCAAAACTTACCACGCCGAAAACCATGGTCGATACCCTGCTGGATCTCGGCTATGTGACCAGTGAGCAGCTGCAGGGGACCTTGCGCACCAATCAGCTCAATCTGCGCCTGGGCGACTTTCTGGTCGAACTGGGCTATCTGCGCGCTACGGATCTGCAGCAGGCGCTCGGGATGCAGCGCGAATCCCAGGAAAAACATCGTCTGGGCGAGATCCTGGTGGAACGGGGCTTCATCGAGGAGCACCGGCTGCTGGAGGCGATTTCCTATCAACTGGGGTATCCGCTCGTAGAGCTGTCCTTTGTGGCCATCGATCGGTCCCTGCTGACCGTGATACCGTTGGCGGTCTGCCAGGAACATGCGCTCGTCCCGGTCCGCCGCGAGGACGACGCCATACTGCTGGCCGTATCTGATCCGCTGGATCAAAAGGTACACACTACGGCTGCGAGATTCCTGGGAGACAAGGCCAGAATCGTGCTCGCCTCGAAGGAGTCGATCCGAGAAACCCTGAAGGCGCTAGAGCGCAGTTCCACCCAGAAGCCGCTTACCGATGAAAACTCCATAATCGGCCTGATCAATACCCTCCTCGATGATGCCATCGCCGAGTTTGCCAGCGACATCCATATCGAGCCGATGAAAGACCGGCTGAGGGTGCGTTTCCGCCTGGACGGCGTCATGCAGCAGCACAAGGATTTTCCCAAGGAGATCGCTCCCCAGCTCTCCACGCGCATCAAGGTCATGGCCCAGGCCGATATTGCCGAAAAACGGAGGCACCAGGACGGCCGCATCCTGTTTACCAGCCACATGCACGGCATCGACCTGGATCTGCGGGTATCGTTCTTTATCACCATCTACGGCGAAAAGATCGTCATGCGGCTCCTGAACAACAAGACCACCCTCCTCGATATCAAGGAGATCGGCATGGCCCCGCGCATGCTGGAGCATTTCATCTATGATGCCGTTGAAATTCCCACCGGCGTCATGATCATCACCGGGCCGACCGGATCGGGCAAAACCAGTACGCTCTACAGTTGCGTCGACTACCTGAATGATATAAACACCAGCATCATCACCGCCGAAGACCCGGTCGAGATCGTCATTGAAGGGATTTCCCAGTGTTCCATCAACACCAAGATCGGCGTGACCTTCGAGGAGACCCTGAAGCACATCGTGCGCCAGGACCCGGACATTATCGTGCTGGGTGAAATCCGTGATCACTTCTCCGCCGAGACAGCCATCCAGGCCGCGCTCACCGGTCACAAAGTGCTGACGACTTTTCACACCGAGGACAGCATCGGCGGGCTGATCCGTCTGATGCACATGGAAATCGAGGCCTTTCTGATCTCGTCCACCGTGGTCTGCGTTGTGGCCCAGCGCCTGCTGCGACGCATCTGCCCTGACTGCGCCGAACCCTACGTGCCGACACCGCTGGACCTGACCCGCTTGAATCTGTCCGCGCATGACCTGGTGGGGGGAGAATTCAAGATGGGACGGGGGTGCAAGGCCTGCCGCTTCAGCGGCTATCGCGGCCGGGTGGGGGTCTTTGAACTGCTGGTGATGAACGAGATGGTAAAGAGTGCCATCCTGAACAACAAAAGCTCCTACGACATACGCAAAATCAGCATCGAAACGTCCGGCATGGTCACTCTGCTGGAAGACGGTCTGGTGAAAGGCGCCCGAGGGCTGGTTTCCATTCCCGAGATCGTCACTGATCTGCCGCGGTTGGGCAAGCCACGCCCACTTGCCGAATTGCGCAGGATCCTGGGGGTAACGCTATGAAAACTGAAAAACCGATCATCGAGCTGATCAAGGAGCACCTGGCAGGAGACCTGCACGGACTGCCGGTGTTTCATTCGGTAGCGGTACAGCTTCAGCAGATGCTGGCCAGTCGTGATGTTCATCTGAACAGGGTCATGGAAATGATCAGCGAGGACCAGTCATTGGCCAGTCAGCTCCTGAAGGTTGCCAACTCCCCTTTCTATGCCGGACTTTCGGAAATCGCCACCATCAAGGACGCCGTGATCCGACTGGGCGCCCAGGAGGTGGCCAACCTGGCCATGATGGCCTCGCAATTCGAACTGTACCACTCCGGGAACGCGATTCTGAACCGCAAGATGCAGGAACTCTGGGGGCACTCCCTGGCCTGCGCCACAGGTGCAAAGTGGCTGGCCATGAAATCCGGCTATACCGGTCTGGCCGCCGAGAGTTTCATGGGCGGCCTGCTGCATGACATCGGCCAGTTGGCCCTGCTCAAGGTGCTGGACGACATCGACCGCCGGAAAGAATCCAGCGCCGTTTTTACCGAACACCTGATCGCGGAGATACTGACCAGGATGCACGAAGAGGTGGGCTACCGCTTGATGAAAGACTGGTGCCTGCCAGATATCTACTGCACGATCGCCATCAACCACCACAAGCCGGAATTCGACGTCAACGACATCCTGTTGATTATCGTCCGGCTGGCCAACATGACCTGCACCAAGGTCGGCAAGTCCCTGCATCCCGACCCGTCCGTATCCGTATTCGCCACACCAGAGGCGCATTATCTGGGAGTGAAGGAGATCACTCTGGCGGAACTGGAGATCATTGTCGAGGATGCGGGCATGCTGGGCATCGAGACCTTAACCTGAAACCAGGAATCGGATCACCATGGATATGACACAGCGAAAACTGCCGCATCTGCACCCCATCACGGTGCATTTTCCCCAGGCGCTCTACCCGGTGGCACTTGCGTCCCAGGGCGTGTTCATCTATAGCGGGTCTCTACTGTTCGAATCAGGGGCATATATCGCCCTGCTGTTCGGCGTGCTGGCCACGCCGTTTTGCATGGCGACCGGGTTCGTTGACTGGAAGCTGCGCTACAAGGGAGCCATGACCCGGGTCTTCAAGATCAAAATTTCCGGCTCCGTATTGGTGCTGCTGTTCGCTGTGCTGGCGCTGACGGTGCGCATGCTGAATCCTCAAATCCCGGCCGATCCGCTTCATGGCCCGGGTCTGCTCTATGTAGCCTTTCTGACCGCATGCACCACCAGTTGCGTGGTGGTCGGCCATTATGGCGGCCGACTCGTGTTCCACTGATTTTGGTTTACTTATACGTCAATCTTGAGGCATAACGGTACCCACATCGAATCCGGCAAACCTGCCGGTACCCTTGCTTCAAGAGAGGTTACCCCTGGAAGAAGCGGTCAAGATCATACTGGCCTCCGGCAAATCGGGACTGGATCTGGCCTTGTATGTGCTGTTGCCGGTGCTGGTCGTCATGATGGCGCTGATGAAGGTGATCGAGGCCCGCGGCATCCTGGCCCTGGTCGCCCGAGCGGTGCAGCCGCTTCTGCGGGTCTTCGGCATTCCCGGGGCCGGGGCCTTTGCCATGCTGCAGCTGCTGTTGGTCAGTTTCGCCGCACCGTTGGCCACCCTGGCCATCATGGAGAAGGATGGCACGGCGCGGCGGCGCATCGCCGCTACTCTGGCCATGGTGTTCACCATGTCCCAAGCCAACGTGGTCTTTCCCATGGTGGCGGTGGGGCTGAACGTGGGCGCGATTCTCCTTACATCCCTGGTGGGTGGACTGGCTGCAGCCGCTCTCACCTACTACCTGTTCGCCCGCTCGGTGGAGGATGACAGCGTGCCGGAAGGCGAGTTTGTCGCCGCCGCGGCCAACGGCCGAAAAAGTACCACTCTCAATCTGATGATCGTTGGGGGGCAGGAAGCGGTCCAGGTGATTATCGGCGCCATACCGATCCTGATCCTGGCCATCGTCCTGGTGAATGTCCTCAAGGCGGTCGGCGCCATTGCCCTGCTGGAAACGGCCCTGACGCCGCTTTTCAGCCAGATCGGCTTCCCGGCGGTGGCGGTGCTGCCGTTAGCCACCAAGTACCTGGCCGGCGGCACGGCCATGATGGGGGTCACCCTCAACCTGCTCAAGGAGGGGGCCATCACCACCGTGGAGTTGAACCGCATGGCCGGCTTCCTCACCAACCCCTGCGACATCGTCGGGGTGGCGGTGCTGGTTTCCGCGGGGGCCCGCTGCAGTTCGGTAGTACGCCCCGCCATTGCCGGTGCCGCCGCCGGCATCCTGCTGCGCGGCATCATGCACCTGCTGCTGTTCTGATTCCTGGCGCCACCAATGCAAAGGCCCGCATCCTGTCCGGAAGCGGGCCTTTGTGATTTATGTGGTACGACACCGCCCTACCCCTTGCCCATCATCCCCCGCAGCGCTGCCGGCAGATCGGCCGGCAGCACCACCATCTTGGCGTTGGGAGACGCCGCCAGCTTCTGCATCATGTTGATATAACGGTCCCCCAGCAGGAAGACTGCCGGCAGGTCGCGCTCCTTGATGGCCTCACTGATGTCGGTGATGGCCTTGGCAGAAGCCTCGGCCAGGCGGATCTGGGCCTCGGCCTCGCGCTTGGCCGCCTCCAGACGCCCTTCCGCTTCACGGATGGTGGCCTCTCGCTTGCCTTCGGCCTCCAGAATGGTGGCCTGTTTGAAGCGATCGGCGCTGGCCTGTTGTTCCATGGCTTTCTGCATGGATTCCGACGGTTTGATGTCCTGAATCTCCACCGACTGCACATAGATGCCCCAAGTTGCCACCTCCTTGGAGATGTTGTCCTGGAGCCTGGCCTTGATGTGCTCCCGCTCGGACAGGGCGCTGTTCAGGTCCATCTGGCCGATGATGGCGCGCAGCGACGTCATGACCAGGTTCTGAATGGCGTACTCGTAGTTCTGGATCTCATACACGGCGCGGGTGGGATCGGTGACCTTGATAAAGGCGATGGCATTGGTGATAATAACCGCATTGTCCTTGGTGATTACCTCCTGCGCCCCCACCGATAGCACGTCTCCCTTGGTGGAGACGCGGTAGGCCACGGTATCGATATAGGGAATGATAAAATTGAGCCCCGGCTTGAGGGTGGAGTGGTATTTGCCCAGCCGCTCCACAATCCACTCCTGTCCCTGGGGCACGGTCTTGACCCCGGCAAAGAGGGTTGCCGCCACCACCACGAACAGCACTCCGAAGACGAAAAGTCCCGGCATGATTGCCTCCTCTATATTTTTTTGACCTTCAGTATCTGGCCTTCAATGTCCTCGACCCGTACCGTATCGCCCACCTGCAGCGCCTCGTCGGCATAGCAGTTCCATTCGTCGGCTCCCAGGACGGAAATGCGGAACCGCACCGTGCCGCGGCCGTAGGAGTCCACCGTGCCGCGGATGATGATGCCGCTCTCGCCTACGATCCCCTCCTTGGAGAGGCCGGCACTGGTGCGGTCCCCTTTCGGCTTGAGATATTTGAACCACATGACCGTAAAACAGATGGAGGCCACGGTCCAGAGCAGCACCTGTGCCGCCACGGGGAATGCCGGCCAGAGTGCCTTGAGCATCCCTACGACCAGGGCGCCCAGCCCGAACCAGATGATGGTGAACGAGGGTACCACCAACTCCAGTCCGATCAGGGCAATCCCCAAAATTATCCAGTACCACCATTCGAATTGCATGACACTCCCTCACGCCGCGTGATCGTTAATGGCTTTAATCAAGTATAGCAGAAAACCGGGCCAGGACGAGGGTGCAACAATATGCTTGCAAAATTGGGGGCATACTGAAATAATTATTGACAAGTACGGGAGGTGAATATGGATACGAGTGCCATTGCTGGAAGCGCGTTGCTCATGCAGAGTGGCCAGACGCAACAAGCGTTGTCAGTGTCGATGATGAAGCGGGCGGCCGACGCCCAGAACCAGATGGCCAACATGCTGGCCCAGAATGCCCAGCAGGCGGCCAAACCGGCTCAGCAGAGCGGCAACGGTTTCAATTTTTCCACCTACGCCTGACGCAATTTTCGATACTATGAAACGCCAAACGCCGGCCTCACAGAGGCCGGCGTTTTTTCATGCGTACGAACCGGCATGGTACGAGCTGCGCACATACGGTCCGCTCTCCACATGCTGAAAACCGTGCTGAAGCGCGGTCTCACGCAGCCGCTCGAACTGCTCCGGCGGCACGAACTCCACAACCGGCTGGTGCCGCCTGCTGGGGGCCAGGTACTGGCCGATGCTGAGGTAGTCGCACCCGACCGCGCGCAAATCGGCGAACAGGCCGACGACCTCGTCCTCCCGTTCCCCCATGCCGAGCATGATGCCGGATTTGGTCCTGATATCGGGCGCCAGCTGTTTGCACATCTGCAACACATCCAGCGACCGGCGGTAATCGGCGCCGTTGCGGATATGGTACAGTCGGGGGACGGTCTCCAGGTTGTGGCCGATGATGTGGGGACGGGCAGCGGCAACCGTCGCCAGGGCGGCACGGCTCGCCATGAAATCGGGAATCAGCAGTTCGATGCGCGTGTCCGGCGAGGCCGACAGCACCGCCGAGACCGTGGCGGCATAGTGTGCGGCACCACCGTCAGGCAGGTCGTCGCGGGTCGGGCTGGTAATGACCACGTGGGCAAGCTGCAAACGGGAGACCGCCTCTGCCACCCGGGCCGGTTCATCGGAGTCGATGGCCTGGGGCGCCCCCTTCTCCACATTGCAGAAACTGCACAAACGGGTACACTCCCGACCCAGGATCAGAAACGTGGCCTGCCCGCAGCGAAAGCACTCGGAGATATTGGGGCAGAGGGCCTGCTGGCAGACCGTGTTCAGGCGCAGTTCGCCCAACAGGCGCCGCATGTCGGCCTGCTCGCCCGGATTGACCTTCTTGCGCAGCCACTCGGGCTTTCTGACGATCTTCACGCTTCGCTTCCCTCCAGATTCCAGGCATCGCTCTCGTATTTGTCCTGTAGCAAGCAAGCAGCCGCCTCAGCTTCTTCGGCCGTCAGACCGCCGGAGTGCAGCGCTACGTTGAACGTATCGGCAAAACTGTCGGACAGTTCCCTCTGGAGCGACTGCTGTTCGTCAGCAATGCCCAGCGCGCCGAGACAGGTGGTCGTGCCGACAATGTTCGGTGGCTGTTCGCGCAGGTAACTGAGGCCATCGGGCACCCGATCCGCAAGCGGTATCGAACCGTGCTGGAAGATAACGGACTTCAGCCGGCGCTGGGCATTGCCGCCGATCTTGCGACCCTGTACCAGGATATCGTAGCTTTCCCGGCCGGCAAAGCAGAAACCGGTGCGTTCTCCCAGACGCTCTCCAGGAGTTGAGGCATCCACCGCATACCCCGCCTCAAGGCCGAGGCGGCGGTAAAAGGCGATCAGGAAGGCGGTCAGCACCCGGAACGAATCCTTGATGGAAGCGGCCGGCGGGATCTGGTCGGGGCTGCAGACGATGCTGTAGGTCAGCTCATCGGCATGGTAGATGACGCCGCCGCCGGTAATGCGGCGCACCACCGCAACCCGCTCGTTGCGGCAACGCGGGAGGTTGAGAACGTCACCAGCCGCCTGAAAGCGCCCCAGAGAGAGGGCTGCCGGCTCCCAGCCGTACAGACGCAACACCGGCCGGGACGAAAACGGGTCGAACGAACGCAGCAGCGCCTCATCGATGGCCATGTTTTCCGGTCCGGACCGGGATGAGGTTTCGATGAGGCGCCAATGTGGTGCACTGAAAGTCATTGGAGTTGCCAGAAACGAGTATTAGATGTGGAAAAAGACCGTTTCACACCAGACAGCAGACGTTCTGCTCCCGGGCCGCCTTGGTCTCGTCCAGCCGCGAAATCGGCATGGTGACCGGTGCCTCCAGCAGTTGCTGCGGATCAGTCTCGGCCGTAGCGGCCGCATCGATCATCACCTCGATGAAGGCATCCAGAGTGGCCTTGCTTTCGGTCTCGGTCGGCTCGATCATGATCGCCTCTTTGACGATCAGCGGAAAATAGACCGTAGGCGGGTGGTAGCCCCGATCGATCAGGAACTTGGCGATGTCGATGGCATGCACCCCGTGGGCCAGCTGCTTCGAGGCAGAGAAGACGCACTCGTGCATGCAGGTCGTGTCGTAGGGGAGGTCATAGTACGGCTTGAGGCGTTCCTTGATGTAGTTGGCGTTCAGAACCGCCAGCTCCGAGACCTGGATCAGCCCTTCGCGTCCCAGCATGACGATGTAGGCATAGGCCTTGGCCATGACGCCGAAATTGCCGAAGAAGTTGGCCGTACGGCCGATACTCTCTTTCCTGACGGCATCGAGACTGAAGCGTCCCTCGTCGTCCATGACGATCCGCGGTTGCGGCAGGAACGGGATCAGCGCTTTTTTCACCCCTACCGGGCCGGAGCCGGGACCGCCGCCACCGTGGGGGGTGCCGAAGGTCTTGTGCAGGTTCACGTGGATGACGTCGAAACCGACGTCGCCCGGTTTGACCTTGCCCATGATGGCGTTCAGGTTGGCGCCGTCGTAGTACATCAACGCATCGTGGCTGTGGGCGATGTCGGCGATCTCTTTGATGTGCGGATTGAACAGGCCGAGCGTGTTGGGGCAGGTCATCATGACCGCCGCCACCTCGTCGTTCATGGCCTTTTTGAACAGTTCCAGGTCCATGTCGCCATACGGTGCGGTCGGCACGGTAATGATCTCATATCCGGCGATGGCTGCCGATGCCGGGTTGGTGCCGTGGGAGGAGTCGGGCACCACCACATATTTCTTTTTGGCCCTGTTTCCCTTGGCGGCATGGTAGGCAGCGATCAGCAGGATACCGGTCATCTCGCCGTGGGCGCCGGCCAGCGGCTGGGTGGTGACCTCGTCCATGCCGGTGATGTCGGCCAGCATCTGCCCCAGGTCGTAGAGCATGCCCAGGCTCCCCTGACAGAACTCCTCACCACCGGGCAAAAGCGCCGTTGTGGGATGGAAGGGGGCAAACAGGGCCGCCGAGTTTTCCAGCACCTTGGCGTTGTATTTCATGGTGCAGGAGCCGAGCGGATAGAAATTGGTATCTACCGAATAGTTGCGACGCGAGAGCCGGGTAAAGTGCCGCACCACGTCCAGCTCGGACAGTTCCGGCAACGCGGCGGTCTCGCTGCGCAGCAGCGTTGCAGGCAACGGGGGGGCGGCGGGAATATCGGCGGCGGGCAACCGGACGCCGCTACGCCCTGACACCGATTGTTCGTAAATTAATTGCATGACAGCACCTCCTCCAGAGCCTTGGCCAGCTGATCGATTTCTTTCTTGCTCCGTTTTTCGGTAACCGTCACCACCATGGCCTGCCCGGCCCCCTCGTAGTAGCTCCCCAGCGGCAAACCGGCAGCGATGCCCCGTTTGAGCAGCTGTGCCACAACGTCCTCGGCCGGTTTCGGCAGGAAGACGGTGAACTCATTGAAGGTCGGAGCCCCGGAGAGCACCGTGACACCCGGCACGGCCGCCAGCTGCGCCTTGGCGTATTCGGCCTTGTCGCGGTTGAGGCGGGCCAGGTCAGCCAGCCCCTGGCGGCCGATCGTCGAGAGGAAGATCAGGCCACGCAGCGCACAGAGTCCCTGATTGCTGCAGATGTTGGAGGTGGCCTTGTGACGCTTGATGTGCTGTTCCCGGGCCTGCAGGGTCAGGACAAAGCCGCGGCGCCCCTGCTTGTCAACGGTCTCGCCGACGATGCGGCCCGGCATGTTGCGGATAAGGGTCTTCTTGGCAGCTATGAAACCGAAGGAGGGGCCGCCGAAGGAGAGCGGATTGCCCAGGCTCTGGCCGTCGCCGACAGCGATATCGACCCCCATTTCACCGGGGGATTTGAGCATACCGAGGGAGATCGGGTAAACCGAGGCGATCAGGAGCGCCCCGACGGCGTGAATCTGCTCCGCCAGGGCGGTGAAGTCGTCAATGCTGCCGAAGAAGTTGGGGTTCTGCACCAGCACGCCTGCTACGGTATCATCAAGCAGTCGGGTCAGTTCGGACCGGTTCAACTGGCCGTCAAGCGGGGTGATCTCGATGATGTCCACATCCAGGTTGTAGAGATAGGTCTTGAGTACCTGGCGTGAAAACGGGCTGACACAGCCGTCGACGAGGATCTTGTTCCGGCCGGTCACGCGCAGTGCCATCATGGCCGATTCGGCGCAGGCCGTACCGCCATCGTACAGGGAGGCATTGGACACATCCAGTCCGGTCAGCCGGCAGATGGCGGTCTGGTATTCGAACAGTGCCTGCAGCGTCCCCTGGGAGCATTCCGGCTGATAGGGGGTATACGCGGTGTAGAATTCGGCCCGACCGGACAGGTGATCCACCACCGCCGGAATGACGTGATCATAGCTGCCGCCACCGATGAATGGTGTCGGTTGGGCGTTGTTGTCGGCAACAATGGCCTGCATCCTGGCATAGGTTTCGAACTCGGACAGTCCGGGGGGGAGGTTGAAGGTTTTGGCGCGCAGTTCGGAGGGAATCGGAGCGAACAGTTCCTCGACGCTGGACACGCCGATGACGGAGAGCATCTCGGCAATTTCCTCAGGGGTGTGAGGACAGTAATGACTATCATTCATGATATCAGGCTCCTAGAGCGTTTTCAGGTATTCCTCGTACTGCTCTTTCGTCATCAGGTTGTTGAGTTCCAATGCGTCGGCGACCTCAAGCCACGCCATCCAGCCGGCGTCTTCGGCGCTTTCGTTAACAATTTCCGGTGCGGTGTCCAGGGCTTCGTTCACCTTGACAACCTTGCCGGACAGCGGGGCGTAGATGTCGCTGGCGGCCTTGACCGACTCGATGGCAGCCAGCACCTCGAACTGCTTGACCGTCTTGCCCATCTGGGGCAGTTCCACAAAGGTGACGTCCCCCAACTCATGGGCGGCGTGTTCGCTGATGCCGACTGCGGCTATACCGTCCTTGACCTTGACCCATTCGTGTTCCTTGGTGAAATAGATATCCGCCATACGCTGTATACCTCCGTGTGATGTGAATGCCATGTGCAGGGCGAATACCTTACTTGATTTCGCCCCCAAAGTAAACAGCCCGTCACGGGACGGGCTGCAATTTTTGGATAGTTTCTGGCTTGTACACCGCTATTGCGTTACGCCGGCTTGGCCTCATCATACTGTTGAACGATGATCAGCTGCCCCACGGGCAGTGTCAGGATCATGCCGATACCCAGCACGAGCAGTCCTGCAAAGGCGATGACGGTTCCAACCAGATAGGCCAGCAGCCAACCGGCGAAATCCTTCTGGATCGTATCGAGACACCACTTATAGGCATCGATGGCGCCAGTCCCCTTGTCAATCACCAGATACATGCCCGGCACCATGACAAAACCGAGCGCAATGCTGGCCAGGCTGCCCACGATCGGAATAAAATGCAAAACAACGACGGCGATCAGATAGAGCAGGAGATAGACAAAGAGATTGGCGAAGCGGTCCCAGGCGCTGAAGATATCGCCCACCTGAGCCCTTCCCTGGCCGCGGAATACCTTGAGCAGCGAGCGGGTATATCCGGCAATGAAGGCGATATTGATGACCGGCACCCAGGCCACCAGCATGAACACCAGGGTCAGCACCGTCAGATCCGCCAGGTTGGCCTTCCAGAGTTCGAACGCGCGGGCCACCTTGGCACCGAAATCGCTCTGAACCGATGGCGCATTCAAGCCGGCGTTGAACCCGCAGCGATTGCAGATTGCAACCGCCTCAACCATGACCTCGTCGCATTGTGGACAATTCATCGTTAGCCCCCTTTCTCAACCGATTGTTGAAAAGCATCTCTGCTGAAACCACGGATTATGGACAGGCACCGATTCGCTTGCCTTTCACCTGCATGGTCATGGCGTGCCCCTTGGAGTTCATTTTCATGTTCGACACGTATGATTCGTCACTGAAAACGGTATCGCCGCTGAACGTCCCGGCATTCTTGCCGCTGCACTTCATCTTCCAGGTAACTTTGTTGCCCGCCTGCTTGAACTCGGTGACCACACAATCCTTGTCACGGGCCACGACCTTTTTCTGGTCCTTGACATCCGCCTTCGAGTAGCAGTGTTTGACAACCTGCGGCGGCATCTTCATCGGCATGCCGGGCATCTCCATAGCGGTGGTCAACTCCCACATGCCATCGCGCATCTCTCCCCCGGCACGCACAGATTCCGGCATCGTCAGCAACGCGGTTAATGCAGCACTCAACAGAATTAAGTGTTTCATGGCAGCCCCTTTCATGAGAACTATGTCGATACGGATATCTGAATCCAGTTAAGGCCGAGGAGATACAGGAGACGATAGGAAGGGGAAAGTAGGGGAAAGGATGGGGGTCATGGTCTCCTGAAAATAGACGGGTTTGTCAGCTTTACTGATAAACCCGCCATTTTCTAGAACATGATTTTAGCAAATGTTTTTATAAATGCAATTTAATTTTTAACCCCGACATCCGGACGACTCGTCTGGATAAAAATCGGCAGGACAACATACTCAGCTAAGCCCTGAGGGAACCGTTGCGATAGAAGGGGAGCTCGCAGCCGGTTGCCTCCATGCTGACCCGCTCATGGCGGATCACAAACGGAGTGCCGATCACCGCGCATTCGGGTTTGACGAAACCGATGCCGATGCCGCAGCCGAGCATCGGTGAAAACACGCCGCTGGTCACGCTGCCGACCTGTTCACCGGCCAGACAGATCTCGTAGTGATGACGCGGGGAGCGGCGGCCATTCACCTCAAAGGCGACTTTTTTGCGCGTCAGGCCTTGCTCCTGCTGACGCAGCAATGCTTCCTTGCCGATAAAACTCTTGCCAAAGTTGACGAAGCCTTCCAGTCCGGCCTCGAGCGGGGTCGTCTCCTCGTCGATGTCGCTGCCATAGAGCGAATAGCCCACTTCCAGCCGCAAGACATCTCGCGCCCCCAGACCGGCGGGCTTGACCCGCGCATCGGACAGCAGCAGGTCCCACAGGGCAACGACCTTGTCGGCAGGGAGGAAAATTTCATAACCGAGCTCGCCGGTATAACCGGTACGGCTGACAATAGCCTCGACGCCGAGGATGGTCATGGTGGTGAACTTGAAGTACGGCAGACTGGCAACCTGTTCTCCGAAGGCCGCAACCATGACATCGCGCGACAGGGGGCCCTGGATATCCAGCTTGCCGGTAGTCGCCGTGATGTTGGTGAAACTGCCGCCGGTAAGCCGCTGACCGATGACGGCAAAGTCGTTGTCGGCCGTTGCGGCGTTGACGACGATCATGGCACGGTTCTCGGCCAGACGAAAAACAATCAGATCATCGATGATGCCGCCGCGCTCATTAAGCAGAAACCCATAGCGTGAACGGCCCAGCGGGATTGACTGCACCGAAAAGGTGAAGACATCCTCCAGACCGCTGGCGACGATGTCGCCCTCGAAGAGGAATTCGCCCATATGGCAGATATCGAACAGGGCCGCCTGTTCGCGGCACCATTTATGCTCGGCGATGATCCCTTCGTACTGGATCGGCATGTCCCAACCGCCAAAGGGGGCCATCAGGGCTTTCAGGTCAACATGGCGACCGCGCAACGGAGTTGATTTAAGCTGTTCGTCCATATCTAAAGTAACCTCCCGAACCCTGCCTTGTCGAATCTCAGGGTGTTGTGATTTTTTTTGAGTACTTCTTGTGTGTGCCGTGCTTACCCTTTTTGGTCGTGGCACCGGACAACATCATCACATCCTTCAGCTGCATCTTCCAGATTCCTTCCTCATGGGTCAGCTTGAATTCACGGGTGCTGGCGTGCTGAGCATGTGGCGAACCTTCCAGCCCCACCTTGGCAAAGACGGTCGCTTCAGTCCGTTTTTCATTCAGCACCTTGAACTGCTCCAGCTTTTGCCAGCAGCACGCCGGCCGGATTTCTGCCCCCCGCATTTTGGCGACAAACTGCTCGCGCGAGGTAGAACCCCGATGGGCAAGGCGTTCGAATACCTGTTCGAAGCGGCCTTCCCGCCAGAGGTCGAGGGTTTCTGACATGGACTGCTCCAGTTCGGACGTATCCTGACCGGCCAGGACCGGTGCCGCGCTGACACCTGTGAAGAGCAACAACATTCCGCACAAGGCGAACACCATGACGTGCTGACGCATTCTGTACCCCCCTGCAGTTTGTAAGAACGGATGTGGCATGGTAGTGGAATTCGCCCCTCTGCGCAACCTGAAAATAGGTGCCCCTGCGTGTATATTTTGTTCTTTTTCTTGAGTATTTCGATGAATACTATAAAATTAATCAGGTCGAAAAGCCGGGGGGATATTCCAATGTTATGCCAGGAAGAGAAGCTGCAGAAAGTTCTTAATCTCAGTTTTGAAATTTCGCAGATCAAAGACATCGATCTGCTGCTGGAAAAGATCCTGGGCGAGGCACGCGCCTTTACCCGCTGCGATGCAGGCTCGATATACGTCCGCGAGGGAGACCGTCTCAAATTCAGCTACGCCCAGAACGACACCCTGCAACGCCAGTTGCCCCCAGGCAAAAAACTCCCTTACGCAACCTTCAGCATACCGATCGACAACAACTCCATCGCCGGCTACGTGGCTGCCAACGGCAACATTCTCAACATTACCGACGTCTACGAAATCGGTTCTATCTATCCCTTCTCCTTCAATCGATCCTACGACGACCGGACCGGGTACCGCACCTGTTCCATGTTGACCATTCCCCTGAAAAACTACCGCGGCGACATTATCGGCGTACTGCAGCTGATCAACGCCACAAACGGAAATGGTGGCGTGATCCCGTTTGCGCCGGAGGACGAAGGCATCATCATCCATTTTGCCAACAATGCCGCCAATGCCGTCGAGCGAGCCAAGATGACCCGCGAAATTATCCTGCGCATGAACAAAATGGCGGAATTGCGCGACCCCAAGGAAACTGGCCCGCACGTCAACCGGGTGGCCTCCTATTCGGTGACGCTCTATGAAAGCTGGGCCCAGCGCAAGGGAATACCACAGGAGGAAATTGACAAGAACCGCGACGTGTTGCGCATGTCAGCCATGCTCCACGATGTGGGCAAAGTCGCCATTTCAGACACTATTCTCAAAAAACCGGGACGATTCGAGCCCGAGGAATTCCAGGTGATGAAACTACACACTGTTTACGGCGCCAACCTCTTTGCCGATGTCTATTCGGACTTCGACGAGTCCGCCGCCATGGTGGCGCTCAATCATCACGAGCGGTGGGACGGCAAGGGATATCCCGGCCATATCGACCCTACCACCCAGAATACGTTGCCCGGCTATGAAAATGACCAGGGAGGACCGCGCGGCAAACGGGGAGACGAGATACCCCTGTTCGGGCGCATTGTGGCCTTGGCCGACGTCTACGATGCCCTGTCATCGCGCCGCTGTTACAAGGAGGCATGGGATGAGAACGAGGTGCTCACCACCATCCGGGACGAGGCGGGCAAGCAATTCGACCCGGAACTGGTGGATGCCTTTTTCGAATGCGTCGACTCTTTCAGGCAGATTGAGAAGCAGTATCCCGACGAGCACGAAGAGCCCGCATAAGGTACAACCAATCGACCAGGACGAAGACATGTCAATGATCGTAGGATTATCAACGTGAAGTCGCTCAACGTCACTTCCCTGCGCACCCGCCTGTTCCTGTTGGTTATCCTGGCCACCGTTCCAGGTCTCGGGATCATTGTTTTCAGTGGATTCGAGCAAAAAGTTGACGCCATCGCATCGTCCCATGCCCAGTGTCTCACCCTGATCAAAACGCTTTCCCAGGACATGGAGGACACGGTCAGCGCCACCCGGCAGATGCTGACAACCCTGTCCATGCTTCCCGAGGTGCGCCGGGGTGACAAGAAGACATGTGGCGACCTGTTCAAGGAAATTGTTAAGAACGACCCCCGCTACCTCAATGTCCAGCTGTTCACCCTGGAAGGCATTTCCCTCGCCGCAGCCATGCCCCCCCCTCCCAACCTGGACGTCAGCGATCGTAAATACTTCCGCGAAGCACTGGCACGCAAGGCATTTGCTGCCGGGGAGTTCATCATCGGCCGCACCGTCAGGCGGCCAACCTTCAACTTTGCCCTGCCGGTCCGTAATGAGCAGGGGGACATCGTGGCTGTCATCCAGGCGGCTATTGCCTTGGGCCGCATCAAAGATTTGTACGACACGGCCCTCGCCCCTCCGGGAGCCACCCTGACCCTACTTGACCACAAAGGCACCATTCTGTTTCACACTGACGAATCGGACCGGTTGATCGGCTCTCAGGACGACGCCCAACTGTTCAACGACATGGCCGCATCCCCCCGCTCCGCCAAGGTCTATTCCCGTGACGTCAACGGTTTGACCCGCATTGTGGCCTTTAACTCCCTGGGACTTTCGGGCGACGCCAAACCTTACATGTACCTGCGCCTTGAAGTACCGGAAGAGGCGGTATTGTCCCGAGCTCACCGCATCCTGGTCCGCAACCTCTGGCTCATGGCCATCGTGGCGTGTATCTCGGGAGTGGCGGCCTTCCTTTTCAGCCGTTACGGTATCCTCAACCGCCCATCCAACTCATGAGCTAAGATCACCCGAAACACTAGAGACATCTGCCATCAGCCTCGGCGAACAGGCGCAGTTTTGCCATCAAGCGCTCGAATTTAGCCGGTTTCAGCGACTGTGGCCCGTCCGACGAGGCATGCTCGGGATCCGGGTGCACTTCGATGATCAGGCCATCGGCGCCTGCAGCAACTGCCGCATAACTCATGGGAGCGACATAGTGGTGATTGCCGGTACCATGGGACGGATCGATGACAACGGGAAGATGGGTCTTGCTTTTCAGCACCGGCACTGCGGACAGATCCAGGGTATTGCGGGTGGCGGTCTCAAAGGTGCGAATACCACGTTCGCAGAGAATGACCGCCTGGTTCCCTTCCGACATGATGTATTCGGCGCTCATCAGAAACTCCTGGATGGTCATGGACATGCCGCGTTTCAGCAACACAGGCTTGCGCAACTGACCCACTTTTTTCAGCAGGGCGAAATTCTGGGAATTGCGGGCGCCGATTTGCAGAATATCGGCATACTCCGCCACCAGGTCTGCCGTCTCCGGGTTAATGACCTCGGTGACGACCGGCAACCCGGTCAAATCGCGCGCTTTGGCCAGCAATTTCAGACCATCCTCTTCAAGCCCCTGAAATGAATAGGGAGAGGTGCGCGGCTTGAATGCCCCACCCCTGAGCACATGGGCACCGGCCTTCTTGACCGCTTCGGCCGATTCGATAATCTGGCGCTCACTCTCGACCGAACAGGGACCGGCCATGATAATGATCTTCTCGCCGCCAATGACCACATCGTCGCTGATGCGCACCTGGCTGGGCTCCTTCCTGACCTCTTTCGAGGCCAGCTTGTAAGGCTGCAGAATCGGCACAACACTTTCGACACCATGGAGCGATTCAAGCGTCTGCAACACGGCCTTGCCCCGCTCGTCCCCCACCGCACCGATAACGTCCCTGGTTTCGCCATGGATCACATGCGGCTTGTAGCCCAGTTCCTTGATGCGCTTGACCACCTCGTCCCGATCCTTTTTGGCTGCACCCGCCTTCATCACGATAATCATTTCCTCATCCTTTCCCGCAAGCAGAAGGGCCGGAAGGTTGCCCCGCCGGCCCTTGCCGCGCTGCGCTGCACGGACATGAAAAAAGCCGGGGGGACGGTCCGTCCACCCGGCTTGTGGTGTTAAAGTGTACGCTTTCCTCCTGCGATTACACCTCTACCCGGGCAGACGGCCTGAAATAGCCGAACCAAAAGTAAAAGGCATTAAAAAAGCGGTTGGTAAACATGGTATGAATACAATCATAGCAACAGGTCTATTGTCAAGCGCAAATTCGTCAAACCGTGAGCTCGTCGGCCACCCGCACCAGGTTCGGCAGGTCCGGCTTGGTCAAGATGCAGTTGGCCCCCAGACCGATCCATTTGCGTTTGTTGTCATCGGAAGCCAGTGACGAAAAAATGGCGATGGGAAAATCCTTGAGAGCCTCTTCCTTGCGCAGCAGCGAGGTCAAGTGCAGCCCGTCCATCTGAGGCATCTCCACATCGGTGATCAGCATGCTGAAACGTTCGCGGAAACGCGCGCCGTCATTGTTGCATTCGGCGAGCGTCCGGGAGACGATCTCCCAGGCTTCGGCGCCGTTTTCCGCCTCGGAAACGGCATAGCCGGAGGCGCGCAGGGCATTGCAGAGCGTGTTGCGGATAAACGGAGAATCGTCGGCCACCAGAATGGTTTTACTTCCCCGGTCCACGAACTGGCCGCTTTCCGGCAACAGGGTCTGGTCGAGCGGCTTGAGAGCGCTTTCCGAGCAAAGCTCGCCGACGATTTTTTCGAAATCCAGCACCAGGATGATGCAGTCATCCATCTTGACCAGACCGGTAACCTGGGCGCTGTGCACCGAACGGGACGGCGGCTCGACGTTCTTCCAGGAAATGCGGTAAATGCGTGACACCGAATGGACCAGCACACCGACCATGAGGTTATTGAATTCCAGGACCACGACCCGATCTGCCACCATGTCGCCGGTGTTCTTGCCGAGCACTTGAGCCAGGTTGATGATGGTGATAACCTTGTCGCGCAGCTTGATCATCCCCTCGACGCCCGGCTTGGCATTGACCACCTTGGACAACTGGGGCAGGCGGATGATTTCGCGCACCTTGGCCACATTGACCCCGTAGTAGCAGGGAATCATTGTTCCGCGGGCATCCACCTCGTCGATACGGAACTCCACGATCTCCAACTCGTTGGTGTCGCTTTCCAGCAATATGTTGGTTTTTTTCATCGAGACAACCTTTCAAGATCAATTTGTGGCAAAGTATATCATGGACATGGGGAAAATAAAGCTGCAATACGCGCCCGTGTGCCCGATTCCAGCTTTTGGTACCCGCCTTGACACACCCTGGCGCCTGTGATAGCTTTTTCAAACCTTTATCATCCGGAGTTCCCATGTTTTTCCCCTCTATCGACGACTTTCGCACCCTGGCCCGCACCGGCAACCTCATTCCGGTCTACCGGGAAATCATGGCCGACCTGGACACGCCGGTCACGGCGTTCAAAAAGCTCGACGACGGCCGCTTTTCATTTCTGCTGGAAAGTATCGAAGGTGGTGAAAAATGGGCCCGCTACTCCTTCCTCGGCTCCAATCCCTCTCTGGTGATCAGATCCAAGGGGCGCACCGTCGAAACCCTGGAGAACGGCACGCTGCATGCGACTACCGTCGATGACCCGTTTGAGCATATTCGCAGCGTCCTGTCCCGGTACACCCCGGTCGAAGTCGAAGGCCTGCCCCGCTTTTTTGGCGGAGCCGTCGGTTATTTAGGGTACGACATGGTGCGCCACTTCGAGCGACTCCCCAATGACAAGCCGTCCAAGCTGGACGCCTGGGACGCCTACTTTGTCGTGACCGACACGATCGTGATTTTCGACAACATGCGGCAAAAGATCAAGGTCGTGTCGAACGCCCATCTTGATGGCTCCAAGTCTGCTGACGAGGCGTACGCCGAGGCGACGGCCCAGATCGACGGCATCGTGTCGCGGCTACGGGCACCGCTCAGCGCCGAGCAGCCAACTCCCGCCGTTCGTACCGCTTCCCTGCAGTCAAACATGCGGCGCACGGATTTCGAGGCGGCGGTCGAACGGGCAAAAGAATATGTCCGCGCAGGCGACATCATTCAGGTGGTGCTGTCACAACGCTTCAGCGGTGACCTTACCGTGGATCCGCTTGACATCTACCGGGTACTGCGCACGCTCAACCCTTCGCCGTATATGTTTTTCCTGCGCCTGGACGATACGATCATCGCCGGCGCCTCACCGGAAGTCATGGTGCGCAAGGAGGGTAACCGCGTCGAACTGCGCCCCATAGCCGGCACCCGCCCCCGCGGAGCCTCTGCGGAAGAAGATGCCAGACTGGCGGAGGAGCTTTTGGCCGATCCCAAGGAGTGTGCAGAGCACGTCATGCTGGTGGATCTGGGGCGCAACGACCTGGGCAGGGTCTGTGTAACCGGTTCGGTATCGGTCACGGAGCTCATGGTGATCGAGCGCTACTCCCATGTCATGCATATTGTATCCAATGTCCAGGGAGAGCTGAGTCCGGGGAACGACGCCTTCGATTTGGTGCGGGCCACGTTCCCTGCCGGCACCTTGTCCGGCGCCCCCAAAGTGAGGGCCATGCAGATCATCGACGAACTCGAGCCGGTTCGGCGCGAGGTCTACGGCGGTGCCGTCGGCTATTTTTCCTTTTCCGGCAATATGGACCTGGCCATCGCCATCCGCACGCTGATCATTAAGGACGGCAGGATACATCTGCAGGCCGGTGCCGGGATCGTGGCCGATTCGGACCCTGCCGCCGAATGGCAGGAAACGGTCAACAAGAGCATGGCGGTACAGCGCGCCATTGCCATTGCGGAACAGGGACTCAAGTAGCTGATCGTCACAGCATGCACCGGATCCATGTCCGGAAAACTCAAGGAGGAGCCGTCATGAAATTCACCGTACTCAGCACCACCGCCGCTGTAATCGTAGCAGTCAGTTCCTTTGCCATGGCCGAACAAAAAAGCGGCGAGGCTATCTTCAAGGAGAAATGCGCGGCCTGTCATCCTGATGGCGGCAACATCATTAAACCGAAGGAAACCTTGAAAGGCATCAAAAGCCAGTCAAAGATCGTTACCAAAATCCGCAAGGGTGGCGGCGGTATGACCGCTTTCGACCAGAAAGCCGTTTCCGACGCCGATGCCAAGGCAGTGGCCGACTACATCATCAAAACATTCAAAAAATAACGCTCCGTACCTCTTGGCAGTACTGTCCATAGTAACGAATCATTGCCGCAAACATTTGCATGGCTTCCTGATAAACACCTCGTGCCGAATACAGATGCAGAAACGAACCCAGCAGCAGTATGAGCACAATCATAATCCGCACCTTTCGATTAGGTTCATACTGCTGCTGAGGATCAGGCATCGGCTGGCCCCTTGGAATAATTGAGATACAGGGGGACCATGCCCCCATCACGCAGCATTCCTCCCACCTGAACAGACCGGTAGCCACGCAAGGCTTTTCCCAGCGAAAAACATGCCGGGAGGCGGAGCACCGCTGCCACCTGATCCTCTTGCCCCTCAGGGACCATTACGACGGCGTCCAGCATCTCGTCAGCCGCAGCAAGTGCTCTTAGTCCGTATGCCACACGGTCTGCAGTTACCAACGGAATGCCATGCAGCAGGTGTGTTTTCAATGTCCGTGCAGCGATAATTTCTTCCGGCCAGGTATGCCGGTAATAACTCTGCAGCAACCGCTGCTTGTCAGGCCGCTGCAACAGGGAACGGCGCACGAGGAGACACCCCAGTGCGGTCCTGGTGACAACCGTGAACTGCTTGCCGGTCAGCACATCCTCCAACGCCACTTCGTAGCCGTAATAGCACAGACGCTTTTTCACCAACCTCCCCTGTTGAAGCCGGTCCGGATATGCCAGATAAATCAGGGCATCCGCCTCCCCGCCTGCCTCGTTGCCGATATTCACCAACCTGTTTTGGAGCCGACTGCCATACAGCGGCGCCAATGCCACCAGCGCCGTGTCGGCAGCCACATAGCATTTCAATCCGGCATCGCTATCCCTGGTAAGGTAATCCAATGGCTCCCATATGTGCCGCAGCACCGCATAGACCGAATTCACGTCCTTCACATATTTGAATTCAGACGGCTGCTGCTCCGCAAGCCTGTCGTCCAAGACCGCCTCCAGGCGAAACAGCGGCATGGTCGAACGGGACATCAGGCTGACCGCCAGCAGCGAGAACACGAGACACGCCACCTTGATTGCCGAGCGAAACACGGTGCTGTTCACCACGGTCATAATCATGCCGAGAGAAACCAGGCCGATTGCCACCACAAACAGTGCGTACCGGCCAGCGTAGATCAGCTCGCTTTTCGGCATAACCAGGAGCATCAGGAAGCCGTACGGCACCTGGAGCCAAAGAATGATCGTCCTGAGCCGAGCGCGTCCGGGGCACGTCGCGGCTATGACACAGAGACAGAGCCACGATGGGAACCCCAACCCCCAGAAAACAGCGCCGAAGCCGCCGTCATAGGACCCCAAGCCGATGTCGGCCAAGGGAAATGCCTGGATCCAGGTACGCAGGTTTTCCAGAACATCCGCCCCGAGAGTGGCGTTGCGTCCCCCTGCCGTGAAGCCCATGCCGGACGTGAGACCTCGCATGGGGTAAAACGGGTTGCCCAGCACAAAAACGTTCCTGACATACCACCAGCAGCTGAAAGCCAGTAATGGCGGGATATAAAGGCGGCCATGCCGGGTACGCGCAACGACTATTTTCCCGATCATCAACAATTGTAACGGCAACG
>Ga0334722_10001952_pt1 | contig 24300 bp, 28 predicted proteins | sample C3_bottom_MG_FD_207210 | JGI IMG/M metagenome (GOLD analysis project Ga0334722, IMG submission 207210) | Sediment microbial communities from Yellowstone Lake, YNP, Wyoming, USA - C3_bottom | ecosystem: Environmental > Aquatic > Freshwater > Lake > Sediment | place: USA: Wyoming | collected... | reverse complement strand
CCCTCTCTTTGGTTGGTTCCAAAGAGAATAGAGCATCTGCTGAGGTGGGTCAATTTTGGACGCCGATTACCCCTCAAAGTGGGTCATTATTGCACGCCGGTTAACAGGTCTTGGAGAAGAACGCGTTGTCGGAGAACTTGTACAGCAAGGAGTAGAGCAGGAACTTCATGTTCCCCTCGTTAACGAACTTCACCTCCGGCAGTTGGTCCTTGGCTGGTCCCCTGAAGAGCTCCGCGTCTATCTCCTTGCGGTCGGCGGTGATGGTAAAGTCGATGTCCACGCTGCCCCATTCGACGATGTTCCTTTCGAGTACCTCGAGTATGACGTACCGCGGTTTTATTTTGTCTATATAACCCGAGTTCAGGATGATGAGCATGGTGTCGAGCGATGACCGCCCTTTGCCTCTGAAGGTACGCACGTTCATGACGCTGAAGTTATCAACGGACGCGATCCAGTCCTGGTAAAAGGAGCCGCCGTAACCGTTGGAGAAAGAATCCCCGAAGGTCAGCACGTCTACCGGCTGGCCCTTGTACTCATAGGTCTCGATATGCCTTTTGGGCGTCGGGGAGACGAGCAGTTTATCGTAGGCGGAGCCGGTGATATATCCCAGCCGTGCCTCGTCCCCGTTGTGCTGGTTGTTCCAGGTGAGGATATCCTCAGTCCAGACCTTGAACACAAAAAGGTTCATCAGGAGGTATGCAATTACCCCGAAGATGAATACGAATGCGAACCGCCTGTATTGCCTCAAGTCGAACCTCAAAAATTGAAGTATAGGAACTCGTATACCTTGCCCATGCTCGTGAGGGCGATGAAAGTAAGCAGAAGCGCGAATGCGAGGGTCTTCTTGTCGGGGGTGAACCGGGCCGCCGTCTCGTTTGAATTCCTTGCCAGCAGGCAAAATACAAGCGCGGCCGCAACAAAGAAGCTGGGGTCGCCGGTCCCGTCGAAAATAGTCCGCCAGTTGCCGTACTCTACGCCCTTTATCGACAATGCGTCCATGAGCTTTTTGAACCCGGCCGGCAGCATCAAGCCGTTCAGGCCGAACATGCCGGCAAGCACCCTGTGGGCGTCCTGCATTGTCTTGGCCCTGAAGAAGACCCAGGCTATGTTGACGAAATTGAATGTCAACAGCCATGCGAGAGGCTTTGGCATCCTGATGTTGTGCCCATGCCATATCCTGTGGACCACGATGGCGGTGCCGTGCAGGCCGCCCCATAAAATAAAGGTCCAGCCTGCGCCGTGCCAGAGGCCGCCCAGGAGAAAAGTGACCATCAGGTTTACATAAGTGACGTTCGGGCCGGACTTGTTGCCCCCGAGAGGTATGTAGATGTAGTCCCTCAGGAACCTGCTCAAGGTGATGTGCCACCTTCTCCAGAAGTCCTGGATGTTCAGCGCCTTGTATGGGCTGTTGAAATTTATGGGCAGTTTTATGTTGAACATGAGGGATGCGCCCAGGGCCATGTCTGTGTATCCCGAGAAATCGAAGTATATCTGGAATGTGTAAGACAGCGAGGTGTACCATGCGGACAGCATGTTAAGCGGGGCGTCGCCGCCGAAACCGGTGTTAGCCCACATCGAAAGCCGGTCCGCTATGACCACCTTCTTGAATAGGCCTATGCTTAACAGCAGGAGCCCCGTGGCCATGTTTTTGTAGTTCAGCACCTTCTTCCTCGAGCTTGCGAACTGCGGCATCATGTCCTTATGGTGGATGATAGGCCCTGCGAGAAGGTGCGGGAAGAACGTCACGAACAGGCCGTAGTTCAGCAGGTCGTATTCCCTGGCCGTGCCCTTATACGAGTCAACGAGGTAGGCTATCTGCGTAAAGGTAAAGAAGCTTATGCCGAGCGGCAGTATGATGCGCTGCACTGGTATGCCGCTGTCCAGTAGCCCGTTGACGTTTGAAATGAAGAAGTTGAAATACTTGTAATAGCCGAGAAGCGCAAGGTTGGCGGCGGCTCCGAAGAGCAGTATCGCACCCTTCCTGCGGCCATCAGGGTGTTTGCCGAGGACCGTGCCGAGCGCGTAGTTGAATGCTATGGAGGCGAGAATCAGGGGCAGATATCTCACATCCCACCAGCTGTAAAAGAATAGGGATGCAGCCACGAGCCAGGACTTCGACGCGAGGGTGAGCCTGTACCTGTTCAACAGGAAATAGACCGTTAACGTAACCGGCAGGAAGAAAAACAGGAACTCGTTGGAGTTGAAAATCAATTATGGCCTCGATGACTGGCTGGACTACCACCTGTTTATCGGTAATGTTACGGGACCATCGGCACTCAGGTCTTGACCCGCGAGAATGATAAACAAAATACGCTTATAATTCAAGAATAAAAACAGGTCCTATCCAAAGCGGCAGAGACTGTGTTTGTGGTAGTCTTGTGATGTAACCCGGATTGTGTAGTATCCTGTAACTGTAGCTTCAGGTTGACGCGGTCTCCCGCGTCTGCTAATAATAGTTTATCCGTACGCCTTCCAACAGCCAACGAAACGGAGCAGTTTATGTTGTCCGCAAATGAACTCAGGCAGTACAGCTACTTCGCGGGCCTGTCGCAAAGCTCGCTCGAAGAGCTCGCACGAAGGCTCGACAGCGTGGAGGCGCCTGCGGGGACCCGCATCATCAGGCAGGGGGCGCCCCCGGACTATTTCTACTTCGTAAGCAAGGGCGAGCTTGAGGTCACGAGGAGGAACCAGTTCGGCCAGGAAGTAAAGCTTACCGTGCTGTCCAGCGGGCAGGGCTTCGGTGAGACCGCGCTCCTTACGTGCTCCCACCGTTCAGGTTCAGTAACCGCGAAGACCGACTCGACGCTCCTACGCTTAAGCAAGAAGGACTTCGAGGACGTCGTCCTGGCGGATTCCACCTTCAAGTGTATGCTCTCGCACAATACCGCCGCCCATACCTCATACAACAGGATGAAGTCCTACCAGCCGTTTGCACTGCTGGAGCCGGAGAAGATGCTCGCACTTACCGAAAGACTTGTAGAGGAGAAGTACTACCCAGGCCAGGACATAATAGTGCAGGGGGACCCGCCCGGCCCGTACTACATAATAAAGTCCGGACGCGTCGCCGTGCTGAAGGGGAGGCATGACCAGGAGCCCAACCAGGTGGCAACCCTGGTCGCTGGCGAGAGCTTCGGTGAAGAGGCGATAATACGCGACCAGGGCAGGAACGCCACTATCCGCGCCCTGGAAAACACGACCGTCCTCGCGCTCGACAAGAAGGACTTCAACAAGATATTGAAGGCCTCGTTCCTGCAGTATACATTCCCGGAGGACATACCGGAGGAGGAGCGCACAAGGTACGTCTTCATTGACGCGCGCGTCCCGCCCGAGTACGAGGAGGAGCATATACAGGGTGCGGTCAACATACCCATAGAACAGCTCCGAGTAAAGTACCCTGAACTCGACCCCAGCCAGGAGTATCTGACATACTGCACCAACGATTCGAGGGGCATGGCGGCGGCATTCCTGATGTCCACGAACGGCTTCAAGGCAAAATGCCTTAGGGGCGGCCTGAGTGCATGGGACGGCCCCGTCTCGCCATGCCTGGACGGGATACACATGCCTTCCTCGACCTGATAATCTGTAGGTCGTCAATAAACGCTTATTTCGGCCCGGGACAGTTTACTGCCCGGGCCGCTGCTTTTTTAATCACTTAATAAATCCCGCGCCATCAATAGCTATGTAACAAATTATTAATACCAGTAACGATTAGCGGAATATCCATATTTGCGGTATAATATAAATATAGGTTCAGGTAAAACGAGGTAGAGGTATGAATAAAAATAGTTTAGCCCTTCTCGGGGTACTAATTGCAGCGGTTTCGGTCATAATCGCCGGTGCCTTTGCATACAGGGTCTATGCCGCTTCGTACGACGTTTACGATCCGGCGAAAGAAGCGACCCAGGCGCCGGACGTGAACAAGAACTGGGAGCAAACCTTCCCGGCATACCTGCATCAGGACAAAGCAGAGAAGACCTGCGGTGCCATGCCAGCCAATAACGATATCCAACATTACTACTTCGGTTTCAAAAGGGGTGACGGGTTCTGCGCGGCGCAGGGGTTTCTGGCCAATAACTCCAATGAAGCTTGGACGTGCGCCAGGCAGTATTGTCAGACCTGCCAGATCGAAGACATGACAAGCCTGATGAAGACGAGCATAACTGGAGGGGAGCTGACCCCGCTTGACAGGTACTGCCCGACGAAGTGAAACGCAGCGGCAGTGAAAGGAAATGGATATGCGATTAACGATAGTGCTTGTTCTCCTTGCTCTAATGGCAGTGTTGACAGTTGCGCCAGTGATGGCGGCAGACGCACCGGGCGGCAGACTAACAACCTGCAGCGGCGATACGGTGATGCCGGTCGCCCAGGACTATTTCTTCGCCCTTACAAAGCAGGACGGTTTTTGCATGACGAGTCCCTTTTATGCAAACACCTACGGCGAGGCCCGGGAGTGCGCACGCGTGGTGTGTCCCGACTGCCGCGCCGAGGACATTACGAAGGACTACATCTTGGGTTGGGTGAAACCCGGGAATCCGGGGTTCTGTCCCGCCAGGGTCAGGTAGCGGGGTTTTCTTTCTCGATTTATTTGCCTTGTAGTCTTGTTTGTTGTAAGATTAGCAGGTATGCCAAAAAAGCCACTGAAAGCGGATTTCCACCTTCATACCCGAAGCGACCCCTTCGACGATATCCCTTACAGCTCCGAAGAGCTGATAGACGAGATGGCGAAGCGGGGTTATGAAGTCCTCGCGATTACCAACCACGACTGCCAGAGCTACTGCGCCAGGCTCTACGACTATGCGCGTGAACGCGGTGTTCTGCTTATAAGGGGCATGGAGCTGGGATGCGACGGCCAGCATATAGTGCTGCTCAACTTCGACGACCCGTCCGACATTTCCACGCCGGAGGACATACTGAGGAAAAAGAGGCCGGACAACCTGGTCCTTGCGGCACACCCGTATTTCCCTTGGGCGCCCGGTTGCGGCAGGCTCCTGGACGCGATGCCGGAGATGTTCGATGCGGTGGAGTACGCGCACCTGTACAACCACTGGATCAACTTCAACAGGAAGGCGGTGGCACGTGCGGGCGAGCTGGGCCTCCCGATGCTCGGCACTTCGGACGCACACACGCTTTCCCAGATAGGCTATACTTACACCCATGTGTACTCCGAGAAGAAGACGCCGGAGGCGGTCATCGCCGCTATAAAGGCCGGCCGCGCCGAGGTAGTTACCAGGCCGTTCCCGTTTACGCGGTTCCTGGGCGTCATAGCGATGATGAGGTGGCAGGACGTGAAGCGGTGGGCGGGGAAACTCGGTTCAAATTGAGGTTTACTTCAAAGGCATTTCTGTCTTATAATCAGTCGGCCGATGGTTGTTCCATGGTTTCGCCCAAAGGAGAAATTTCGGGTTGATCAACATTCCCCGTTTGACCATATCCGCCCCGCACAGGAGCTCCGGCAAGAGCACCCTGACGATAGGCATATGCGCCGCGCTCACGGAGCGTGGGATGGTAGTCCAGCCGTTCAAGAAAGGGCCGGACTTCATAGACCCGATGTGGCATGAGGCGGCGACCGGCAGGGAGTCACACAACCTGGACTTCTTTATGCTGGGCGAGGAGAACATAAAGAAGAGCTTTTCCCGGCACGCCAGAGGCGTGGACATAAGCATAATAGAGGGCAACATGGGGCTCTACGATGGGATGGATATCGAGGGCTCCGACTCTACGGCGGGCCTCGCGCGCCTCCTCAAGTCGCCCGTGGTTCTGGTGATAGACTGCTCCGGTATGACAAGGGGGATAGCTCCGCTCGTGAAAGGCTTCGAGGGCTTCGAGGAAGGCACCAATGTCGCGGGCATCATACTGAACAGGGTAAAGGGCGCGCGCCACGAGGGGAAGCTGAGGGCCGCGATAGAGCGTTACTGCGATGCGGCCGTGCTCGGTGCGCTCCCGTACGACGAGGGTATGGGTATTGAGATGCGCCACCTCGGCCTCGTGCCGCTGAAGGAGGACAAGGGCCTCTCTCCGGTTGTACTGTCCATGCGTGAGGCGGTGAAGGAAAACGTGGACCTCGTGCGGCTGGTCGAGATGGCACGCGGCGCACCGCCTTTTGAGGAGGCATCGTTTGAGGCCGTCACCATCACGAACCCCGAGCTAAGGATAGGCGTGGCCATGGACAGCGCCTTTACATTCTACTACCCGGAGAACCTGGAGGCCCTGCGGCAGGCGGGGGCGGAGCTGATCCCCTTCTCCCCGATGTACGACGATAAGCTCCCTGATGTGGACGCGCTCTATATAGGGGGCGGGTTTCCGGAGGTCCATATGGAGGCCCTCGAAAATAATTCAGGCATGAGGGCCGAGATTAAAAGGCGGGTAGAGGACGGCCTGCCGGTCTACGCCGAGTGCGGCGGGCTTATGTACCTCTGCAGAAGCATCATCTGGCGGGACAAGACCTGCGGTATGGCAGGGGTTTTCGGTTGCGATATCAGGATGTCCGTCCGCCCCGCGGGTCACGGGTACGTAAAGCTGACCCCGACCGGCAACGGGCCGTGGGCTGGCTTTACTGATGAGATACGGGCGCACGAGTTCCACCATTCGAAGGTGGAGGGGCTGGCTGGCCCAGTATTTGCCTACAACGTTGTACGCGGGAAGGGGGTGGACGGCGCCCACGACGGCCTGGTATACAAAAATGCCGTCGCCGCATACTCCCACATCCACAGTCTTGGCACGCCGGGCTGGGCCAGGTCATTTGTAAGTTTTATAAAACAGAAAGTCTAAACTCATTGGTATAGTTAAGTTAATCATAATAAACACCCTGATAAGTGTTATGTCAGGGTATATATTCCCGGCATAATCTATAACATTGTTCTATAATTCTCTTTTTTTCCAAAAAATCCCTTGACAAGTATAATGGCAGTGGGTATATTAACACCCGTTGTCAGAACGTCGTTTTAAAAATCGGCGTGCCGTAAATTTCCCTTGACAATAACCCTGCCAATCCATAATATATTAACTTCCCGGCGGCCATCTACCTTTTAGGCTAGGGCGGGAAGTTAATCCCATATAAAAATGTTGTAGCGTTGTAGAGGTCACAGGTGTCTTTCGGCGTCTGTGGTGTTAGCAGGATAAACATCTCTTTTAGTGGAGGAGGGAAGTAAAATGCCGAGCTTTGATTTTAATGGCAAAAGCTACGAAGTGGATGAGGACGGGTATTTGATGAACCTGGACGACTGGAACGAGGACGTCGCGGGTTACCTCGCGCAGACCGAAGAAGTCGAGATGACCCCGGCGCACTGGGAAGTCGTCCACTTCCTCAGGGACTACTATGCCGAGTACAAGATCGCTCCCATGATCAAGATACTCGTGAAGGCCCTCGGCCAGAAACTCGGGCCAGAGAAGGGCAACACGAAGTACCTTTACGAGCTGTATCCTGCCGGCCCTGCCAAGCAGGCCTGCAAGATTGCCGGCCTCCCCAAGCCGACCGGCTGCGTCTAATTCGTTGTTCTGGAATGTGGGCCCTGTCCTGCCACCGTTATATGCGGGAGCAGGACAGGGCTTGTACTACATAACCGACAAGGAAGGAGATATAAGGAGGCAACGTTGCTGACAATAGTCTTTACGGCCATGGCATACGGCGCAGTATTTGTATTCGTCGCCGGTTTCCTGGCCAAGATGTACAAGTATGCCAAGACGCCTTCCCCACTCAAGATTCCGACAACCCCTGCGCCGCTCAACCCAATCGGGGCGGGCATAAGGGTCCTCGGGGACGTAATATTTTTCAAAAGCCTTTTCAAAGGCAACAAATGGACATGGATAGGCGGCATCGTCTTCCATTACGCCTTCCTCCTGGTAATACTGAGGCACCTCAGGTATTTTCTATATCCCGTAGGCTGGGACATGTCCCTGCAGAATACCGGCATATACGCCGGCATAGTGCTGCCCATCGCGGTCCTCTACCTCCTAATGAGGCGCACCACGGTAGACAGGACGATGTTTGTCTCCTCGCTGCCCGACTACTTCGCGCTTGCCCTCATCTTTGGTATAGCGGTAACCGGACTCCTGATGAAATATTACGTAAGGCCTTTTATGGTGGACGTGAAGGGTTTTATATTCGGGCTGGCCACTGGCCACTTCTCCACCGTGCCGTTGGAGCCGGTCTTCCTGCTCCACCTGACACTGGTCATGCTGCTGCTCGTATATTTCCCGTTCAGCAAGCTCGTCCATGCGGGCGGAATCTTCTTCAGCCCGACCAGGCACCAGTGTGACAACCCGAGGGAGAAGAGGCACATTAACCCCTGGTCGCCAAACCTGAGCGCGTAAGGAGAAAACAAAAGTGGCTAAGGTAAAGATTGAAGTCCCTGAACTGACCGGCAGGATAGAGTTCCCCCAGATGAAGGAGGGGGCCACTGCCGCGACCAGGTGTCATGTTGCGAAAGAAAAGGACATGATTGCGCTGGGCTTCCCGGCGACACTCGTCCCCGACTGGAAAGAAAAGGCAGTACAGAAGCTCGACGAGCTGCTTAAGAAATACAAGTCCCTCCAGGTATACCTGGACATCTGCGTGAAGTGCGGCTCCTGCACCGACAAGTGCCAGTTCTACCTTGGCACCAAGGACCCCAGGAACATGCCGGTCGCGCGCCAGGAGCTTCTGAGGAAGGTGTACCGCAGGTACCTGACCCTCTCCGGCAAGGTGCTTGGCTCGCTGGTGGACGCCGAGGACCTCACGAAGGAGACACTGGACGAGTGGTACACGTACTTCCACCAGTGCTCCGAGTGCAGGCGCTGCTCGGTCTTCTGCCCGTACGGCATAGACACGGCCGAGATAACGATGGCCGGCAGGGAGATACTCGACTCGATAGGCTACGGCCAGAAGTACGTGACCGAGATCATCAACAAGGTATACACCATAGGCAACAACCTCGGCATGCCCGGCCCCGCCATACAGAGCACTCTCGACTTCCTGAAGGAAGACCTCAAGGAGACCACCGGCGCAGACGTGGAGTTTCCGATGGACGTCAAGGGCGCGGACGTGCTGCTCGTGACCCCTTCGGCCGACTTCTTCGCAAGCCCGCACGTCGAGTCGCTGGCCGGATACGCCAAGGTCTTCAAGCAGGCGGGCATAAGCTGGACGCTGAGCTCGCACGCATCCGAGGCCGGAAACTTCGGCATGTTCATAGGCAACTTCGGTGTCATGCGCAAAGTGGCGAGCCGTATCAGGGAGGGCATAGAAGAGATAAAGCCCAAAAGGCTCATCCACGGCGAGTGCGGCCACGCCTGGCGCATAGCCTACAGCTTCTGGAACACCCTCATCGGGCCATTCGACTCGCTCGACCCCAAGTACCCCGCACCCCAGCACATCTGCGAGTTCACGCACGACCTCATAAAGAGGGGCGCGCTCAAGCTCGACAAGACAGCCAACGACGAGTTCGTCGTAACGATGCACGATTCGTGCAACGTGGCGAGGGGCGCGAGGATGGGCAACAGCCCAGGCGGGCAGTTTGAGATACCGAGGGAGATCATAAGGGCGACCTGCAACAAGTACGTCGACATGGCCCCCGAGACCATCCGCGAGAAGACGTACTGCTGCGGTGGCGGCGGCGGGATACTGACCGACGAGCTTATTGACATCCGCATCAAGGGCGCCATGCCCAGGATGCAGGCGTACAAGGCGGTCAAGGACAGCCACGGCGTCAACTTCCTTGCCTTGATATGCGCCATATGCAAGGCGCAGTTCACCAAGGTGTTGCCGTACTACGGCTACCCGATGGAAGAGGTCGGCGGCGTGCACCAGCTCGTGGGCAGGGCGATAGTCCTGGGCGGAAAGGAGGGGCTATAATGAGAACTTTCTTTGCGATCATGACGGCCCTCCTTCTGATGGTCTTTATGGCCGGCTGCAACAAGGTGGACAAGCCCGAGCTTAAGGGCAAGGGGCCGCTTGCAGTGAAGCTTCCTGCGGGCATCCTTTCGCCCGAGTACCACCAGCCGGTCGAGTACTGGAAGAGCCACCACATGGACATACTCAAAAGGGGCGACTACAGCAGGCAGGAGTGCATGCTCTGCCACGACGCCAACACCTCGTGCAATAACTGCCACGACTACGTCGGCGTGCTGAGGGTGGCAACATACGAATAGGGTGAATCTCAAGGTCTTTCATTTAAAAAGACAGGAGCCGCTATAGATGGAAGAGAAGAAAGAAATTAAAGAAGAGCCGAAGGCTGCAGCCGAAGAGGCCCATCATGAAGAGGGAGGGAAGTTCCTCGCCAACAGGAGGCAGTTCCTGGGCGCCTTTGCCGGCATAGTGGGTGCCGTGGGCGCGACCGGGGTTGTTGCGCCCCTCCTTGCTTCCTTCACGCCGGTACAGAGGGGCAAACCCGAGCCCGCCGTGCTCAACATGGCCGACATACCCGAGGAAGGTTCGGCCCAGGGCGCGTTCGCAGGGTACTCCTTTATCGCGTTCAACAGGAAGGCCGGCATGGAGGTCATATCGCTCAAGTGCTCCCACCTGGGTTGCACCGTGAAGTGGAACGAGGCCGAGAAGAAGTTCAAGTGCCCCTGCCACGACGGCTGGTTCGACGAGCACGGGGTAAACAAAGGCGGTCCGCCTCCCGCACCCTTGGACAAGCTCGAGTTCAAGGTTTCCGGCGGCAAGCTCATAGTGGGAGGTGCATAGATGATTAACAAGCTTATCGAATGGGTAGACACTCGCGCTGGCGTCTCGGAGATACTCGAAGACGAGGTATTCTCCAAGAAGGCGCCGAGGATCAGCCACTGGTACGAGCTGTTCGGCTGCTTCGGCGGGATGTCGCTTATCCTGTTTATCATCCAGGTACTGACCGGCATATTCCTGCTCGTATACTACGTGCCGTCTCCCAAGGAGGCCTTCTCGAGCGTCGTGTTCATAGATAACGGCGTGGTGTTCGGGTGGTTCTTCAGGAGGCTCCACGCGGTCGGCGCGAACGTGATGATACTCCTAGTCATGATACACATGATGAAGGTCATCATCACAGGGGCGTACAAGGCGCCAAGGGAACTCCACTGGATATCCGGGTTCGTCCTCCTCTTGCTCACGATGGTGATGGGCATATCCGGCTACCTCCTCCCGTGGACCCAGCTTTCATACTGGGCCGTCACCGTTCTCACTACTTCGTTCTCGGTGATGCCGGTTATAGGGACGCCCATGATGAAGATAATAAGGGGCGCGGACGCCGTGTCCGCACCGACGCTGGGACGCTTCTTCGCGCTTCACCTGGCGTTGCCGGTAGTGATGGCGTCGTTCCTTGCCGTCCACTTCGTCATGATTAGAAGGTCCGGCATCCAGGAAAACCTTTGATTCCAACCAGCGAGGTGAAGAGGGATGAAATACAATAAAGACAACTGGAAAGGGGAGCTGGAGCCCTTCTTTCCGAACGACGTGATTGACAAGGGGATCATCGTCACGATCGTCCTGGGCATATTCCTTGCGATAGCGTTTTTCTACCCCGGCCTGTTTCTGCCGCCCGAGGAGCCAGCCGATACGCTCAACACGCCGTGGGCCGTCAAGCCGGAATGGTACTTCCTGGCCGCGTACCAGACGCTGAAGCTCTTCCCGACCAAATGGTTCGGTGAGGCCGCCGAACTCCTCGGCATGGGCGTGCAGATGGTGGCGATAACGGGCCTCTTCCTTCTCCCGTTCCTCGACAGGTCGCCTGAGAAGAACTGGAGGCGGAGGCCGTATTTCCTTTATGTCGTGATCGCGGGCCTGGTCGTTTTCGTTGGCCTGACGGTATGGGGACACTTATCTTAAGAGACAAGGAGATGACCGTGAGAGGGAAAGTTATGAAACTGATACCCAAAACGCTGCTTATACTCGGCCTCATGCTCCTTGCCACCCAGGCATACGCCAAGGACAACTTCTGCGGCGAATGCCATACGTCGAAGGAGATGGCCTCGTTCAGTGGCGTCATGGAGTGGGACAAGAGCGTGTACCAGGGCAAGGATACTCTATGCCCCGGTATTGCCTCGATCAAGAAGGACACCTATTTTACGGAAAGCAGGCTCGAGAAGTACGACGAGTTCCTGACCGAGATGGAGCACAAGACCAGGAGGTATCCTGAGTTTTTGAGGGAGGACCTGGTAAAAAGCGGCGTCAAGTATGCCGACCTTGCTAGCGTCACCCCGACCTCCATCGACGGGTTTTCGGGTGCCGACCTCAAGCTGAAGAAAAAGATACACGAGGTTTACGAGACGTACAACAAGCTCGCGGACAACTACAGGATGGAAAAGGTCATGGGCCTGTTCCTGGTCGGCGTCATGCTTGTGGCGTTTTTGTTCTCCCTTGGTCTTAAAAATACTTTAAAAGGATAAGGGGTTCTGAGGATGCATAAGAAACTATTGCTGGTTCTTGCAGTGCTTATAGCGTCTTTCTTGATGGTTTCGTGCAAGGAGGAAGCGGGAGGGAACAAGGTTGACCCCAAGGTCCTTGCGGCGACCCTCGAGAAGGCGATGAACACCGCCGACTCCCTTGACAACATGAACACCAGGGCCTTCCAGATGGGCCAGGTGGGAGCCGCCATGGCCGGGGTAGACTCCGGCGCGGCCTCGAAGGCGCTCGAAGAGGCGCTCACCGTAGCGAAAGAGCCCCACGCCGCGACATACAAAGCCGTACTCGCAGGCCTGAAGTCCGATACCGCCTCGTGGTCTCCCGCGGAGCTTGAGCAGGTTGCCCCTGCCATTGCAAGGATGGAGCTCTCCACGACGCGTACATGGGTTATAGCCTCCATAGCCGACGGCATGTCGAAACTCGACAAGGGCAAGGCGATGGCGGTCTTGGGCGAGGCAGTCAAGGAGGCCGAGTCAGTGCCCGACAAGAAGTACAGGGACATCGACCTCAAAAACATAGCAGTCCTCATGGTCGCCTCCAACAAGGTAGCCGCCTCTGAAGTGGCGGGCAAGATTGCCGACCCGAGGTACAAGGCATGGGCCCTGACCGAGATGGGGAAGGAAACCGGGGACAAGGCGCTCCTTGCCTCCGCGGGCGAAGTCGCAGTATCGATCCAGCGCATGGAGCCGTCCTCGCAGCTTGTAACGGACGAGACACCGGCCGATGTTAAGGAAAAGGTGATGGCCGCCGAGAAGGCGAAGCTGGCCGCTGCCAGCGCGAAGGCCCTCGCGGGCGCCGCCATAGCCATGAACGCCCTCGACCCGCAGGTCGCAAAGGGCATGCTCGACAACGCCGCGGCCATAGCTTCCGGGATAGCGGCGCCTTACACGAAGGCCTACGCCATGAGTGATGTTGCTATGGCAATGGCCGACTCCGACCCTGACGGGGCGGTAGCGCTTGCGAACAAGATAGAGGACGGCCATGAGGACGCCAAGTTCGCCGCGCTCCTTAAGGCTGCCAAGGTCACGGCCGCCAAGAAAGGCGCCGCCGACCCCGTAATGCTCGACAACGCCGTCACCACCGCGAAGAACATCGCCGACCCGTTCGAGAGGTCCAAGGCGCTCCTGGAGGCCGGCAAGGTCATGGTGCGCGTGAGCAAGGAGAAGGCGCTCGATATAGCAGACGAGATGGACCCGGAGGTCTACAGGGACCCGAAGACGACACGCAAGTCCGACATGGGCAACGAGGTCAGGGCAGCCGTGGCGGTCTCCCTGTCCAAGGACAACGACAAAGAGGCGAAGGAAGTCCTTGAAAAGAAGATAGTCGAGCCGCGCTTCGCCAAGAACACCGTCCTTTACACCAAGGCGAAGGCTATGGCCGAGATGGCCGAGATGAAGTCTGCGTCAAACCCCGAGGAGGCCAAGAAGCTCTTCGACAAGGCCGCGGGCGCTGCGCAGGAGGCCGGGAGTACCCAGCTTATGTGGAGGATAGCAGCGGGTCTTTGCAAGCTCGACTCCGGCAGGCTCTTCGACATGGCGCTTAAGATAGAGGGCGACGACTACAGCAAGGCGATGGGCCTTTCCGAAATAGCGGCCGACCTGTCGGCAAAGAACGACCCGAAGGCCCCGATGGTATGGGACCTGGCGGTTAAGGCCGCAGCAGGTATTGACGACAAGGCCGTCAGCGCCGAGCTTCTGAAGACAGTCGGTTCCCGTTGTGCGCAGTACGACAAGGCCAGGGCCTCTGTTATATTCGCGAAGGCGATGGAGAAGGCCGTCAAGATAGGTGTAAAAGAGGGCTGATCGCCTCATAATGATTTCGCGCCCCGATGAGGGGCGGCAACCGTAACCTTTTTCCAGGGGATTTATCGACAAGGAGGAGCCATGAAGATTGGGGTACTGATACAGGAAGGGCCTTACAACCACCAGGCCTCCGACAGCGCCTACAAGTTCATAGAGGCGGCTATGGCCAAGGGGCACACCATACAGGGCGTGTTCTTTTACGACGACGGCGTGTACAACGTAGCCAAGCTGATGGAGCCGCCGCAGGACGACAGGCACATCGCAAAGCGCTGGTCTGAGCTGGGCGCCAAGGGCGTGGACCTTATAGTCTGCGTAGCGGCCGCCAAGAGGAGGGGCATTAACCCGGAAGTGATAATGCCCAACAGCAGGATATCCGGCCTGGGGCAGCTCAGTGAGATATGCACTGATGCCGACAGGGTCGTAACATTTGGCGACTGATCCTACGTAAAGGAGATAATACCCATGGCCAAGATAATGTTCTGCAACAGGACGGCCCCCCACGGCTCGATATACGCATGGGAAGGGCTTGAGGTTGTGCTTATATTCGGCGCGTTCGACAACGAGCTTTCCGCGGTATACATGGACGACGCTGTGTTCTCGCTCAAGAAGGGCCAGGATACCTCTGAACTCGGTATCAAGGGCTTCCTGCAGACACTCCCGGTCCTCGAGGACTACGGCTGCGAGACTATACTGGTGGAGAAGGAATCACTTGACAAGAGGGGCATGACGGCGGACGATATCGCCATACCCGTGCAGATAGTTGACTCGGCCGCCATTGCCAAGGCGATGTCCGAGCAGGACGTGATCCTCCCCTTCTAAGGGATATTTTAATAAAGGAGGCTTAAGTTGCTTCACATAATCAATAAGTCCCCGTATTCCAAGAACAGCCTTGAGAGCTGCGTCAGGGTTGCCCAGAAGGACGACCCGATACTCCTTACGGAAGATGGCGTGCTCGCCGCAATGGCCGGCGGGAGCGCTGCCTCCACGCTGAAGGAGGCCCAGAAGTCCCACTCTATCTACGCACTCCAGGCCGACATAAAGGCAAGGGGCGTCGACAGGCTGGTGGACGGCATCAAGGTTATAGACTACGCCGGGTTCGTCGAGCTGGTGGAACAGCACAGGCCCATGACCTGGCTGTAGTATGCCCTCTCTGAGGGATGTAGTTGCGGGACATCTGATTGGCAAGCGGTACGACGATGTCCTGGGCCTTGCAAGGAAAGACAAGAGGACGGTCCGCACCCTGATGGGGCTTCTCTACCACGAAGAGGAGCTTGTAAGGTGGCGGGCTGTCACCATGTTTGGGCAGATGGCGGTAGCGGAACCCGGGCTTGTCGCCCCGTTCATCTTCCGGTTGCTCTGGTCGTTGAACGAAGAGTCCAGTGTAGTCGGGTGGTGTTCGGCACAGGCCCTGGGTGAGATAGCCAGGCGTAACCCGGACCTGACAAAAGACGCCATCAGGGTAGTACTGCACTTCCTCGACGACGAGGAGGTGAGCCTCCCGGCCAACAGGAACACATACTTACTTGCCGGCTCGATATGGGCGATAGGCAACCTGGCCGACGCAGAGCCCGCCCTCGTGGGCGAGATGGGCCCCGCGCTGGTCGGGTTTCTGGACGACCCGGAGCCGCAGATAAGGGCGCTTTCTGCCTGGGCGCTCGGCGAGATGAGGTTCAAGGCCTCCTCGCACGGCCTCGAAAGGCTTAAGGACGACCAGGCGAAGGTGGAAATTTACTTAGGCGACGAGCTTGTGGAAGAGACCGTCGGGATGGCTGCGGCGAAGGCACTCGAAAAGATAGCCGGGCCGTGAAGGCGGATACTGTCCAGGCATGTATTGATAAAGTTTTTTGCTCAATAAAATTGAATCACAAAGGAGGTGAGGGTAAAAGGCAGGGCCTCCGCTGAGGCAGCAAGGCTCCGCGGGATGCCGGGAAATGACCCGTTAAAAAAGACGGAAGCGTTGATGCGCAGGCAGCATCTCACGGCCGTTTTTCAGGACGGCACCAGAAGGGACGAAGGACATACAAGTATAAGAAAAGGAGATTACCATAATGTCTAACACCCCGTTGATCGATCAACTCGTATCAGGTCCTTGGCCGAGCTTCATCAAGGACATTAAGAGGATGGCCGAGAAGAACGCCATGAGCGCGGACCTCCTCAATATCCTTGAGAAGTCCTACAAGGACAAGAGGACCCACTGGAAGCACGGCGGCATCGTCGGCGTCCGCGGTTACGGCGGCGGCATCATAGGCCGTTACTCGGACTGCCCGGAGGAGTTCCCGAACGTCTCCCACTTCCACACGGTGCGTATCAACCAGCCCGCAGGCTGGTTCTACAACACCAGCTCGCTCCGCTACATCTGTGACCTGTGGGAGAAGCACGGCTCCGGCCTGACCAACATGCACGGCTCGACCGGCGACGCGGTCATGCTGGGCACCACCACCGAGCACCTCGAGGACATATTCACCGACCTCTCAGAGCACGGCTGGGACCTGGGCGGCTCAGGCTCCGACGTCAGGACCCCGTCCTGCTGCAACGGCATGGCCCGCTGCGAGTTCGCCTGCATTGATTCGATGGCCATCTGCCATGACCTGACCAACGCGTACCAGGACGAGCTGCACAGGCCGGCCTTCCCGTACAAGTTTAAGATAAAAGTATCCGGCTGCCCGAACGACTGCGTGGCCTCGATAGCTCGCTCCGACTGCTCCATCATCGGGACCTGGAGGGACAACATACAGCAGGACGACGCCGCGGTCGCCGAGTACGCCAAGGGCGGCAAGGTGGACATAGCTAACGACGTTGTCGGTAAGTGCCCGACGGGCTGCATGTCCTTCGACGGCTCGAAGCTCACGATAGACAACAAGAACTGCAACCGCTGCATGCACTGCATAAACGTCATGCCGAAGGCCCTCCGCCCCGGCAAGGACAAGGGCGCCACGCTCCTGATGGGCGCAAAGGCCCCGATCGTGCAGGGCGCGCTGCTCTCTTCCGTAATAGTGCCCTTCATGAAGATGGAGCCGCCGTACGAGGAGTTCAAGGAGCTGATCGCCAACATCTGGGAGTTCTGGGATGAGAACGGCGAGGCCAGGGAGCGCATAGGCGAGATGATCGTCAGGATAGGCAAGGGCAACTTCATAGAGGCCGTCGGCCTCGAGCCCAAGCCCGAGATGATATGCGAGCCCCGCTCCAACCCGTACATCTTCTACGAAGAGTACTTCGAGGAATAGGCCCTCGACAAAGGCGAAGTAGCGCGGCCCTAAAGGCATGAAGCGCTTGAAATATTAACGGTAAATGTAGTATAATGCCAAACGGAGGGAAATAGAAATGGCTGCTCCCAAGAGAAAGACCGACATAGGCCCACCGCATTACGAACAGATGCTCCACCCGGTAGTCAAGGCCAACTACGGCAAGTGGAAGTACCATGAGAAAGTAAAGCCCGGCGTGCTCATGCACGTTTCGGAGACCGGCGACAAGCTCTACACCGTCAGGGCCGCATCGGCAAGGCTCATAAGCATAGAGTTCATCAGGGACCTCTGCAACCTGGCCGACAAGTACTGCGACGGCTACCTGCGCTGGACCAGCCGTAACAACGTCGAGTTCATGACCCCGAACGAGGGTAACGTCGACAAGCTCATAGCCGACCTTAACGCTATAGGCATCCCCGTCGGCGGCACCGGCGCTTCCATCTCCAACATCGTCCACACCCAGGGCTGGGTGCACTGCCACAGCTCCGCGACCGACGCCTCCGGCGTGGTCAAGGCCACGATGGACGAGCTCATAGACTACTTCACGAGCATGAAGCTGCCCGCGCACCTCAGGATAGCGGTCGCCTGCTGCCTGAACATGTGCGGCGCGGTCCACTGCTCCGACATAGCCATACTCGGCATACACAGGACCCCGCCGACCATCAACCACGACGTCCTGGGCAACATGTGCGAGATACCGACCACGGTAGCCTCCTGCCCGAAGGCCGCCATCAGGCCGGCGACGGTAGACGGCAAGAAGTCGGTCGAGGTTATGGAAGACCTCTGCATGTACTGCGGCAACTGCTACACGGTCTGCCCGGCGATGCCGATAGCCAACCCGCTGAACGACGGCATATCCATATGGGTCGGCGGCAAGGTCAGCAACTCCAGGCACAAGCCGATGTTCTCCAAGCTGGCGATACCCTACCTCCCGAACAACCCGCCAAGGTGGCCGGAAGTTACGGACGCCGTGAAGAACATAGTCGAAGTCTACGCGAGGGACGCGAAGAAGTACGAGAGGGTCGGCGAGTGGATCGAGAGGATAGGCTGGCCGCAGTTCTTCGAGAAGGCGGGCCTCGAGTTCTCTAAGTACCACATTGACGACTTCACCTTGGCTTCCAGCACGTACAACAGTTCAACCCATATCAAATTCTAAGGGGTGACACTATGGGAACGCCGATTGAAGAGGTAAAAGACTACATATTCAAGAAGGTAGAGTCCTATGCGGGCAAGAAGCAGGTGAAGGTGCCTGACATGTCCGCGGACGTGGTGGAGCATTTCGGCGAGGCCAACTGCTCGAAGAAAGACGTCAAGGCCGCACTGAAGGAACTCATAGACGACGAGAAGCTCGTTTACGGCTACTTCGGCGGCACCACCATAGAGCTTCCTCACAAGGAAGGCAGCGCGAACTAAGTCAGAACGCTTGGCAGGTCGAGGCACATTTCGGCCGTAAGCGGCGCTGATAAAAGGCAGACAGGACAAGTGGTCCGCACCCTTCAGGACACGTTATAACTGCGCCTGAAGGGTGCGGTTGCCTTTAAACATGGCCGGCGGCAAGGGAAGTCGTGCCAAAGACAAATGAAGTGAAGGAGAACATCAGTCATGGCAATGGTAAAGAAGACGAAAAGTTTTAAGACTTCGAAGCCTTCAGGCGGCCAGACCTCGTCGCTGAGGCCGGTTTACAAGGGCAAGACGCCGCCCTGCACCTTCAAGTGCCCCTCGAACGTGGACATAAGGGGCTACGTGATGCACATAAGCCAGTCGGAGATGTACGGCAGGACCCTGGACCAGTCTATTGCAGAGGCCTGGTACATGCTCACAGACAAAAACCCGCTGCCGGCTACGACCGGCAGGGTCTGCCCGCACCCCTGCGAGAGCGAGTGCAACAGGACCAGCCTCGAAGGCCCGCTCAACATCAACAACGTCGAGCGGTACATGGGCGATTACGGTATCAAGAACAACCTTCCCTTAAGGAAGCTTACCGATGAGAAGAAGCCGGAGTCGGTCGCGGTAGTGGGCGCGGGCCCCGCGGGCCTTTCATGCGCCTACCACCTTGCGCGCCGTGGCTACGGAGTTACGATATACGAGTCCTTCCCGAAGGCCGGCGGCATGCTCCGCTACGGCATCCCGGTATACCGCCTCCCGGAGGACGTGCTCGACGCCGAGATAAAGAAGATACAGGATATAGGCGTGGACATAAAGCTTAACACCCGCATCGGCAAGGACGTCTCCATGGACGACCTCAAGAAGAACAACAAGGTCGTGTTCATGGGCATAGGCGCGCACGCCGGCAAGAAGCTGGGCGTGCCCGGCGAGGACGCGTCCAACGTCATGACCGGCGCGGAGTTCCTGCACAAGGTCAACGAGGGCCAGAAGGTCGAGATAGGCGACAAGGTCGTGGTTATAGGCGGCGGCAACAGCGCGATTGACGCGGCGAGGGTCGCCGTGCGCATGGGCGCCGACGTGACGCTGTCCTACAGGAGGACCCGCGCGGAGATGCCGGCCATCGAGCACGAGATACACTCGGCCGAGGAGGAGGGCGTCAAGTTCGAGTACCTCACCGCACCGGTCGAGGTCGTCGTCGAGGGCGGCAAGGCCACGGGCCTCAAGGTCCAGAAGATGGAGCTTGGCGAGCCCGACGCATCCGGCAGGCGCAGGCCTGTCCCGGTTGCAGGCTCCGACTTCGTCATCCCTGCGACGTTCATATGCCCGTCCATCAGCCAGGAGCCTGAGTGGGAAGGCCTCGACACCCTGAAGAACGAGAAGGGCTGGATATCCGCCGACGCTGGCGGGAAGACGCCCGTCGAGGGCGTGTACGCAGGCGGCGACGTCACCAACCAGCTCGGCCTCGTAACCGAGGCGATAGGCCTGGGCAGGATGGCAGCCGAGGCAATAGACGACTACATCCAGACCAAGCCGAAGGGCGAAGAGACTCCGGTGACGGTCATACGCTACCAGAACATGTTCACGTCCTTCTTCCCGAAGAAGGACCGTCACGAGACCAGCCACCTCCCGGCGGGCGACGTCAAGGGCAGCATGACCAAGGAGCCGATGCAGCCGCTTTCCGACGAGGAGTTCAAGGACGAGGTCACCCGCTGCATGAGCTGCGGGCTGTGCTTCGACTGCGACAACTGCTGGATGTACTGCTCAGACGGCGCGGTCCAGAAGGGCTCGAAGGACACGCCGAGGGGGACCCACTACTCGTTCGTCCTGGATAAGTGCCAGGGCTGCAAGAAGTGCGCAGAGGCCTGCCCCTGCGGCTACATAGACATGGTCTAAGGCCGCCGGCCAGGCGGTACATACCGCATGCTTCCAGATAAGGGGCCATACGGGGGCCGCCCTTAAGGGCGGCCCTCACGGCCCTATACAGCGATTTTTAGGAGCGGAAATGGAAGATATCACCCTGAAGGAAATCATAGACTACGCAAGGATTAACGAAGACAACGCCAGGCAGTTTTACTTAAACGCCGCCGAGCACGCGAAGCGCGATAACGTCAAGGGCTTCCTTAAGGCACTGGCGAAACAGGAACAGGGCCACATCGACAGGTTGAACGACCTCGAGAAGGCGGTAGAAAAGGGCGGCAGGATACCCAAGCCCCACGGCATAGTGAAGCCGCTCGGATATGCCAACTACCTGGGCCACGTGACCATCGACGAGAACGCGGACTACCAGGAGGTGTTGAAGTTCGCGATGTCCAAGGAGAAGGAGGCGCTGGACTCTTACGAGAAGTACTCGAAGCTGGTGGACGACAAGAAGGCAAAAGACCTCTTCATGCTGTTGGCCAGCGAGGAGAGCGCGCACCTGAGGGGCTTCGAGGAGAAGTACGACGACTTCATGAAAGAGATAGAGAACTGGTAGCCTAAACATCAACTCACAAGAAACCGGGTGAAGACTAAAATGTATGAGATTCTCAAGAAGAAAGTCTGGTCGGGACAGGAGCCGAGGATAACGGAGTTCGTGCTTAGCGCGCCCGAAATCGCGAAGGCCCACCAGGCCGGCCAGTTCGTCATAATAATAAACGGCGAGACGGGCGAGAGGGTACCTCTCACTATAGCCGACAAGGACGCATCGGCAGGCACCATCAGCATCCTCTTTCAGGAGGTCGGCGCATCGACGATAGAGCTCGGTGCAATGAATGAGGGCGACCGCATCATGCACATAGCCGGCCCGCTCGGCAAGCCGACTCACATCGAGAAGGTCGGCACCGTCGTCTGCGTCGGCGGAGGCGTCGGCATAGCGCCGGTGCACCCCATCGCCAAGGCCATGAAGGACGCCGGCAACAGGGTCATATCAATCCTCGGCGCGAGGACGAAGGACCTGCTCATCTACGAGGACAAGATGAAGGCCGCGAGCCACGAGGTCCGCATAACCACGGACGACGGCTCCTACGTCAAGAAAGGCTTTGTAACGGACGAGTTGAAGGGTATGATCGAGCAGGAGAAGATACCAGTGGACCTGGTAGTAGTGATAGGCCCGCCCATCATGATGAAGTTCGTATGCAAGGTGACGGAGCCGCACAAGATAAAGACCTTCGCCAGCCTCAACACGATAATGGTGGACGGCACCGGCATGTGCGGCGCGTGCAGGGTAACTGTAGGCGGCAAGACCAAGTTCGTCTGCGTGGACGGCCCCGAGTTTGACGGCCATGAGGTAGACTACGACGAGATGATGGCCCGCCAGAGGCAGTACCTGCCCGAGGAGAAGGTGGCCGCGGACCTTTGCAAAAAGAAGATGTGCCATACGGCATAATATAGAGAGAAGGGGAGGAAGGGGAGTAATGAGCGAAGAGATAAAGGACGAAAAGCCCAAGAAGCCGAAGGTCCCCCGCCAGGGTATGCCCGAGCAGGACGCCCATGAGAGGGCCAGGAACTTCAAAGAGGTGACACTCGGCTATACCGAGGAGCAGGCCCTGCTTGAGGCCTCGAGATGCCTTCAGTGCAAGAAGCCTTTCTGCACGACCGGCTGCCCCGTGGGCATAGACATAAAGTCATTTATAAGCCTGATAACCAGCAAGGACTATCTGGGCGCGCTGGGCAAGATCAAGGAGTCGAGCCTCCTTCCCGCGGTCTGCGGCAGGGTGTGCCCTCAGGAGATGCAGTGCGAGAAGGTCTGCATCTTAAGCAAGAAGGGCGACTCGGTGGCCATCGGGCGTCTCGAGAGGTTCGTCGCGGATTTCCAGGGGAAACACGGCGGCGGCGAGCTCCCGAAGGTGGCCCCGTCTTCAGGCAAGAAGGTCGCCGTCGTCGGAGCCGGGCCGTCCGGCCTGACCGCCGCCTTCGACCTGACAGTGATGGGCCACAAGGTAACCGTCTTCGAGGCCTTGCACAAAGCCGGCGGCGTCCTGGTCTACGGCATACCGGAGTTCAGGCTCCCGAAGGCCATAGTGGAGCGCGAGGTCAAGGTGCTCGAGCAGATGGGCGTCGAGATAAGGCTCAACTACGTCATCGGCAAGATTAAGACAATAGACCAGCTCATGTCCGTGGACGGGTTCGACGCGGTATATGTATGCAACGGAGCGGGTCTTCCGTGGTTCATGGGTGTGCCGGGCGAGAACCTGAACGGCGTCTTCTCGGCGAACGAGTTCCTTACCCGTTCGAACCTGATGAAGGCCTTCGACTTCCCCAACTACGCCACGCCGATAAAGCGGTTCAAGAACGTGGCGGTCATCGGCGGCGGCAACGTCGCCATGGACTCCGTCAGGACGGCGCTCCGGCTCGGGGCCGACAACGCCTATATCGTTTACAGGCGCTCGAAGGACGAGCTTCCGGCAAGGAAGGAAGAGGTCGAGCACGCAGGCCACGAGGGCGTGCAGTTCAAGCTGCTGACGGCCCCCGTGAAGGTCCTGGGCGACGACAAGGGCTGGGTCAAGGGGCTTGAGTGCCTCGAGATGGAGCTTGGCGAGCCGGACGAGTCCGGAAGGCGCAGGCCGGTGCCGAAGAAGGGCTCGGAATTCGTGCTGGACGTGGACGCGGTCATCGTGTCCATTGGCACCAGCTCCAACCCGCTGCTGTTCCAGACGACGCCGGGCCTCGGCCAGACCAAGAAGGGCTACATACAGGTCGAGAACGAGGATACGTGCCGTACCACGAAGAAGGGCGTCTTCGCGGGTGGCGACATAGTGACAGGTTCAGCCACCGTCATCCTTGCGATGGGCGCGGGCAGAGCCGCTGCAAGGAACATAGACAAGTACCTCAAGGATGGTGACTGGTGGAGCCCGGGCCAGGCGGCGAACGCCTGACCCGTCTAATATTGCTCTCTGTGGCCTTAAAAATGCCACCCGAAGTATAACCGATAATTTCCGGCGATGCCGGAGAAGGGGAGGACGAAATGGACATAAAGGCGGATATAGAGCTTGATTGCTGTGGCATGGTGTGCCCCGAGCCCATCCTGAAGACCAACATGACCGTCAAGAAGATGGAGACCGGCAAGGTGCTCCACATGGTTGGCACGGACCTGGGCACGAAGAACGACATAGTTGCGTGGGCGAAGAGGACCGGCAACGAGCTTATGGGTACCGAGGAGATAGAAGGCAAGCAGCACTACTGGATAAAGAAGCTTAAATAAGCCGGGATGGTCGACGGGCCCCGGTTTCCCGGGGCCCGTTTTTTTTCTCATATGTCTTGACACGGCCTGGTTATTTTGTTATACAAAAAAAGGGTGTTCTTTACGGCTGCAATGTTTATGCGGCTCCGGGATTTCCGGAGCGGGCCTGGTCCGTCTAATGGGGAAGGGACAACAGGATGAAGATCAAAGACATAATGGAGGCTGCAAACAAGGGAATTATCACCATAGGTTTTCAGGAGAAGGTAAGTGTGGCGCTCGACCAGCTCCTGAATAACAAGATAAGCTCCCTGCCGGTCCTGGACGACAACGGCAAGATCATGGGTATAATCTCGGAGCGCGACA
>Ga0334722_10001951_pt1 | contig 24302 bp, 14 predicted proteins | sample C3_bottom_MG_FD_207210 | JGI IMG/M metagenome (GOLD analysis project Ga0334722, IMG submission 207210) | Sediment microbial communities from Yellowstone Lake, YNP, Wyoming, USA - C3_bottom | ecosystem: Environmental > Aquatic > Freshwater > Lake > Sediment | place: USA: Wyoming | collected... | reverse complement strand
TAATTAGAATTTGCCAATAACTTCTTCGAAAGCAACACCAGTTCTGGTGGCAATAAATGTAAGACCGATAAAGTTAATCGATCTTGCAGGTTTAATATAGATGTCAGCAACGAACTCGTTTGCATCGATAACAGCGCCTGTGTTGTTTGTTTCGTCACAAACAACGACATAATCATAGACACCTCGCTTTGCCTTAACATCGCGGAGGAATGGTTCAACAATATTTACAAAGTTTGTTCTTGTAATTTCATCGTTGAATTCAAAGAGTTGATCCTTAGCGGCAGCAGAGATAGCATTTTCAAGGTAGATAAAGAGTCTACGAACGTTAATGCGGTCAAATGCTGATGCCTTAGCATAACCAGTTTTATCACCGAACAGAACAATTCCTGCCCCTGCCGAGAGAGTAATTGGGTTAATCCTGTTAGTATAGAGGCGATCTCTTTGTGATTTTGTTGGGTTGTATGCCAATTTAACAGCATTCAAGATTGCACCTCTTGAAGTTCCTGCTGGTGAATACCACGGGAAGTTGTTGATATCAGTTCTGGCACATAGTCCAGCGATATCTCCGTTCAATGGAACATATCTAAATGTATTGGAGAATCTGTCGTACATATACTTGTAGCTTCCATCAAATACTGCATAAGTACTAGAAGTAATTGGCGAATAGTAACTAATAATATTATCTGTAATTTCAGTATCATCATTGACTGTTACACTTCCTACTGAACTATCTGCTAAAAATGCTCCCCTATAAGGTGAGATGAATGCAATCGCATCTTTTCTTAATTCTGCAACTTCAATTAGTTTTTGGGCTAGTGCTCTGGCACTGAAGATATCATAATTTGCAGATCCCATAAGGAGAAAATCTACTTTATAAGTATCAGTCTTTTCAAACAGTTCATATCCAGTAGAAATATTACCGATTGTTGCAGTTAGTGCTCCAGTTGATGTAATATCAGTCAATCCATTATAATTTTTACCACCACCAAGAGTTACAACGGTGTTTCCTACGCTACCAAAGAGGATTCCACTTGCTGCCTGATCCCAATCATTGTCAGTTGTCGAAACAAATGCTGTTTGGAAACCACAAGTTGTAATTCCAGTTGGTTGAGAACCTCCGAAAATATAATCGGATTGCTCTGCAAGATACATTCTCCAGTTTGATGGGCTTCCTACTGAATACTGAGCATCAGATGCTTTTGAAAGAGCAAGGTGCTTTTCAAGAATTGTTCCAGCATTGCCAGTGATGGCTCCATTGGAGTCAATTACGACAACGTGAACTTCATCAAATCTACCACCTCTTGAAGCACTATACCCTGAAGTAGATGGTTTTTCAGCAATATTATTCCAGTTGATGGTGGCAATGGTCGTAACACCAGTTGATCCAGCAAATTTAGTTGTTACATTAATTCTCTGTGCATCAAACCAGTCTGCACTTGCACTTACTGTCGCTGTTGTAACTACTGAATTGACAGAATTGACGAGACTTATTGCACTAGATCCCGTTGAGAACAGATAATTACCATTTTGTTGGTAATCAACTGCAGTTTCTCCACCAAAACCATTTATAATAGAAAGTACTTTAACCGCAACTTGATTAGTTGAGAGACCTGCTGCTGCCCCTACACCAGTGACGATACCCTTTAGGTATCCAGTGCCAGTTGATGTCGTTCCTACGCCAGAGAGGACCTTATTGAAGGTCTGAGTAACTCCATAACCAACTACAGCTGCGCCAGCGGTAGGAAGAGTTAGAATTTGGTCAGCAAAACCATCAATAATTGCTACTTGAATACCGTCTGCCCAAGATCCTGGGTTTTGAGCAGCAACGGTAACTCCTGTGATCGTGTTCTCAGAATATCCAAGTTGATTATAATGCTCAAGACTCTTAATCTTGATGCTACTTGCTGTCCCTACAAAGGAGTTTCTTAGATCTTCATCATCGGATCTAACTACTCTTAATGAACCGCCATATGCCAGATAAGACGATGCAACTAACCAATGTTCGTAGTGCTTATCCGTTGGATATGGATCACCAAAAATGTTTCTTAAATCATTTTCAGTTTCTACTATGGTGGGAGTACCTGTTGGTCCTTTTGTGAAGGGTGCAACAATAGCGCCAGTTTTATCGGAAACTGGATTGACTCTTCCAGTGGTTAAATCAACTTCCTTAACTATAATCCCAGGAGATGCTAAATTTAGCGGCATCTTTTATTCTCCGTATTATCCAGAATTATCTTAAAGTATTTATAAATTCCTCCCCTTCACGGGTTTATCGGTAATCCCAAGTATGAGAACGGTCTCCATATTCATCAACGTGCCAAATTTCTGATGTTTGTAACCTATTTTCTTCCGTTGCAAACATCCATCTATCACCAGTTTCTGGTTCAATAAATGCTTCCATTTCATCAAGACCATCTACAATAAAACCAAATGGGGACATATCCTGTTCAATCTGGTTTTTCTGCTCTTCATAAATTCTTTTACGAACATCATTGTTCGTCATCTCTTTAAAGTAATCTTGTGCAATCAACCAGGAAAAGATTACGAGGCACATTGCCAAGTCATCATTGCAACCTTCTTCTGCCTCAAATGAATTGTGTTTATGAATAAAAGTAGTTAATTCGCTGATAATTTCATAATCATTGATTAATAATTTATCATCCTCAATAATTGTTCTTAAATTGGAGCATCCCAACTTTTTGACTGCCGCAGTCATACGAACTCCAAGTTGAGATTTTTTGCCACTAAATCCAGAACCTACGATTTGACCTGCACGACCTCTCATTGCACACATCAGAACATTATCGTACTCTAAATCAAAATGGAGAATACTTGCCACCTGATCTCCAATATCATTTACTTCAATTAGTAACCAAGCCTCATTGTATGCTTTTGCTACTTCGTGAATGATGCTCGGAAAAAGCATCGGTTTAATTTCATTATTTCTATATTTCACTACCTGCCTATATGGGAAGTCTGTGATATCAAATACAACAAATGCAGAATAATCATTACCAACTCCACGTGCAACATCAACGGTGATTAGGTAATTATGATCTTCCTTTGGATTTTCATAAATGTCCAGACCCTTATTTCTTTTTATTGGATCAGTATAGACAAGAGTTCGGAGCTTTGTTGGATTAATTAGAGTATCAACGGATCCTAAGAATTCGCATTCAAACTCAACCTTGAATTGTTGTTCGCTAGTGTTCGCAATTGTCTGTTCCTTCCACTTAGCATCTCTACCAGGAACTTCGGACCAATGAACGTCTGTAGGCACATATGCATTCTTGCCTCTTTCAGCATCGTGCCACATACGGTAGAAGTGGTTCATACCACGAGGGGTAGAAACTATAATGACCTTTGTGCTTTGACCTGAAGAAATGGTGGGATAAACAGACGCAAAGAAGTCATCGGCAATGTGATTTGGAATGAACGCAAATTCGTCCAAGAAGATAATGTTATATGAACCACCACGAACAGCAGATGATGATGTAGAGTTTGCAGAAATCTTTGAACCATTTTCTAATTCTAGAGAACCTTTATTCCAAGATATAATACCCTGCTGCATCCAATCGGGAAGATTTTCATAAGCAAGTTGCAATCTTCCTAAGAGGTCTCTTGCTGTAGATGCCTTGTTTGCCAAAATAGCAATATTCACATTATCATTGAATACGGCATAATGTAACAAATATGAAACACAAGTCGTAGATTTACCTGTCTGACGAGGCATCTTACAAATATTAAATCTATTCTGATGGAAATTACTGATTAACTTCTCTTGAAATGGATACATCTTAAAAGGTTGTAGTCCGTGATCAAGAGTAACGATTTTAATATAATTCAGTGCAAAATATACTGGATCCTCTTTACACTTTAAGAACTCAATAATATTCTCTTCAGTAAATTCAATTGAGGTATTCGCCTTTTTAAGGTTGGGATTACCTAAGTAGATGTTATCAGACATAATTATCTCTGCTCAATCCAATTCAATACTGCAAGTGCTTTTTTGTTAGCATTAGGAAGCATTAGGACTTGCACAAGCAAGTGTATAAGTATCACTAACTGTTCCAATACCACTTCTACCTTCTTTTCCTTTTCTTTCTTCTTAAGTGCAGCAAATTCTCCAAAAAGAGAATCTAATCCTAAGTCTCCAACTACGGAATTAAATTCTTCTTTTTTCTTTTTCTTATCTTCTGCTAATAATTTAAAGAAATCATTCAAGTCTTGAGACATACTAACAATTCCACTTTCTTAATGATTTATTGATTCTTGAATCTGGATCATTTGCAGTTTTTGCCGATGTGAGTTTCTTTTTCATTCCACTCATACGGGAACAAAATGACTTTCTGCGATTTGCTGATTTTGATCCTTTTTTTAATTTGGAAGGTTCTGTTGTGACCGCAAGTGAGAGATTTGATCCAGGATTCTCTTTGCGGTAAGAAGCAATTCCTTTTTTATTTAGACCACCCTCAGAATTCTTTCCCTCTTTTCTTTGCCAAGCAGGTGATGCCTCAGACATAAATTGATTAAACGATTTTCCTTCTGGAGAATATGATTGATTAAGCATCTTGATAGCAGCATCAGTTGCATCTGCTCTTTGTTGCAACCTACCTACTAAACCACCTTCTTTGGATTGACCTGCTGATCTTTTTTTATCGGCAGCTGCTCTAGTAGCATTAGATGCTAATGGGTTTTTAATTCCCAATCTTGCAGGTCCAATGTATCCATCTCCAGGTTCTTCACTAACCAATTGACTTCCGATACCCTTACTTGCCTTCAGTGGTTCTGGTTTGATAATATCAATAAATTCTGCATAATGATTTCCATTGGCATCCTCAATAGATACACTTTCCTTTTTCATTTCACCGCTATCAACATAGTCTGCTGCGGCATCAAGATAATCTGCTGCTTTGGTAATTTTTGATTGAACCCAAGCCTCAATATTACCTTCACCCTTACCAATTTTTTTCCTCAGTCTCTTTGCCGCACCAATAATTGTGGAAATCTCAGAACGAGCCATTGAATACTCGTGATCTACAGATTCTGGAAAATTTCCTGGATGCGGCATTGTTATATTATAATCTTTTTTTGAACCAATTAACTCTGCTGGTAAAGAAAATGTATCCCAATATCTTGGACCATACTTGCATTCCATTCTTCTTTCAAGTTTTTCACATTTTGGGCAATATCTATCTGCTCTTTCACGAACTGGAGTATCCCAATCATAATCAAGTGAATCAGTACTTTCAGAATTTACTGGAACACAGTTTGGAACCATTTTTTTACCTTTTTTCTTCATACCTTTTGCTACATATCCATCCCAACAATCTTCTTTCATGTCTGGTTTTGGTTTAATTCCCCTTTTCTTCATACTAATTGCAATTGCTGCTTGTTGAGCAGGATTTGTCTCTTCACTTTTAGTTCCCCAATTTGCCGCACCAACCTTACGACATTTGACAAGTGCTCCAGAAGCATATGCACTAGGCCAAACATCATAACGAGATTTTACTTTGCTGTAACAGGCATCCTTTTTACCACTACCTTTTCCTGGTTTATCTTTTACTTCTTGGAGATTCATTTCTTCTTTCATTTTTTCCTTCGAATCTGTTGAAACATAGGTTGGTTTTGCAGCACCAGATTTTTTTTGTTGTCCAGGATCTGCTGTTTTCTTTCTTCTTGCTGCGGATAATCTTTCTGCTTTAGTCATATTTGCTCTTTTCTCAGAAGATACGCACTTTGGAACTCCTTCTCCAGGTTCATCACTTGCACAAGTTCCACCAGTTACAACATTTACCCAACCGGGTTTTTTATCTTTTGATTTGGATTTAAACCAATCGAGAATACCTTCTTCATCAATTATAACATCTTTGAACTTTTTATGTTCTTTTCTGGCAGATGCTTCCATTTTCTTTAAACGAGTATAATAGTCTGGAAACTCATCCAGATGTTGTAGAGCAATGTCCATAGCAAGTTTATGATCTTTAGTATGCTCGTGCTCAATTGGTTCCCCCATATCCAGTTGCTTTTGAATAAAAGAAACCTCCATACGATGTTTCCTTGCAATCTGCTCAACAGATCTATGGGGTTTTAGATGATTCAATGTATTCTAACCCTTACTCCTTATTATTTAGAAAACCTTGTTTAAGTATTTTTGATAATTCGGATGTTGATCCAACAAATAGGGCAGTATTAGTAACATTATTTGTTGTCTTTGGACTGTCTTCCTCAATATCCTTCAATTTCTTCTGCAGGTCAATTAACTTATCAGTTGTATCCGCAACACTTTTAATAAGTTGTCCAGCAACTTCATATGCCCTTGCACTGCCTCCCTCTCCAGCAAGTTCCATAATTCCATTAATTGCTTCTTGCCCCTTTTCAATCAAAGAATATAGATTTGCCCTACTATACTCATAATCTTTTTTAATATCATTAGAAGTTGGTTTAACAACTTCAACATCAGAAGAAGATTTATCTACCTCAACAATGCTTGCTTCTATATTTAAGGTTTTGCCAATAATATCATCCATAATTTAATAATCAAATATCTTTTTGTTGAGTTGGGCTGAATTTTTTGGAATCGGAGAACATTTGAATTGTCTCATTAAATCCAAAGTCATCATCTGGTCCAGCATTAAGAGGATCTGGAGTTACGGTATATCTCATTTCACGTTTTGCACTATTAACATCAGTTCCTGCATATGTATCAACTTGAACTTTACGGATGAGACCATCAGTAGTTGCGGCAACAGGACCGAATAGATAAGTTTTAGCAGTAAATCCAAAAGTGTAAATTAGAGATCTTCTTGTGGAAAAATCTCCTTCATAATCATCTTGAAATGAGACATTATTCAATATAATGGGAATATCTCTTTTTTCTCCAATTGATTCAACTAAATCAATAGTTATATTAAAAGATGGTTGAAAATATGGTAAAATTTGCTCAACAATCTGAAGAGCATCATCATTTAGTTTAGTAAGAACTGATAATTCAAATCCAATATTATATGGAACTGGCATATAAACTTTTTTTAAATTCACACCATCACTGGCTTTAAAATTTTGAGTTACTCCAGACTTTCTGGTTGCATCATATTGTATAGACACCATCTCAAATGACATTCTTGGTAATGTCATTGCAATTGGTTTATTTAATTCTTGCTGTTGTTGAATTTTTGCAAGAAACTTTTGTGTAGGACCATATGCAAGAGGAACCTTCATCTCAGATAAAGTCCCGTCCTGAGCATCTTTATGCCTAATATAAATCTCATTAAATAAAGTTCCAAAACCAATGATGGTTTTTCTTATAATTTCGTGATAATAGTAGGTTCCTAACATTAGTAATTACCAAAGGGATTTAATTCTGAAAAATCTAAAATTTGATCTGCCGCAGTTTCAATCTGTATATTTTCCGCATATGGGTCGTAAAGATCATATGCCTCAAAAGATTTAACACTATATATCGCAGAAGACGCCACTCCTATGACAGTCTCTCCTGGATAGAATTTACCAGTATTTATTGATACTTTAAGAACCTTTTTACCACTTTGATTTTTCCAACTCTTAATAAATGCTCTTGTGCCAGAAATAGACCCGACAATTTCTTCATTATTCTTAAATGTACCTATTCCGGTTGCTGGTGGAGATGAAATTGTAACGGTAGGATTAGTAGAATATCCAGCTCCAGCATTAGTAATTCTAAATCCACTTATAACTCCATTAGAAATAGTAGCAATTGCTGTTGCAGTCTTTCCAGATCCAACAGGAGGTGCAATAGTTACCGTAGGAACGGTGTAATAGTTACTTCCGGAAGTTGTCAAACCTATCGTATATACTGCATTATTAACAATGCTTGCAGTAGCAGCTGCACCTGTACCACCCCCACCACTAATTGTAATATTTGGTGCGGAGGTGTATCCAAAACCACAATTAGTTAATTGGATAGTACTGATAGATTTTGATCTAACAGAATCAGTAGTTATTGCAACTGCTGTTGCCCTAAGTCCGCCAACTGGTGGAGCATCAAAGGTTACAGTTGGTGTAGAAGTATAATTTGAACCATCATTGTTGAAGTATATTTGTCCCACTACTCCAGAAGATGCTCTGGTGGCAGTTGCTGTTGCAGTTACTCCTGCTCCAACCAGTATTAAAGTTGTAATATAACCAACATCTTTTATAGTGTCTTGAATTTCTTCAATATTAGTATCAATAAGTTCATCTTCAAGTTCAAAGAGTTCGCATTTGAGATCATAAACATAATTTTTACCCAATTGATAAAAGGGATTTTCAAATTCTACTCTTTTTATTTCAAAAATTCTTTCTCCAAGTGGAAAATAAATTAAATCACCTTCTTTTGGACGAGTTGCAAACAATAAGGATGAACCATCATCAAGATTAGAATCTGCCTCAGTTCCAGCAAGAATATCCTGTAAAAATGGGGTAATGAATTCCTCAAATCTTTCTTTTGAAATTGTTAAAGTAATTTCACTCGTCAGTTTGATTCCAAACTTCGTCATAATATCGTAGTTGGCACCATATCCCTCATAATTATTAAGATATGCTTCTATAATAAAATTACTATCAAATTTTGAAGATTTAACTTCTCTAATAATATTGTCAGTATCAATATATTTTCTTGGAATATAATATACTTCAATCCCAAACATTCTAAGATGTTCATTGACCAAATCTTGTACTAAATTTTGTTCTCCTGAAGAACCTTGTAGGAAAAAGGGATTAAGTGCCATTATCCGATAAAATCATATGGTGGTAATTCATAATCCATAGACATTCTTGATCTAATATCTTCTATTTCTTTTTCTGCATCTTCATAAATTTCCCTACCATTAAGTTCAATGCCACCTGGTAATTTAACTCCTCTAAATTTGATAAGATTCTGCCCCCACTGTCTCTTCATAAGTGCTGTCAAGTATCTCTTTAAGAAACTGTCATTATAAACTTTTGTGAAATCATTTGGATCCAAAATTCTATAGCAGTCAATAACAAAATAAGTATCTGGGAGTTTTTGTGACCAATCAATATCAATATATAATCTATTTTGTCTTTTATTGAATCTTATCTGCTTATCAGTTTTGAGTAAAAAATCAATATCTTCAAGATATGATTTAACCATTGCATACTGTAGTAATTCAACTGAGTTAAAATAATATAAGTCATTTAAAAATAATTGGTATTTGATACTAAACATACCACCTGAAATGTCACTAGTATCAAATTTGAATACTTTCTCAATACCTATGACCGAATCTGGAACTTGAATATAATTTGAGGTTTCGTAAAAATTAAAACTTGTTGTACCATATCCTGCAATATTTGCAGTTGCTGTTGTTGTTACAATTCCAACCCCAGTATTTTTTTGTGCTTTTCCCCTATCTACATCTGCCTGTGTAACCTTATATTTCAGGTACATTCTTTCCACACCATCAAAATGGCGTTCGTGGAAATACTGGAGAGCATCATCAACTAGATCATCAATTTGATCATCATCAATATTAATCTCTAGTACTGGAGCACCTAGTCTTCTTAAACAGTAATCAATTAAATCTTGTCTGCTAGCTGGTTTTGCCATCAGTAGGTTCCTCCATCTATTTCTGTAATTCTAACGTCGCCATTAATTTCAATATTTTCTACAACTAAACTATCAAGATTTAAAGTTCTTTGAGTCACAAATTTTTGTGTTGAAGCATTATAAACGGCAATCGCACCATCTTCAAGGATTGATGCATCTACATCAAATAGTTTTGTAAAAAGAGTTGGAACAGATCCCGTAGATAATACTCTGGTCGCTGTTTGAGCACCTATTCTGACTTTAATATTTGACATTATCGGGTTACCCCTCCTCTAACTAATGCCATACCTTCAACTGCTTTTGTTTTATCATAAGATGATCCAAGACCACCTTGTTGAAGCATTACATCATAAACATATCTACCAGGTTTTAATGCTGATGTCTGAGTTGAAGTCAAGGAAATTGAAATGACTCCGTTAGAAGCATTTGCAATTGAAGAAGCAAAGGAAACCGAATTTGTGCTACTGTAAGTTTTTCTCACTTGAGCAGTTACCCCATAACCCACCAAATTTTTTGGTTGGTTATTGGCAGCATCTTCTAATTCAAAGTTTGTATAAAAATCATATCCTTGCTCAATAACAATATTTGCTGCATATACTGCCATTTTCTCAAAAAAGATCCTGTATTGTATTTATAATGAAGACTCAGATATCATTGATATGACTTCTTGTTGGTGAAGATACATTTTACAATATAATTTTGCAAAATCCTTCAACTCTCCTTCACTTAAGTTGTCAATAAAACGGGCGTGTTTTTCATATTCAAACATTTTATCTATACTAGATAGATCAATTTCTTCTGGTTTCATTAATAAGTTCCCTTAATAAAGATTTTATTTCACTAACTTCATTCTTTAATGATTCAATTTCTATTTTTTGATGTTCTCTTTGATTTAAAGAATTCACATATTCATTATAAGACCTATCATCACAATTTACTATAGCCCCACTTTCCTCATCCCTGTAGAGATGAGGATGATCTTTCACTGGAATCATCATCTGACTGCAAGGGTTCTAAGATTTTTAATTTTGGGTGGATATGCTTGATTGGATCCTGCAAAAACAATTTTAATTAAATATCCAGTAAATAATCCAAGATCACGGGCAGTAAATTCATATTCAATAAATTCATCAGCAACACTTGCAGGAATAAATCTATCTGGTCGCCCATTGTTTTTGAGGGGATCAACCACGCCATATAGATAACTATCTGGTGAATTTGTATTGGTCAAATTATCATATCCTGGAAATAGTTCAAATACTGTGCTAACTTCTGTAGAATCTGGTTTTACTAGAGAATAAAGTACTCTAATATCTGCAGATGAGTGCCTATATGCTGAGAATATAACCTTCAAAGAAGTTGCTGGATTTTGTAATCTAACCAGATTGGAAACATAAACTGCAGCATTTGGATCATAAAGTGCAGAATTGACTCTATTATCAAAAGAATAATCTGTAATTGGTTGATTAATTCGATTGCTTCTAAATTCTGTAAAGGCAGTATCTAAGAAAATAATTGGAGAAAGATTTGGATGTCTTGTCTGTAAAGTAATTCCAGTTGTAAATGATTTGTTTCTTGGTAATGTGGTTAAATAAGTATTCTCATTGACCTTAGAGCATACTGCTCTAACAGAATTCAATCTATTATTCTTATTTAATTCAATTGGCTCGAATCCTTGATCAACAAAAGATACTTCGGATCCAGAAATGCTTGTGGCACTTACTGTTCTGATTTGTGCAGTTGTTGAGGTATAATTTGCTGGGGAAATAATATTATATTTGGGAAATATTGAATTGAATTGAATATTTTCAGTGCCAGTAACATTAGAACCACCCAAAGTTCTTTCATCTACAAAAGATAATTGTGGGAATCCAGAAGGACTATTATCAGTAGTTCTATTAATACCATTTGCTGAAAAATCAATGGGTACATAGTAACTATCAATGTCCATATTCAAAGAGTCAATTGTTTGTGTTACATTATTAATTCTTCTTAGAGAAACTCCATTAAGCTCATACTTATAAACATTTGCGCTTGTTGCATGGTCTTCAATTGTTGTAGAGTCTTGACCTCTAATAATCGTCTGCAAAGATCCCTGCCCAATAGATTGATATTGAATAATTTCATTATCAATTTTAATATATCCCGGATTTGTAGATGCAACAGACACACCTTCAAAAGTTGTAAATCTTGAAGTATCGGCAACGCTGATTGTAGTGTCACCAACATTTAGTGGGGATGATAATGTTGTAGGTACAATATTTGATTGAATATTATTCAATACCAACTTATTAGTCGGAGAATACATTTGATGTTCAAAATGATTAACTCCAATGTAATTTCCACTATATTGACTTGAATATGTAGAGGAATTTAAAATTGTTGTAGTTCCAAGACCAATTGCACTTCCAGAATTATCATAATAAACAAGAGCTGCGGATGGAGTAAATGATTGCCCCTGAACTGAAGATAGATAAAGAGTATCAATCCTCCCACCATTACTCAAAATGGTCAATCTGGCAGATAATCCAGTATTACCAGCAGAAGAAGTGACAATACCTACAACATCACCAGGAGCATATCCGTTACCACCAGTTGCTACAGTTATACCAGTTACAACTCCACCAGTTTGTGTAATGCTGAGAGTTAATCCAGAACCATTTCCCGTAATTGGATATGTGCTTACGTTTGCTTGGTTAGTATAATTTGATCCACCTGTAAGAACACCAACAGAAATTGCCGAAGAACCAGTACCAACAATATAACCATAATTATATGGTTTAGCAGCATCACCAACTTTTCTTCCTGTGGTTAGAATACCAATCATAGGTGAAGAAATTGTTGTTGTAATACCAATTTTTAAATTCCTTGGGAATGTTCTTACTGGATTAACTTCTAATGTTGGAACATACTGATTACTTTCATTCAATGTTGGGTTATAGAAGAAAGCGGTGCCAGGAGTCAAACTAAAGTTGGCTTTATATAGTTTAAACATCAAATCTTGATATTGATTTGCTGTCCAAATTGAACCATTTTGTGATTTGAATAGACTTCCAAGAGCAAACTGCCTGCTATAGATTACACTATTTGCATTAGATCCCGATGCATTGACGGTTCTCTTGCCCATCTCAGCAATCCAAACATTATAAGCATCACTTTGGGGAGATAAGAGAACAATAGCATACTCTCTTCCTGGAGCAAGATAAATTGGATATTTAAACTTGACATTTGTTACCGATGATGCATCATTTGAGATATTAACATCTGATGGACGAAGAACAACCGGATCTCCTATTCTATTTGTTGTGACTGTTCCTAGTTCGACCGTTCTTACTTCAACAGTTACAGTTGCATTTCCAGTATCCTTTGATTGGAAGAAGAGATCAACTGATGTTATGAATACACCCTTATCATCATCAGTAAATCCATTTGCATCAGGAGATTCAATATTTCCACCAACACTAAAACTTTGTGCTAGGGGATCAACAAAATATTCAGTTCTTGTGATAGTTATCTCTTGACGATACAAGTCATATGTTCCCTCAGATCTATATTGTTGTTGTGCAGATGACGATTGATAATCACCTGGAATTGGTGCTTGATTAGTTGAACTTGTTGTCAGTTTATAAGTTTTGGTTCCAGTACTAATTCTAACAGCTGGTGCCGGATCGGTATTTGGATCTTTAAGGAAGAAAGTTCCAATAAGATCCCCATAGTTATCAGAAATTAGTCTTAAATCTTTTACATATGCAACAGCGCCACTAGTTTGTCCAACCAACTTCATTCCAGTAACAACATATCCAGAATATTTGCCCTGCGCTTCCTCAGAAATCGAATATGTATCAACATTCAATACATTTGAAGATGCACTATAATTGGTTGTTTCTAGAGATTGTGATGATGCATATGGATTAATATTATATGTTGTTGTTGGTGCATTATATGGACCAAATTTATGATTTGGTGAGGCAACTCTTAAGGTGATTAAATTCGAACCACCAAAACTACCAATAACAGTCTCCCCAACTGTAAATGCCTTAGAAGCACCATAAGTTGTAAGTGAAGAAGATGGGGAAATTTCAATTAATTTTGGTACAAAATTGACAGACCCATTTCCATCAAAGAATTGATAAAATCTGGTTGATGGTTTTAAATTTTCAGCAACAAATTGAGTGTTGCGAGATCTCATATATGTGTCAGCACCACTACCAAGAAAAACGTCTGTGGTACTTATATTGGTTTCCCAACGTAACGTTACTCTATTACCACCATTACCTCTAACCCAAACGTGTCTTGTTTCCTCTGTTATGTGAGGAATTTTTATAGTTCTTACCCAATTATCACTTGCAGGTGATAACTGTATATTTCCATTATATGAAACTACATTAAATGGATTGACATTTTCAATCTGAGTTGCCAATGGTTGTTGCAACCAAGATGTCTCAGTATATTTTAAAGTTACTGCATTGCCAGTTTTTTGTACATTTGAATCCAAAAGATTAAAGTTAGTTCTAAGATCCAAGTTTTCATCAATAACTGCAGTTTCTGGAGCAATTTGACTCTTAAGACTATTTCTACTGATAATGGGTCTTAGTTCTTTTGCATCAGGATCAACTTCTATTGAGGAAAATATTGGATTGACCAGAGAAGAATTTTTAAAATCATCTACAAAAAATCCACTCTTAAATCTATTGAGACCAGATGCATCCTGAACTTGGAGAGTTTGAGTACTTACTTCCAATAGTGAAAGTGAAGTAACTCTTTCCAAATTTTGAACTCTAGATTCAATTTGCCCAATGTCTCTCATTGTATATCTTCTATTATCAGCAAGAGAGATATCTACACTATTTGGGTCATATAGGTATGGTGGTAAAGTGATGGTTGCAATCTCCATTACTTCATCTTTATTTGTTGGTGCTTGTGGAACTCTTGCCGAAGTTCCACTTTTAAGCACAAACTCTCCATTTTTATCCAAATACAATTTATCAATTCTACCTAAGTAATAATCATACCCTAATAATGAACTTTCAATAGGAGAAAAAATTACTTTTGGTGAAGTTCCAAAATTTCTTTGTGAAAAGTCAAATGGTGAAGCTGCAGATCCTGTAAATTGGGTAACTCTTGGTCTAAAGTCTAAAGTATCAGTCGCCCTTACGATATTACCTACCCCAAGTGATGGAATATCCTTGAGATATCTATCCCTATCATAACTCAGTACAGTGAAAAGATCGCCATCATCATTTGATGGAATTGAATAATAATCAAAAACAACATAGAGTTGTCTGGTTGGTTCTAATGCATTATTATTTCGCACAAGTTTTGAATAATCATAAAACTGTTCCTTCTGACCTTTATCTAGTGTATAACTATTAGTAATATCTTTATATTTTCCTAGAGTAATAGTTTGAATATTGGTTGTAATATTAGATTCTTTAAAGGTTACAGACTCATTTGCTAAAAATCTATTTGCATTCTGATATACAACACTTATTGTATTTGAAGTTACGCTAGGAGATTTTAAAACTACCCTTGCAATAGTTTTACTTGTATTACCAAAAATAGTCTCTCCAACAATTACGTTAGAATCAACATTAACAGTTGGACTAAATGATAGATTATCTAGAACTGGCACACTCTGATCCAATGATTCATAAACTGCAATGATGTTTGCAACATCTGGATAATTTAAAGATATTTCTTCATCTTGTACTCTCAATCCATAATATTGATTGTATGCAAGTCCATCATTGATTGAGGTGTTTATACCTGTTCCAGATTGAAGATATTTTGAAAGATTGACAGTTAAAGTTTGACTTCTTGTATATGTTTTAACTTTACTCTTAATTCCGCTCTTCAATAAGGAAACATTGACAACAACGTTGGATTGGCTGGCACTTAATCCACTGAAAGTTACATTATTACCACTGATTGAAAATTGATCCGAAGTAATAGTTCCAATGCCGCCATTAGCATAGAAAACAGAATACCTTTCTTGTGTAAATGGTAAGAAAAACGCACTAGTAATTCCACTGGTTAATGATGAGAGGTTGAAAGTTAAACTACCACCTGCGCTTGTTGTTTGTCCAGTAATCTGATCTACAATAGAAATATTAGATCCGCTTAGATTTACAGAAGATACATTTTTATCTGGTAGTGGGATATAAAGACCTAATTTATCCTGATTCCTAATTTGGGATACTCCAACAGCAAATCCAATGCCAGTTGAAACTCCAACCCCACCATCACAAACTCCAGTAACAGTTGTTACTCCAACTAGATTCATTGTTAATCCTGTTGGAGATACTGCCGAAACTCTATTATAGGTTTCTGTAATAAATCCAGGTCTTTGGTATCTAATAATTGTATCAGTTTTAATACCTGTAAATACCTTTCCAGGACATGCTGCAGTTGCATTTCCAGAGGCATCAAAAGAGATTGTTATTCTATCCAATCCATTAAATCCACTACCATTAAAGGTGTCTAAAAAGCAATCCGCAGTAAATGCTACAGGCAAACCAGATACTGCAGTACTCTGAAAGACTGATTTAATATCCTGATTACTAAAATCCTTTACAGATACGATAGATCTTGAATATGCATTAATACCATTGATGAGAATTTGTTCTCCTGGCAAAAATGATCCAGATACTTGTCTTAGTGTAACTAACGTTGAGTTGCTACCTGCGCTTACAGCATATCCTGTAGCTCCACTACTCCTACCTCTAATAAGGGAAGTTACTGGAAGTTCTACCCCAACTGTTTGGTTTAAAGTTAGTTGAGTATAAGTTTGAATGTCATAAAGATATAAATCCCAGTTTGTTGCAAAAGAAGAATAATTTACATCAGTTACATTAAGTTCTAAAATTCTGGCATCTCCAATTTTAATACCAGTTCCAGAAGATGCACTAGTAGAACTTTTTCTTTGGTTGAAAAGTTCCACCGCACCCCTTCTTCTTATTGCTCCATATGCATTATTAAGTCTTAAAAGACTTCCTACTTTAAATGGAACATTAATTTCACTTACTGTTTGAATATCTCTTGGTTTATTGACATCAATAATTGTTGTTCCTACTTTATCAATATCATATCCCCTAACGTATGCTTTACCGGGAGAAATTTTAACACACATCAAATCATCTGATGGGACATTTCCACTGTCTGTTTTTTCGTTATCAAAAAATAAACCATCATTTCCAAGTCTATTATTTAAGGAGTTATTTACCGAAACAGTAAATGGTGTAACTGTATAATCTCCAGATTCATCATAAGTTCTTTGTGCAAGATAATCTCTAATTATATTATAACTACTCTTTACCTGAAACTTTTTAATTTGTCCATTTTGAATCTTCATCAACTCAACAAAATCTGTATCATTCAGATCATCAAGTTCCTTTTTAATAAGAGTTAAATTGATTTTAAATCTATCTGATCCTGGAGCCGCATAGTTGGAAAATCCTTTTGCATTATCATATAATGAAGAATCGTCTTTTGCACTAACTATTTCTTCATCAATTCTTAATCCAACTCTATACGATGGTGTGTTTGTATATTCATCAAGAATGATTGTTTGCTTAGAAACTCTTGCAAAAAATCCTCTAATGAAATAAATTCCATCATTAATAGATGCTGCAGATCCAATTGCTGTTGCATCGGATGCAATTGAAGATGCAAATGGAGTCCCAGAATTTATTGTTGTGATACCATAGGTTATATTATCTTCACAAACAAGTATATCCCCATCCATAAAGGGACTAAATTTAAAATTAGAATCAGAATCTAGATATTTTACATAAATTGTAATATATTCAATATTTGCCCCATCTGGCAATGATATGTATTGAACACGAGCACTAACTCCAGAATTTTGCCCAGTAATTTTTTTACCAATTAATTTTTCAATGTACTGTGAAATATCCACACCATAATTGGTTGGATTTAATTTAACAGCATAAAATTGTGAGTCGAATGCAATATTTCCTGGAATAACTACAGACCCATCTTTAAAGACGTTACTCCCAAATTTTTCAATTTGATTTTGTAAAATTGACTGTAAGGTAGTTAATTCTCTAGCCTGAACTGGTCTACCTGGATTGAATAGGACTTTATAAAAATCCTTATTAGAATCATAATCATCATAATAAGGACTAACATTTAAATTGGTTTTTTGAGCCATTTTTTAAAATTCCAGGATAATTTTAACGTCTTCTTTTTGTCTGGAGTTTCTTGATACCAAGGGTCTGTTATCAATGTATATGATATCTCCCGATGATTTATTTATCTCGGGATTTGAAAGACCATTTGTAAATTGTGTTCCTAAACTTATTATTTTACCCGTAGAGAGGGATGTAGTAACTCCACTAAAACTAGTATCTACGGATGCTGAGAATCCACCAACATTTTTCACAATTGGATATGAAGATGATTCGAATGCTAAAACCCTTGCTTGTGATGAAACAGTCTTATAGTCAGTTTCATCCAATTTGGTTGAATTGAAATAAAGTGATCTGTCCCTAAAATACTTAACAACATTTGTTTCAGTATCATATGATGCAACATAACCAATTGCAGTTCCAATTACTCCACCTGTACCGCCAGTAACTGTTTGAGTGATTTTATCACCAACAGATACTGTTCCTGTAATTGATGATTGATTTAATTTGATTGAATATAATCCAGAAAACTGGTTATCAGTAAATGTTGCTGTTGAACCAAATGAGGTTGGATTTTTTAATATACCAATTTGGGCAAATTTTGTATCAATTGGGTAATCCTTTGTAGAATCATCAAATCTTGCATATACAAGGACTCTATCAGTTCCCAATTCAGTGTAAATATCATAACCATGACCCCTTGATGGTGGAATAATTGGGATTAATTTAGCTGCTTCTGTTGCTGTTGCACTAATACTGCCAAGATCTACCATACCATAGGTATATCCATTACCTCCAGAAGAAACCCTGGCATTAGAAATTTGACCAATAGTGTTTACATCTAAAATAATAGATGCTCCAGACCCATCACCAATAATATTGAATGATTGATTTGCTCCACCAGCATATCCTAGTCCTGGATTATCTACATAAACTTTCTTAATTTGGTTTTGATTAATTGAAGAATCTCCATTTGTTCTTACTGCGGTTACTTGCACATCAGTTGAAGACTGCCAACTATTTGGAACTGAAATATATTCAGTAGAATCAAATTTAATAATATCACTTGGAGATACTGTGTATAGATACTTCCAAAGATATCCATCACCACTAGAACCCGCAGAAGAAGGTTCTAAATCTGTAAAAGTTGGTTCATCCTGAGAAGCATTTCCACCTGTAGTAATTCCAGATGAACCATTATCAATACAAATATAGAGTTTATATTCAGAATTCAGAACATAATAATTTGCATCATAAAGTCTATTAGATTGTGTTAATGGTGATTGGTTTGTAATACTATAGTCATGGCGATACATTTCATATTTTGATCCCCTAGACCAATCAATCCTTCTTATAACTCTTCTTACGTTTGCACTAGTTAGTTTTTTACCAAATACGATAGTATCATGAGAATGATTGAGATAATTTATACTATCTGTTGGATCAGGAGTATTTGTATCCCAATCAGTAGTTCTACCAAATCCAACTGCTGTGGGATTTGGTAACCCCAGAAATACATAATAAGAATTATTAGTATTATCAATAGAATCTACAAAGTTACCTGCATTGAGAATTCTAAATTGATCGGTTACAATTGCTGACATATTATTGTAGTTTTTTCACTATTTATAATTAACCCAGATCCTTTTTAAGCGGACCAATATCTCTTAATCCATATCCACGTCTTTGAATCGATGCGAATGTGGTCAATCCAGAAGTTATAGTATAACCACTTACGCCAATTGAAATTGGATTTGATGATCTACTAAATCCGGAAATTCTTCCCCAAGAGAATCTTCCAGCAAATTTATTTCCACTAGTCAGTAAACCAACCACAGAAGTGTTTGATTTAATATTGCAGACTATCTCAGCATTGGTTGATCCAGCAGAAACATAAGTAAGCGAATGAACATAGTAAATATTATTGACGTAGGTAGTTCCTACTCCAACAACCGCAGTGTTACTATTATCAATTGAAGTTACTCCTCTACCAACAACTGTATCTGAAATATAAATTGGATATCCAGTAGATAATCCAGATGGGAATGAATTTGGAGAATTTACATTTAAGTAGAACCTGAGTGCAAGCGGATTTCCACTTGTTCCTGTTGTAGTTCCAATTCCTGTAATAATTCCAGAGAAACCTTGTACTAGGGATGCCCCGCCAATTTTTTCAATAATTGGGCTAGGATACGCAACGATGACCTGAGGTGGAGTAGTATATCCAAATCCAGCATTAGTAATTGTTGGGGACAAAATACTGCCATTGGAAATATTTACAATTGCAGTTGCGGTTGATCCGATACCAACGCCAATAACTCTTGGACGGGCAATTTTAACTGGTATTGTTGTTCCAGTATATCCAGATCCAGCATTAGTAATTGTCAATGCTGAAATTGTTCCAGCAGCAGAAACTGTTGCCGTTAATGCTGCAGATACTGGATCATCCTTTCCACTAACAATCAATGCACCAAAACTGCCAATCGTGATTGGTGATAGGGGACTTGAATACGCTGCTGTTTGATTTTGTTCATATTTGAAGAAGTTTGCGTCATCAACAAACAATTCGGTATCAAAAGATGTTAAATCCTTAATAATTCTTGCAGATGGATAAACTGATCCTTCAATTGAATCTCTAGTTTTTCTGATAATTTCACCATTGATCTTAGAATCAACTTTTTGCTTTGTCCAACTAAATGGTTTATAGTTTGCAACATCAATTCCCTGATCACCATAAATGTTAGTCTCAACTTTGTCAGAAGCAGAAATATATGAAATTGATCTTGAATTTTGAGCAGTCGTGACTCCAGAAACTGTTGGATTTTTAAATAATTGAACAGTATCTCCCCTCTTCAGACTTTCATTAACTGATACTAAAATACTATCTTGATTTCTTGTTCCTCTGTAGAAGAAAATTGCAATATTATCCTCTGGCAATGGTGGAAATTTGAATACAAATGATGATCCACCATCAAATTCATAAGTATCTCCATGAGCTTGAACAATTCCATTAACAAAGATGAGTAGAATTGGTCCAAGATCAATGTTGGCAGAATCCTGATCATTAGCATTAGTTTCAAAACTCAATAATTGTGAATTGTAATAAAGTGGGAATCTTGTCCTACTACCATCCTGCATTGCTTTGATAGAATCAATATAATCCATTTCTCCAAATTGCCAAGCAGCAAAGGAATCACTAAATGTACTTAAAACAGTTAATTTAAATTCTTTAGCTGGTTCTGATAGACCTTTTGCAGTTACTAGACCTACTGGTTTAAATACATCTCCAATTTGGAAACCATAACCAGGTCTAGTAATCTTAAATGATTCTACACTAAAGAGTGTTGATGCAACTCCAGTTGATACACTTGGTCCAACAGTCACATTCACCTGTAATCCTACTCCAGTATCAGTAGTTGATCCTATACTTAATCTGGAAACACCAATGATTGAAAGATTTTCATAACTTGGTGGCGCAACTTGTGCATATGGATTTGTATATCCACTTCCACCATTCTGGATTATAAATCCAGAAATAGAACCACCAGAACCAACTCTTCCAGAAACTACTGCTCCAGATCCAGTTGGGTCAGATATTCCAATAGATACCGTTCCAAAATATCCAGATCCAAAATTTGGTTCCGATCTAAATCTAAATGTTGTTGCTATTCCAACTGCATTAGTAGAGTTACTGTTAATAAAAATAGTTCCAAATCCAATAGAAGTTACATAAGTTCCAGTAGTAACCACACCAATTGCCTGTAGTTGCTGCCCAACAGAAATAGAATTAGTAGTAATGCCCGTAATTATATTGGTTGTAATTCCAATTAATCCAGTAACCGCCACACCAACGATGAAGGAAGTTGTAAATCCAATTGAAGAAATTGACCCACCACTAAGTTTAATCTCAATTCCAGTGCTTCCAACGCCCACTAAAGGAGCATATCCCGATCCTTCACTGGTTCCTAAAGAAACAATAATACCACCTCTTGGAAGTTGATTTTGATTTACATCAGCATCTGATTTAATAATTTGACCATTTGTTGAAGTAATTCCACTAAACACAGCACTAGTAATTCCAAGAACTGCATTATCAACAACAGTAAAATTATTTCCAGTATTATTTTGTGTGGATGGAGTCTGGAAAATACTGTTAATGAAAAGAATTCCATTACCACCAGTAGATCCAATTCCAGTAGTGTTCAATCCATTCAATGTCAGAATATAAGTTTGCCCAATTCCAGTAAATTTCTCTGAAATATTATCATACAATGTATTTGTAGTGTAATCCTTTCTAAGATAAACTCTTCCAGTAAATGAGGATTTTGCTTGCTCCAGATTACTAATATCTCTCTGTGTTACTGCATTTCCTCTTGGAGACTCTGTGAACCATACTTTGTTTCCAACAATATTATAGGATCCCCTATAGAGAGGAATTGCAGTATCATTAAAGTGTGCAGTCGCAATAGTTCCTGCATATCCTCTTTGAATATTGAGAATGTAATAAGTTCCTAGACCACTTATAGGTGCTCCACTAGTTGTACCAAGTCCAACAGAAACAACTCTTACATATTCATCATCAATTTTGAGAAGATCTGTTGGTTTAATTGAAGAAATTCCACTAATTGAAAAATTAGTATTACCAGCACCAACTCCACCATCAAAATTAAATGTTGTTGTTGTACTTATTCCTTGGAGTGAAGTTTTATTAATTGTCAAACTACCAATCCCAATTGATGTTACCTGAGCATCAGAAGATACTATTCCAACAGAACCTATTAATTTGCCAACTACTATACGAGAAGTATTAATTCCAGTGATTAAATTAGTACTCACTCCAATAATACCAGTTCTACTAATTCCTACTAGATCGGAATTGTATTTTAAGGAATAATCTAGTAATGAATATGCAAGAGGTGCTTGAACAACACTATCAATTGTGAGCAAAGATTTTTCCAATTTCTTGGTCATCTCTAATTCGTGAGCATTTCCAGATCCAAAAGATGTAAATGTAACGCAAATACCAACTTTGGCGTATTCTTTTCTTGTAGATAATTGGAAATTGTTATTGTCAAGTTTAATTGGATATACTCTTGATGGTAAGAACGAAGTTACAACACCAGTATAACTTAGTGTAGAACCTATCCCAACAGCAGTAACAGCAATCCCTAGGAAAGTTGTTGCAGGATTATAAATCAGTTCTTCAGCAGTATTGAAGAAATGATTTGGAATTGTAATAACACCAGTAGATGGATTTAACTGAGCTCCATTTGATGGGTCAAATACTTTCTTATAGATTGGAATTCCTTGATAATTCATCTCAAAGTCCAATTTATTAATTCTTCTTGCATTCAATCCATTATATGGGTTAATTGTAAATGTATCCTCACCAGTACCGTATATTAAATTTGGTGGTACATTACTATAATCCGCTTCAATATAAAATACTTCATTGTAAATTTTAACTTCAACAGTTTCTCCACCCAAACTAGAACTTGGATAGAATAAAAGTTGGTTGTAAAGTGGTGAATAAACTGTGCCAAAAGTTCCAATTCCTGTAGTGTCTTTATTGGACAAAATTGGATATTGGGTTATGTAACCATCAACACCATCAGACATAAACATGATCTGATGCAACTCGCTGGTTGACCCAACACTCAAATTAACTTTTGCCTTAAAGCAACCTACATCTGTAATAGAATATGAAACAATCGTTGAAGCAGTTGAAACTCTTGAATACAGAGATTCATATTTTGCTGATCTCTCAAATCCAGCACCTTGACCAGGAACTAAAAATCTATAAGTTCCAATTCCAATAGAGGTTGTTCCAAATCCAACTATTTTTGAATTTACAGTAACTAAATTTGAGGTATCATTGGTATAATTTATCGATAAAACTCCAGATGAAACCGATGCTCCAAAAGTTCCTATAAATTGACTTGAATAATTATTTGATAGTGAACTTGTATCATAATAATACTGGCTCATATATGTATCTTGACCATCATAGGTCATATACAATTCAACAAAATCCATATAATTGGTAACATTATCAATTATTTGAAATGTTCCATAGAAAGATCTATAATTGGTTGTTGTTGCTACTGATACTATTGATGTAGTAACCCCAGAAGAGACATAAGATCCTGCATTTGTTAATTTAATAAATCCGACACTTGTACTTCCTATTCCAATACTTGCTCCAGGAAAACTTGACTTAATCATTTTAATGTCATAATCTTCATTAAAACGATCCAAAGGAGTAAATCTTAAACTAATTGTTCCTAGAGAATCGTCAATATAACCATCAATATCAGCAACATTAATTGTAGAATTATTTAAAGATTGCCTTTGAAGAATGAAAACATTGTAATCATTATCTACAAGAACCACCAAATCGGTAAATTGGTATCTACTCTTCGGTGTATTAATAATTTGAACTAGATAAGTTCCAAAATTATCTGGAAGATTGTAAGTAATCAAATCTACATAACCAACAGCTGCTGCATCATTATTCGTAAATTGTGACGATACATCATCTACCTGAAGAACTCTATTTGTTC
>Ga0334722_10001950_pt1 | contig 24306 bp, 21 predicted proteins | sample C3_bottom_MG_FD_207210 | JGI IMG/M metagenome (GOLD analysis project Ga0334722, IMG submission 207210) | Sediment microbial communities from Yellowstone Lake, YNP, Wyoming, USA - C3_bottom | ecosystem: Environmental > Aquatic > Freshwater > Lake > Sediment | place: USA: Wyoming | collected... | reverse complement strand
CAACGGAAAGGACCACCAGGAAAAAGCAGCGCTCGACATCGTCTGCTGGGACGAGGCTGAAATCGAGATCAGCAGTGTCTGCAGAGAGAAAAACAGGAACATCCCGACAACCCTGAGCCATCTCCTGCTGGAGGGATTCAGGCTTAAAGATGAAGAGAAAAGAGAGTGTAGCAACGGTGGAAACCCGGTTTACGGGGGAAACCCAGCCACGCTGTCAGGACCTGAGGACTTCAGCTCGATCCTGCCCGATAGCAGCGATCATGCCGGCAGTGATGCCGGCCAGCGGAAGTCCGATGGAGTTAAAACAAAAAAAGAAGGCATGACAAAGGAGGAAGCGATGGCAAGTGCAAACGATATACTGATTGAATTTTCAAAGCTGCAGGGGGTCGATGCAGTCTGCCTGGTCGGTCGGGACGGATTTCTTCTCGACAGCATATCACGAACAGGCATCGATACCGAGATGATCGGGGCAATTGCATCGAGCGGGTTCGGCTCAGCAGAATCGATGGGAAGACAGCTTGGCAAGGGAGTCATGTCGATAAGCATGATAGAGTTTGATAAGGGCCCGGTCATGTTCTCCCCGGTCGGTGATGACGCATTTCTCGTCATCGTTGCGGAGCGGGACTCAAACCTCGGCATGATCCGTCTCAAGCTAAAAAAACACAGCGCCGAGCTTGCAACCGCAGCGGCCATATAAATTAAACGAGGTGATACATGAGTGAAGGAAAAATACTGGATATAGCCCACATAAGCTTCCTGGATATGATCAAGGTGATGATCACCCTGAGCGGTGCGGCCAGCGCCAAAGGCACACTCATCAGAAATGCAATCAAGACAGCGGAGAGGATCAGCGAGGTCGACTATCCGACATTCGATGATTATCTTGTTGCGGTCGAAAACGCTACCAACCCGATCACCATGATCGAGGGCAAGGTGACGCATATCGGTCAGTATGTCTTCGGACTTCAGAACTGTCCGTTCGGCCCCTCGATAAAAGACTATAACCAGGTATTTGAAAAACTTCCGGACGGCTATGCTGACTTCACCGCTGAGTTCAACAAGACAAGCAATGTCACGGATCAGTTCCGTGTCGGGGAAGGAGCCGGTGTCAGCCCCTTTTGTTCAGTACACCAGCCGATGAGATCTGCCTTTGCGGACAAAATCAGGATAGGCGGGAAGAAAATCCAGATCTTCCAGCTCGGCTGTAAATCAGGCGGCGGGAAGAAGGGATTTGCTGATAAATGGCTGCAGGCGTCTGGTGTACCAAAAGAAGTGGTCGATAAGATTCTGGACAACCATATGTGCTGTTATTCGCTTAAGATTGTTGAATAACAATAAAAAAAGGAGCCGGTTTCTGTCCGGCTCCTTTTTTTATTGTCTGATGATGGAAGCCTATACTTGCTATTTCTCTTCCCTGTGCCTCGGCCTCTTGTTCGGGTCCAGAACTTTCTTTCTGATGCGGACCGACGATGGGGTAATCTCGACAAGTTCGTCTTCCTTGATGAATTCTATCGCCTGCTCCATGCTCAGGAGTCTGGGGGGTACCAGCTGAAGGGCCTCATCAGCGCCTGACGACCTCATATTCGACATTTTCTTCTCTTTCGTGACATTCACGTCCAGGTCATTGTCTCTCGAATTTTCCCCGACCACCATGCCCTCATACACGGACGTACCTTCCGTTACGAAGAGCGTGCCCCTCGGCTGCAGGTGAAAGAGGGCGTAGGCCGTTGTCCTGCCGGTCCTGTCAGAGACGAGTGCGCCGGTCATCCGCTTGGAGATCTGTCCCTGCCATGGCTCGTATCCGTCAAAAAGGTGGTTCAGAAGCCCGGTGCCCCTGGTGTCCGTCAGAAACTGTGAGCGGAACCCTATAAGCCCCCGTGAAGGTATCCGAAACTCCAGGCGTACCCTGCCGTGGCCGTTGTTCTGCATCTTCTGCATCCTGCCCCTTCTCATGCCGATCTGCTGGGTCACGACGCCCACATATTCCTCGGGCACATCGATGACCAGGTTTTCCATCGGCTCATGGAGCGTCCCGTTAATCGTCCTGGTAACGGTCTCGGGCATTGAGACAGAAAGCTCATAGCCCTCACGCCTCATCATCTCGATCAGGATAGCAAGCTGCAGCTCACCCCTGCCCAGGACCTTGAAGGCATCGGTATTTTCAAAATCCACTTTTATTGAAACATTATAAAGAAGTTCTTTTTCGAGCCGCTCCCTCAGGTTCCGGGAGGTGACATACTTCCCTTCCTTACCGGCAAACGGCGAGGTGTTGATCGAAAAAACCATTGATATCGTCGGCTCATCCACCTTGATACGCGGCAGCGGTTTCGGGTTCTCGGCATCGGTAATCGTATCGCCGATATTTATTCCTTCGATCCCTGCTATGGCAACGATATCGCCGATCGTGGCCTCTTTTATATCCACCCGGGCCAGCCCCGAAAAACCGAAGAGCGAGGTTATCTTCGTCTTTACTGTCTCGTCCTGGTCCTTCACCACCAGGACAAAGTCTCCGACCTTTATCGTTCCGGAGAAGATGCGGCCGACCGCAAGCCTGCCGACGTAATCGTTATAGTCGATATTCGTCACAAGCAGCTGCAGCACCTCATCGGGGTCTGCCTCCGGCGGGGGAATCGTCTTTAAGATCTGTTCAAACAGGACCCTGAAGTCCGTTGCCTCGTCTTCCATCGCCAGCTTGGCAACTCCGATCTTCGCATTGGTATAGATGATCGGAAAGTCAAGCTGATCCTCAGTTGCATCAAGGTCAATGAACAGGTCGTAGACCTCGTTGAGAACCTCCTGTATCCGTGCGTCCGGCCGGTCGATCTTGTTAATGACAATGATCGGGGGCAGGTTCAGCTCGAGCGCCTTCCTCAGCACGAAACGCGTCTGGGGCAGTGGTCCTTCAGAGGCATCGACCATCAGCAGCACTCCATCAACCATCTTCAGGGTCCTTTCGACCTCTCCGCCGAAATCGGCATGGCCGGGGGTATCGATGATATTGATCTTCGTGCCCAGGTAATCAACTGCTGTGTTTTTTGCCATGATCGTAATGCCGCGCTCGCGCTCAAGGTCAATGTTGTCCATCATCCGCTCCTGGACTTTTTCATTGGAACGGAACAGGCCGGACTGCTTCAGCAGCCCGTCAACCAACGTAGTTTTGCCATGGTCAACATGGGCGATAATAGCTATATTTCTTAAATCTTCACGTTTCATTATTACCTCGGTTCAATAAATAGAATTACCCGAAATGCCAACACATATGGGGACGTACCTCTTAGCAGATGCAGCAAGGAATTCCAATAAGGGCAGATTAAGGCAGTTATAGTTTAATCGGTTATGAAATTAAAAAGCAAATCACCCTCCCTGCACCTCTCCCCTTCCCATCGAAAAAGGAGAGGTGCAGGCCAAGGGAAATACTATTTCCTGCGGCGGAGACCTCTTGCAAGCCCGATCACAAGCAAAGGCAGCAGGAGCGCTGCACTGTCTGCCGCAGCTGTCGGCAGATTCTGGCGCCTGCCAATCGAACAGCCGCCACCACCACCGCCATCCGATGATGCTCCAGTGGTTGAAGGCGTTACCACAGCCACTTCAGAAGAATAATCCGACTCTGTTGTAATCAGCTCGCGGTTCGGAGGGTTGGGAAGGCTGCTCACGGCCTTGATACGGTAGGTATAGGACGTATTGGCAGTCAAACCCCTGTCAGTGAACGTCGTGACATTCTGTCCAGCTTCGCCGATCACGGCAAAGCTTCCGCCTGGCTGTTTTTTCTCGATCACATATTTGTCCTCTCCGGAGTTGTCCTTCCAGGAAAGAACAATCTCGGATGAAAGGTTCGCTGCGGCCGCAAGTTCTTTCGGCCGGAGCAACGACGTGACTGAACGCTCGGCATTGATACGGCCGCCTGAGTAGACCCAGCCGTCCAGGGAAGGCTGCTTATCGACATATTTAATGATCATGCCCCTGATCTGGGAATAACTATAGTAGGGATAAACCTGGGCGAGCAGAGCGGCAAGCCCCGAAACATGGGGAGCGGCCATTGATGTCCCGTCACAGACGTTATAGCCCGAAAATGGCGTACCCGTACAGTTCGTGTTTTGCCAGGAGAATGGCGACGGAACGGTTGTTGCCGTCGTTGGGACCGTGCTCAGGATAAACGTACCGGGAGCACCGACATGTACGCTCTGGAGTCCGAAATTGCTGAAGGTTGCGCGGCGGTCGTTCTGGTCGGTCGCTGCAACCCCAATGACATTATCCAGCACATAAGCGGCAGGATACACAGGATTTACGTCATTATTATCCCCTGTGCCGTCGCGGGGTGAATCCGTTGATCCGTTGCCCGCAGCGGCGATGAGAAGAACCCCTGCCTGCCGGGCAGCAAGCAATGCATCCCGTTCAGCATAAGAATGTCCTGCGCCCCCCAGACTCGCATTCATTATCTTTACGCCTTTGAATGTTGCATAGCCTATGGCATCGACGATCGCAGCGCTGGAGCAGCCGTCTGAACCGCATACCTTGAGGGGCATGAGTTCGACTCTCCAGTTAACGCCGGACACGCCTATGCCATTGTTTCCGGTTGCGCCGATAGTTCCGGCAACATGCGTGCCGTGGCCGATATCATCCCATGGGTCGTTATTATTATCGACAAAGTTCCAGCCTCTCCAGTCATCGATCTTTTTGTTGTTGTCATAGGCAACGGTAAATGCCGTATACCCCGAACTCTGGTCTGCCATTACCGCCACCTCAATCTTGCCCTCGAGGAGATCAGCAAAGGTCCGGCCTGTGTTGCTGGTCGACACATAACGCATGGGGATGGCCACCTTCGGCCGGATATCAAGAGCAGCATCTTTTGCCTCGTCGGTATTCATCACATCTGCCCCGGACACGGGAAGGATAGCAACGTCAGCCCCTCTGATCGCACTATTGGAAATCATCTCGGGAATACGGTCAGTATCGCCAGCAAAATATATCCTCGGTCCCGGCTCCTGCTTTAAATCAACAACAGAGTTGGTGATATCTGTCACGGGGTTTAGGTCCCGGTCCCTGCTAACCGTAATGACATAGCCAACCCAACCCTTTGACTGCGGGTGGTCTGGCTTGTTTGGTGTGTAGGCCGGCACGGCGTCTATGTCGATGCCGCCAATCGAAAGCCTGCCCCCGGGAACAACGGTCCGTATATCACCGGTAAACGGGTACTGCGGGTCATTTCTCAACCTGGCGGCGCAGTCTGCTGTCGCAACAATAACAGTCTTTGTCCCCTTTACCTTGCTAACATCGACGGGGGAGCAGTGATCCGGGTGGTCATGTGAAATAAGAATAATATCTGCAGCATCCGTGTTTTGGATGTTAAAGGGGTCTGTGTATATGACCTGTTCGCCGACGATCTTGAATGTAGACTGCCCAAGCCAGTGCATATCCTGAAGCAGGACCTTGACCCTGTCGGTCCACATATTGCCGACCAGGTCAGGATGCGTGTAATCGATACCGGTATCGAGGACTGCCACTGCCACACGCCTGCTCCCCACACTGATGTCCCAGGCGCCGGTGGCCTTTATGTCTGCACCGGCAGTACCGTTTGCGTAGGTTCCGGTGTTCTGGAGCGCCCACTGCTGAGGGGTAAAATAGAGGTCATTCGGAACCGTAGAAACAGCGCGCAGATAGTTCGGCTCTGCGTAGTCCACGTTGGAATCTGCCATGTAAAGGGTTATCGCATCCTGCACGGCAAGACCGGCAGGCAGCTTGAGCTGCTGCAGATTGGTTACATTGGAGAGTTTCTTTATAACCGTTGCCCCGGAAGTCTGATGGGCCTTATCGATCGCGGACTGAAGAGTCCCGTCTTTAAACCTGACGAGGAGTTCACCATCCTTGTATTTTGTGGTGCTGATCTTATCAAGAATCGCCTTTGCCGTTGCAACCTTTGCCGTTATGGCGCCCTGCTGAGCGCTGCCAGTCGGGACATCCGCAGTCTTTGATGTGCCGCAGGCGGCCAGGGACATAGTCATCAGAGCTGTTATAAATAATTTTTTCATGAACACTCTCCTTCTAAACAAACTTTAAAAAAAGGGCGGGCCTGAGGCCCGCCCTTGAATCAAACCACTACGGATTAACTGTAAATGTTATTGATGCAATATTACTATTACTGTCGGTAACCGTCAACGTGCAATTTTCGATTGCTGTCGGAGATGTTGGGTCTACAAGCTGCGTTGCGCCACTAACCGCAAGCGTCCACTGCCGCGCCATCAGGAAGGGTGCAGCAGGATTAAATGCCGTAGGACACGTCAAACCCAGGGAGATCGCGTACGGCGGCGTACCACCCGTAACCGTAAAGGTAATATCATCGGCAGTACTCGCGTCTGGATTCGTTAAGCCGACAACTTGCGACTTGTTCAAGCTTATAACAGGATTCGCACTGTTGAACTGCGGGAATATAGTGATATTCTTGGTCGCAGTCGCGCCGGTATTATCGAAAGCAGTAAGTGTCACAACCGTGTTCTGGCCGACACTGTTCGCATCGAATGTGAATGACCCGGGCAGAGGTATAATCGGAGGCGTTGTAGACGACCATATGCCCGGAGGCGTCAGTGCAGGATTGCTCGACTGAACTATATACGGCCCGGTGCCGCCAGCAACGGTAACCGTCACATTATCGCTCGGCTGAGCATCCGGATTGCTGATACCAATTACATTGGTGACGTCCGTGGTGATTGAAAAAGGTTGCGGTGTAACGGTTATCACCGTCGACGCAACCAAATTGTTTATGTCAGTGCAGGTAATTGTCACGACGGTGGAAACGGCCACCGAGGTCGGATCAACAGTAAAGCTGGATGTTGTGTTATTTACAGCTCCCGGACTGGTAATAATTGCAGTATTGTTCGATATGCAATTAAATGGAGTTACCCCACCGGTAATGGCGAACGTGAGATTGTCGGCAGCACTGGTATCAGGGTTCTGAATTCCAGCGACAGTGGCACTCGATGGCTGTACGAGCATCGAGCCTGTACCGCCGCCGCCGCCAACAATGTTCAGCTTAAGGGTAACATCCTTCTTCGCGCCGACTGAATCAAAAATACTGAAAGTTACTGTAGTTGCGCCTGTAGGCACACTCGCAATCATGGCCGTCATCGTTGAACCCGTGATAGATCCCCTCGCAACAGCAGCATTATCGGAAAATACGCTGTATGGGGGTGTCCCACCAATAATTGTATACCTCGCTGTTTGTCCAACAAGGATAGGCAGCGGCATGGTCTGCGTATCGGGAATGACGTTCAATGGCACACTCGCCGCTGTAACCGTTACTGTCTTGCTTCCGCTCTTACCTCCGACACTTGCCGTGACGGTCACATTTTGTGAGGTAGTAACCACAGGCGCCGTAAGCTGTGCTGTAGCCACTCCTGCGGCATCAGTTGCTGCAAAGGGAATGATTGATCCCGCACTCGTTGTGAAATTCACAATCGTATTTTGCGGCACAGGATTGCCCGCGGTTGTTTTCACCGTAGCAGAAATTGCCGATGTACCTGCGGATGCCACTGTGGAGGGATTAGCCGCGACAGTAACCGTATCGACGGTTACTGGCTTCAGGAAGAGCGTCAGAACATTAAATGTATTGTTATCTGCAGCAGCCGTAATATTGACTGTGCTTTCGGTATTTCGCAGGATTGACGGGGATACCCTCGCAAGTACTGATGCCTGGCCGGCCGCATTCGTATGAACGATCGGGGCCTTAGGGTCGGACCCAAGGGGGAAGGTCACCTCGGGACTGTCAGCGCCAAAGGTAACCGCGCTGTTGAGAAGCGGGGCGCCCAGGGTATCGGTTACCGTTGCCCGGATGATCGCATCTGTTTTCCCCGGCGGATCAAATAATATAAAATCGCTCGGCTCGTTATAGACACCGTTATCGTTGCTGTCCACGTCGAGAGTAAGTGCTGCCAGGTCGATCGTCGTCCCACCGCCGGTGCTCGGCCATGCCATATCAAACGGTGTGAAATAGACTGTTTTCCTGTCCCTGATCTTCTCTGTGCCGGTATTGTCCGCATTCACCTCTGACTGAACAGTAGCAAATCCCCACGTCGTAGAATAGAGGGTGGCAGTAGCAATGCCGCTTTCGTTGGTCGTAGATGTCGTCGTGTCGAGAACACCGATTGTCGAGAGGTTCGTCCAGACGACCTGCCGGTTCTGGACCGGAGTGCCGTTGCCGTCAAGAACCTTGGTCTTCAGGTAACAGTACCCGTTCGACTGGTTCACGTACGATGTGGCCATCAGCTCCACGCGGGAGACAACACCCGGGTTAACCCCTGTCGGGGTATCCGAGGTTGAATTGCCGCCGCCGCATCCGAAAAGGCCCGCTGCAAGGGCAGTAACTGCAAGTATAATTAATATTCTTCTTATCATTGCTCCTCCTGCTAACAATTGTCGAAGTCACTCAGCCAGAGATCGATTTCTGCCTGAAAGTGCCCCGCCTTACCGAAATTATTGATATAGCTGCAGCTGAATTTCGCCACATAGTGAGTAGGGCGCTCAGCCGGGATGCTGGTGTGATTGACAAATACCGGGTCAGCATACTGGTGCTTTCTTGCGATATCGATAAGGGTAACAGCACAGGTATTTGTCCCCTCACTCAGGCTGCAGTTCGGGTAGACAGTCAGATTTTCGATGATCGGGGCTGCCGGATCTGCATTGGCCTTCAAATACGTTATCGTGCATTCCTCGACACTTGCAGGGAACTGAGCCGCTGTTATGGTTGGTGTCAGGTTGGAGGTCGTGACCGTTAACGTGACATCGTCCCTCGTAAACTTTTCCACGGTCACACAGGCGCCAGTTGTCGCATCGACTGCGCAACAGTCCTGAACAGTATCTATATCAGGCGATGTCCTTGCCAGGGTAGCTGACTGAATCAATATGCCGGTATCACCCGTATCTGACCCGGGGGCACCGCCGGTGCCTCCGCAGCTTATGAGTACAACCAGAATGAAGCTTATAAGTATAAGACTGTGATATTTTCTATTCATACTTCCTCCTTGCTCAATTTTCCTCTTCGAGGGCTGTTCCTGTCGACCCAGCCAAGCTGGAATCTCCCGGAAGGATTGCGGACAAACCGCAATGACAGCCGCTAATGCATAATCTCAGGGTTGATTCGCTCAATAATAAATTTCATAATCTTACGGCCTGTTTTCGTTCTGTTTATCTACGATCGTCGGGGTGATGAATATGAGCAACTCTTTGATATCGGGCCCGGTCGTCGCCTGTGTCTTGAAGAGCCATCCCAATCCCGGGATCTTGCTCAGGAAAGGAACGCCATCCTCAGAAGTGGTCTCATCCCGACGATATATGCCGCCAAGCACAAGCGTCTCACCGTTTTTGACCAGGGCCTGCGTTGTCATGCTCTTTGTATTGACAACCGCTGTTGCACCCGCGGTGCCGGGCTGAAGACTGTTGTCCGTCGCAATCACCTTCAGCTGAACATATCCGTCCGGAGTAATCTTTGGAGTAACATTAAGACTCAGAGTAGCAGTCACCGCCGTCGATGTGGTCCCTGCCTGACTCACGGTTGGAATATAGAAGGTGGTACCTTGCTGGATGGTCGCCGCTTCATTATCCATCGTGAGGATCTTGGGGCTGGATAATGTCTTGGATTTGCTGATAGATTCAAGAGCAGAAAGAGAAAGGTCGACCTTCAGGGAGTTCACCGCCCCGACAGTCATGCCGAGCGTTCCCCCAGGGTTGGTAGAACTTGAACTGGGGGTCAAAACCGGGGTATTCACCGCAAAAGTTCCACCGACAGGGTATGCACCGGATTGGATATTCATCGCTCCGCCCCATCTGATGCCAAGGTTCTGGCTATGCGTGGTTGAGACCTCTACAAGCCTCGCCTCGATCATGACCTGTGGCTTGGTAACATCCATGACCTTAACCAGTTCCTTCATCTTATCGATACTCTTCTGGGTATCCTTGATAATAAGGGTGTTCATCCTGACATCCTGGGTAATGGTTCCGCGGGGGCTGAGGAGTTTGCCAACGGTAAACGCGGTCGACAGATCAGCAGACGTTGCGTAATTGACCCTGATAATCTCCTGGACGAGATCCTCGGCCGTCTCCTGTGTGGTCTTTGCCTCTGCTTTCTCCTTTATGATCTTTGCAAACACTGTCTGAGGAGCTATCCAGAGTATGTTGCCGTCAATCGACTTGCCAAGGGTAAAGGTATTGAGTATTATGTCGAGGGCCTGGTCCCAGGGCACGTTCATCAGCTTGATCGTAATCTTGCCCTTGATCGCCGGATCAAGTACAAGATTATAGCCATTCACATCGGCCAGAAGTCTGAAAATCGGGCCGATTTCAGCATCCTGAAAATCGAGCGATATCTTTTTGCCGGAATATCTCTGCGCAGATGAGGCTGCGTTGTCAGCAGGGAGGTCTTTGTTGCCGATCTCTTTTGCAGGTTCTTTGTCAATCTGGGCCGGCATCATCTCTGCTGCCAACCCTGCCGGTTCGCGGTGATTATTGCTTTTTGCCCGATTCTGGCCATGATGCCGGGCTTCCCTTGCGGTCTCCCTGGCCGGCGTCTCCTTTGTTTCAGGAGACAAGGCGGCCGTGAGAGTTCTTCCCTTGAGTGCCACCTCGATCGATTTGCCGATTGCCGTAACCTCAAACTTCGTCTTCTCCCTGAGGTCAAGGACCAGGCGCACCTTCTCTTTGTGCCGGCCGGCCCTGATTCCCTTCAGCGGAGAGGGAATATTCGTCGGAACAGCTACGTGCATCACTACGCCAGGGATATCAATGACAATCCGTTCATCTATCGGAAAGACATTCGGCATCATCGAGCCATTCCCCAGGATAATCACCTTCGCACCTTCCGCAGACCTGTTCACCTCAATGGCCGTAATCTCGGTCGCACTCGGTATATAGGCAATAACGCTTTCTGCCGGCTTCTCCGGTGATACTTTTTCAGGTTCAGAAACCTGTACCGGTTCAACGGCAGGGGCCTCTTTCACCACCGGAGGGGCAGGGTCTTCAGCAGTCTTGACTTCAGATACCGAATTCACAGCCGTGTCTCTTGCCTCAACAGGGGGAACTGAATCTTCCGGCTTAACCGTAAGGGTCAGCGTATTATCTCTATAAACAGGGGTGACTGTAGAGGGGCTTTGCAGTGCAATGATAATCTTCGTAGCCTTGTTCGGAGAATCAACCTGCTGAGGGACCACCTCGGTAATGCCGGCTTTGTCAGAGACAATCTTGTCGAGGAAGATGCCAGCGCCCATGTCAGGTATCTCGATCGTCATTTTGTAGGGATCATTGCCCTTATACATCGTATAGACGAACGGCTTGTTGCTGACAATCACGATGCCGTTGTCCTGAAGCCGTATATCGGTGAGTACCAGCGGCTCTTCTGCAGCCGGGGCACCTGCCTTAACAACCGACCTCGATGCACAGCCTGTTGAGAGCACAAGCACGAATATTGATAATAGCAGCAATGTTGGATTGATAATTTTCTTCATTATTCCCCCTCCTGGCGGAGTTTCAGTATGGTGTCTTTTGTTATTGTCTGTCCTCTATAGTCCTTGACTTTTTCGGTGATCTTGACCGTCTGCTGCGTTATCTCTTCAACCCGACCGCCATGCAACCCGAGGGTCATGCCTTTTTTGATGGTATAGGATTTCCCGTCCGGCAGGGTTATCATTGCATAGTTGTTATTCTTTTCCCATGCTATAGCAATGAGCTTAATCTCATCAACATCAAAGTTCTCGATCGGATTCGCCTTTTTCTTCGTCCTGGGCTTATCCTTAACATCGACGAGCAGAGACATAAAGGGATCCCGCCTGCCTTTTTGGTCATAGACATAGACCTCTTTTTCGATCTTCGGCTCTTCAGGCTGCTGCGCCTGCACAGCAGCAACAGGGGTCGCCGGCTTAGGGGCGGCAGGGGCTTGAGACTTCGGCTTGTCCTTGCAGCCCGCAAGGCCCAGGAGTACCAATATTGCTAAAAGTACGGCGATTCTGTCTAGCGTGTGAGTCATATGCCTATTTCCCCGCAGGTTTCTTTCCAATCTCAGCCTCTGGAACAGCCGAGAAAGTTGACAGCGTAAACGTTATGTCGAGGACATTATTTGCAGGGTCTTTTCCCTTTTTAGCGCCGCCGAGCTTTATGGTACCGACGTTCACTATTCTGTTCGTCCTGGTAAGGCTGCTGAGGAATCTGCAAAAGTCATGATACGTTCCAGTCACCGCGATATCACTCGGTATCTCAATGACAATCCCGCTGGGATGCTGAACCTTGGTCTTCGGTTTCCATGACTTGACTTCCAGCCCGGATGCGATACTCAGGTCAGAGAGCTGCTTAAGAAGACCTGAGACTTCTTTTTCAACCGGAAGCTGCTCCTTCAGTTCGTTCAGGCGGGCGAGGAGTTTTTCGTTCTCTACCTTCAGGATATCAAGCTTTGCAACCTTGGCCTGGCTTTCGGCGATCTTATTGTTCTGCACATCGATCCTCGCATCAAGCGTCTGAATCTCCTTCTGTTTCGGCATGACGAACATTATCACCGTCGTCACGATAATAATCACCGCCGGCAATACAGCTATGACCGCCTTGGCATAAACCGGAAGGTTCTTGAAATCGATCTTTACCGGGACATTCAATGCCATGCTAAACCTTCACCTTGATGATTATGCTGAAGGTATAAACAGAGAACCCTGACATCTGACTCTGTACCGACTCATTGAGATAAACGTCGGAGAACAGCTTTGACCCCTTCAGGTTATTGACATAATTAACAACGTCTGTATTAGTAAAAGCAGTGCAGTTCATGCTGAGTTCAGCCCCGGAGTTTTTGAGCTCCATTGCCGTAATCCAGACACCATTGGGAAGCTGGGCGTTCACTTCATCCAGGACTTTAACCGGAAGCGTCTTGTTCTTTCCGAGCTGCTCTATGATGTCCTTTCGCGCCTTATAATCCTGATTGCGTTTCTCGTAGTCAGTTACTGCCTGAATTTTCTTCTCCAGTTCCGCGATCTTCACGTCATTTGAGGCAACCAGAGTCTTTCGCGAGGCCACCCTTTCATTGAACATATAATATACATAGAACATGACGGCCCCGGACAAGAGCATGACGAGGACGGCAGCAACGACGAAGCCGGGGATCTGCGCAGCCTTTTTCTTTTTCTTGACAGGGAGCAGATTGACTTTAATCATCGGTCGCCCTGCTTCCTCATGGCAAGCCCCACCGCAATAGACATGATCGGGGCAACCTCGTTTATCTGGGACATATCAAATTTCTTCGGTATCCTGATATTTCTGAACGGTTCGGCAACTCGCGTCTCAATCCCGGTCTTCTCCGCTATCATCGTTGCAAAATCCCTGAGCAGTGCACAGCCGCCGCTCAGGATGACCTCTGCAATATCCTCATGCATCGTCGTGCTGCGATAATAATCAAAGGAGCGGATGATCTCGCTCAGGATCTCTTCAGAGGCCGCTTCTATGACCGAAATAACACTTTCAGGCTGGACATTCTCTATCGGTTCACCCCGCTTAAGCTTCTCCGCGTTCTCATACGACAGGTTAAACTCACGCTGTATCGCCTCAGTATGAAGGTTGCTCCCGAGGGAGCTGTCCCGGGTAAACACCGAGATTCCGCCTTTGAGGATGCTCATATTGATTGTACTTGCCCCGATATTCAGAAGCGCTACATTCCGGTCCGGCTCAATATCGTAGTTAATGCCATACATATTTTCGAGGGCAAAGGCGTCGACATCCACAATAATCGGATTCAGCCCCGCCTCTTTCACGACCGAAATATATTCATTGATGATGTCTTTTTTGACCGCAACCAGAATAACGTCCATCTGTCCGGGCTCATCCTTCGGCCCGATGATCTGGAAATCCAGGTCAACATCCTCGATATCAAAAGGAACATACTGCTCTGCCTCGAATTTGATTGATTCCTGCAGTTCTTCCTCTGACATCTCCGGCAGCGCAATCCGTTTGATGATAACTGAAGAATGTCCCGAGATCGCTATAACCGCATCCTTTGTCTTGATGCCGGCCTTCTTGACCATATCCTTGATCGAATCGACCAGACGGATAGAGTCAATAATAGAGCCATCAACAATCAGTTCAGGCGGAAGCGGATAAACGTCAAACAGCTCCAACTCATAGCTGCCCTTCGACTCCTTCAGCTTGACTGTTTTGATATAGCTTGAGCCTATATCTAATCCAATTGATCCTTTTCCACCAAAAAGCATAGTCATATGAATACCAGAAATAGACAATAATGTCAAGGTTTTTTTAATTACATTAATTCTGTGTTATCAGATAGTTTACACTCATCATCGAGAATTTAGTTTAAGTTTTTATACTATCAGGCTGTAAATTCAGGATTCTCTCGACAATAAGCATGCCGGAATTAATGCTCCCGATACCGATCAGCTCACCATCGGACCCCTTGAGCTTCATGACCTGGTCGTCCCCTTGATCCCGGACATTCTTCGGAATACGCTGGCCATGTCTCACCCTTCTGCTTTCCTCTTCATCAAGGCAGATCCCGGGCATTGCCGACAGTGCATGGTCGATGGTAAAGACCGAGCGGCCATCAGGGACAAGTCCTCTCATCGCCAGGTCTTCAAAGGTCAAGGCATTCTCCAGGGCAAAGCTGCCGACCGACAGCCGTTCGAGTGCTGTCAGATGTGCCCCGGGGCCAAGCTTTCGTCCTATATCCTCGCAGAGGGTCCGGATATAGGTACCTTTTGAACACAAAACAACCAGCTCAAAAAAAGGGAGATTGATCCCGGTGACCTCGATATCATAGATCGTGACCGCCCTGCTCTTTCGCTCAATCTCGATCCCCTTCCTGGCCAGCGTGTACAGGGCCTTTCCACCAACCTTAATCGCTGAATACATGGGGGGCGTCTGCTCTATAGATCCCTTGAAACTCCTTGCAGCATCAATGATCTCTGCCTTGGTGAGCGACGAACAATCCGCAGTCTCGATGACTCTCCCTTCAGCATCCCCCGTATCGGTCCGTTCCCCGAGCTTCACCATGGCGCGGTATCTTTTGTCCATATCGAGAAAAAAACGGGAGACCTTGGTGGCCTCGCCAAGACAGACAAGCATAACGCCGGTAGCAAGAGGATCAAGGGTACCCGTATGTCCGGCCTTCCGCACATTGAGAATTTTCTTGACGCGCGTCACGGCCTGTTGGGATGTGATCCCCGAAGGTTTATGAAGATTGATGATCAGGTCCATAGATATATCCGCTGATTAGAGTCTGCCCATACGTTTTAAAGATTGTCATCCTCGGGCCTGCCTGCCGGCAGGCAGGCTTGACCCGGGGATCCGGAACATATTGAAAAAACTGGATTCCCGACTAAAAATTTCGGGAATGACGAACAAAAAGTTGAGTTTTTCAAGAGATACTGATTATATTTCCCGAACAAGGCGGGTTGACGATAACGATGACCTGAAACAAAGGGTTCGGGCACTGATTTTCTCAGGCAATGGTTTTTCTGAGGGCCTTCAGCAATGATTTTTTCGCTGTTGCAAGGTCCCCTTTTATCCTGAAACCAGCTGCATTTCTGTGCCCCCCGCCTCCGAACTGTTCCGCAACCCGGGCAACGTTCGCAGCCCCCTTAGACCTCAGACTTGCCTTCCATTCCCCGCTGCCGGTTTCTCTGAGCATCGCAGCGACCTTCACGTCGTCGATTCTGCGCGGGAGATTGGCAAAGTTCTCAGTGTCCTCTGCATTTGTGCCGGTCTGTCTGAACATTTCAGCTGTGACATGGACAATCGCCACCCCATCCTTTTTTTCAAGGGTATTCATCACCATCAGGAAGAGTCTGAACCGGCCGTAATCCCATGTCTCATAGAGATGCTCGGCAATACTGTTAGGCTCGGCTCCCGCACTGACGAGCTCTGCAGCTGCACACAGCACCTCGTTCGTTGTATTGCTGTATCTGAATGTCCCGGTATCGACCGCAATCGCCGTATAGAGGTTTGTGGCCATGGAAGGGGTAATCCCAAGGCCAAGAGAACGGATCAACGCATAAATGAGCATACCCGTCGCAGCAGCGTCCTTTGCAACCCATCTCAGGTCACCGAAGGCACTCTCTGTCTCATGGTGGTCTATAACCACTGTTTTCCTGAACGTGACCGCGCCGAGTGCCGCTCGTTCAGGGCTGTTGCAGTCAAGCAGAACAAGAACCGGATCCGCCCTGAGGGCTTTTTTCAGATCTGCACTGAATTTCCTGTGACCGGGAAGAAACCGATAGGATTGGGGAACGGGGTCACGATCATACAAAAAGATTTTTTTGTCAAGAGATACCAGGGCCTCAGCCAGCGCAAGTGACGAACCGATGGCATCGCCGTCAGGATTGATATGTGTTGCAATCAGAAAGCAGTCGTCCTTAAGCAGGCCGGACAGGAGTCTCTTAGGAGTCCTCATCATCACGGTGATCCTTATCCCGTACCTCTTTGAGGAGCTTATCAATCTTAAACCCGTACTCAATAGAGCTGTCGAGTCTGAAATCAAGGTGGGGAATAAATTTCATTTTCAGGCGCTTTGCCAGGGTCGCGCGCATGAAGGCCTTTGACGAGGTCAGGGCATCCAGCGTCGCCTCGCGCTCCTCTTCCTTCAGGATGCTGACAAAAATCTTTGCATTCTTGAGGTCAGGGGAAAGGTCAACCCCGGTGACGGTCACAAAACCAACCCGCGGATCCTTCAGCTTATACATGATTATATCAGCAACCTCTTCCCTGATCAGGTCGCTGACTCTCTGGGAGCGTTTATATGGAAGCATTATTCACCTTTAGAAAATCTCCCTCAGTCCCTCTCATACACATGAGGAAAACTGTTCCTCCCCTCGAAATGGGGAGGTCAGGGGGTATAAATCATTGCTTTATTGTATAAAGAAGATTGTCATTACAGTCTGTCTGTCCCGAAGACATTGGCATCTCCAAAGGATTGCGGACACACAGCAATGACAGTCAATTCAGTTGTATACGGCTTCTTAAAGCTTTGAGGCTATCTTCTCGATAATATAGTTTTCGAGGATATCGCCGACCTTGAGGTCATTGTAGTTTTCGACGAGGATACCGCACTCATACCCGGTCTGGACCTCCTTGACATCGTCCTTGAACCTCTTGAGTGTGTTGAGCTTGCCCTCATAGACAACAACGTTGTCCCTCAGGACCCTGATGCCATCACACGCCCTCGACATATATCCGTCGACGACATAACAGCCTGCTATGGTCCCAAGCCTTGATACCGGGAAGAGCTGCCGAACCTCTGCGCGGCCAAGCACCTTTTCCTTCAGTGTCGGAGCAAGCATACCCTCCAGCGCCTTCTTCACATCTTCAATCGCTTCATAGATGACATTATAGAGACGTATATCAACGCCTTCTTTTTCTGCCATCTGTGATGCCTTTGTCTCAGGCCTCACATTGAACCCGATAATGATCGCATTCGAGGCTGTCGCAAGCATCACGTCGGACTCATTGATACCGCCGACCGAGGTGTGAATGACCCTGACCTTTACCTCGGCATGGGTGATATTTTCGAAGGCATCCTTGATTGCCTCGACCGATCCCTGGACATCACCCTTGATGATGATATTCAGCTCCCTGATCTGGCCTTCCTGGATCTTGGTATAAAGTTCATCAAGGGTCAGCTTCTTTGCATGAGCAAGCTCGATCGTCCTCTGCTTCTGTGACCGTGTCAGAGCGATCTGCCGGGCCCTTTTTTCATCTTCAACGACCGTAAAAACCTCACCGGCTGCAGGGACCTCGGAAAACCCGATAACCTCAACCGGTGTCGACGGACCGGCGGACTGAATGCGTTTTCCCATATCATCGATCAGGGCACGCACCTTCCCCACATGGATTCCGCAGAGGAGTGCGTCGCCGACCTTCAGCGTCCCGTTCTGGACAAGCAGCGTTGCAACAGGCCCGCGCCCCCGATCGAGTTTAGCCTCGATCACGGTGCCGCGCGCCTCACGCTCGTGGTTTGCCTTGAGTTCCATAATCTCCGCCTGGAGCAATATCATCTCAAGCAGGTGCTCTATGCCCATCCGCTTCTTGGCCGAAACCTCGACGAAAATATTATGGCCGCCCCATTCTTCAGAAATAATGCCGTGCTCAGAGAGCTCGCTTCTTACCTTCTGGGAATTGGCATCGGGCTTGTCTATCTTGTTAACCGCCACGACAATCGGGACATTGGCCGCCTTTGCATGGTTGATCGCCTCAATCGTCTGCGGCATGACCCCGTCGTCAGCTGCGACAACCAGGACAACGATGTCCGTGACCTTTGCACCTCTGGCCCTCATCGCCGTAAACGCCTCATGACCCGGGGTATCGAGAAAGACGATATCCTTGTTATTGAGGTTGATCTTGTAGGCACCAATATGCTGGGTTATCCCTCCTGCCTCGGTCTCGGTGACCTTCGTCTCGCGCACGGCGTCAAGAAGTGACGTTTTACCGTGGTCGACATGCCCCATGATCGTCACGACAGGAGCCCGGTGCGTGAGATTCAGCGCATCCTCCCGCACCTCTTCGACCTGGACATCCTCCTCGACCGATGCAAGTTCCAGCTTGACGCCAAAAGCCTCTGCAACAATCAGTGCTGCATCCGCGTCAACAGGCTGGTTAATTGTCGGCATAGAGCCCAGTTCCATGAATTTTTTGATAACGTCAGATATTTTCAGGCCGATAAGCTCGGAAAATTCCTTGACGGTCGTCCCCTCGCGCAATTTCAGAGTCTTTCTTCTGGGTGCAGTCGACTGAAGCTGCTGCTTCTGATCCTGCCTCCCGCCAAACCGGGAGCCGCCTTTTTTGCCGCCGCGGATATCATGCCCTTTTCTCTGTTCTATCTTGCGGACATTGACAAAGGCCTTGTGCAGACCCGGCCGCTCCTTGAACTTCTCGATCTTGTCAGCCTCTGCCTCTTTTTTTAACTTATCCGGAAGGACAATCTCCTCTTCCGCCTCAATCTCCGGACCTGGCACTGCCGAACCTTCAGCTGCCGGCTCCTCAATCCCCGCACCAGCCAGCTCTTCTTCGGCAATAACCGCCGCGGGAACTACCACGTCTGAATCCTTCTTGAGATTTGAGGGACGAAGCGTCGTGACCTCAGGGGCTTTGTCCGGCGCCGGAGCAGCCGTCGTTGGGGCTGCTTTCTTCATCGGCTCAGCCGCCTTAGCAGCAGCGGGAGGTTGCAACTCCTCCTTCCTGCCGGCAAGCGTCCTGGTTATCTTTTCGGCAACGTCCGCATCGATGCTTGAGGAATGTGTTTTCCCTTCGATGCCGTACTTATGGAGCTCATCAAGGATATCCTTGTTGTTTCTGTTCAGCTTCTTCGCTAATTCATATATTCTGACTTTTGACATGTTTTAACCCGGCCTTAGGCAATGATTTGAAAAAAAACGAACCTGATTCTTGTATCAGCAACCTTAAAATGTTATCATAAAAGTCCTTATTTATGCAATTCTGAAAGGAGGTCAGTGAAAATGGCAAGCTGTTATTCATGCGGAAAGAAAAGAACCATCGGCAACAATGTTAGCCATGCCAATAACAAAACCAAGAGACAGATCCTGCCCAATCTGCAGCAGACAAGGATTCAGACTGATCACGGGATCAAACGTGCGTATGTCTGCACCCGGTGTCTCAGATCAGGGACAGTCAAGAAGGTCGTTTAGTGGAACGGGCGGGCTCCATTCTGACGCCGGCGATCAAACGGCTCGGGATTGAAGAGGACGTCCGACTCCAGCGTATAAAAAACGACTGGGACGCTATTTTCAACAAACCACTTTCACTCCATATGTCACCCTCAAGGCTCCTTGAGGGTGAACTTCTCCTGAACACCGACTCCCCCATATGGATGCAGCAGCTCACCTTTTGTCGGAAGGAGATTCTCGGGAAACTCTCGGCATATGGGGTAAGGGAGATCAGGCTGAGGGTCGGAAAGGTATTCAGGCAGAAAAAAGATGACCCGGACGAAGGGGATCTGACGCCTCGAAAGGTTTCAGATGAAGATGCACTGTTTATTGACGACTTGGTCGCTGCAGTCGGCGATGAGGAGCTGAAGACCGCAATCAGGAATGCTGCTGAAAATTTTCTTTCTGTGAGAATAAAAAAATAGCGGCACAGAACCTGAATGTTTTATTTGGCTATCAGTCTGAATTACAAGAACGCTGTCATACCCCACGTGAAACGTCGGGAATCCTTCTGCGAACCCACCTGAAAGATTCCGGACCTGCCAACCGGCAGGCAGGCAAGCCTGAATGTCAGGTAAATGACAAGGCAACGAACCCTAGGGAGGTCGATAGTCTTCATGAGCAATAAAGAGAGAGTCTTAAGCGGCATGCAGTCCAGTGGCAGGGTCCATCTCGGCAATCTTGTCGGAGCGCTCCAGAACTGGGTGCGTCTTCAGGAGACCTACGACTGTTATTATTTTGTTGCCGACTGGCATGCCCTGACGACCGGCTATGCCAGCCCGGAATTGATGAGAGAGTCTGTCAACGACCTGGTGATCAATTTTCTTGCCGCCGGTCTTGACCCTGACAAATGCACGATTTTTATCCAGTCACGGATTCTGGAGCATGCTGAACTGCACCTGCTGCTCTCGATGATCACACCGCTTGGGTGGCTCGAACGCGTCCCAACATACAAGGAGAAGCAGCAGCAACTCAGTGACCGGGATCTTTCGACATACGGATTCCTCGGGTATCCCCTTCTGCAGACAGCTGATATTATCATTTACCGGGCGAAGCATGTTCCTGTTGGTGTCGATCAGGTTCCGCATCTGGAAATATCACGTGAGATAGCGCGACGGTTCAACAGTCTCTACAACAGGGAAATATTCCCTGAGCCTGAGGCCCTTCTGACAGCATTCCCAAAGATGCCTGGAGTTGATGGCAGGAAGATGTCCAAGAGCTACGGCAACGCGATCTATCTCTCTGACAGCCCGAAAGAAGTGGAACAGAAGATCAGGACCATGACTACCGACCCCGCCCGGATCAAACGGACAGACATTGGGAATCCTGAACTCTCACCGGTCTTTCAGCTGCACAAGATATTTTCCTCGAAAGAAGAGCAGGATGAAGTGGCAGCCGGATGCCGCACCGCCGGCATAGGCTGTATCGATTGCAAGAAAGTCCTGATAAAGAATGTCTTTGAAGTGCTTGGCCCGATCTGGACAAGGCGGGAGGAGATGATGAACAATCCTGAACGTCTGCGGCAGATAATCGAGGCAGGAACGGAAAAGGCCCGCAAGGTTACCCAGGAGACGATGGCCCTTGTGCGAGACGTCATGGGGCTGCTTTAATCTTTCAAAAAAAGGGACGGCATAAAATTATGCCGCCCCTTTTGCCATGTCTGCCTTTTGTATTAGTCCAGCTGCTGCATCAGTTTCTCTGAAACCTCATTAATCGCCGGGGCGCCATCAACCGTGATCACCTTGGGACCGGTTATCTTTTTGAAGTAGTTCACCGCAGCCATGGTGCCGCTGGTCGTATCATAATAGATATCATGACGCTTGTTGATCGCTGCTGCGTCCTGATCGTCCGCACGGGTCTTCAGCTCGCCCCCGCATACCCTGCATACCAGCTTGCCGTCTTTTTCAACCGGCTTGATAGCATCAATATGGATATGATTGGGGTGGTTATTGTCGTTGACGCAAAGACGCCTGCCCATGATCCTGTCTGCCGCTATCTTCCTGTCGAGCGAAATCTCGACCACATAGTCGAGCTTGATATTAGCCGCCTGAAGGGCCTTATGGAGAGTTTCAGCCTGGACAACATTGCGGGGGAAACCGTCAAGGAGCCATCCTTTTTTGCAGTCGTCCTCCTTGAGCCTGTCGAGGATCATCGGAATCGTTATGTCATCAGGAACCAGGTCCCCTTTGTCTATGAACGCCTTTGCCTTCATGCCGAGTTCAGTGCCGCCGCTGATATTCTTCCGGAAGATTGCACCGGATTCAATATGTGCAGTCCCGTATTTCTTCTGAACAATTGCTCCCTGAGTACCTTTGCCGCTGCCGTTTGGTCCAAAAATCAAGATGTTCATGTCTGTCTCCTTTTCGCTTTATGTATTTGTACCTCCCACTACCGGAGGCCCTTGTCAAAAATGCAGGTATGGAAATATACCAGAAAAGGTCATATTATTTCGAGTATTATTGACAATAAATTTGCCGGTCAATCCCCGTTGTCAGAAACCCTGGGATGTTAGAAAATAGTGTCATCCCTCTTGGAGGGAATCCTTCGCCTGAAAAACTCCTGACAAGCCGGGATACCGGAATGAAGCAAAACCGCATTGGTACTTCCTGTGAAACTGACCGGAAATTCCGATCAATATCTCAGGCGGGAAAAACAGATATGCTCAATGTGTTAAAATAATCGACAGATTTTCTGCCTGATCATTTGATCAACGCAACGATGGGAGGCTCGAGCAAATTGAAAAAGAAAATTATTATAGGCACACGGTCCAGCAAACTTGCGCTCTGGCAGGCTGAATGGGTTAAGGCAGAACTTCAGCGCATGAATCCGGGGCTCGAGGTGGAGCTCAACAAGATCAAGACAACCGGAGACAAAATACTGGACGTACCCCTCGCGCAGGTCGGCGGCAAAGGGCTTTTTGTCAAAGAGATCGAAGAGGCGCTACTGAAAGGCGAGGCAGATCTTGCAGTGCACAGCATGAAAGATGTTCCCACCGAATTTCCCGAAGGCCTGTATCTCCCTGTTATATGCAAGAGGGAAGACCCGCGGGATGCCTTCATAACAGCCAGGGACGGCGGAAGTTTCAGATATGCGGGTTACAAGCAGCTGCCACAGGGTGCGTCAATCGGCACCAGCAGCCTCAGGCGCTCCTGCCAGTTGCTGAGCAGCAGGCCTGACCTCAAAATCATGCAGCTCAGAGGGAATCTCGACACACGACTCAGGAAGCTCGACGAGGGACAGTTCGATGCTATCATCCTTGCGGCGGCTGGTGTCAACAGGCTGGGATGGTCCGAGAGAATCACCGAACTCATCCCTGTTGCCCTTAGTCTTCCGGCGATCGGACAAGGGGCGATTGGCATCGAATGCAGAATTGATGACGAAGATATCAATCGGCTGGTCAGTCCGCTCAACCATCCTGAAACAGCATTATGCGTCAGGGCTGAACGCGCCTGCCTGAAAAAACTTGAGGGTGGCTGTCAGGTGCCGATTGCGGCATATGCAACAACCACGGGAAACAGGATAATAATCGATGGCCTGGTAGGAAGCGTTTCAGGCGACAGGATCATCAGGGCACACCGCGAGGGAAATATTGACGATCCCGAATCACTCGGGGCCGCGCTTGGAGAAGAACTCCTGTCAAAAGGAGCTCAAAAGATACTCTCAGAGGTCTACGGCAAAAACATCGGCCAGATCGGACTCCATTAATTTCATCCCATCATTTAACTAAAATAAAGTCCTACACATAAAGAAGGGCCCCGATACTCAAACGTATCGGGGCCCTTCTATTTTTTTCAGATCACTCTACGTCCTGACGGGAAATGGCCTCCATTTGCTCCTTGTTCTCCTTGCAACTTATGCAGAGGGTCGCCGTCGGCATGACGCCGAGCCTTTTCTCGCTGATCTCTTCCCCGCAGTCTTCACAGATACCATAGGTGCCTTCCTGTATCTTCCGGAGGGCCTCATCGATATCAAGCATCAGCTTGCGGTGGGCATCAAGCCGCATCAGATTGATGTCCTCTGAGATATCGACAACCGCCCAGTCTCCTTCATCGACTGCAGTATCAACAAGCTGCCTGTTTTCTCCGCTTACGTATTTCGCAATCTCATCCTTGGCCTCTTTGACAATTGCATCACGCCTCTTCAGCAGGGCACTTTTCAGATCTCTCAGCCTCTCCGGCGTTGGCTCTTCTTTCTTTATCTCTGTCTTCATCTCTTTCTTCATAACCTTTGAGGGCACCGGATCGCCCTTCTTTACCTCTTTCTTCTTTATCTCAGAAGATTTATTGACCACAGGCTTTGCTGCCTTTTTTTCTGATACTGCTTTTGCAGCTGTTTTCCCGGACAAAGGAACCCCTTTTGCGTTTGCAATCTTTTTGGTCTGCCCCGCCTTTGTCTTTTTGCTCACTGGCATTATTTTGACTCTTCCTTCGCAGCCTCTTCTTTAAATACTTCGATAATGCTCCGGACCTTAATCCCGGCCTGCTGAAGGGCCTTCTGTATATCCGGCAGTTTTGCGTCTTCAACCTTCACCATAAAATTGCTGTTCATATCCTACACCTCCATGATCTCTTTTTCCTTGTGTTCCAGGACCTCATCAATCTTCCTGATAAACAAGGAAAAA
>Ga0334722_10001949_pt1 | contig 24312 bp, 19 predicted proteins | sample C3_bottom_MG_FD_207210 | JGI IMG/M metagenome (GOLD analysis project Ga0334722, IMG submission 207210) | Sediment microbial communities from Yellowstone Lake, YNP, Wyoming, USA - C3_bottom | ecosystem: Environmental > Aquatic > Freshwater > Lake > Sediment | place: USA: Wyoming | collected... | reverse complement strand
CGCTGGTACACCTCGTACGCACCGAGGCCCAGGTTTCGGTTCACGATAGCGACGGGCACCGACCCGTCGGCCTCGGACTCGAGCTCGTGCTCGAACACTTGCTCGATGTAACCCGCCTGCGGGGCGCTCATCACACGGTAGCCGTCGGCCGTGTAATCGCCTCTCGCCTCTACGTTCTGGGCCGGCACCAGTAGCTCCGACCCGTCATCGACGACCGGCCAGCCGACATTGACGTGATAGAGGAGCATGTGGGGGGTCCGGTCGTGCCCTACGTTCACGACCTCGTCGTGGAGAGAGAGTCGTGACTCCCCCACGCGCGCCTCCACACGCCGCCGCAGAAGCAGCTGCTCGCCGAAGACGGCGGCCTGCAGCACCTCAGCCTCGGCGTACAACGTGCAGCCATCCCGGTCCCACCGCTCGCCGTAGCCGGTGAGCCGGGCGGGGCAGTTCGACGCGCGCCCGTGCAAGCCGTAGACCTCGGTCGGCTTGGGCGGGTAATGGTACTGCTCGGCGGTATCCTCGGCCATGAACAACGCGTGGTCGAGCCCGCAGGTCGTCAGCAGGCCGCCCCCGAAGCTCCGCAGGAAGCCAAGCCCCTCGGGCTCGTAGTACCAGGGGCCGACGAATCCGGTGGGCGACGTCCAGGCGAGCGCCCGGCCGGCGTGCTCGCAGCGACCGATGTCGAAGGCGCGGTCGACCACGACGTCGAACGCGAACCCGCTTCCGGTTCGGAACTCGAGCACGCGGACCCCTCGCTCGGCGCCGTCCGCGAGGGTAACCAGGCGAACCCCAGCGACCTGCTCGAGCCGGCCGACGCGTCGGAGGAGCTCGGCCCGCTCGACCTGCCGACCGAACAGCTGCATCAGTGCATGCCCCAGCCTCCGTCGATCACGACGGTCTGGCCCGTGATGAACGAAGAGGCGTCGCTCGCGAGGAAGACGACGAGGCTGCCGATGTCCTCGGGCCCACCGCGCCGCTTGAGGCTCTGCTGGTCGATGACCCACTGGTTGTACTGCTCGGGGTTCGGATGGATCTTCTCTGCGTCAGTCGGGAACGCACCGGGCGCGATCGCGTTGACAGTGACCCCATCGGGCCCGACCTCCTTCGCGAGCGCACGGGTGAAGCCGACGATGCCGCCCTTCGACGCGACGTAGTCGAGGAGCATCGCGAACCCGATGAAGAACGTGAGCGACGAGATGTTGACGATGTGACCCAGTCCGTGCTCCTTCATCGACGGGAAGCAGGCCCGCGCGCAGAGGAAGTAGCCCTTCAGGTTCACCGCCAGCACCTGATCCCACTCCTCCTCCGTGATCTCGGTCCAGGCCCGCCGCGGGTAGATCGCCGCGTTGTTGACAAGGATGTCGATGCCGCCCAGCTCGACGATTGTCTGCTCGACGGCACTCTGGACCGAGGCTGAGTCCGCGGTGTCCGCCTGCAGGGCGACAGCCCGGCCGCCCTGGCCGGTCACGAGTGACGCCGCCCGCTCGGCCCGTCCGAAGTCGATGTCGACACAGGCGACCACGGCGCCGGCCGCGGCCAGCGAGGTACAGATGCCCTCGCCGAGCCCGCCGCCGCCTCCCGTCACGAACGCCACCCGCCCGTCGAGCCGGAACGGGTCCGAGCTCATGCGATCCCCGCCTCGGAGCGCATCTCCTCGAGCGGGACGGCGCGACCCTCGCGGAACGAGCGGTAGGCCGCCTCGACGAGCACCATCGTGCCGAGGGTTGTCCGGCCGGAGATCTCCGGCTCGGCATCGTCGGCGATCGCCCGCATCAGCTGGCCCATCGTTCCCTTGAAGGCCTGCGGGAACCAACGCTCTTGCCAGCGGGGCCGCTCCCAGGTGCCGTCCATCGCGCGGGTCGTCCAGTCGATCGTCGACGGGCTCCCGTCCGGGTAGTCGGGCCAGCCGATCGTTCCCTTGGCGACACCCTCGGTGCCCTCGACTCGCCACTCGATCCGGTGATCGACCCAGGTGAAGCAGTTGTCGAGACCGATCGCGCGGAGCCCGTCGTCGTATTCGAGGATGTAGAACGCCATCCCGTCCTCGTGCGGGAAATCATGGCTCGGGTCGTTGCGGGCCGAGACGACGATCCGGGCCGGGTCGCCGAACAGGTAGCGGTAGGCATCGAGGTGGTGGATCGACATGTTCAGGAGGGCGATCCGCCCGTAGGGCTTGATGAACTCCTGCCAGTGAGGCCGGGCGTTCATGACGATCTCCGCCACGACCGGTTGGCCAAGCTCGCCCCGGTTGAGCAGCGTCTTCAGCGCCCGCATCGACTGGTCGTAGCGCATGTTGTGGTTGACGCCCAGCTTCGTACCGGTCTCGTCGCAGACCTTCACCATCTCGGCGGCTTCCTCGAACGTGAAGGCGACGGGCTTCTGCGCGAGGATCCCCTTCACGTGCGGCCGGCTCGCCGCCTCACGGACGATCTCGAGCTGCTGGTCGGGGGGAAAGGCGATGTCGACGATCTCCACCTCGGGATCGTCGAGCAGCTCCCGCCACGTGTCGTAGACCTTCGACACCGAGTTCTGCTTGGCCGCCGTCCGGGCGTGCTCGGGCGTGCGCGACGCGATCGCCACCGGCCGGAAGCCGGCCTCGGCGTAGGCCGGCAGGTGGATGTCCCGCATGATGAAACCGGCACCGATACAGCCGATGCCGTAGTCGATCTTGGGCGGCAGATCCGGGCCGGTGTCGAGGTCGAAGTCCGCCATGGCTCCTCCTGGTTCGTCTAGTTGCGGACGCCGAGGTCGCGCATGATCGCAGCCGTCCCGTCATAGGCCTGCCGCGCCCACTCGACGATCTGCTCGGGGTCGGGCGAGTACTCGAGCTCGATCGAGACCGTGCCGTCGTAGCCCGTGTCGCGAATAGCCGCGAGGTACCCCTTGATCGGCGTCACGCCCACCCCGGCCGGCAGGTCGCCGTGCACCTTGCCGTCGCAGTCGGAGAGGTGGATGTGGCCGATCAAGCCGGTCAGCTCCTTCACGTCGTCGAAGGACGCGTTCGAGAGATGCAGGTGCGAGATGTCGGCGTTCGCACGGACGGCCGGATGATCGATCTCCTTGACGAAGCGGACGAGCTCGTGCACGTCCTTGAGCAGCGCCTGCTCGAACGGCTCGAGCTCGAGCACGATCTCGAGACCCTTCGAGTGCGCGTACTTCCCTGCCTCGGCGACCATCTCCTTGGCCATGTCCCAGATCGCCTGCTGCGGGAAGACCTCGCAATCCCAGTAGTACTCGCCGACGACGAGCAGCACGTTGCGCGCGCCTAAGAAGGCGCCCTGGTCGACGTAGGCCTTAATGCGATCGAGCGTGAACCGGCGAACTGACGGGTTGAAGTCGACGATGCCGAAGGCGACGCACACGACCGAGCGGATCGCCAGATCGACCTCGGCGCAGGTGTCCTTGATCTCCGTGCGCTCGCCGTCGGTCAGGTCGAGCGGGTCCTCGAAGATGTCGTAGGTGTCGAAGCCGATCTGCTTCGCCGTGCGAATTCCGTCGAGGCGGCCGACCTTCGTGCCGAGCCACGTCGAGCTGATCATTCCGAGCTCCATGGATTCCTCCTTCCGGGAACGATGTGCAGACCCTGGTCTTCAGGCGGTGATTCCGTCATCACGAGCCTCCCAGAGCGGCGGGCTTCTCTCAACCAGGAACCGAAGGTCGGCGGGGATCGCCGATGCCGCCCGGGCTGATCATGTGGACGTCCAGGTCGGGATCCCGCCGTCGTACGCACGCACAGCGCGTCCCTCGTCGACCGCCAGGTCGAGGTGGGCTGCAACGGAGCGCGCGAGCTCGACACCCATCTCCGGAAACGGCCCGAGCGCCTCGTTGGCCGCCGTCCGGTAGGCCTCGAGCCGCTTCGACCTAGAGCCGAGCTCCGAGCAAACGCACGCGTCGAGGTCGTCCACGAAGCTTGCAGTGTCGTCGAGAAACGCCTCCACCGCTTCCCGGCCCTCGACCGGCGCGTAGTGGCTCGTCCCGAGGCGGGTCGCTGCGAGCGCGCGCAGCCGCTCCACCGTCCCCCGGTAGGCCGGAACCGACGCGTACGGTGGGGGGCCGATCAGCGCACCGTCGACCGTGTAGAGGCCCCTGGCGAGCACGGCGTCCATCACGATCGCCGTGCCCGAGTCGCCATGCACGACGCCGAGGTGCCCGGGGGAGTGGCCCGGCAGCCCGATCACATCGACTGCGATCCCGCCCAGTTCGAGGAGCTCACCCTCCGAGACAGTGCCGTCGATTGGCGTAGCCGGGCCAGCGGCGTTCTCGAGCCAAGCCCAGGTCGCCTTGTCGTAGTCGAGGCCGTAGCCGCGGTACCAGCCGTAGCGCTCGCGGGAGATGACAGCCCAGGAATCGATCAGCGGACGGTCGAGCTCGTGCGAGCGGATCCGCGCCTGCGGGGCCAGGCGCCGGAGGGCGGCGTTGCCACCGTAGTGGTCGACGTCGGCGTGGCTGATGATCACGTCGGTGATCTCGTCCGGCCGCCGGCCGATCTCTGCAAGCGCCGGCACCACGTGCTCCTCGATCGTGCCGTTGACGCCCGAGTCCACCAGCAGGAGGCGCTCGTCACCGACGACGAGCCACTGCGCGAAGCGCCGCTGTCCGAGCACGGAAGGGATCCGGTAGATGCGGGGGTGAACCTCTTCGATGCTCACGGAAGACCTCGCTGCCGCTAGGACGTCGCTCGTCGGTGAATCTAAGCTAGAGAGAACGATCTCAAGAAGGGGAGTGAACAGCGTGAAGACCGCCGAGCGGACGCGAATCGCCTTCCAGCGAGGCACTCCGGACCGTGTCCCGATCCACTGCTGGCTCGGGCTTCCTCTGATTCGCAAGCTGAGGCCCCCCGAGAAAACGATGACCGACATGCTGCACTGGTGGATCGACGACCCGATGGGCTCGATCGTGAAGATGCAGCAAGACCTCGGACTCGACCCGATGATCACCACCTACAGCCAGCACATCGGCGAGCACGAGATCTGGCCGCGGATGCTCTTCCCGCGGCCGTTCGAGACGGACACGTGGGTCGAAACGTTCGAGGTCACCGCGCAGGGGGACGGCTGGCGCGAGCACTCGCATCGGATCCGCACGCCGGACGGCGACCTCGACTACTCCTACCGCACCGAGGACGGGTTCGGCACCTCCTGCCACGACTACCTGCTCAAGGGCAACGAGCCCGAGGCGAAACTGCCCGCCCTCCGCCACTTCCCCTCGGCGGACCTGTACGACATGACGGTGCTCAAGGGCATGGTGGAAAGAGTCGGCGACGAAGCGTGGTGGCTCCATCACGTGATCGGCCCCTGGGACATGGCGGCCGAGATCCGGGGGCTCGTCGACCTGTCGATGGACGTCTACGACCGGCCCCAGTTCATACACGACCTGATGCGCTTCTGCACGGACTGGCTACGAGTCTTCTACCGTCGTCTCGGCGAGACGGGCATCCACTCGATCTCGATGAACGAGACCTGGGTCGGTGTCGGGATCGCACCCGATCACTTCAAGGAGTTCATGAAGCCGTACGAGGCCGAGTGCGTGAAGGCCGCGCACGACGCCGGTTACCTCGTCAGCTTCCACAACTGCGGCCGGGCGACACTGCTGCTCGAGGACATGGCCGACACGGGCCCGGACGCCATCGAGACGCTCACCTCGGACCGCTCCTCGGGCGACGTCGACCTCGCAGACGCGAAGCGGCGCGTCGGCGACCGCGTCTGCCTCTTCGGTGGATTCAACGAGCATCTACTCCACGAGGCGGACGCGGAGGGCGTGCGCGACGAGGTCCGGCGCTGCCTCGACGCCGCGATGGAAGGCGGGGGCTACATCCTGCGCTCGACGGGGCAGATCTTCGATGCGAAGCCCGGGCTGATCGAGGTCATGTGCGAGACGGCGCGTGACCTGGGCAGGTACAGCTGACGGCCCCCGACCTGCTCGACGTCCAGACGACCGCAGAGGGCCCGTCGGGGCTTCTGCCGCTGACGCCCGAGCTCCTGCGCGACCGGCCGTCGGGCGACGTCTTCGCCCTCTCCCAGAACGCGGGGATGGGCTGGGACCCCGCCCGGACCCGCGGCGACGAGTTCCTGATCCTGTCCACGCAGGGCGGCGTCCGCGCCGACGACGGGAGGCCGATCGCGCTCGGCTACCACACCGGCCACTGGGAGATCGGGCTGCTCGTTCGCGAAGCAGCTCTAGAGTTCGAGCGACTCGGCGCGTTGCCGTTCGCAGCTCATGTGTCCGACCCGTGTGACGGCCGCACACAGGGAACGACCGGGATGTTCGATTCGCTCGCGTACCGCACCGACGCCGCCATCGTCCTGCGCAGACTCGTCCGCAGTCTTCCCAACCGCTGCGGGGTGATCGGCGTCGGCACCTGCGACAAGGGCCTACCGGCGATGATGATGGCGGTCGCGTCGTTCGGCGAGCTCGCGGGTGCCGTGATCCCGGGCGGAGTCACGTTGCCACCGCGCCACGGCGAGGACGCGGGCGCAGTGCAGACACTCGGCGCGCGCTTCGCGCACGGTCTCGTCACCCTCGAGGAGGCGGCCGATCTCGGCTGCTCCGCCTGCGCGACCCCGGGCGGGGGCTGCCAGTTCCTCGGCACGGCCGCCACCTCGCAGGTCGTGGCGGAGGCGCTCGGATTGACGGTTCCGCATGCAGCGCTCGCTCCCTCCGGGCAGGCGATCTGGCTCGACGTCGCGCGCCGGACGGCGGAGGCCGTTCACGGGCAATGGCTTGCCGGAAGGACGCTCGGCAACGTGCTGACGACGGAGGCCGTGGAGAATGCAATGCTCGTCCACGCCGCTCTCGGTGGCTCGACGAACCTGCTCATCCACGTACCGGCGATCGCCCACGCCGCCGGGCTCCCCCGTCCAGAGGTCGAGGACTGGCGGCGCGTCAACCGGAGCGTGCCGAGGCTCGTGGACGCGCTGCCGAACGGCCCCGACAACCATCCGACGATCCGTGTCTTCCTCGCCGGGGGAGTGCCGGAGGTGATGCTGCACCTGCGCCGGCTCGGGCTGCTGAACACGAAGGCGCAGACGATCACAGGCCGGACGTGGGACGACCTGCTCGACGAGTGGGAGACGAGCGAGCGACGCGCACGGCTGCGCGAGCGCCTCCGCGAGCAGGACCACGTCGACCCGGACGACGTGATCAGTCCACCGGACCGGGCTCGGGCCAGAGGGATGACGTCGACCGTCTGCTTTCCGAGTGGCAACCTGGCGCCGAACGGCAGCGTGATCAAGAGCACCGCTCTCGATCCGAGGAGCCTGGACGAGAACGGGGTGTTCCGGATGACCGGCCGCGCCCGGGTGTTCACGCGCGAGCGCGACGTGATCGCGGCGCTGAAGGGCACGGCCGGAAGTCCGATCGAAGCCGGTCAGGTGATCGTCCTCGCCGGTCGCGGTCCGCTCGGCTCGGGAATGGAGGAGACCTACCAGGTGACATCGGTGCTCCGGTACCTTCCCGCGGGCCGGGACATCGCGCTCGTGACCGACGCGCGCTTCTCGGGGGTCTCGACCGGGGCGTGCATCGGCCACGTCAGCCCGGAGGCGCTCGAGGGCGGCCCGATCGGGAAGATCGTGGACGGCGACGTGATCCGCATCGTGGTCGACACGAGACAGCTCGAGGCCTCGGTCGACCTCGTCGGCCACGCCGGCGAGGAGTGGTCGAGCGAGCAGGCCGAGGCCGTGCTCGGCGAGCGCACGACGCACGGCGAGATTGCTCCGGATCCAGGCCTGCCGGCAGACACGGTGCTCTGGGCGGCGCTGCAATCGGTGAGCGGCGGTCTCTGGGGTGGCTGCGTCTACGACGTCGACCTGATCACCGAGGCGCTCGGTCGGGGACCGGGTCTCGCAACGTGGTACCGGCCGACGGCGGTCGCGCGTCGCGCTCGCAACTGATGTAGGCTCGAATCCAGTCCACGAAAGGGCCGGGGACGTTAACCGGGCGCGTCCCCCGCCCACGTCGAGGTTGGGTCCCGGCGGCGGCGACGAGCAGCACGCGTCGCCAAGGAGGAGGGACATGGCAGACCAAGATTCGACCCAGGAGCACCTGGATTCGGAGGAGGAGCCCGCGGACGGCAAGGGGCTCACCCGCGGCAAGCTCCTCAAGACCGCCGGCGTGGCCGGCGCCGGTCTGATGCTCGGAGGCATCACAGGCACGGCAAAGGCGTGGACGCCCAATTCGCGAAACGCCCATCTCGCCAACAGGCGGCTGGCGCGAGGCATGGTCGGCGGCCCGACCGGATTCGCCGGCGCCGAGCGCTACCAGTACGGCCCCGACACCGCAGCAGGGCGAGCGATCGCCGGACTGAGGAAGCTCACGAACAACGGCAAGAAGCAGCTCCACCTCAACATGCGGATGTGGAACGGGGCAACCGGCCAGCTGAGCGTCCCGTTTCCACAGGGCGCACCGAGCGTCTCCAACCAGCTCCTCAAGGAGGCAGGCGTCAGGCTGCGACTGGCCGGCATTGCCCCGACCGACCAGATCACGAAGAACCTGCAGACGATCTCGACGCGGGACGGCTCGAACCAGATCCTCATCTCCTCGATCGAGGACAACGGCGACTACGCCGAGGCAGGGCTCGCGCGCAACCTGGACGAGTTCGTGGCCACGCACAAGCCGGACTGGAACACGGACTTCGCCGGCGGCAAGGTCGCCGTGGCGATGCAGAACCAGTACGCGGGCAGCTACTACGCCGTGTCGCTCGACGGCGACTACCAGGTCTGGGTCTACCGCCAGGATCTCTTCGACAACGCGAAGAACCGGAAGGACTTCAACGCGAAGTACGGCTACGACCTTCGCTTCCCGAGGACGTGGAAGGAGCACGCCGACGTGGCGGCGTTCTTCACCCGGCCGGCCGAGAAGCTCTACGGGTCGATCGACCTCAAGAACCCGTACTGGGGCTATTCGAACTGGATGATGCGCTACGTCAGCAGCGCTAATCCGAACCAGTTCTACTTCGACCTGAACGCCAAGCCGCTGATCAACGGCCCAGCCGGCATCCAGGCGACGAAGGAGCACGTCGCCTCGATGGCCTGGACCTATCCGGACACGCTGTCGAAGAGCTGGCCGGAGGAGTACGCGGCGATGGGGGCGGGGAACGCCGCCATGGCGACCATGTTCTCCAACGTGACCAAGTTCATCCCGGGGAACCCCGGGCTCGACACGGCCAACCCGAAGATCGGGAGTTTCCTCCGCACCGAGGTCGCCCCGGGGCGCGTGGTCGGAGGCAAGCTGATCCGGCGCTCGATCATCTACTTCAACAACCAGTTCGTCGTCAACGCGTTCGCGAACAAGAAGCTGCACGAGCCGGCATACCTCGTGCTGCAGTGGCTGAGCTCGAAACACATCTTCGACTGGTACTGCGGCAACCCCGCCGGCTATCTGGATCCGAACCACAAGAGCGCGCTCGACGACCCGCTCGTGCGGTCGAGCTACAAGCCGTACGCCTGCGACAAGCTCAAGGAGATCATCCCCCACACCGCACCGGCGATCCTCGCGATCCGTGGCGCGCGCGAGTACACAACGGCTCTGGACACCAACCTGCAGAAGGCGCTGACGAACCAGATCTCGCCCGAGCAGGCGATGGCGAGCACGGCGGCTGCGTGGGAGAAGATCACGAACCGGATCGGCCGCGACAAGCAGATCAAGGCGATCAAGGCCAACCGGGCTGCCTGGCCGACCGTCGTCGGGTAGGTCAGCGCGAAGGGAGTGACGACTCCGGCAGGTAGCGAGACCGGACAGGCGCCTGCGAGGCGCCTGTCCGGTCTTTCGGCTCTCGGAGGCCGCTCCGAGGGCCGCATCGCCCGGCTGCTGATCACGCCGGGTCAACTGCTGCTGTTGTTCCTCGTCGGCTTCCCGGCCGGCGTCGCCGTCTACATCGGCTTCACCGCCTACTCCGGAACGAGCAGCTACCAGTGGTTCGACGCCTGGAAGGAGTGGCTCTGGTTCGACAACTACTGGGAGGCCCTGTCGAGCAGCGGCTTCTGGGCGGCCATCTGGCGCACCGTCATCGTCACGGGGCTCGCGGTGGGCGTCGAGTTCACCCTCGGCTTCGTCCTCGCCTTCCTCTTCCTGAAGCAGTTCCGGGGCCGGAGCCTGCTGACGGTGTTCTTCCTGCTGCCGATGATGATCGTCCCGGCAGTGGCCGGCTTCATCTTCTACATGCTCTTCCAGACCCAGGGGCCTGTGAACGCGGCGCTCACCGCCGTCTTCCACGACGTCCTGCACCTAACCGGGCCCATCCACGTCCCGTGGCTGTCGGATCCGGGCATCGCCATCTACTCGGTGATCGCCGCCGACATCTGGCAGTGGACGCCGCTCATGTTCCTGATCTTCCTGTCGGGGCTCGTTGCCCTGCCCGAGGATCAGATGAACCAGGCGCGGATCCTCGGCGCAGGCTTCTGGCACCAGCTCCGCTACCTCGTGCTGCCGATGATGAAGCCGATCATCCTGATCGCGCTGATCATCCGCTCGATCGAGGTCTTCAAGATCTTCGACTCCGCCTGGCTTCTGACCCGGGGCGGTCCGGGTGATGCGACCACGACCATCTCGGTCTACCTCTACCGGCAGATCAACGACAACTACCGCTACGGGTACGCGAGCGCCGCAGCGATCATCGTCCTCATCCTCGTCAGCGTGGCAGCGATGCAGGCGATCCGCCCCATCGAGGCCGCGCAGGAGGAGACGCTCGAGGAGCTCGTCGGCGCCGAGGCGCTGATCCACGAGCAGTTCGTCGACGACGCGCTCGCGGCCGGGGCACGGGCACATGGGTAGAGCACCGTCCGCCAAGGGTCTCGGCAGGGCGCTCGCGATCGGCGTGATCGGAGCGGGCTTCATGTTCCCGCTCTACTGGCTGGTCACGATGTCGTTCAAGCCGCAGGCGGAGTGGAACCCGACCGGCAGGACGATCTGGTTCCCCGAAAATCCGACGCTCGACAACTACCGCAACATCCTGGGGCTGACGAGCCAGAACACGCAGTTCTTCCAGGCCTCGTCCACCGACGCCTCCCAGCCCATCATCCACAGCCTGATCGCGGCGGGCGGCGGTACGCTGCTGGCGCTCCTCGTCGGCGTCTTCGCCGCCTACGGGATCGCGCGCTTCCGCGCCGGTGGGCGGCTGCTGCCGTTCCAGATCCTGCAGCTGCGGATGTTCCCACCCGTCGCGATCATCATCCCGCTGCTGATCATGCTCGCCTACCTCAAGCTGTTCGACACCTACTGGGGTCTCTGGCTCGTCTACGCGGCCGTGACGTTCCCGTTTGTCGTCTGGCTGATGCGCAGCTTCTTCCAGGAGTTGCCGCGGGAGATCGGCGAGGCGGCCATCGTCGACGGCTGCACGCAGTGGAGCGCCTTCTTCAAGGCCATCCTGCCCAACGTCAAGGGCGGGCTCGCCGCGACGGCGCTCTTCGTCTTCATCCTCAACTGGTCGGACTTCCTGATCGCCCTCGTGCTGACGACCGAGAAGACGGTCACCGCGCCGGTCTTCCTCAACTCGCTCCAGTCGGCCGGGGCCGGCCAGGAGTACGGCCCGCAGGCGGCACTCGGGCTCATCCTCGTCCTGCCGCCGGCCCTCCTCGGCCTCTCCATTCAGCGTTATCTCGTACGCGGCCTCACCTTCGGCGCGATCAAGCGTTAACCGTCCCATGGCATCCATCCGCCTCCAGAGCCTGACCAAGGACTTCGACGGCCTCCTGGCCGTCAACAACGTCGACCTGACCGTTCCGGACGGTGACTTCGTCGCGCTGCTCGGACCCTCGGGCTGCGGGAAGACGACGACCATGAACATGATCTCGGGGCTCGAGACGCCGACGTCGGGCGAGGTCTGGTTCGACGACCGGCCGATGAGCACGGTTCCCCCGGGCAAGAGAAGCGTCGGCTTCGTCTTCCAGAACTACGCGATCTTCACGCACATGACCGTGTACGGGAACCTCGCTTTCGGCTTGCGGGTGGGCAAGCCTCGGCCCTCGAAGACCGAGATCGACCAGGAGGTCAAGCGCGTGGCCGAGATCGTCGGCGTCGAGCAGATCCTCGACCGCAAGGCTGGCCGCCTGTCGGTGAACGACATGCAGAAGGTCGCGCTCGGCCGCTCCATGATCGTGCGGCCGGCGATCTTCCTGCTCGACGAGCCGTTCTCGAACCTCGACGCCGCATTCCGCGCCTACATGCGTGCGGAGCTCAAGCACATCCAGCGCGAGGTCGGGCAGACGATGGTCTACGTCACGCATGACCAGGTCGAGGCGATGGCGATGGCCGATCGCATCGCCGTCATGAACCTCGGTGTCCTCCAGCAGCTCGGCTCGCCGCTCGAGATCTACGATCGCCCGTCGAACACGTTCGTAGCCGGTTTCGTCGGGTCGACCCGGATCAACTTCCTGCCGGCGGACCGCCTCCCTCTCGCCTCGCCGCGGGGCGCCGACCCGCGGGGCCTGACGCTTGCGATCCGACCCGAGTACACCAGGATCGTGCCCCCCGACTCGCCGGAGGCGACGATCGGGGTCAGGGTCAACCTCGTCGAGCCGCTCGGCGCGAAGGACGTCGTGCACCTCTCGTGGGAGAGCTACGACGTGCGAACGCTGTCCACGCCCGGCGCACGTCCCCGGATCGGGGAGCACGTCGGCCTTGCCCTCGACAGCGGACACGTCCTCCACTTCGACGAGGCGACGGGTCAGGCGGTCGAGTAGTGGCCCGGATCCGCCTCGAGCACGTCACCAAGCGATTCGGCTCGGTCACGGCGCTGAACGACGTCTCGCTCGAGATCGCCGACGGCGAGTTCTTCGCCGTGCTCGGGCCGCCGGGTGCAGGCAAGACGACGCTGCTTCGCACGATCGTCGGTCTCGAGAAGCCGGACGCGGGGGACGTGTACGCGGGGGACGAGCGGATCACGGACGTGTTTCCCGGCGACAGAGACATCGCGATCATGTTCCAGAACCTCGCGCTCTACCCGGACAAGTCGGTCTACGACAACCTCGCCTTTCCGCTCAGGCAGGCCAAGCTGCCGAAGCAGGAGATCCAGCGGCGGGTCGCAGCCACCTCCTCGACGTTGCACATCGACCACTTGCTCAGGCGCAAGCCGGCGAAGCTCTCGGGTGGCGAGCGGCAGCGTGTGGCGCTTGGCCGCGCGCTCGTCCGCGACCCGCGGGCTCTCCTGCTCGACGAGCCCCTCTCGGCCCTCGACGCGCTGCTGCGCCTTGAGATGCGCGCTGAGCTCAAGCGCCTCCAGCGCGACCTGGGCCGCACGCTCGTCTACGTGACGCACGATCAGGTCGAGGCGATGAGCATGCCCGACCGCGTCGCCGTCCTGCGCGAGGGCAGCGTGCAGCAGGTAGAAACGCCGGAGAAGGTCTACCACCGCCCAGCGAACCGGTTCGTCGCCACCGTGATGGGAAGTCCACCCATGAACTTCATACCTGCGACCGTGCACGTCTCCAACGGGAGCCTGCGTGTCGTCCACCCGAGCTTCGCCATCGAGATCACCGCCGGTCTCGAGCCCGCCCGCCCGCTCGAAGACGGCGCCCCGTGCCTCGTTGGCATCCGCCCGGAGGACACCCGTGTGGCTGCCGGTGGGGATGGCATCCCGGGGCTGGTCTACGCCAGCGAGCCGCTAGGCGGCGAGACGGTGGTCGACCTGACGCTCGGCGACCGGGTCGTCAAGGCGCTCGCACCCCCGACCCTCGTGTTCGCGCCCGACGACGCGGTTCGGATCACGTTCGACCCGCAGCGCCTGCACGTCTTCGACCAGGCCGGGGACGCCGCTCTGTCCGCCGCTGGAGCCGAAGGCATGTTCCACGTGCACGTCGCTACGGGTTAGCCCGTCCGGGCCCCCCAGGCCTCGAGGAAGCCTTCCCGGCCCCGGCGGACGAGCTCGACCGGGTCGAGCTTGAGGAGCGAATCGGGGTAGGCCTCGGAGGAGAAGAGCTCCATCTCGTACCAGCCGTCGAAGCCGCCCGCCTCGAGCGCGCCGAGGATCGCCGGCAGGTCCATGATCCCGTCGCCCGGAAGCGCCCGGTCGTCCCAGCCTCTCGTCTCGGCTCGCCAGTCGTTGACGTGCACCGCGGGGAACCGCCAGGCCTGCTCCCTGATGTGGCGGAGCACGTCCGGCGTGTCCCACAGGTGCCACGTATCGAAGAGGAGGCCCATCGGCTCTGCGATCTCGTCGATCAGCGCGATCGCCTCTGGAATCGTCGTCACCATGGTGAAGTCGTCACGGGCGGACGCGTGGATGGGCTCGAGGGCGACCTGTACACCCACCTCTCGGGCTGTGCCCGCGACCTCCCGGAGTCCCTCGACCGCGATCCGCCGTGCCTCGGCCGGGTCACGATCTCCGACCGGGCCCGTCAGGAAGAGAAGCGTCGCCGGCTCGAACCGGGCGAGCCGCCGTACCGAGGCGCAGAGCGACTCGACGCGCTCCTCCGGGTCCTGCGGGCCCGGAAAGGAAGGCAGCGGGAGGACGGAGAGCAGGGCCGGGAGGCAGATCGTCGCCTCGAGCCCACTCTGACGGAGCTTGGCGAGCGACTCGTCGTCGCGGCCGTCGGGCAGCTTCGCCTCCGCGATCCCGATGCCCTCGGCACCACCGGCGGCGTACGCTGCGAGATCCTCGTCGAACCCGAGGTTGAGAGTCGAGAACTCGCTGACGGCGAAGCGCGGCGCCATTCAGCGGAGCGGCTTGACGTGCGTGAACGGCTCGTCGTCGGGCAAGTAGTCCCAGGCCAGGCTCTCGTCGGCGATCGGCACGTACCGTTCCTCGACGCCGAGCTCCTTGAGGACGATGTTCCGCGCCTGCGGGATCGCTGCCGACTTGTAGAACGCGAGGTGGCGGTTGAACCCCTGTCGCCCGAACCCGCAGTCGGTGGAGAGGATGAGCTTGTCGGCCGGGATCACCTCGAGGCAGCGCCGGATCCGGTCGGCGATCGTTTCAGGGAAGTCACCCTGCAGCGTTCGGTGGCTGATCATGCCGACCGCGATCTTCTTCTTGAGGCTGTCCGCGAACGGCTTGAAGAGCGGGATCTCCTTGAAGTCGTTCTCGGTCGCCTCGATTGTCCAGACGTCGCCCTTGAGGCGATCGAGGTAGATCTCCATCGAGTTCTGATAGCTCTCGTCGGAGAACACCTTCTGCATGTTCGGGTTGCCCCAGCAGGTGTGGATCCAGACCTCGACGTCGTCGAGGCCTTCGATCTCGCGGTTGAACGCGTCGACCAGGAAGTCGATGAACTCGGTCATCTCCGGGTAGTAGCAGGCCATGAAGTGCATGGTCGGCTCCTCGATCTGGATCACCTTGCAACCCGATGCGGCGAGCTGCTTCAGCTCCAGGTTCATCGCCTCGGCCATGTCCCAGATCAGCTGCTTCTTGTCGTCGAGGTCGTAGTGGGGGGTGTGCGAGTCGAGGAAGAACGCGAGCACCTGCGCCGAGCAGGTTCCGAACTTGACCGGCTTCCCGGAGGCCGCCGCCTGCTGCGAGATTCGCCAGATCTTCGCGTACTCGAGCGGGTTCTTCGGGTCGTGCTCGACCTTGTCGACGACACGCGGCCAGCGCCAGGTCTTGTAGATCGAATCGAGCATCGTTCCGACCGGGTACGAGAGCAGGGGCGAGCGCGTGTTCCTCGTCTGCAGCTCCTCGTGCTCGAGACCCTTCCAGCGCTGAAGCGGGTAATGGTGCCACGAGCGGCCTGCCACGTCCTCGTCGATGTGGTAGTCCCCGGTCGTCAGGATGTCGAGACCCACGCGCTCCTGATCCGAGACGACGATCGCGTGTGCATCCGAGAACTGCTCGCGGAACCAGGGGTTCATCATGGCGGTGTCCAGCGGCCGCGCCCAAAGGTTCTCTGTGTACCAGCGGGGGCGAGGCCAGGATCCCGTCACCGTTGCCGGAAGCATCAGGTTTCCTGTTGCCGTGAACGCCATCGAGTGACCTCCTAGTGATTGGGATGATGATCGTATTCCTATTCTTGTTCAGACTCCTCGGCACTAAATCCCCGCGGACGGAAGAGTCTGACGCGACCTATTCGAACCCCTGGCGATGATTCCCGCGGGCCGCGGTTGACGAGCGATCCGTATGCGCAGTGTCATTTGTCGGCGACCAGATCACGATGCTCTCGTTGCCGCTCGTCGACGTGCTCACGGCACGCTGAGCGTCCTCTTCTACATGTCGTACAACCTGCGGCCGATCCTCCGGATCGCCACCGTCGGCGCCATCGCGGGTTCCCTCGGGCTGCTGCCGTCTCCGATCCCGCACGTCGGCGAGCTGTCGGTCGGGGACGTTCGAGGTCCGCGATGGGCGCGCCGGAGTCCCGCCCCTACGACGGCTCCGTCATGCGAGCCCAGAGGTTCTCGAGCATCCGGGTCACGGGCGCGGTCAGCACCGAGCCGGCGAAATCGAGGGTCCCGGCGTTGAAGACCCGCGCGCCCGCCGCAGTCTCGTAGTAGGTCATCTCCGCGTTGATGCCCGGCCCGAAGATGTTCGGGATCACCGCGACGACGATCGTGCCGGGCGGCGAGGAGCGCGTCGTCGCGTCGATCTCGATCCCGTAGCCGTTCACGGCTTCGCCAATCGTCGAGCCGTCCTTGAGGCCGGTTCCCTCGAAGAGCCACGGCACCGCCTCCGCGTTGGTGACGTAGTAGACGCCCTGATTCGTCCCGTCGTCGTTCGCCCGGTACTGAGCGCCGAGAAGCGACGCCTCGGGCCGTCCGAGATGGCGCCACAGCTTCGTACGCTGCAGCTCGTCTCGCGTGCGCTCGACTTTCCAGAAGAATGCGTTTGCGGAAAGGGAGATCAGCCGTCCGCCAAGATCGCGGAAACGCCGGATGACGTCGTAGACGTGCTTGGTCTCGTACTCGGTGTGCCCCGGGAAGACGATCAGGTCGTACAGCCGGCGCAGCTTGTCACCTGTGGGGATCGACTCGAGGTCGTCGTCCGTGATGAAGTCGGGCGTCTTGCCCGTCACGCTCAGCCAGCGGAGAAACGGGGCGTCGTAGCGGTGGAAGCGCGGGGGGACGCCGCGATCGCGATAGGGACGGGTGAGGACCACGGGCGGGTTGCCGCCTGCGTACCACGTGTCGCCGAATCCGTCGCCGTCCGCGTCGTAGAAGTTGTAGGCCTGCCAGGTGTTCGTCGGGACGACGACGGCTTGCCGTGAGGCGCCGAGCGTCTTCGGCCGGAGAACGAACGGTGCGAAGCCGACCCGGCCGTCCTTCGCGGTGAGCCTGACCGTGTAGACGCCTGTCGGCCAGTCGCCTGCGCGCAGCCGCACCTGTTGCGGCGCTCGGCGATACGCCCGCCAGGGGAGAGTCACGAGTGGTCCGACGGGAACGCCGCTCATCTCGTCCGCGCGATCGGTGTACTCCGGCTCGGGCCCGCAGTGGAGAGTCTGGAGGGTGAGCCTGCGCGCGTCCGCGAAGACGGAAAGCCGAATCAGGTTTCCCGGCGCGTAGCTCCGTCGCGTGCATGCGGCCTCGACCGCGAGCACCCTGACGACGGGGCCTCTCGATTGCCCCGGCACGACGGGTCGCTGGCCGCCGTACACGCGCCTGGCACCCGTGCTCGACTCCACCGTGAGCCGCATCACGTACGTCCCCACGGGCGTGCCGTAGTCCGGATACCAGGTCAGCTCCTGCCGGCCTGGGTCCAGCTCCTTCCTTGTCGTCCACACGATCGTGCGCTGACGGAGTGCGGTACGGATGACGTCGAGCTGGACGATCGCGTCGCGCCGGAGCTCGAAGCTGACGACGGCGGCGTCACGGCCGTCCACCCCTGGGCTGACCGTGGCGAACCACGGTCGATCGCCCTCATACGGCCGTCCGATGTTCCGCACAGAAATCCTGATCAACCTCGGCACGGTGGTCGCCGCCGCGAAGGTTCTCGACGGTGCCAGCGCCAGTGCGCCGGCCGTGCCGAGCGCCGCGCGCACAAAGCGCGATCGAGTCAGGCGCGTCGCCACGTGGAGAGCCTAGTCAGCGCTGCGGGATCACCCGGCGGGTGGCGTCGATCTCGCACGCGACTACTTGAGGCAGACCGCATATGCGGTACCGGACTGGTCGTCCGGCGCCGTCGAACTGACAGTCACGTGGATCCGCCAACTCGCTGCGTCGGAGACGGGCCTGCTGTCCCTGACGGAACCCCACGCGTTTGGATCCTCCCAACCGCCGGAGAGGGCCTTCTGACCCACGTCGCATGCCACGGTGACGTCCCCTCCGGCGCCCGGAGCGAAGGACCACGTCGATGTCTTCACGGCGACGAGACCCATAGCCGTGCTGGCCGGGCCCGGTAGCTGCGCGCCGGCCTGCGCGCCCGCGGACGCGATCTGAACCGCCGTTCTGCCTTGCAACCTGTCCGCGTTGAGCGCACGAGCGGCTAGGTCGGCTTTGTTGGCGTGGCGCGCGTTCGCCACGATCCCCGCAGCGACCGCAGTCCCCGACAGCGAGACGATCAGCGCGATACACGCGACGACGAGTCCTGGTTCTGGCAGTGCACGTTTGTACGCTCGGGACATGAGATTCCTCCTCGACTGAACGTCGATCATCTGACGGTCTGCAACCGTCGAATACCCACTCGAATGGGTGGTTTTACCGGTCGGTGCTCCGGGCGGGTCGAGCTCTGGCGGTAGGCTCCCAGTTGACCGAGGGCGGTAGAACGGGATCTGAGGAGGAGCGCATGCGCGATGTGAGCGCCAAGCGGACGGACAAACGCGCAGCCGCGCTGGCTCTCTTGCTCGTGCTTCTGGCGGCGATCACCGTCACCACCTCGGCGAGTGCGACCCGGGCGGCGCACTCGGCGTTGCGGGCCAAGGCGTCTGCGGGCTCGACAGTCTCGGGGCAGCTCGCGCTGCGCTTCGCACCGAGGCGCTCAGGCCTCGGCCGTGTCCAGTCGTCCGGGGCTCCCGTCGGCTGGCACGGGCTCCGAGCCGCGGTGGGCACGCCGTGCGGGAAGACCGCCGGCCTTCTGTGCTCACGAGTCGACGTACCGCTCGACAGGACAGGGGTGGTTCCGGGCACGATCTCGCTGCACGTCGAGACCCTCCCGGCGCTCGGAACCCCGCGCGGAGCGGTGTTCCTCATCGCGGGCGGCCCGGGCCAAGGATCGGCGCGCGCGTTCGATCTCGGCTCGCCCAGCGCGGCCTCGCTCTTTCGGTATCTCTTCCCCGGCTACACGCTCGTCGCGTACGACGATCGGGGCACGGGAGACTCGGGCGTGCTGCACTGTCTAGGGCTCCAGACGACCGTGACGATCGACGTCGAGACCGGTCTCGCCGCCGAGTGCGCAGCCAGCCTCGGGCCGCAGCGCGACTTCTACTCGACGCACGAGCACGCGGAAGACCTCGAAGCGGTACGGCAGGTACTCGGCGTCGACAAGGTGGCGCTCTGGGGAACGTCCTACGGGACCAAGCTGGCCATGGCCTATGCGCTCGCCCATCCAGACCATGTCGAGCGACTCCTGCTCGACTCCGTGGTGCCGCCGGAGCGGGATACGCTCGAGACGAGCACCCTCAAGGCGATTCCGGGAACGCTGAGCGCGTACTGCGGCGGTGGAATCTGCCGGTCCGCGACATCCGACTTTGCGGGCGACGTGGTCACCGTCGCGAACCGGCTCGCGGCCAAGCCCGCGCAGATCAAGGTTCTCCAGGTCAACGGGACGAAGAAGACCGAGAGGATCAACGGCCTCGCGTTCCTCTCGGTCGTCATCGAAGCCGATCTCAGCCCCGGCCTCGCCGCGGAGCTCCCCGCGGCGGTCCACGCGGCCAAGCTCGGAAACCTCAGTCCGCTGCTTCGCCTGTTCGAGCTGGTCGCCCAAGGCTCGATCGTGCCGGACGAGGATCTCAGCTGGGGCCTGTTTGCCGCAACCGTCTGCCGGGACGGCCCCTTCCCCTGGCAGCCCGAAACGCCGATCGCCGACCGGCCGGCGCTCCTGGCGGCGGCGATCAACGCTCTGCCGCCCGGCTCGCTCGGTCCGTTCGGCACGTGGGCCGCGAGCAACGGCACGTCCACCCTCTGCCTGCAGTGGCCGGTTCCCGCGGGCGGCGCAGCGCTCGGTCCCGGGCCGCTGCCCGATGTGCCCGTGCTGGCGGTGAGCGGCGGCTTCGATATGCGCACGCCGACGACAGGGGCGAGCGACGTCGTCTCCCGCTTCCGCCAGGGCCGTCTGCTCGTCGTCCCGGGCGTCGGGCACAGTGTTCTCAGCTTCTCGTCCTGCGCGGTGCAGGCTGTCCATGGCTGGATGCTCGGCACCGAGCCTCCGGCGACCTGCGCTCGGACCAGCCAGATCGTCGACATCGTGCCCGCCTACCCGGCTGCCGTCTCAGCGGGTGCCCGGAAGAAGACCGCATCGCCTGCTCGGACGCTCGCGATCGCCTCGCAGGCGCTTCGCGACGCGGAAGCGATCTGGCTGATGACGAGCCGGGGAGATCAGATCGCCGGGCTGTACAGCGGCAAGCTCGTCGCTGCCGAAAGGGGGTTCACGCTCGTGCGCTACAGCGTCACTCCCGGGATCGAGCTGAGCGGGAAGCTCCGCCTCGGCAGATCGGGCACTCCGCTCGAGTTCGAGGGCGCCGTGAGGGTCGGCGGCCGCTCCGCCGCTTCCGGCTTGCTCGGAGTCACCGCGAACAAGGTGGCCGGGACACTCGGCGGAACGGTCGTGGGCGGCTCGTAGAGCCTCAGGTGACCTTGAGCGAGAAGCTCCGCGCGACCTGAGCGTCCTGGACGACCAGGGTGATCGTGCCCTGGATCCTCTTGCCTTTCGCCGTCTTCGGGATCGTCCACGCACACACGGCGATCCCGTTGACGACACGGCTGCTTCTTACTTGCACCCGCTTGCCGGCGATCTTGGCCGCGCACGTGACGCTTCCCTGCTCAACCGGCCCCGCGGTGTCGCTCTCGTTGACTGCCAGGCCGACCGAGAAGGGCTTGCCCGCCTTCACCGGCTTCGGGCTGGTTGTGAACGCGACGACCTGGAGGGTGACCTTGGCCAGGACCTGGTAGGTGAAGGCGCCGTGGCCTGGGTCGGGAGAGGCTTCGCGGTGGATCTTGGTGAAGTCGGGATTCCCCTGTGCGTCCAAGGTGATCCCCGAAAGCGCGACGACCGCGAAGTTGAAAGCCTTCGTCTTGCCGAGATCTACAGCGGCGATTCTGATCGTGGCGCCGGTGGCGTCGTAGGAGTACGTCAGCGACGGAGCCGCCACCCCCGGGTACTCGGTGCCCGACCATTTGAAGAGGTCGACCTCACCGGGAACGAGCTCGATCAGGTAGTCGTTGCCCGAGACCGACGCCTGTGGGTCGCCGGTCGCCGCATTCTGGTCGGTGTCGAGAAGAACAGCGATCAGCATGTCGTCTGTCAGGGCCGGGCGATTGCTGATTGCGATCTTGAAGGTGATGTTCCCCGCGTCGTCGTTCGAGACGGTCGTGCTCGTGATGTCGGGTGCGAGGGCGTCCTCCCCGATCGAGTCCGGGAACACCGTCGAGTTGGTTTGGCTACGCGTGGAGCTCCCCAGAGCGAGCGCCGGCGCGACGGCGAGCGCCACGAGCGTGAGCGGTAAGACGATCCTCCGGGTTCTCGACACTCCGCTTCCTCCTCGGACGACCGCGGCCCTCGAGTCCGGCCACGTATTGATCGACGAGCACGAATTGAGACAAGCACGGTGCGCTCGTGCTCCGACTGTAGTACAGCGCGCGGGTGCCGTCGACACCGGGAGGGCGGGGAGATCTCCTCGATCGGCGCCGCGGGTGACGTCGCTACTCTGACTCGATGCCCGAGCTGCGCACGGCGTCCGCGTACCGCCCGACCGGCGACCAGCCGCGCGCGATCGGCGAGCTCGCAGCGTCGATCGGTGCTGGAAACCGCTACCAGGCACTGCTCGGTGCGACCGGCACCGGCAAGACGGCGACGATGGCGTGGGTGATCGAGCAGCTCCAGCGGCCGGCGCTGGTGATCGCCCACAACAAGACGCTCGCGGCGCAGCTCTGCAACGAGTTCCGAGAGTTCTTCCCGGACAACGCGGTCGAGTACTTCGTCTCGTACTACGACTACTACCAGCCGGAGGCGTACGTCCCGCAGGCCGACCTCTACATCGAGAAGGACTCGTCCAGGAACGACGATATCGACCGTCTGCGCCATGCCGCGACGTCGTCGCTCCTGTCACGCCGCGACGTTGTCATCGTCGCGTCTGTCTCGTGCATCTACGGGCTCGGCTCGCCCGAGGAGTACGCCGACCGGGTCGTCACGCTCGCAGTTGCGGAGGAACGCGACCGCGACGAGCTGCTGCGCAAGCTGATCGACACGCAGTACGTCCGCAACGACACGCTGCTCGGCCGCGGCCGCTTCCGAGTCAAGGGCGACGTGATCGAGGTGCAGCCGGCGAACGCCGAAACCGCGTATCGAGTCTCCATGTTCGGCGACGAGGTGGAGCAGATCACGCACTTCGACCCGCTCACCGGCGAGGTCTACGCGAAACTCGACACGCTGACGCTCTTCCCCGCGACGCAGTACGTCACGTCGAAGCCGACGATCGAGGCCGCGGTGGACGTGATCCACGCGGAGCTCGAGGAGCAGGTTGCGAAGTTCGAGGCGGAAGGGCGCCTGCTCGAGGCGCACCGGATTCGGCAGCGCACCGAGTACGACGTCGAGATGATGAAGGAGCTCGGCTTCTGCAACGGGATCGAGAACTACTCGCGCATCCTCGAGGGGCGCCCTCCCGGCTCGCACCCGTTCACGTTGCTCGACTACTTCCCCTCCGACTTCGTGTGCTTCATCGACGAGTCGCACCAGACGGTGCCTCAGATCGGGGGCATGTACGAGGGCGACCGGTCACGCAAGCAGACGCTCGTCGACTACGGCTTCCGGATGCCGTCGGCGCTCGACAATCGGCCGCTCCGCTTCGACGAGTTCCTCGGCAAGGTGCATCAGCTGGTGTTCGTCTCGGCTACCCCTGGTGCGTTCGAGCTTCGGCACTCGACGGTCGTCGCCGAGCAGCTGATCCGGCCGACCGGGATCGTCGACCCGGAGGTGGAGCTGCGCGCGACGAAGAACCAGATCGACGACCTGCTCTCCGAGATCCGGCGCCGCGAGGAGGCGGGCGAGCGTGTGCTCGTGACCACGCTGACGAAGAAGATGTCGGAGGACCTGACCGACTACTTGCTCGAGTCCGGCGTCAAGGCCCGGTACCTGCACTCGGAGATCGACACGCTGGAGCGGATCCAGATCATCCGTGAGCTCCGGCTCGGCGAGTACGACGTCCTCGTCGGCGTGAACCTGCTGCGCGAGGGCCTCGACCTGCCCGAGGTGTCGCTCGTGGCCGTGCTGGACGCGGACAAGGAGGGATTCCTGCGCGGCAAGACTGCGCTCGTGCAGACGATTGGGCGAGCCGCGCGCAACGTCAACGGCAAGGTGCTGCTCTACGGGGACAAGCTCACGGAGGCGATTCAGGGAGCGCTCGAGGAGACGAATCGGCGTCGGGCCGTCCAGCTCGCCTACAACGAGGAGCACGGGATCATGCCGGAGACGATCGTCAAAGGCGTGTCCGACATCGCGGAGTTTCTGTCCCTCGAGTCTCCCACCGTGCCGTCGCGCCGCCGGCGCGGCAGGAGCGAGGTCGAGGGAATGACGCGCGAGGAGCTGGAGAAGCTCGTGATCACGCTCGAGGAGGAGATGTTCGCGGCCGCCGAGGAGCTCCGGTTCGAGTACGCGGCCAAGCTCCGCGACGAGATCAAGGAGCTCCGCCGCGAGCTCGCCGCGGTGGCCGTCTCTCGCTGACGCTCGACCTCGCGGAGGGTCTGGTCTTCCGCCAGACCCCGTAGGGTCAGACCGTCGGGTCTGATCCGATTCGGACAGCAAGCGGGTCAGACCAGAAGGTCTGACCCGGCGAGGAGCGAGGTCAGCCCGTACCAGCTGGAGCTCGCATCCGGGCGATGCGGGTAGGCTTGCCGGCCATGTGTCGAAACATCCGTACGCTCCACAACTTCGAGCCTCCGGCGACCGACGGGGAGATCCAGGCCGCCGCGCTCCAGTACGTGCGCAAGGTGAGCGGGTCGACGAACCCGTCCAAGGCGAACGAGGCCGCGTTTGCGCGAGCCGTCGACGCAATCGCGCACGCGACCGAGCATCTGCTCGCCGATCTCGTGACCACGGCTCCGCATCGCGACCGCGAGCGCGAGGCCGAGCGCCGTCGCGCACTGGCGGAGAAGCGCTTCGGCCGCGCACCGGCGGCGAGCGCCTGACGCGTGACGGCCCGCCGGAGCGGGCCGCCACGTCTGTGTCGATTCAGGCCGTTACGCCGGCGCCGTACTTCGTGCGCAGGTAGCGGAGGTACGGCTCCGGGTCGATCGGCGCGCCCGCAACCCGCT
>Ga0334722_10001948_pt1 | contig 24328 bp, 24 predicted proteins | sample C3_bottom_MG_FD_207210 | JGI IMG/M metagenome (GOLD analysis project Ga0334722, IMG submission 207210) | Sediment microbial communities from Yellowstone Lake, YNP, Wyoming, USA - C3_bottom | ecosystem: Environmental > Aquatic > Freshwater > Lake > Sediment | place: USA: Wyoming | collected... | reverse complement strand
CGAGATAGTTTGCCCTCATAAACTGTCCCCATCAATTCATATAGTTTGTCCTTAATCTCCCCGACGAGCCTTCTTACGATATATTGCCTGTTTTCGAATCGGTTGATAATATTATGAATCCCTTTTGCTGTTAGCAGGCATGGTTTGCGATCAGATCGGATTAATGTATCGATCGAATCAGACCTGAAAAATTGTAACGCCTGATAATCCATCTCTGGTGACATTATGTATGCATAATCCCTGACAAGACCGAATGCGGACTTTCTGTTTATTATTCCACAATGGGGATCAAGGCCAAGACTGATTAGATGTTCTGTAATAAGGCTCCAGAAAAGGGCCTTCAGGGTATTCTTTACAGTAAGCCATTTTTCCCTGTCTTCTGGCATAAGAAAGGATATGATTTCACGGTAATTGCTACAGGATATATCAGCATTGGGATATATCCTCCTGATTACCTCTGTCTTCATAAATGCCCTTTTCTGTCTTGCCCAGTTCGTAAAGTCCATCGCCTTCTGCTGGTCTTTCAAGACCAATTCAAGGTCTATGCAATGAGCAGGATAGGTAAATTGAAATGGCATCGATATGGATATATTGCTTGCCCACTTGCTAATACATATCAGAGGTATGTTCTGCCCTGCCAGTGCCGTCAGGACATCGGAGCTAATCCATATATTCCCGAATATGACAACCCTGCTGATAAATCTGATGGGTATCCTTCTATCTGCCCTCTCGGGGTCTTTTATCAAGATAGATGGTCCATCCATGACTACCCTGATGTCCCTATCGCTTTCATTCAGGTAAAGGGTCCTCACCATCATTGATCCTCCTCGCCATCTCCCTGACCTCTTCGGTCAGCAATGGCCTTATGCCCTTTGCCCATTCTTCATAGAGAGGGTAGAATCTCTTCCTCTTTTCCTTCTTCAGATAGCAGCCTCCGTTTTTGTTGTCTGTCGTGAAATCATCTCCAGAGAACTCCCTTGTCCTGAATAGATTCCACACAAACCTGTCGACATCTGCTCTGAATATCTCGACAATATCACAGGCAAGGGACTCCCTTCCATAGTCGAACTCATGATAAAAGCCTATTACAGGGTCAAGCCCTATGACCTCAATCTCTCGCACTATCTCAAAGTGTAAAAGGGTATAGCAAAGGGAGAGTATTGCATTTACAGGGTCGAGGGGTGGCCTTCTGGTTCGTCTGTTAAAATTCAGTGAGTCAGGGAACAACCCTGTATATACATTGAAATAGATTGCAGAGGCGCTTCCTTCAATGCCTTTTAAAGATTCTTTTGTAAAAGAGGAATTCAGCCTTTCTAATATCTTATTCAGGCTATCAATGGCATTCGATAGATAGAACCTCAGGTCATGTCTTGACTTCAGTGCCTCTGTCAGTACATCAATCTGTGAACGAATCTTCCTTTTAACTATCTCTGAAGCAATCAGCCTTGAAAAGTCAGTTTTCGCCTTTTCATATTGCCTTAATCTCAGAAGGCCGTTATTATGCAAACTACCCTGAAGCATCCCGCAAAACCTGAGTCTTCTACCAGAAAGGAATATCGCCTTGATACCAAGGTCAGAAAATCTCTTCAGCACAGATGTATCCAGGGTCAGATTCCCGATGAATATGACCCGTTTTAAAGGCTCCAGCGGAACGATTCCCTCCCTTTTGCCATTCACATAAAAGGCGAGGGCATTTCCATCAACCTTGATGTGGCAGTCCTTTCTATCTATATAAAGCGTCCCCATAATCTAACCTATATAAAAGAAGTTCGGATTTTTTGGTTGTAGTGCTATACCCATTGTATGAGTCCTGCATCTTCCATCGAGCCGAAAGATATGAATCCTGTCTTCAGCCTCAAAGATCAATCTCTTAAGTTTACTAAGCACAAACTTCAATTCCCCATCTGTCAGGAAACATTCATACACAGATTTCTGCCCGCCTGTGCTGTATCCCTTGAGAAAATATCTCACCCTGTTTAGCCTCTTTGGTTCTCTTATATCATAGGCAATTATGTAAAATGTCCTGTTCATACTAATATTGTGAAGGATTAAGGGAGGTATTACAAGAAAAGAAATGTTTCGGAAATGTTTTTATTTTATCTCGTATCTGCCAAGGCCGAAGCCTGTATTCTTACCAGCATGAAGTATCTCACCGGCTTCGAGAATGGGTATGAATGGCTCTAAGTTTCCAGTATAGGTTATCTCACCCACAATACCGCCAAGCCTCATCCTTGTATCCTGTCGGGATGAGTATCTTTCCCAGTCGAGCCATTTGAGGGACGATGATGTTATAGAGATATTCATTGCATGTTCTATTATTTCTCGGTGATTCCATGAAGGTTCTTGATTTCCGCAGTGAAAATAATAAAGAAGCCCAAGCCTTCTCAAGAGATTTCTGATAAGGATATGGAACTCAGGCTTCACGACAAGGTCACGGTTATATTTTATCCTGATGGGGGTCATAAATCTCAAAGTTATGCTTTCTATTTTATCCGATGGCATGAAATCAGGAATCCCAATAAGACTTATCTCTGATTGTCTGATAAGTTTGTCCTCCTCTGAATAGACAAGGCTGTTATCATCAAGCCTCACCTCTTGAAGCCTGTATCTCCCCCTGCCCTTTCCAATGCCAACTCTGCCGAGTTCATCAAAGGTATAAATAAAATAAGGTAGATAATCAATCGCCTTACCTATGAGGATGAGGTTAAAGTTTAGGATACTTCCAGGCTCATATACCTCCGAACCCTTAATCTTGAGTTTCGAATCTACTTCAGGTGGCTCTATGACAAATGGATGGGGTATCTTTTCATACTTATGCATGTTCATTATAGAGGCATTTGCTGGTGGAGGTGTCTCAAAGACATAGGCATAGATACATCTACTTTTGAGCATGCAGTCTGAACAGTCCTGCCTTTTAAGGGCGCAGACAATACGTCTGAATATATTGCCAAAACCGCCCCTGAAGGTAGAACCCTTGTAATAAGGAAGGTGGAGTTCGTCCAGGGCCTTAATGATTAGAGTAAATTTCTGATAGGGTATATGCATCTATTGAACTGTTCCTTTTATTATTATAGCCTAATCAGGCGAATGGTCAAAAATCACCACATCGCCAGTAACAGGTGACCTGTAAATTAGCTTCCTCGCCTTTCCATGAAGGGCATGGGCAATTTTCAGATAAAGCCATACTGGCCCAGCACCAGTAAGGATAATATCGTTGCCTTCACCTGCAAGGGATTTTGTCCTTTGGATATATTCTTCAATCCTGTTGAGTTTTGCTTGTTCTAAACCGTCTTCTTTATAAATATCTTCGATATTGACAATTACTTCAGAAGCCATTGTCTGAGTTTATCCTTCATAGTAATAATAGCCTTGCCATCAACCACATCAATCTTTAATATCCTTGCCCTACCTTTTATATAGGGGTCTTCAATCTTTCTCGCTGACGCAATCATCCTTTTGCCAAAAAGTCCTAAGGCAGTATCGCCGATCGAGTCGAGTTCATAGAGATATTCTCTACCAACCCCTTCTGCATCATCTGTGCCTTGTTTATCATACGTTTTTCTATTAGGATTAGATGTTTTACAGGATATATAAAAGAGGCGATTTCCTTTAGAAAACAAGACATCGAATTCATTTTTTGGTTTATGTTTTGACGAGGTTACCCATCTTCCAGTCACATTCAGTTTTATTTCATCAGGTACAAGAGCCTTTGCCTGCATGTATACATACTCTTCGAACCAACCACCCTTTAGGTATCTTAAAGATAAAAAGTCATTTATCTTCAACATATTACCTTCTAAACTAACACCATTTAATTGATTAATTATAGATTTAAATTTATCATTAACAGATATTGATATTGTTACAGGAAACTGAGTATATTCCTCATCAAAAGGATGCAGTCTTTGATTTAGTTGTTTTACTGTATCAATATTATTTGCAAGGGCGTTAGTTAAATCTTTTCTTTTAAATATATAGCTGTCATCCTTTACAAAATCCTCTACTATAAATCCATAGGCAGCAAGATAGTCCTTAATTGAAATTTTTACTGTGATCTCAATATCTTGCTGTTGAGATTCAGGAAATAGTTGTAATATCTTATTGTGAAGTGTATCAACATAAAATATGACCTTCCCAGCAGTATAAAAGGCTTGAAATGTGCCAAGGGTTCCTATCTTTGTTCCCCCTGTAATATTAAGTGTTACATTACACTCCTTGCATCTTTTGATTATTGATTCACTTACATTTATCACATTATTTATATCATAAGCTTCTATAACTTCATCGGTAACCTCAAAACCTTTTTGTTTAATCACATCTTTGAGCAAACATGCCTTTTCTTCCATCTCTTTAGTTTTAAGAAGGATTACATGTTCAGGCCTGAATTGAAGCATAGTAGTAAGGTTTGGGATTGGTTGCTCTGAAACAAGGCAAACATGGATATGGCTCATAACTTCATCTCCTTATCAATTATCGGTTTAAAGGGCTTTGGCTTGTGGTTTATGAATTCGTTGAATTCAGAAACAAATTCAATATAGGCATCAACATCGACCTTACCATTTTTTATAAATGGATTATGCCGCTGATGCCTAAGGACATCCATGTCTTCATTTAATGATTCAGATTTGGATAATTCCAGCAATTCCCTTGCTGCCTTTTTAGAAATCCTCCCGCTACCCTTTAACCGCATCAATTACCTCCAGCACAGCCCAGCCAAAGGGGATTAAGCTGTTATTGTTCGCCGGTTTTGGTGTTTCAGAAGCAAGCCAAAGGGTTGTTGCGTGGTCAAGATATTTAGGTGGTTTATTCTTGCCATCCTTATCTTTGCCCTGCATTATTTTGATATTTCTATTTCCTTCTATTGTTACAGCCTCAGCTCCTGAATGCCTGCCAATTCTTATAAGAAAAGTAGATTTTTTAAACTTGTCTTTAAATTGCTCATTTGCAAAAATTCCAGCTTTATGTTTAATCCCAAGGGCATTATTCAGGGGTGTTATTTCCTGCTTCAGATTGCCAGCATAAAACTTGTGGGCTGAAAGAAAAAGCTCCTCTGCTACCACTGGATTGCTAATGCCTGCCCCATTTATTGGCCTCTCAATATTGATTATTCCTTCAAAATAGGCACCGGGCTGTATAGTCTCAAATATCTGATATACCCCGCCCTTCTCAGCCAGGGTGGATTTATCGCTCTTTTCTTTCTTTCTATTGACCGCATAGAGTATCTTCGTCTTTACCTCTCCGACAGGTAATAAATCAGATACCTTAACCATTCTAAATGGGTCAGTAGCAAAACTACCATTAAGAAGTTCCTGCTCAAGTCTTTTTGCCACTTGTTTTTTACCGATCTGTTTGTAGGTGTATTCAGGATTTGCCAAATCCTGTGCATTAAGAAGCCCGCATTTGCTCCAATAGTTTACTATTCGACTGTTTTGAGCCAATGCGTTCAAATATGCAGTTCTCAAAGAGCCTTTTAATGATGAGCCCGGGATATACGGCGTATTGTCCTGTGGATTGAAAACTGTCTTGTTTATAGTAAACTGATTGATAACAGCACTTTTTTCAAAAGTTCCCATGCCGAGAATTTTTTTGTAATGAGTGACCAAATAATCAGTAATCTCAACTTCCTTGCCTTTTATCGCAGGCTTATAGAGACGCTTTATTGTTTTGAAAATAGCGAGCAGGTTATTGCCTGCGGCAGTTTTGCTTAATTCAGCCAACTCTTGAGGCTTTAGAGCTTTGACAAACTCTAATGGATCAAATTCAATCAACTTCTTTTTTTCATCATCTATTACAAAACTTGTCGGCTCATACACATCATCACATCCAATATGAATTGGTGATAACACATGGAGCCTGATTTTCAGGGGTTTGTTCATTTTATGCCTCCACTTTTACAGGGATATAGAGTGAGTATCCTTGTGTAACAGCATTTGGTTCTGCCTTTGATATGCCATCTACGGCAGTCCCAATATAAGGTTTGTCTACCGGAGCTTTATCCTTGAAGATAAACACCGCTCCTTCGTCAGCCATAATTACAGGATTTTTAAAAGGCTTGCCTGACTTGGCAAGCACATCGCCGTGTCTGCCGAACCGCGTGAAAGGACTAAAGAACATTTTGCTGAACATATTCTTCTCAGGCACACAGGGAGCAAGTGTAAAGCAGGCATCAGGCGACTCGCTCCCCATTGCAAAAAGATCAATTTCTTTATATCCAATAACCTTAAACCTGCCGAGACCTGTAGATGCGTCTTTTCCAAAGCCGAAATCCCCAACCTGCTTAAGCGCCTTTACAACTTGCTCAATTTTAACATCCTCACGCAACCCTACAAAAACAATAAGATCTGTATCAGGTATATATACTATTTGGTCAACAGTAAATGGCGCAAACTGTTCTTCTCCAGTAGTGCCGGTCAAACGGTTAATTGAATTATGCGGCTGAGAGTAATCTAAAATAAATGATTTCAAGTCCCTCTTGCGCATTTGGCGTTGAGTTTCAGTATCTTCAGTCTCTAATAACTCCTTAAATAGCTGCTCATCGCTGAAATACATACCATCTGCTTTAATAGATGTTATGCGATGATTATTTCTGACAAGCATCCATCGCTTTTTCTTGAACTCTTTTCGATTTCGGATAATATCAGACTTATTCTGTCCTTCAAACCTAAAAAGCATATCAAGAGGCATATCGGGCCGTTTCAGAGCATAACCGTTATTTAATTTGAGATATGCTGAAGAGACAACCATAAATGGATTTTTTGCATAGTCAGAGAGCAGCTTGTCTATGCTCATTCCAAAAAGTCCTTCATCATACGCCGCCTGCCAGCAGATATGGCCAAATAAGGTATCTCCCTTTAGCGGTGTGCCAAACCCGGAAACTGGTTTTATGGTTATTTCATAAGTTTTCAAAATTCGCCTCTAAAAAGGATTCAGTTCTGTAAACTTTTTGTTTATCTCGGTGTCATTAAATTCAAACTTAATTCTCCCATATCCTCTGCTTCCGCTTCCACCAAGTGCATCCATCTCAAGCAATTTTAAGCCCTTAAGAAGTTTATCGAATAAAGATTTATCTTCATCGTCGAAAACTTTAAAGGTAAGGCTGAAGCTGAATTGTGTGCCTTCCGGGACACGCTCGATAAAACGTGGATTAGCGGCAGTTCCTTTGATTCTGTCAATGCTGTTTTCAGACTTTACCTCTGTAAGCTGCCAGCGGTTTTCCTGCGCCTTCTTTTTCCATTCTTCATCAAGGTAGCAGTCAGCAAAAGATACGCGAGTTGGGCCAATATCAGCACTTTCATCCTTATCATCACCGCCAGAGCCGAAGATTTTGATGATCTCTTTAGCCTTATTTTTGTCTTCATCAGAAAGACTATTTTTGTTGAGTATCTTTGTTGAAACCACCCCGCCATCCGTATGAATCATCAGCCCGCTTGCCATCTCAAGCAAAGAGCGGACTTTGCCCTTCAATGAAGAACCGGGGATATATGGTTCAAGCGTATGTGGGTGTTTGATCACAGGGCTGTCTGTGCCACCTATGTGCATTTCCATATTGCCTGACCCTATGTGCAGACCGCTTTTAAGGATAATCTTGCCTTCAAGTTTTTTGATCTCTTTGAGTTTCATATTTTATTACCTCCTCTGTCTTTGTCCATGCGGACGATAATTTTGCGTGTGCTGCGCTGCTGGATTTTTTACTACTTCTACATAATATTTATAGAATCCCATAAATGCCTCAAATAGACCAGCAAAGGCATCAAAGTCATCCTTAGTCCTAATCTGCGAAAGTGATTTACCCATAAACTCCCTGAATTTCTTTGAAACAAGCTCTCTTGCCTCTGCATAAGCTGCCTTTGAATTGAGCATCATCAGATATGGCAGGAGCTTATTAAACTCCTCGACCTGTCTTTCAACAGGCAAAGTTTTTAAAATACCATCAAGTCTCAATATTTCATCGTAGAATTTTCTTATCTGAGTTGGATTGTTCTTTTTGTTATCCTTTTCACTAAAGACTTCTTCTGCAATTTTCTTTGCTTGTTCTGAAAACAGATCTGCTTTTATAATCTTCTTGTCCCTGTCTTCCCAAAACTCAATATTCATACTTATCCTCCTTATCTCCTGTTATATATTATCCACCATAGCGGTATCCTCAAGGCACCACCATATTTCTCAAGCCATTCTGCTACTTGCATTACCTCATTAATCGCTTTTTGCTTTTCATCGCTCTTTAGTTTCCTGCCAATATTGCGGACAATGGTATATTTCAACCTCGCTCTCCATTTCAGGCATTCCATATCTTCAAGGTAAATTGAACCGCTCTTCGTTAGCAGGTCTCGCTCCTGTCTTCTCATCTCTATCAGTTCATTGAGCCTGAAAAGCATCGCATTATTAATCTTATCAGAGTCAAGCCACTGCTCGATGGTTTCTGTAATCCCTTTAAAATGAACAAAGTCAGACCATTTTGCAGCTTCATTAAATATGGTTATGCTGTCTCTCCCTTTTGATTTGGACATGATTAAGGCATGCTCAGTGATTTTTGCAAGCCTGAGCACAGGCTCATTAGGTTTATGAATTGAGAAGCCCGCTGATATTGTTATATGAGAGTTTTGACAGACATATTCTTTAAATGAATCGTTTAGAAGACTTGCAAAATCAATAATTCTGTTCCAAGGTCCTATCAGAAAAAGATCATCTCCCCCTGAAAAAACTGTATAGATGTCATTAAATCGTTTATCATTTTTAAGAATATAGGGAATAAAAATAGAAAAGTAATTATTCAATTGTCTGCTCATTGTGGCAAGCCTTGAAAGTGTCAACTGTTCTTTCCTCATCCCGCAGGCAAAGAGCAATCCGAGATTGTCTACATCTGCTTTAAGAACCCCAAGTGCTTCTATGCCTCTAAACTTATGGGGTGCATCTGTAAAATTAAGCGCCTTTACTGCTATATGGGCAAATGTCTTTGGAACATTATCATCTTTGTCAGCCTTAATCTGATCAATCATCTCCTGTTTCTTCTTATCACTCTTCTTGCCCGCAAGATAACGGTCATCGTATAAGTCTTCCTCATCATACTTAGGCACATAGCCATTAAGGAATTTAGTGGTTATGTTTTTGGCGATATGACCATCTTTAGATATCCCAATATTCCAGAATTTAAAGAGTTTGCCTACTCTCGCCATTTCCTTTAATTCACCTGTAGGAAATGCGAGTTGGTATCTACCGAATATTGGCTCTAATAATTTTCTACCATGCAGTTCAGCATCAACAGCGGTTATAGCTATCTGGTCATTTTTAACAAGATTTTCGCCAATGAAAATATGGTCTGCACAAATCTTACAGGCATATTCCTCCATAACCTCTGCACTGCTATTAGCGGGCCGTTTGTTACAGAATGGACATATGCCTAACTTATTGTGAAATGAATCAAGATAATCAGATACACAGCCACTGTGCTGAAATATATCAAATTTTGAATACTTCTTCCTATCAACGGCTCGTGAAAGTTTTTCCCATAAATCGGCAAACTTACCGCTTACAAAATCATCAGGAGATGCCTCAATCATTGATAGACCCATTGATGCCTGACCAAAGAAATTTTTTATAAGCCATTTATTCAGTTCTTTTTCTATGGTCTCTACAATATTTTTTGCATTATCAGTATTATGAGCTAAAATAGTAAATTTTCCTGCAGCATTAAGAATAATGGATGTAAAAGGTATTCCCAATTCTCTACATATCATATCTGCTGCAAGTTCTGATAAAAGTGAAACATAAAAGGACCTTCCTCTAAGGAGCTTTGCAGATGCCTTACCAGTGCTTCCACCTTCTGTGAAAATGAAGTCTTGAATACCGTAGAAATCACCGCTTATGAGCAAAAATTTCTTTGTCTCATAATCGCAGATAGCCTCTATTGTCATTGTATTAGTCTCGGTGTGATATTGATAAATGGCAGAGGCAATAGCTGATGTGGCTCTTGAGTGATCATACAGGGAAACATCAGGCACAATATATCCAACTGTTGCAGCTGGAATATGAGAGGCATATATCATAAACAGACTATCAAAATGCTCAAACCAGAGGTGGATATATTCTTTATGGCTTAATTTTTCAAGTGCATCTGTAAATTTAAAAAAAAGCTCACGATAGTCTTTAGATGCCTGTTCGCTATCTATTTGCCTTACTTCAGAGTTATTTACAGGGAAAATATTGTCGGGCGAAAGCTCTTTAAGGGGATAACGATATTGATAGTCCTCCAGTCTGTCTGATTTCCATTTACTTTCATCAGCTGAAAGCCCTTCAAATATTGTAAGCAATAGTGTCTTTTTGTAATCCTGTACTCCGATTTCTTTGTTATATTTCTCATCGAATTCCTTCCTATCAAAGCCGCTGCTTACCCTGTCAGCTATGGCAACTATCCATTGAAAAGGTGTTTCGGGTTTATGATGGCCTGCTGCCAGATTAACAAAAGAATCCCCAAGTCCCCATTCATTCTTATTGAATTTAGGAGGAAGAAGCTTTTCTATACGATCAATAAATGCAGCAGTGTAAACAGCATGGCTATGAGTATACCTACCTCTATAAGAAGGTTGATAAAGGCCACTATTGTTTTCAATAGACTCTACATCAATAAAAAATCCCTTATCATCACCTTCTTTTGCTCTTGCTCGTTCCGCAAACTTTCCTACATCATGGAAATAACCTGCTAAGGCAATTTTATAAACTGTTTCGTTTATCATAAACTCCCTCTCTGTATTTATCATCTGTAAAAATTCTATCCCAAAACCTCATCCATTTCAACAAAAGAAATATTTCCGAAACATTTTATTCGATGCTAATCCTGTTTTTATCAAGGGCTATGCCATACCTTTTATTGCCGTGGCTGCCGCAGGCTTTTATCTTATAACACATGGAAACCTTTTCATCCTTAACATGCTTTTCTATCTGGTCATTTATCTTGCTTATATACTGCCTTAATAAAGATGGGTCATTCCATGTTTTGCTCATCTCTTCATCAGTGAATGGTTTGATTTTTCTGTAGTATCTGTTCATGAGGTCTAACAATCCCCTATCCGGTCCTGCCTTTGAAATAACCGGATAACAGTCATTACAGTTTTCGCACGGACCATTATGTTTACATGTGAGTTTTATGGATAAAAGAGCAGTATAAAGGGCAAGATGGCTGGGCTGAAGGCTGAATTCAATATCCCCACCAATCCTGATTGTATTATCTTTAAGAGATACTATCAAGGGTGGGCAGATAAAGACAGAATCAATCTCTCTCTGGGATTCGGTTACGAGTTCGTTGAATGTCTTGCCACTTAGAAAGAATTTATTACCGAGCCGAATAAAGGGTAATTCAGCAAGAAATATCCTTGCATTTTTTGTATGGAGTTCCTTTCCATCACGGGTCTTGATTATCCTGTTCTTTCTGGGTTTATAGAAAAATTCTGGATTCGCCTCAAATTCAGGACTGACAAGGACATGATAAAGTTTATCCCTTGGCCTGCCAAATAGTTGGAGGGCACTTCCGAGATAGAAACTCATGGTCTTTCTTCCACCAGCAATTGAGCAATGAAGCCTTGAGTTCTCTTCTTTTGCCTTTTCTTTTATAAAAGAGCATATGCAGTTACCTACTATAGCATTGTCTCTGTCATCCTTAATATCGTCGAGTTCCCTGTTCCTTCCATACCTGGGTATAATAAATGAATCATCGTTGAGCGTAACAGGCGGGATATTATATTCTCTAAAAAGCTCATTAAGAATACCTTTTTTAACAAGGGTTTCATGGATTATCTTTTTACCTGTAGATGTTGTGATAATATAAGCTTCTTCAGGATAGATTGGAGGTTTTTTCTGAGAAAGGGCATAGATCGTCTCTGTGATTATCTGAGGTGTCGCACCTGCAACAAATACAAAGATCTCTTTAAAGATCTCCCCCATAGTTATTCAGCTCATTTTAACGAATTGTCTTCTAAAAATGCAAGGCAAATCTCATTATTCAATATGACTCAGGGATGGTGATTTCAATATATAGACTTTAAAGTCATCATTTATTTAGAATTATTCCTTGAACAGGAGGTATGATATCAAGATATATCTTGTTAAGAGAATCCTTCTACTACTGCCCCTTTTACTGGGAACCACGCTCTTTACCTTCATCCTGACAAAGGCACTCCCTGGAGATCCTGCCGTTGTCCTTGTAGGTGAGCGAGCAAGTCAGGAGGTTATAGAGAGCATAAGAAAAGAATTGAAGACTGACCAGAATTTTTTCGTGCAATATGTTGGCTATCTTAGTATGACCCTCAGAGGAGAACTTGGAAGGTCTTACTATTCGAATAGAAGGGTTATGGATGACCTGATACTAAAGTCTCCAAATACCCTTCTTCTTGCAGCAGGGGCAATGGTCATCGCTATCCCGACAGGTCTATTCTTGGGTTTTCTTTCGGCCTTAAAAAGGGGAACAGGGATTGATCGATTCATCACATCCATATCTGTTATAGGCCTGAGTCTCCCTGTCTTCTGGTCAGGTCTGATGATTATGCTACTGGTGAGCCTTAAGCTCAGGATACTCCCTCCTTCAGGGACAGGTGATATCCGATTTCTCATCATGCCATCCATCACTTTATCCCTGCCTGCCATAGCAACGCTTACAAGGGTATCAAAGACCACACTGATCGAGATCATGGAGATGCCGTTCATTAAGACAGCACGGGCTAAGGGTATAACCGAGAATAGAATTAGACTCGTCCATATCTTGAAAAATGGTCTTATTCCCCTCGTGACAATAATAGGTCTGGATTTCGGGAGTTATCTGAACGGAGCTGTTCTTACAGAGACGATATTTGGGTGGGACGGGATAGGGAGATTTGCCATGGAAGGCATTATAAAGAGAGATTACCCTGTTGTAATAGGATGTATCCTCTTTGGAACGATAGTCTATGTCATGATAAATATCTTCGTGGACATCATTTATCAATATATCGATCCGAGAGTGAGGCTACATGGAAAAAATGAATAAGGTCATTTATATATTTCTTATCATCATAATGACATCCTCTATACTTGCCCCTCTCCTGTCTCCCTATGATCCAGTAGAGATAAATCTAAACGAGATCAAGGAGCCTCCAAGCCTTAAACATCCCTTTGGTACCGACAACAAGGGACGCGATATATTATCAAGGGTCATCTATGGTGGAAGGATATCCCTATTCGTAGCCTTTATAGCAGCCACTCTTTCGATATGTATCGGGCTTTTCGTAGGTCTCATATCAGGTTATGCAGGGAGAAAAGTGGATATGGCATTAATGGCAATTACGGATTTTTTCCTCTCATTCCCGGCTCTGTTGCTTGCAATAGGTATCTCTATAGTCCTTCCACCAGGGATATATTCATCAATGATAGCAATATCTGTGGCAGGATGGGCATCTTTTGCACGATTAATAAGGGGTCATGTTCTAACGATTAAAGAGATGCCATACATAGAGGCGGCAAGGGCTATCGGCTGCAGTGATTGGAGGATAGTAGTTTTTCATATACTGCCACAATGCATCTCCCTATCCATAGTGATGGGAGGACTCAAGCTTGGTGGTTTTATTCTAACCGAGGCGTCCCTGAGCTTTTTAGGTCTTGGTGCTCAACCACCTGTACCTTCATGGGGTTCTATGATTAGTTCTAACAGGATATATATTCTTTCAGCACCCTGGATGGTCATATTTCCAGGACTTGCCATAGCGGTTACCGCTCTCTCTTTTAACCTGATTGGTGATATTTTGAGGGATAAATACAGGGTCAAAAAGATATAGAGAATAATCAGGTCATTCTGGCCCCCTGATCACTTTCCCCTTAACTTCTCTTCTTCCTCCTGTTCTGTCTTGCACTCAATGCACATTGTTGTCACAGGACGGGCCTCGAGTCTTTTAATGTCAATCTCCTGACCACAGGACTCACAGATGCCAAAGGTGCCATTGTCTATCTTCTCAATAGCAGCCTCTATCTTTTTTAATAATTTCTGCTCCCTTCCCCTGAGCCTCAACATGAAATTCCTGTCGATCTCTGCACTTGCCTGATCACCGAGATCAGGGAAGATGGTCTGGCCAGGTAAGGCATTAAGGGCCTCTTCTGCCTCTGTTAAGAGGGCCTTTCTCTGTGCAACGAGTTTCTTCCTGATTTCGAGAATCTTCTTCTCCCTTGCTGAAAGGGGCTTCTTTCCGGATGATTTATTCTCTCGGCCTTTTGCTGAATGCTTTGTATTTTTTGATCCTACCATTTTTTCTCCTTCAAAAAATAAATTGAAAATAACACAAAAAAGGGAATATAGTCAATAACCTGTTGCAAAATCGTATAAAACTCAGGGACTCGAGAAGTGTTATAATTTCAAATGCCCAGGAATCTCGGACAGATCATTAGCTGGTGCCTTTTTGATTTTGCTAATTCAAGCTATTCGGCTGTTATAGCATCAGTAATATTCCCTGTATATTTTACGACATACATAGCTGGAAACGAACATGGTCTTGGCGATCTCTGGTGGGGACGGGCTATATCTTTGAGTATGGCCTTTGTGGTCATAACATCGCCATTTCTTGGCGGCATTGCCGACTTCAGCGGTATCAGAAAGAGATTTCTTATCCTGTACACCATAATATGTGTGACAGCCGTTGCCCTGTTATCCATTCTTGAGAAGGGAATGGTCATAGAAGGATTCCTCTTAATAACGATCGCAAATATCGGTATGGAAGGCGGACTCGTCTATTATAATTCCTTCCTTCTTGATGTGGCACCGAGAGAATATCAGGGAAGGGTCTCATCATGGGGATACGGGGTTGGATATATAGGTTCCATAGCATCCCTGCTACTTTCTATACCTCTGATAAACAAAGGTCTGATGAATTATGTCTGGATCATGGTTTCAGGATTCTTTCTCCTTTTTTCTATACCCTCCTTCCTCTACCTTCCTGCTGATAAAAAGAAAGATATGAAGATTGTAAAAGGTGCAATCGAGGGGTTTCGCTTCACATTGAAGGGTTTAAAAAAGATATGGTCTCAGCAGGAAGTAAGGAAGTTTCTCACAGCCTACCTTATCTATGAAGATGGAGTAAATACGGTTATAGTCTTTTCAAGCATATTTGCGGCCACCACCCTCGGATTCACAAACAGAGAACTCATTGCCCTTTATATACTTGTACAGTTTACAGCACTCCTTGGGGCCTTCATCATGGCAAGGCCTATTGATTATATCGGCCCAAAAAGGATAGTCTCGCTCTCTCTTATCCTGTGGTTCCTTGTCTCATTCTCTGCATTTTTTATTTACGAGAAAGGCCTTTTCTGGTTAATCGCAATAATGGCCGGCCTTGGTCTTGGCACGGTCCAGGCAGGTTCAAGGACATTTTATTCACAGTTTATCCCACAGGGTAATGAAACCGAGTACTTTGGTGTCTATGCAATGATAGGTAAGTCATCAGCAATCCTGGGTCCTCTCCTATTTGGTTATATATCATCATTGACCGGCAGTCAGAGACCAGCCATTTTAGTTATATCCATCTTTTTCCTTCTCGGTCTGATATTGCTTCAGACAGTGAAGGGAGGAGGACCAAATATCAAAGTCTCCTCCTGAAGAGGGCGAAGAACCTTTCCTTCAATTTTTCATTCCATGGCCTTCTCAACCATTCCTCAACCCTGATCTCTACGGATCTTTTAAGGTCCTCTTCAAAGACCCTCATCATCTCTCTGCCAAAATCCTCATCAATAATACCAACATTACCTTCATCATTCCACCGAAGAGACTGAAAGTCGAGATTTGCAGAACCAACTATGCTCCAGTAGCCGTCAAAGACATAGCTTTTTGCGTGTAATACATCACCCTGATAATTGAATATCCTGACACCCCTTCTCAATAGGCGGGTAAAAAAGGCCCTGCCTGCATAATGGGCTGCTGGCACATCACTCTTCCCGGGGAGTAGTAATCTCACATCAACGCCTCTCCTTACCGCATCCTCAAGGGAATCGATCATCCTCCTGCTCGGTGTAAAATAGGCAGTAGTGAGATGGATAGTCCTCTTGGCATTACTGATACTGTAATAAAGAAGCTTCCTCATCCTCCTCCTTCCCCTCGCTGAGGAGGCGAATATAGGAATTACAGGAAGTCCGTCATCAAACCTCTCCGGCAAGAATATCCCTGTCTCGATCCTCTCTCCTCCCCATATATACCATGTCTTTTCGAAGACCCTGAATAATTCATCTGCCGCAGGCCCTTCAATCATTATACCTGTATCCCTCCACCCTTCTTTCTTGAGCCTTATATGGAATCCTCTATATTCATTTGCTATATTCAATCCTCCTGTAAAGGCCTTCTTTCTATCTATGATTATCAACTTTCTGTGATCCCTGCGGGGATAATCAGAAAGCCTCTTCCATTTAAATGGTCTCGATGCCCTGACATTTATACCCTCTTTTTTGAGACTATTCCAGAACTTTGAAGGCGTTCCGAGGGAACCGAAATGGTCATAGAGGATATAAACCCTCACACCCTCTTTTGCCTTTTTACGGAGTAGGTCTGATAGCTCCGTTCCTGTTTCATCATTGCGGAAGATATAAAATTGAAGGCATATTATATCCTCAGCCTTCTCGATTTCACTGAATATAGTATCAAAGGAATCTGTCCCCTTATAGAGAAGTTTTACCCTGTTGCCATCAATAAAGCCTGTCTTTGCTATTAACTCTAAAGACTCTCTTGTAATGGACATGTTATCACCAATAATCAGTTCTCAGAGTTTCACCTATAATTAGCATATTAACATAATATCGTCAAATCTTTGATTTAGAATATGTCTAAAGCTATAACAGTCCGGGATATAAAAAAGGAATAGTTTAATCTTTCCAAAAGGGATACTGCCATGCCAACCCTGAAGTGACCTCAGAAAAACCACCTGTCACTTAAAAAGTATGATATAATATGAAATCCATGTTGCGCCTGTAGCTCAGCTGGATAGAGCATCGGCCTCCGGAGCCGAGGGTCGGAGGTTCGAATCCTCTCAGGCGCATCAGTGATAGAGGACAAAAATAGACGATAACTCAGATTTAATAAAAATTTGAGGAAGGGATTTGACTAATAATAGCCCTTTGTTTTAGTATAGTCATTGTTAAGTTTCGGGCCGTTAGCTCAGCTGGTAGAGCAGCTGACTCTTAATCAGCGGGTCGGAGGTTCGAATCCTCCACGGCTCACTTTGAACATACAAGGCAAGTTTTTACTTGACTTTGCCTTCAGTATGTGGTATTAAATATGAGATTTTATTCCCTTTATTGGAAGGAGGTGAAATTCAGATGAAGAAGGTTTTAGCCCTGTTACTTTCATTATTGCTCGTAGTGGCCTTTGCATTAGCCGTCGGCTGCAAGAAGGCCGAAGAACCAAAGGCTCCGGAAGCACCTGCACCAGCTCCAGCACCTGCTCCAGCACCGGAAAAGCCTGCTGAGGCTCCAGCACCTGGCGCACCAGGAGCACCAGCTCCAGCACCTGCACCAGCTCCAGCACCTGGCAAATAAATTATATTAAGGGGTGCTCTGCACCCCTTAAATAATTGCTTTTTTAGTCAGTTTTATTTATAATATTAACACTTGAATCGAAAAGAGTGGTTTATATACCACTCTTTTGTTTTATGAGCAATAATTTAGAAGACAGAATTTATAATCTTGCAAAAGACATAGCCGAAGACTATGGCTATGACCTTGTCGAAGTGAGTCTGCTCGGCAGGGGAAAAAGGATGATATTACGTGTATATATCGATAAAGAAGGCGGGGTTACCCTTAATGACTGTGAATTCTTCAGTAGGAGGTTCGAAAACATTCTCGATATCGAAGACCCTATTCAGGGACCCTATACCCTCGAGGTATCCTCGCCAGGCCTCGACAGGCCTTTGAAAAGGCTGGAGGATTTCAGGAAAAATATCGGTAAGCTGATAAGGTTAATAACAAGGCAGAAGATAGATAATCAAAACTTTTTTATAGGGAGGATAACAGGGATTACAGAAGATTCTTTGATGCTCCAGACAAAGGAGGGTAAGAAAGAGGTTATCATACCGATAGATGCCATAGATAGGGCAAATTTAGAGATAGAGATAAAATGACGAAAGAACTATGTTACATAATTGATCAGATCAGCAGGGAAAAGGGGATACCCAGGGAGACGCTTTTGAAGACCCTCGAGGCTGCCCTGCTATCTGCAGCAAGGAAGAGATATGGCGGCAGGGTCTCTGTAAATTTGAGGATAGATCCAAAGACGTGTGCAATCTCTGTCTTTGAATCAAAGAGGATTGTTGAGACTGTATCTAATAAGGATGAAGAGATAAGTCTTGATGAGGCGAAAAAACTCTTTCCTGAAAAAAAGATAGGCGATACTGTTGAAATTCCGCTCCCGCTTCAGGAATTTGGCAGGATTGCTGCCCAGACGGCAAAACAGGTTATATTTCAGCGGGTTCGTGAGGCAGAGCGGGATATCATCTATAAGGAATTCAAGGATAAGGTAGGGCATGTTATTAGCGGAGTAGTTATGCGCAAGGAAAAAGGCATTTATTATATAAATATAGGCAAGACAGAGGCACTCCTTCCGCAGAAAGAGGCGCTTCCAGGGGAAAACCTGAAGAGAGGAGACACTGTCAGGGCCTATATCGAGGAGGTCAGGATAACCCCTAAGGGGCCTGTAATCTATCTTTCAAGGTCAAACCCTAAGTTTGTTGCAGAACTATTCAAGATGGAGGTACCCGAGATAACCGAAGGACTCGTCGTAATTAAGGATCTTGTTCGTGAGCCAGGGGAAAGGACAAAGATAGCTGTCTATTCAACGAACCCAACCATAGATCCTGTAGGGGCCTGTGTAGGGATGAAGGGGACGAGGGTACAGTCTATCGTGAGGGAATTGAGAGGAGAGAGGATCGATATAATTCCCTGGACAGATGATCCGAGGATACTTATTGCCAGAGCCCTGAGTCCTGCGATAATCGATAAGATAGGTATAGACGAGGACCAAAAGGCAGCAACCGTGATAGTGAATGACCAGCAGTTGTCCATAGCCATAGGGAAGAGAGGACAGAATATAAGACTGGCAAAGAAGCTCACAGGCTGGGATATAGATGTCCTGAGCGAATCGGAATATTCAAAGATGAAGACCGAAGAGGCTGAAAAGGAACAAAAGGAAGATACCTCCAGGTAGAGATGTCATTTCTGGAGTCACCCATCCAATATATTAAGGGCGTGGGGCCTCACAGGGCAAGGCTTCTTGGAAGACTGAACATAAAAACCGTTAAGGACGCCCTATTTTATCTACCCTTCAGGTACGAAGACAGGAGAAATCTTAAAAACATACGCAATCTCAGTTTTGGAGACCTTGAGACAGTAAGGGGTGAAGTCGTCTCTATAAACATTAATGAGTTACCTCAACAGAAAAGCAGGGGCATCGAAGGTTACTACAGGAGACAGAAGAAACTGACCATTCTCGAGGTCAACATATCCGATGGAACAGGAATAATAAAGGCAAAGTGGTTCAATCAACCCTTCATGAAAAGGAAGTTCAAGAAGGGCCAGGAGGTAATCATCTCCGGGATAATCAAGACATGGGGCAATATCCCTGAGATCGTCAATCCTGAATACGAACTGATTGATGAAGACTCTGAGCTCATCCATACCTCAAGGATCGTACCTGTCTACAGGGTGACCGAAGGAATAAGCGCAAGGATATTGAGGGGAATAATATATAATATCCTTACTTCATCATTAGATGAGATAATCGACCCTCTTCCAGAAGAGATAAGAAGAAACTATAACCTGCCTGCCCTTCAAGAGAGCCTGTTCAACTGCCATTTCCCTCCAGCAGATTCTGACATATCTGTCTTCAACAGGGGTGTAAGCCCGTATCACAGAAGACTTGCCTTTGATGAGATATTTAATTTAGAGGTGGGTATTGCAGTCATCAAAAAGGATGAGGTAAGAGAAAAGGGCATCTCTTTTAATCCTGAGGGTAGGCTTGTGAGGGAACTCCTCGGAAAGCTCGATTTTGAACTGACGGCTGCTCAGAAAAAGGTCTTTAATGAGATTCTGGAGGATATGAAGAGGCCCTATCCAATGAACAGGCTTATTCAGGGAGATGTCGGATGTGGAAAGACGATTATAGCCCTTATGGCAATCTTGACAGCTGTGGAATCAGGATACCAGGCTGCCATGATGGCACCTACAGAGATACTTGCAGAGCAGCATTACATCAATATCCACAGACTCATTGAAGACCTGGGTCTCAGGATATGCCTTCTCAGTAGCAGTCTGAAAGATAAGCCCCTGCAGGAAATTGCAGGGGGTGAGATCGATATAATCGTCGGGACCCATGCAATCATACAGGATAATATCCGTTTTAAGAGACTCGGCCTTGTTGTGATTGATGAGCAACATAGATTTGGCGTGATGCAGCGTTCAGCCTTAAGGAAAAAGGGAAAAAATCCTGATGTCCTCGTAATGACGGCAACACCTATACCGAGAACCCTTGCCATGACAGTATATGGAGATCTCGATTATTCGATTATAGATGAATTGCCTCCTGGAAGAAGACCTGTAATCACAAGGGTCTTTAACAGGAATCAAAAGCAGTATATCTATCAGAAGATAAGGGAAGAGGTATCAAAGGGCGGGCAGGCATATGTAATATATCCTGTTATTGAGGAGTCAGAAAATCACGATCTTAAATCTGCAATCACAGGAAAAGAGGCCCTCGAAAAGATGTTTCCAGAATTCAGGATTGGCCTCGTTCATGGCAGGATGAAGTCTCAGGAAAGAGAGGCGGTGATGTTAGCCTTTAAGAAGAAGGAGATAGACATACTCGTGAGCACCACAGTTATAGAGGTTGGAGTGGATGTCCCGAATGCGACCCTTATGCTGATAATTCATGCAGAGAGATTTGGTCTTGCCCAGCTACATCAGTTGAGAGGAAGGGTTGGAAGGGGGAGAGATCAGTCATATTGCCTGCTCTTAGCATATGACCCATTAAGCGAGGAGGCGCGGAGAAGGCTTGAGGTAATGGTCAGAAGTAATAATGGCTTTGTAATTGCTGAAGAGGACCTTAATATAAGGGGACCGGGTGAGTTCTTTGGCACAAGACAATCAGGCCTGCCTGATCTAAAGATAGCCAACATTGTGAGAGATGCTGACTTAATCGAGATTGCCCGCAGAGAGGCCTTCAAGCTCGTTGAGATCGATCCAGAATTGGATAGATATCCGGTCTTGAAGGATGCTGTTAGTAGCTTCTGGACAGGTAAGATAGAGATCTTTAAGACAGCATAAGGATGGAGGGAGATATGTGGAAAAAGATAAGGGATAGTCTGGATGAAGGGATCGAAAAGATAAAATGGTTTTCTGCATTGTTAAATGAAAGACTCAAGGTCGAGATATCTCTGATCAAGCTCATCTATCGTTCTTCAGAGATAGAAAAAAGAAGAGATGCAATCCTTAAGGCGATTGGTGAAAGGGTAGTAGAGTTGAGGGATAAATCAGAAAGGAATATCTTAAGGGATCCATCAATTATTGAACTGACAGGACAGCTAAAGATAGTCGAGAAAGAGATGGAAGAGATAAGGGATAAGGTCCTTGAACTGAGTAAGGTCGAGATATGATTATGATATATATCCTGACAATTCTGTTTGGCTCTATAATAGGCTCTTTTCTTAATGTCTGTATCTACAGAATACCAAGGAACCTCTCAATAATAAGTCCCTCCTCAAGATGCCCCTCTTGTCAATCACCCATAAGACCCTATGATAATATCCCGATAATAAGCTATATAATCCTCAGAGGCCGTTGCAGATACTGCAAGACTCCAATCTCTCCTCGCTATCCACTTGTGGAATCATTAAATGCCATTCTGTACGGCCTGATTATCTGGAGATTGGGCCTCGGATGGCACACCCTGATATTATTCGCCTTCATCTCTTCACTCATAGTGATAACCTTTATCGACCTCGATTTCCAGATAATCCCTGATTCCATAACGCTAACAGGCATACCTGTCGGGTTGATAGGGGCATCCCTGATATTACCTGATCCTTTCTTACGAGGTGAAAAGGTCGGTTTTATCAATTCCATCGCTGGCATTGTTTCTGGAGGTGGAATATTCCTCATGATCGCCCTCGTAGGAGAAAAGGTCTTCGGCCAGGAAGCAATGGGTGGAGGTGATATAAAACTTATGGCAATGATAGGTGCATTTCTCGGTTGGAAGTCGATCCTGTTAACGACCTTCGCAGCAAGTCTTATAGGTTCCATCGCAGGGATAATCTTTATGATTCTTACGAAAAAGGGTAGAGGTTTGAAGATTCCCTTCGGCCCTTTCCTTGCCCTGGGTGCATTCGTCAGTCTATTCTTTGGACAGGATATACTCTATCTCTATATAGGGAATACTGGAAGATGAATGAATCGATCTTTTTATCAATATCTTTACTCCTTTTCCTGGTTTTTCTCCTTTTTGCATCCCTTCGAGCAATTACAAGATTAAGAAGATCAAGGGAAAAAAGAGAAGAACAGGATAAAAGTGATGTCAGTTTTATTGTTGATACATTCCATGACCTCCTATCAAAGCTCAAGCAGAAAGAGGAAGAACTGGATAACCTCAGAAAAAAGGCAGAAGTACGAGCAAATATCATTGAAAGTTACAATGAATATATACTCCAGAGCGTTCCGAGCGGTGTCATCAGCCTCGACAGGGATGGAAAGGTAACAAAGATCAATTCTGCGGCTGAACGAATCCTCGATATAAGATCTACAGATGTTTTAGGTAGGGGATTCAGGGATATCTTCAGGGAGCCCCTTCTCTCACTACTTAACAGGATGGATACGATAGAGAGAAAAGAGGTTCAGTATAAGACCGATTCGGGTAGAACAATTCATCTTGGTCTGACCGTGACACCTCTTCTTAATGGAGAGGGAGAGATCATCGGACAGATAATGGTATTTACGGACCTGACTGATCTAAAGGCCCTCGAGACTCAGGCGAAATTAAGAGACAGGTTATCAAGCCTTGGAGAGATGGCAGCAGGTATTGCCCATGAACTCAGAAATCCTATGGGAGTAATAGCAGGGTATACAAAGATTCTCCAGAAAAAGGTAGATCCTTCACTTCAGGAAATCGTTGATTCTATCTCTAAGGAAGTATCTATAATGGACAGGATAATCTCTGATTTTCTATCCTTTGCAAGACCCACAAATATCAATCTTTACGAGATCAATCTTGCACACCTAATAGAAGACTGTTTGAATAATATTCCAGGAGAAAAGGATTCAAGAAAGGATATAACGGTCATATCTGACCTTGATGGACTGCCCCTCATATATGGTGACGAGCTACTTCTAAAACAGGCCTTCAATAATATTATCCAGAACGCCATCGAGGCAATGCCTCAGGGTGGTGAACTGAGATTGACCTATAGAATGAGCCACGATAATGTCGAGTTATTGATCTCAGATACAGGGCATGGAATATCCCCTGAGATCAAAGACAAGATATTCCTTCCTTTCTATTCAACAAAAGAGAAGGGCACAGGCCTCGGTCTTGCGATAGCCCAGAAGGTCATAATATCCCACAGAGGAGATATTGGGATCGATGACTCAGGAAAAGGGACGACTTTTATTATCAAACTCCCATTAAAGGCAAGTTGACAAATTATCATATTCTATATTTTAATATTATGTTCAGGGCGGATAGCTCAGATGGGAGAGCGCAGCCCTTACAAGGCTGAGGTCACAGGTTCGATCCCTGTTCCGCCTATTCTGTGAAGTAAAGAGTCCCAAATGGGGTGGTAGTTCAGCTGGTTAGAACGCCGGCCTGTCACGCCGGAGGTCGCGGGTTCGAGCCCCGTCCACCCCGCCACTAAAATCTTTAAAAATCAATAAGTTATATTCATAAATTTAACATAATATCCGTCCCCAAACTGTCCCCAGCCCATTTTTGGCTCAATTATAATTGTGTTGGTCAATATAACCTCCCCTACCCCAGCATGGTGTTTTAACCGTCTCTAATTTTTCCTCCAAATTTAGCATATAGGGCTGCCAAACCTGGTTGAAGACTTGTCATGTATCGGTTTAGATATTGTCAATAAGTGATCGGTTTATCTCTCCTATCTCCTTTGATTAATAGTTCCTCGAACTGACTTTTTAAGTCAAGGTAGGTTCGATACCCTGTCTATATCCATTTGGTCATCTCAGAGGCATTCAGTTATAATAAATCATGATCCTTGTTGGCACCTGCTCCTGGACTGAAAAGACCCTTATCAAAAGTGGTGAGTTTTACCCAAAAAGCATTAGAACCTCTCAAGAC
>Ga0334722_10001947_pt1 | contig 24339 bp, 18 predicted proteins | sample C3_bottom_MG_FD_207210 | JGI IMG/M metagenome (GOLD analysis project Ga0334722, IMG submission 207210) | Sediment microbial communities from Yellowstone Lake, YNP, Wyoming, USA - C3_bottom | ecosystem: Environmental > Aquatic > Freshwater > Lake > Sediment | place: USA: Wyoming | collected... | reverse complement strand
GGCTACGGCCCGGTAGGCTCTTTGAACCGCCTAGTGCGGACCCGCATGCTAGGTGGTGTGGGGAGGGCGGGAGAAAAACCCGCCCTTACCCGATTGAATCAATTGGCCAACAATGCTGACTGCGATCTCTTCCGGCGTCTCCGCATTGATCTCCATCCCGACCGGGGTAACAACCCGAGCCTGGTCTTTCTCGTTGAAGCCTTCTTCGGTGAGGGTCTGCAACAGGGCTTGCCGTTTGCGTCTGCTCCCGACCAGACCGATGAATCCGGCGTTGCTCTTCAATGCCCCCCGGACTGCGGCAAAATCGTGCTGATGTCCTGGCGTTGCAATGACCACGTAAGAGTTATCGTCCAGGCTAAGTTTTGCAAAGGCCTCCGTGATCTGGCAGCAGAGGAGTTCATCGGCGGAGGTGATCGTCTCCCGGTTGGCATACTCCGAGCGTTCGTCAACCACAGTCACTCGGAAGCCGCAGCCCTTGGCCAATGCCGCCGTGGCCTTGCCGACATGGCCGGCCCCAAACATCACCAAGCGCTGGGCCTTGCCGTGCGGCTCCACATACACGCTCATCGTCCCGCCGCAGGCAAAACCGTGTTCCTTGGTCAGGATAAAGTCGAGTGTTCGGGGTGTCCCCTCGACCAAGGCTGCTTTGGCCGCTTGCAGCGTCTCCACTTCCACCCGGCCTCCGCCGACGCTGCCAAGGATTGTGCCGTCGCTGCGCAGCAACATCTTGGCCCCGGCCTTGCGTGGAGCAGAGCCGCTGTGATCGGTAACCGTGGCCAGGGCAAAGGGCACGCCCGTCCGGGAGAGATGCGCCATCTCTTCATAGAGTTTCAGGTCCATCACGCCATCCCCTTTGCCGCCCTGATTTTATCGGGAGTCAGCGGCAAGGAGCGGACCCTGGCCCCGCAAGCGGCAAACAGGGCATTGGCCACCGCCGGGGCCAGGGGAGGAACGCCGGGCTCGCCGACACCGCCCGGAGGTTCGTCGCTGTCGACGATATGGACCTCCACCTTAGGGGCGGCTTCCATGCGCACCAACGGGTAGGCGTCAAAGTTGCCCTGCTCAACCCGGCCGTCTTTGAGGGTGATCGCTCCATACAGGGCGGCGGAGAGGCCAAAGATTATCCCGGACTCCATCTGCGCCGCGATGGTATTCGGATTGACAATCCGGCCGCAGTCGATGGCGCACACCACGCGACCTACCCGAACCTGGCCCTGGGCCCCTAGTGAAACCTCGGCCACATGCGCGACGAAGCTGCCGAATGATTCATGCACACTGATGCCGCGCCCGACCCCGGCAGGGAGCGTTTTGCCCCAGCCGGCCTTCTTGGCAACGGTCTCCAGCACACGGAGGTGGCGCGGGTGATTATCGAGCAAGGTCCGGCGGTACTGGTACGGATCCTTGCCCGCGGCATGCGCCAACTCATCCAGGAAACTCTCCACCACAAAGGCGGTGTGGGAGTGGCCCACCGACCGCCACCAGAGTACCGGCACGCCGTTTTTTGTCGTGTGCAGGTCAACCAGCAAGTTAGGGATGGCATAGGGCAGGTCGGCGGCACCCTCCACCGAGGTGTCGTCGATGCCGTCTTTGACCATGGCTTGTTCGAAGGGGGTTCCGGCCACGATCGATTGGCCGACGATGGTGTGGCGCCAGGCCAGAGGCATGCCTTTCTCGTCCAGGCAGGCCTTGAACCGGTCGTACCACATGGGGCGATAAAAACCGGCCCGCATGTCGTCTTCCCGGCTGCGGATTACCTTGACCGGTTTCTTAACGGCTTTCGCCACCTGTACGGCCTCAATGACGAAATCAGAAGCCGGGCAGGCCCGGCGGCCAAAGCCTCCCCCCAGGAAGGTGGTTTCGAGGGTGACCTGTTCCGGTTTTAGCCCCGCAACCCTGGCGGCGGCGTCGCGGTCAACGGTTTGAAACTGCGAGCCGGTGCGGATCAGGCAGCTGTCCGGTTTGAGATCGACGAAGCAGTTGAGGGGCTCCATGGTAGCATGGGCCAGATAGGGAACCTCATATTCGGCCGCAAGTGTTTTAGTCGCTTTGTCCAGTTCGGCCAAGGCGTCTCCTGCGCCGTGGGCCTTGAGGCCTGGTGTCTCCGAAAGCTTCGCGTACTCTTCGCGCATGGCGGGGGTGGCGATGGTTGCCCATTGCCCTTCGTCCCAGACGATTTCCAAGAGGTCGCGCCCCTTTTTGGCCGCCCAGAAACCATCGGCTACTACCGCCACGCCGGCATCGACCGCCACCACTGCGCGGACACCGGGGACAGCCATGGCCTTTACCGAGTCGAAGCTCTTGGCCGTGCCGCCGAAGACCGGGGGGCGGGCGATCAAGGCGGTCAGCATATCAGGGGCGTTGACGTCGATGCCGAAGGTGGCCGTGCCGTTAATCTTGGCCGGGCTGTCCAGTCGCTTGACAGGTTTCCCCAGCAGGGTGTGTTTTTTCGTGCCTTTCAGCTTTGGTTCCTGCGGCACCGGGAGTTGTGCCGCCCGCTCGGCCAGCTCCCCAAAGCCGAGGTGTTTCCCGTTTGGGCCATGCACCACACTTTTTTCCGCTCGACAGGCGTCAGGTGACACCTTCCAGGCCTTGGCCGCAGCTGACACCAGCATCTCGCGGGCTGCGGCGCCGGCCTTGGAGAGGCGTTCCCATTCGGTCCGCACGCTGGTGCTGCCGCCGGTGACCATGATGGCACCAAAGGTGGCGTGGTTATATTCAGGCGCCACCGGCGACGCCTCCACCCGCACCTGTTGCCAATCGCACTCCAGTTCTTCTGCGATCAGCATTGGCAGGGAGGTGTAGACCCCTTGCCCCATCTCGGACTTATTGACGATGACGGTCACACTGCCGTCGCTTGCGATCCGCAGGAAGGCGTTAGGGGCGAAGGGAGCGGCGCTGCCGGTGGCTTGGGCCTCTCGCAGGCCGAGCGGAATGTGGCAGGCCAGCACCAGACCGCCTCCCAGCAGGGCTCCGGTCTTGATCAATTCGCGGCGGCTCATCGTGATACTCTCGCTCATGGTTTATTCCCTCCCTTGGCTGCGGCATGGATCGCCTGGCGGATGCGGCCATACGTGCCGCAGCGGCAGAGGTTGCCGCTCATGGCGCTATCGATGTCGGCGTCGCTGGGGTACGGCTTGCTGGATAACAGCCCTGCGGCATTGACAATTTGACCAGGCTGGCAGTAGCCGCATTGGGAGACCTCTTCGCTAAGCCATGCCTTTTTGAGCGGGTGGCTGACGGGGATGCCCTCGATCGTAGTTACCTTTTTGTCTTGCACCTCAGCCAACGAGGTTTGGCAGGAACGATGGGGCGTGCCGTCGATCAGGACCGTGCAGGCCCCGCAGAGGCCTTCGCCGCAGCCGAACTTGGTGCCGGTGAGCTTGAGGTGATCACGGAGTACCCAGAGTAACGGGGTTTCCGCCTCAACCTCAACCGAGTGATTGGTGCCGTTTACCTGGAACGTAATCATGTGTGCCTCCTGTTATGGTTAAGAGTGCGATAGCGTAGCGGTTGAACAGTTCGTCAGGGGATTAAAACGATCTTCCCCAAAGGCGGCGTTTATTTCAGCCAACTATGTCCCTGTAGCATTGTAAAGCGACATGCCGAGGATTGAGGCCGCGCGTGCCATGGCCTGACGCGGGTCTATCTCGACCTGGCCTCTACTGCCGATCACCACCACCCGGCCACGCTTGGCCAAGGCTGTAAGGTCGCGGTCCAGATTGACGTTGGCCAGCATTTCGAGGATTACATCGACCCCTCGGTTGCAGTTAAGGAGGCGAAGTACCGGTTAAGTTGCTCATCACGTCACTGTAAGTAACGACAAGGTCTCGTTTCGTGATGAAATAATGGTAAAATGAAAATGGGAGAAAAATAATAAGGTGATCACCTTATTTTGTGGAGGGAGGAGAAAATAAATTTTGTAAAGGCTCAGGCTTTGCGTTTCAGGCTTATTCTCATTGTGCAACTCGTTGCAACTTTTCCTCTCCTCTTTCTTGACGAATACCAATAGATAATATATCTTGGGTCAAGATATATTCTGGAGGATCATCTTATGCAAAAAAACACTAGCGTTTCCCTTGGCGACCATTATCAAAAATTTATTTCCCAACAAATTTTGCAAGGGCGCTTTGGCTCTACAAGTGAAGCTATCCGAGCTGGGTTGCGTCTGCTTGAGGAGCAGGAGTCCAAATTGTCTTTGCTTCGTCAGGCTCTCATTGATGGAGAGATGAGTGGCACCGCTACTGATTACTCTGTAGACAGCGTAATTGATGAACTGGACAAAGAAAGCATGAATTGATGAGAGCCTTTGTTGTTCTTACCAATCGGGCCAAGTATGATCTAAAAGAGATCGGTCGCTATACCCAAAAGACTTGGGGCCGCGACCAGCGGGATATTTATTTGCGGATGCTTGATCTTTCTTTTCATCAACTGACCCTAAATCCCCTTATGGGAAATGATTGCAGCGAAATTAGGTCTGGTTATCTGAAAGTTAATGCTGGCAGTCATGTGATTTTTTATCGGCAGAAGCTTGCAGATTTGATAGAAATTGTTCGTATTTTGCATGGTCGTATGGATATTGAGGCGCGGCTTTCTGAATCATAAGCCATAAAAATCGCACTGCTTATCTGGAAGATATGGAGGCATAAATCTGAGGCGGAACAGTTTAACCTGGAAGCCTATACGTCGTCCGCCGCCGCCCGTCTTCCTTGCCAGAGCAGCCCCCTCCCTATCTATCGTGTTGCCAACAGGTCAGTGTAGTTGCAGGGTCGCATTCCGCTCGGAATACTGGACGGAAGGGTTGTAGCTGAAAGTGCTCATCATTTGCTCAGTTGTTTTGTCAAAGGGAATGGAGACATTCAGCAGCCACCCAGAGTAATTGGATATGTTCGACACGACATGACAGTTATTTTGTTTGACTATGGCTTCTGCCTGCAAGATGGTCACGCCGTTCTTGAATTTGACAAGGAGTTCGCCAGCTATAAAGTCAACTCCAGCCCCGAGTTCAGGGGCACGACTGCTTGGCAGGGCGCCGAAATCCACGGCATTGGTGAAATTTCGCAATGAAATACCAACAATGCCACTCGCACCAAATGGCCCTTGGATACTATAGCCCGTCTGAACTACTCCTCCCCCTAACGGTGGTACGGTATAGATTGCCAACCGTTCACGGCTGAACTGGGTGCTGAAGTAAGTGCTTTCGCCTGGCAGAAGGAACATTCCTGGTTGAATCGCTTGTCCGGATGGGTTGGCAAGATTCTCATTAAAAATTCGTGCACTCCGATACAAACCGATTGACATGTTTGATAAGGACGCGGCCTGAGTGGCATTAAGATTGATTGGGGCGGTCCCAGTATTGGTCATTTGCACGAAAACAGGGACACAGACGGCAGTGCCTGCATAGGCTGTTTCTTTTGTGCTGAGAACAATTTGCATATCCGGAAAAGCGCTTGAACTGAGAGCGACAGAATTGTTCAAAGCGCCTGCTATACTGGGATGTCCGGCACAGGCATCTTCCGTACGGACTTGCACTGTTCTTGTCACTTGATCGGCGGGATTTCCGGCATTATCCAACACGTCGTAGGTCAGAATATAGGTTCCGGTCGTACCGGTATCTACCGTACCGCTGATTGTTACTGGACTCGATACCCCGCAGGCATCTGACGCAGTTGCTCCATTTTCATTGTAAATACCGCCAACCGGCACATACACCGTGCTGCCACCAGTCAACCGTATCGTTGGTCTGGTGGTGTCTTGTACCGTTACCTTGCGGGTCACTTCAGCCGCATTATTCCCGGCATTGTCTTGAGCGTTGTAATAAAGGGTTGATACCGTTTCCGCAGTTGCCGTGTTAACCGTACCGGTCGCGGTAGCAGTCAGAGCGGTGGAGGCGTTGTCAGTCACGTTTGCGCCTGGATCAATATACGTCCCGGAACACTCAACCGTTTGATTTGCAGAGCCGTTCAGCGTAATCACCGGAGCTGTTGTATCTACCACATTGACAGTTCTGGTTATCTGAACAGCGCTGTTTCCTGATGAGTCCTGAACGTCATAGGTTACGGGGTAGATCCCCAGCGCCGCTGTATTAACAGGATTAGCGACAACAATTGCTCCCGACAAATCAACCTGATGCTGGTCAACGGCTGTGGCCCCAGCATCAACATAGGCCGTGCCAACTTCGACAGATACGGTCGGGCTGCCATTGATGGTTATGACAGGCTTTTTAGTGGGAGGTGCAGCTAGCTCTTCAGTAAGGATCATAAATCCCTGCGTCATGGTATGGCACTCGACACAGTTCAGCCCGCTATCATGCGTTGGGTTGCTGCCACTGCCACTGCTGTTCCAAGACATGGTGCTCTTTTCATGACAAACCTGACAGATGCCAGTAGCAGGGGTGTTGTTGTCGGTATAACCTCCATTTGGATTTTTAGGATTAAAGAACTTTACATCCTTATTGCCTTCGTTCATGGTAGCGATGCTCTTCTTGATCATTTGACCGTAAATCAAACCGAACGTGTTTCCTGCCTTGTTCGGATCAATACCGCCCTTTACTGTGATCGTCGTGCCAGTTGCGTTGATGACCTCATAGGTGTTGGTGGCATTTGTCGTATCCACAACCAAGATGAGTCCACTTGGCGGTAAGAGTCCGTCCTTCTGTCTCCAGACTGCTGGATCACTCCATTCAGGTGTGACGGCAGATAGCGAGTAGTTGAATGTGGTTTGGCCCTTGTCGACAACGAAACCGCCTGTAATTGAGCCGTTGACGAGGTACAGTTCGTTGGGGACAATTGACCGCCATTCAACTTGGCCCTGGTCGTGGGCACTGTGGCATTCCACACACGTGACGCTGAAGTCCCCAGGGGTGATGCTGGAGTGGGTGACATAAGCATGGCACTTGGTGCATACCGCGTTGGTGATGGCGGCATAGGCTGGCGCAGTGTTGGCGCTTACTGGCGAATGCTGCCACCAGAGCGAGTATGAGTGGCAGTCCACGCAGGTTATACCACGCGTTTCATTGTGAGGCGCATCAATGACTGAACCATAGTTTGCTGTGTTTGGCTTGCTGTCGCAGACATCGCCGATTGCATCATTGTCGGTGTCTGCTTGGTCCGCATTGGCCAGGGTGGGGCAATTGTCCTGGGGGTCAACAACGCCGTCGCCGTCACTGTCAGTTGCAGGGATAGCACTAGCGGATGGGGTTGAATCTGCTCCTGTTCCGGTTGCATTGGTTGCACTTACGATGAAGGTATACACTATGCCATTGGTTAGGCCGGTTATGGCATGGGTCAGTGATGTCGTTCCGGCGTCGATGTCCGTGCCGCCGGGCGGGATCGATCTTACGGTGAAGCCGGTGACCGGACTCCCGCCGTTCGAGAGTGGCGGGGTAAAGGTTACGATTGCCTGGCCATTGCCTGCCGTGGCCGCATAAATGGTTGGGGCGCTCGGTGCAATTATTGTGGGATTTCCCAACGCCCACAACTCAAAACCATGGTCACGATCGCTTGCCGCAAAAATTAACCCCTCATTCAATGTGGTCAGGTACTGCGGGTAGGAATCCGCTGTGCCGGCATAGATGTCCTTAACCAACACCGTGCCGGCCTCGCTGCCGTCGGTTTTCCACAATTCATAACCATTCACATTGTTCCTAGCCTTAAAATAGAGTTCTCCATTCACGTTTTTTAAACGTTCCGGTATGGATGACGATCCTGACCCAGGATCGATATCCATAACCAGCATCGTTCCTGCCTCGGTGCCGTCGCTTTTCCATAATTCTCCACCATGCACTCCGTCGTTGGCGTTGAAATAGAGGATCCCGTTCTCGTTAGAGAGATAGACAGGGGTTGAGCTGTTTGTCCCGGGATAGATGTCCTTGACCAGGATCGTTCCGGTATCAGTGCCGTCGCTTTTCCAGAGTTCAGTGCCATTGGCCCCGTCGTTGGCGGTAAAATACAGGGATCCGTTCAATTCTGTCAGGTTGTTTGGGCTTGAACTACCCGTCCCGACCCTAATATCCTTGACCAGCATAGTCCCGGCTTCGGTGCCGTCTGTTCTCCACAGTTCTTTTCCGTTTGCACTGTTCGTGGCAACGAAATAGACGAACCCGCTGACCTTTAGGAATTGGGAAGGGGTTGCACTTCCCGTTCCGGGATTGATATCCTTGACCAGCACCGTTCCAGTCTCGGTGCCGTCGCTTTTCCAGAGTTCAGCGCCATTCACCCCGTCGTTGGGGGTGAAATACAGCACACCGTCGATAGTAATCATAGTGCCGATGCTGACGCTTGCTGATCCTAAGGCGATGTTCTTGACCAGCATCGTTCCGGCTTCGGTGCCATCGCTTTTCCATAATTCTGTGCCATTGATCCCATCATCGGCCAGGAAATACAAAGTTCCGTTCATTTCCAGGAAACTGGTCGAACTTGCGAGTGAGCTCCCTGAGCCGGGATTGATATCCTTGACCAGCACAGTTCCATTCTCGGTGCCGTTGGTTTTCCAGAGTTCATCGCCATGGACGCCATCATTGGCCTTGAAGTAGATAGTGTTGTTTACTTTGGTCAGGGCAACCGGGTTTGCATTTCCGGCTGGATTGATCTCCTTAACAAGGGTCGTGCCGACTTGACTGCCATCGCTTTTCCACAATTCAGTGCCATGCACCCCGTCATCGGCCCTGAAATAGAGGGCGCCATTCAAATTCGTTAAATAATAGGGGCTCGAACTGCCCGTAGGATTGATATCCTTGACCATAACTGTGCCGGCGGAAGTGGCATCGCTTTTCCATAACTCAGTCCCATGGACTCCATCATCAGTGGTGAAAAACAATGTTCCGTAAACGTTGGTGATTTGTTGCAAGGTGGAGCTGGCGGTTATGGCCTGTGGGGAGTTGCTCACCTTTATCGTGCCGCTGGCAGTACCATCGCTTTTCCATAACTCGGTACCGCTCACGCCATCATAGGCTTGAAAATATAAGGCGCCGTTCAGATTGGTCAAATATTTCGGAGATGAACTGCCGCCGACGTAGATATCTTTGACCTGCGATGTTCCAGCCGTAGTGCCATCGCTTCTCCATAGTTCCATCCCACTCCCATTTTCATCTGCGCTGAAATACAATATCCCATTCATTACCGTCAGCGAGGTTGGAGATGAACCTGACTGGCCTGGATAGATATCCTTACCGAGTACCGTCCCTGCGGCAGTACCATCGCTTTTCCACAATTCAGTCCCGTTTACCCCATCACTTGCTGTGAAATAAAGGGTGCCGCCCATATTTTTCAGGTTGTTGGGGTTGGAAGAAAAACTTGTCCCTCCAGGATAAATATCCTTAACGAGAACCGTGCCAGCGGTGGTCCCATTGCTCTTCCATAACTCAACACCGTTTGTGCCGTCCGTTGCACTGAAAAACAGAACCCCGTTTACATTGGTCAATCCGGTGGGGGACGAACTTCCCGATCCGGGATAGATATCCTTAACGAGAACTGTTCCAGTCGCGGTACCGTTGCTTTTCCATAATTCGGTACCCGACGTGCCATCGTTGTGGGTGAAGTAAAGGGTTCCGTTCACATTCGTCAAGTTGTCTGGACGAGAAAAACCTGGGCCAGCAACATCCTTGACCAGCACCGTGCCCGCTTCAGCGCCATTGCTCTTCCATATTTCGCTTCCATAAACTCCATCATCGGCAATGAAATAGAGGGTGCCGTTCACGTCCGTTAAATTGCTGGGGGGGAGACGCTCGAATACCCACGGGCCAGGATATATGTCCTTCACGAGGACCGTTCCGCTTTCCGTGCCATCGCTTCTCCATAGTTCTCTACTATGGGTTGGTTCATCTGCAGTAAAATAGAGGATGCCGTTACTGAGTGTCAATTCCTGTGGTGTACTTCCCTGCCCAGCATTGCTGTTGATATCGATAACCAGCACCGTTCCCGCCTCTGTGCCGTCGCTTTTCCAGAGTTCTCGTCCATGAATGCCATCATCGGCAGCGAAATAGAGAATGCCATTGAAGGCGGTTAATCCGCTGGGGGATGAGCCGCCAGTGCCGGGAGAAATATCCTTGACGAGTACGGTTCCAGCCACGGTGCCATCGGTTTTCCATAATTCAGTCCCGTGGGCGGCGTCTTCATCGGCAAAGAAGATCGTCCCATTGACATAAGTCGGGGAGGAAGGTCCGTTGTTGCGATAGGGGGTCGTATTGATATCCTTGACCAGGTATGGTTCGCCCAAGGCAAAAACTGGGTTGGTAGTCCCCATAAGTAATGCGAAACACATTATCCCAAGGACAAGGGCCTGAAGTTTATCCAGCAACCATACATTTGATTTGCGACCATGATAGGCGGTTGTTTTCATTTCGAGTCCTTTGTTTGAAATTTTGTGCTTGGAGCTCATGGGGGGATGTCTGGTGTCGCTAGTTACGCTGTGTGTGGAGCCCATCCATGCACTCCCGAGGTGATTAGGTCAGGATCCAAGAATCAAAAAAGCCGAAAAGCTGTAATGAGCACCCCAGCTAGCTATGAGAACTCCGTAGTTTTCCATCCCTGTGTCGCAACAGATTTGATCTTAATTTTTTTTATGGTAATTTTCCTAACATAATCGATTTCGTCAGTCAACCGCTATTAGTGCTAGTCTCTAGCACTCGCAGTCATGCTCGGCAGATCTGATAAGTTGTCAGACTCGGTCCTCAGTAGCAGCGCCGCGCTCCTCTTTCCGGTCAATAAATGAAAATGTCGCTCGACTTCCAATCTCCCACTTATAGATGTTGCGGAGTCTGAGAAAAAGGGTACATAAGGAGAAGCTGCCAGCATCCTTGGCATCAGAGATATCACAGCTGCGGCGGATTGTTTCGAGCAGCTTTTCTGACGGCATGGCGTGGTCCCTTTGCATTCAATCAAAGGATCATCCTGCAAGATCTTAACCGGACAATACCTGTATGAAATACAACTATATCGGAAAAAGCGGTCTAAGAGTTTCCAACATCTGCATGGGGACGATGACCTTCGGCAAAAAATGCGATAAGAAAATATCGTTTGAAATTCTTGAAAAAGCCTATGCAAACGGTGTCAACTTTTTTGACATGGCTGAAGTCTATCCCGTCCCGCCGACGGCAGAAACGTATGGCGTCACGGAAGAGATCTTTGGTGAGTGGATGGCCGACAAACCAAGGGATTCGATCATCATTGCCACGAAAGTCGCGGGGGCAGCCAATGGCTGGTTCGTGCCGCCGGTGAGGCATGGCCTGACTGCCATCGATGCGTTTCATATCACGACCGCCGTCGAAGGGAGCTTGAGGAGGCTCAAGACCGATTACATCGATCTGTATCAGATCCACTGGCCCGATACAGTCGTTCCCATTGAAGAAAGCCTTGAAACCCTCGATCAACTGGTACGAAGCGGGAAAGTGCGTTATATCGGGACATCGAACGAGAACGCCTACGGTTTGACCAAAGCCTTGACCACAAGCCGCTATCTGAGGTTCAAGCGATTTGAAAGCATCCAGAATAACTTCTCGATGCTCAATCGGCGCTTTCTTGATGAAATCGCGATCGTCTGCAAAAAAGAGCAGGTCGGCTTACTCCCCTTTTCGCCGTTGGCCGGCGGAGTATTGAGCGGTAAGTATTTACCCGACGGGCATTGGGACGGCTTTCGCTTCGGCGATTACCTGACCAATCCTGATCCGCGAATGAGAGCGCAAGCCGGACGATTCGCCAACGACCGATCGGTGGCAGCGGCACAAAAATATGCTGCCATCGCCAGAAAATATGGGCTTGCACCGGCGACTATGGCGGCAGCATGGACGCTCGGCTTTGATTTTGTGCCAAGCACGATCGTTGGGGCGACTCATCCATCGCAACTTGACGATACCCTCAAGGCATCGGAAACCGTCCTCTCCAAAGAACTCTTAAGCGAGTGTGACAGCGTCAATCAAGAGATTCTTTACCCGATGGGATAAAGAGGAGTCCCGTCAAACGGCAAACCCATCGATCTCGCCATACACAAGAGAAGCCACCTTTTTTTCTAATTCGCATCCTCTCTTCCTTTTTGTTCGGCGTGGCGGAAATAATCTTGCCGCACTAAATCCAGAGGCCATTGCTCCCCCCTGGTGATCTCGGGTTTCAATTTCTCGTCCCACTTGTAAAATAGAAGCGTCATGTCTAACTTTTATGGTGGAAGGGGCCAAAGAGTTGTTCAGGCGACGAATCATGGAAACAGGGTGCGACATCATGCCAACTTTTGAAAAAGAACTGGCGGCGGGGTCGGCAGAAATCGCTCACCTCTCTGCGGATGAAACAGGGGCCGGCGGCTTTGAAGAGGCCTCCTCCCGCGATAGAGAGCTGCACTCCTTGCGCTTAGCGATGCAGGGGCTGGAGAGAGAGCTGCGGGCGGCGAGGGCGCGGTTGGAGCAGGCAGAGACGGAGCTCGGGCAGGTACGCCAGGGGGTAGAGGAAGGGGGGCGGCTCGGCAATGACCAACTCGCCCGGGCCAACGATGCCCTTCACCGGGAGATCGGGGAACACCGGCAGGACGAAGAACGGATCCGGGAACAGAACGAGTTCCTCAATAATGTCCTCGAATCGCTCACTCACCCCTTCTATGTCCTCGACGCCAACGATTACACCATCAAGATGGCGAACTCCGCCGCCATCAAGGGAGAGCTGACCCCGGGCATTACCTGTTACGCCCTGACCCACCGTCGGCAGACCCACTGCGACGGCAGCGAGCATGGGTGTCCCCTGCAATTAATTAAGGAGAGCAAAAAACCGGTTACCTTGGAACATATCCACTTCGACCGGGAGGGGAACCCCCGCATCGTCGAGGTGCATGGCTATCCCATCTTCAATCGGGAGGGTGAGGTGGTCCAGATGCTCGAATACAGCCTGGATATCACGGAACGCAAAGAGATGGAACGGGAGCTGCGGGAGAGTGCGGAGAAAATCAAACACTTCGCCTATACCGTGTCGCACGATCTCAAGAGTCCGGTGGTTGGCATCCTGGGGCTTGCCCGCCTGCTTCACCAACGCTATGGCCGGACCCTTGACGACAAGGGGCAACAGATCTGCGCTCAGATCCTGAATGGGGTCGAGCAGGTCTCCGCTCTGGTGGAGGAGATCAATGCCTTTGTCAAGGCCAAGGAGGCCGCCTTTCATTTCGAGCTTGTGAATCCTCTCGATCTCTTGGGGACGGTGCGGGAAGAGTTCGCGCCTCTTCTGAGGCCTCACCGGATCTCCTGGAGAGAGCCGGAGTGCATGCCGTTGATGTCCTTGGATCGGATCTCCATGCTTCGGGCCTTTCGCAATTTGGCGGACAATGCCGTCAAGTACGGCGGAGAGAGGCTGAGTGAAATCGTCATTGGCTACCATGACGATGAGGAGTTTCACCTTATCTCCTTCAGTGATGACGGGGTGGGGATCAAGGAGGAGGACTTCGAAAAGATCTTCGAGCTGTTCGAACGCAATGAAACGGCCTATGGGATCGAGGGCAGCGGTCTGGGACTGGCCATTGTCCGGGAAATCGTTGAAAAGCATCGGGGAAAGGTGTGGGTCGAGTCCCTTCCTCCCGGCGGCACGACCTTTTATCTTGCTCTGCCCAAGGAGCAGAAGTAATAGGGCAGCTCGAAAAGTTGAGTATTAAATAAGGGAAACACCCTATTGAAAGCATGGGAGGTTCCCTCTACCCTGGAAGCAGGATGAACAGCCCGAAAGCGATGCGGCATCTCACCGCGCTGCTGGCTGCTTAGGCAGACTGACTGGGCAAGGAAACGGGAGAAGTTGCCTTCGCCCGGAACCCTGGCAGAGAAGAGGCGTCCCGTCAGGGGTAGACGCTAACCAAAGAAAAAGGAGAGGGGTATGAACAGGCAGATAAAAGCGGGTCGCGGGCTGGCAGCCATGGTGCTGTTAAGTATGGTTGCATTGTTCTCCACCCTTGGTCTCCGGCCGGCTCAGGCCGATGATGCCAATGACACCAGGCAACTGGTTGAATCCGCCAGGATGACTGTGGAAAATTTCCAAGTCGCCCCTGAGATGGATGCCTTCCGCGAGTTGTTGAGTAAGGCCAAAGGGGTCTTTGTCTCCCCGCAGGTCCTAAAGGGGGCCTTTATTCTAGGCGTTTCCGGCGGCAGTGGCGTTATGCTGGCCCGGGGGGATCAGGCAAAATCCGCATGGCACGGCCCGGCCTTTTACACCATCGGCGAAGTCAGTTACGGCTTGCAACTGGGTGGTGAGGCCTCTGAAGTTATCCTGTTGGCCATGACCGAGAGAGGGGTGACCGCCTTTCTCTCCAACAATCTCAAATTGGGCGCGGATGTCGGGGTTGCCGCGGGGCCGGTGGGGGCTGGCGCCTCGGCCGCAACGGCCAATCTCAGCGCCGATATTGTCAGCTTTTCCCGATCCAAGGGGATGTTCGGCGGCATTTCACTCAATGGCGCAGTGGTCGCTATCCGACCGAGTCTGAACCAAGCCTTCTACGGAACCAAAGTCGATGCCACTGACATCCTGATCCGCCACAAGGTTTCAAAGCCAGAGTCCGCCAAACTTATCGAGGCGGTAGAAAAAGCTGCCAAGAAGCACTAGAGGACGAGGGGCAGGCCTTGGTGTCGATCTCGAACAGGAGGGCGCCTTTTCTTGACAGGGTCTCCTTCCTTATACGCCTGGCGGACGAGGTAACCGGTGACGAGGGCTCGAATCGTCGTGTTGGCCAGACCATCTGACCCACAACCCATTCCGAGACGTGGGGGACGTCTGACGTTGCCTCTCCTCAGGGGTTATGCTTAACAAACTTGCCGTTGGCATATTCTTCAAAGGCTACGCGCAGTTCTTCCTGGGTGTTCATGACAATGGGGCCATACCAGGCGACCGGCTCATGCAAGGGCCTCCCCGAGATAAACAAGAAGCGGAGCGGTCGATCCCCGGCGGTGATTGTCACCGCTGGGCCATCATGTTCGTAGAGGACGACGGTTTCCGGTCCGCAGAGGCAACGCCTTGTGACATCCATCCAGCCCGAGCCTGCCATTTCGTAGGCATAGGCGTCCCGCCGGTCGTCAAAATATCCTTCGCCGTCCAGGATGTAGGCAATTGCCGTATGGCCGGCCTTTACCGGATGGGTAACGGTGACCCCTGCCGGGACTGCAACATCAAGCAGTTCAGGGTCGATGACGATATCTCGGACCGGGCCTTTGACGCCTGCCACCTCGCCGCAGATTATTTTGATCTTCACCCCGGCGGCGACGCAAACTTCAGGGATGTCGTCAGCTTTTACCTCGCGGTAGCGCGGCGGCATCATCTTCTGCTTGGCCGGCAGATTGGCCCAGAATTGAAAACCCCACATCATCCCGGTTGGACTCTCTTGCGGCATCTCCTGGTGGATGATGCCGCTGCCGGCGGTCATCCACTGCACATCGCCCGGTCTGATCACCCCTTTGTTCCCCATGCTGTCGCCATGTTCGACGAACCCTGCCAGGACATAGGTAATGGTCTCGATCCCCCGGTGGGGGTGCCAGGGGAACCCGGCCATGTATTCGGCAGGATTTGCTGTATGAAAGTCGTCGAGCATCAAAAAGGGATCGAATTGCGGGACTTGCGAGTAGCCGAAGGCTCGCTTGAGATGCACCCCGGCCCCCTCGATCGTTGGCTGGCTTTTGAATGTCTTGGCAATGCGTCGTGTGTTCATGGCGTTTCCTCGCTCGGAAAAATTTAGGAGCCGGGGTTTTTGCAAAACTCCTCTAACACCCTTCGACCAGCTCAGGGTGAACGGGATGCCGCTTGATAATATTCGTGATTTCCGTTCGTGGTGTTTTCGCTGTCCGGAGTGAATAGGTTATTTTTGTACAACGGCTTATTCCATCACTCGACGGTTACGTTTTGGGCAGACTCCCAATAGCCATGAAGGTTGCACCTCTGCCGGGCGATCAGAGTGACTTCGCCGGTGGGGGCCGCCTCCTTAGTTAGAACAACGGTAAAAGTGGCCTTGGGATTCAGGTAGCCCGTCGATGGCAGGTCAATCCGGCCGGCAGGTTCATTACCGATGTTCAGTTCGATATTTTCTATCCAGTGGGTTGGTCCCATGGCATGAATTTTTTCGCCGACGCTCACTTCGACGGTAAAGGGTTCTCCTGCCTTCACCTTGGCAGGTGCGGTGATGAACGGGGCGTGCGACATTTCCAAAGGTGTTTTACTGCCGGGTTCTTTCACCCGGTTGATTGTTTCGAAAAGCCCCGGATCGGTCTTACTTGGGAAATACCTCTCGCCAGCAAAGGCAGTTCCGCTCATTCCTACTGCTAAGGTGCCTAAGGCCGCGGTCTTGACAAAGGTTCTTCTGTCCATGGTTTCCTCCTGGGAGTATTGTTTTTTGTAAGTAATTGTCCAGGGCAGTTCAAATGGCGGACCGATTCCGCGCAGAGAAAGTGTCATCCTCCTGCTGCCTCTCTCATGCTAAATAGAAAAACTACGAGAATAAATAGGGTGCTAACCCTATTTGTCGGCAGACTTGAAATTTGACGAAGTGAGTATCGTTCTAAAAAAGAGGAATGTTACGGGGGGGAATGATCCACAAAATAGGCTGTCGGCGATGCGACTGACTCGCTAACATCTCAGGAGTGGCGGAACTCCTGCACCTCCCTCGGAAAAATTTTCAGAGGGAGGTGCAGGCCGATCAACGTATCAACTTTTCAATTTTTTACCGATTTGCGCGATATGTCTGCCTTGGAAACGGGCGGCGTTCAGCTCGATATCGCTAGGGAGCCTTTCACCTTGGGCGCCGGCTATGGTGGATGCGCCGTAAGGGGAACCTCCTTTGATCTCTTCCAGGCCCATCTGCCCCTGGAAGCTGTAGGGCAGGCCGACCACCACCATGCCCTGGTGCAGCAAGGTAATATGAAAACTTAAGATCGTGCTCTCCTGGCCGCCGTGCTGGGTGGCGCTGGAGGTAAAGACTCCGCCCGGTTTCCCTATCAAGGCGCCTTCAAGCCAGAGTTTGCCGGTGGAGTCGAGAAACTGGCGCATCTGACCGCACATGTTGCCGAAACGGGTAGGGGTGCCAAAGAGAATGGCATCTGCCGCCGCAACTTCATCGACGGTACAGATCGGAATATGTGCCAATTTTTTTTGGACCTCGGTAGCGCCCATCTTGGCGATCACCTCTGTCGGCAACGTCTCCGGAACCCGACGGATGTCGACCTCAACGCCTTCGACCTGTCGTGCTCCTTCCGCCGCCGCCTCTGCCATCTTGTATACATGCCCGTAGAGAGAATAGAAGACCACTAATAGCTTCATGCGCTCACGCCCCTTTTTGTTGAAGTGATATTAAAAGCCGTACGAGGCCACGAGATATCCGATATTCGCTTCGTAATTCGGATTGGCGTACAGGCCGCTGTAATAAGTCGAAGAATCGACCACATTCGTATAGTTTTGGTAGTTGATATCCTTGTATTCAAATTTTTCGTACAGGTAACCTAAGGTTATTTTTAGTTTTGGATCGAAGGCGTAGATGGCTTTGGCCCCCAGTTGCTTCTTGGTGTAGTCGTCCGAATTCTTGATGTCCTCAAGTGGTAGGCCGATGCCGAAGTTGACATTATTGCCAACGTCACCAAAACTCACCTCTCCATCCGATTCCTGATACTGCCAGGAGAGATTGAAGGTCAATTTGTCGGTAGCGGCAACATTAGCAGCCAAGCCATAGGCCCAGAAATCATCGTTAATCGCTTGAGTCAGCGAACTGTTAATTGGATCTGCAGAGTCGGTAATCCTGTTGGCATCCGTATCCACCTTCTCAAAGCCGGCAAAGCCGGTTAAGGTGGCAATCTTTGTGGCGCGCCAAGTCGCGTCGAAGTAAACATCTCGTCGTTTATCGTTCTGGCGGGTGTCGATGGAGTGATCATAATCGATATTCTTGTAGGTGAAATCAAGCCCCAGGTCAACACTCTCCACGGGCGAAAAGTCAAACCCCAGCTTCCACTGATCCTGAGATTGGTCTTGATAATAGAAAGGTGTCGGCGCCCCCAACTCATCGGAATTGCGTTCAAGGTGTTTATAACGCACCTTGGCCGTCATCCAATCGAGGGTATTGTTCTTGAGCTGAACATAAACCGAGTCGTCCTTGGTTGTCTCCGTGGGGACTACCTCGTCGCCTCCTGCTCGGGAGGAACGATCCTTCTTCAGATATTCATACCCCGCTTCCGCTTTGGTTTTATAGGGCAGACGATACGTGAGGTCGATGCCGGCGTCGTCCTGCTGGTAACTCATCAGCAGATCGGCATTGGTGCTGGGGTCTGCTGGGTCGCTACCAAAGGCGATAACGCTTGAGCTGTTATCCTTGTCGGTATACCGGTAGTAAATTTTGCTGTCCAGCTTGGCCAGGGGCTGGGAGGTCAGGGCAATGGCGGCATTGGTGTAATCAATATCCCCGGTAAATTTCGTTCGATTCAAGTTGGTGAAATCAGCCGCGGACAGGCCGATATTACTTAATTTAACATCGTTTTTCAGGTGGGCAACACTGCCGCTCAAGGCCAAGACGGAGTTAATCGGTAAATGTCGCCAAGCGAGATCCGCCGTCAGCTTATTGTAATCGTTATCAGGGGGTAACACCGCGATATTGTCGTTTGTAAAGAGCCCACTATACAAATACCTATTGTCGTTATTGAAAGAACTCAGTGAACCGGTGAGCGAAGCAGAAAGAGACTCTCCCAGATAGCCGCCTTTCAGATGCAGATTGTCGGTGTTGTTTGAAATTGGCTCAGGGGTCTCCTTAAAGTCAAAGAAACCGCTTATGCTGTATGGGCGCAAGTCGTTCTGTTTTTGTTTGTCGGCACCGATATTGATGTAAAAAGGCGAATGCAGCGAGAGCTCTATCTCTCCGCCGTAATTCTGGTGCTCTACTTCATAGTCAAATTTTGTCCATGTGGTCGGATCATCGGGTGTTGCAACAAGATGTTTTGAGCCCACCCCGGTAAAAGGGGTAATGGCATCAAAGGTGTAGTTGTGCCGCATTTCGTCATAATTGAACGTATATTTGAAATTGCCGTAGTCACCACCTTTAATCTGGTAGGACTGATCGTCAACGCCCTGTATATCGGCGTCGAGCTGGAGATGATACGCGCCCATGAAGGCATCGAGTTGCACCTGACCAAAAACTGCGTCCTCCAACTCCCTAAATTCCTGAAATAGAGCACTGTCATTATGTTCATTGACGGTTCTGGCGCCAAGCTCGGCTATGCCATGAACTTCGACATCGCTTGCCGCTTTTTCCGCTGCAACAACCATTGCAGGAGCGGCCAGCGACAACAAGATAACTGCGGAATATAGTTTCTTAATCATTGCTTGCCTCCTTTATCGACGGAATTGCGCGTCATTGAAATTGGTGGAGCCATGGATTGCATGATGACACTCCAAACATGCCCTGGCACGGAAATGAGGCCTTGTTTCGGAGCCACCGAACCCGGCCTTGGCATCATAGGCCCGGGCTGCATGGCTGAAGTCCTCACTAGTGTCATGGCAATCCTGACAGAGATTGACTACCTTCTCCACCAACAGCGTTTCATGACGGCTGCCGTGCGGGGTATGGCAGATCAGGCAATCCTCTTCGACCGGCGGATGCTCCCAGACGAACGGGCCGCGTTTGTCGGCATGGCATTTGTAACAGAGTTGGTTGTTGTTTTCGGCATTGATCATGTGGGGGGTAAGGGTGCCATGGGTGTTGTGGCAGTCGGAGCACTTGACCTTCCCTTCGATTATGGGATGATGTGACATCTTGTTGACATCGGAACGGACGTCCCGGTGACAGCCGAAGCAGACTTCCGGTTGCTTCACTGTCGAACGGGGTCGATGGATGTGGTGGCAGGCAACACAAGCGACATCGTTTTTTTTGTGCTCCCCCATGTCCCACATGGTGAGATTGGCCGATTTAGCATGGCAACCAAGGCATTGGTGAGTGAGCTCTTCGGCGGTGCGCCCACCGTCCTTACTGAAAGAGATGATCGTACTCTTGGATTGATTGTTAAGATGTTGATCGGTCGAACCGTGGCAGGATTGGCAGTCGTTTTCCCCTTGCCAGGCATGGGAGTGAAAGGACGAATTAAAGCTTGCCACCGCCTCCGCATGGCATTCAGCGCATTGCGCACCTCTTTCTGCGGCGCGTGCTAACGGCGTGGAATTAAAACCCAGCATACTGCCGCCAAACAGTAGCAGGGCGCAACAACTTGACCAGCGCAAAAATCTTGGCACGAATCGCGACATACTCTTCCTCCCTTTTTTTGGTAAACTCCTTTCCGTTAAGCAACAAAAAAACTGCCCAAGTGAACGCCTCCCGAGCAGTTGTCTCCCTTCCCTGGTTGTAATGATCCCCTAGCGCGGCAAGCGGTGAAACACAATCACAGCAGCAAAATCGACAGACCCCGCATGGAGCTGATGATAAGGTATGTTTAGAGTTCAAGATATAAGGGGAATACCCTATATTTCAGAGAACCGAATTTGTTTAGACCACCTCGCTGTCGCCTGCCGCTTTGGCCAGGCATGTCCTTCACTTGGCGCTTTCTTTCTTATGCAGGGGGAAAGTGAGCTGGGCTCCGAACCAGCCGACAATGCTGACCAGGAAGGGCAGGGTGCAGAGCAGCAAGAAATAGGTCGTGCTGGCAGGGGTCAAGGCGTCAAGGATGGCGGGGGCTTTCCATCGCCAGATGAAGGCAATGACCGCAACCGGCACCAAACAGGCCGAGCCCCAGAGTTTGATTTTCACCTGCCGCATGGGTCGAGCCTGGTAATTGAGCCACCAGGTAAACAGACCGGTAATGATGGTTAGAGGGGTAAACAGAATGCCTGCCCACAGGCAGTGGAAGGAAGTGGTCTCGAAAGATCGATTGCCGGTAAGCAGGGCCAGAAGGGAGAAGCCTGGTGCCGAAAACATGAACACAATGGGGTAATGGACCAGCATGGGGTGGGGGTGGCGGGCCAGGATCGGGTAGCGGGCGAGCACACGCGTCAGCCAGGACGGCAGTCGCCGGTTAGCAGTCCCGGCCTCTGCCGCCAGCACTCCGACCCGGGGTACTCGTTCAAATACCTCTAATCCGTGTGGGGCCGCGCCAATATCGGCCGAGAGATCATGGCCGGCTTGATGCCGCTTCATATGAAGGCCGCCCTTCCACAGCTTGCTGCCGCTCACGTCGTAGACTTTGCCTTCATGAGCGATATACACCGGTCTGTCCTGTTCGCGTCCATCGAATTCGGCCAGAGAGTGCGGATTGAATTCTTGCATCGGTTATTTACCTCCTTTTAAGGTATACCCGCAATTCGACATGTTTATGGACCAAGAAAGAAGAAATCAATGATCACGGGGAAAGTGGGTGTCATCTGAGTCTAGTTGGTTCTGGTAGCCTCCTCGGAAACCGACATATACCATCACTTGATTATCCGTCTGCAAGACATACGAGGTATCCAGGATGTCGCCGAGTAATCCGGTGTCCAGCGGCATGAAAAGCGGCCGCATTTCGTAGCCGATTACAGTGTGGTCCGGAGTGTAGATCGCGCGTTTTTCCGTGGCTCGGTACGAGGAGAGGTTGTGGAGGAAGCTATCTCCGCGTTCCATGGCGTCGGCGGCTGAGAGGTTCTCGACGATGCGGTAGTTGAATGCCGCTCCATACGGCAGAATGGTGTAGGCGTCGTCGGTGCGGTCGAGGACGGCGATGGAACTCAAGTCATGCGCATTCTGGCCTCCATACAAAATAAGAGTATATGTGCCGTGGTTCGTGTCGATTTCGGTAACGGATTGAGATGAAAGCATTGTGCCGCTTACGCAGCCGCTCAAGAGAAGAAGGACTGTAGCAGGCATCACTCCGAGGGGTGTTTTATTTGTCTTCATGGTCTGTCTCCTTACTTCGGTGAAAGTTGACACCAGACGATCCCTAAAAGGTAGTTTAACACTGGTACAACAATAATGGCAAACAGAATGCGGGGACATAGGGTGTCACCCCTATTTTGTGTCGAAGAATTCAAAAATCCACCTGCACCGAACTTTAGCCAACATTGACAGTCTCGCAAAAAGTCTTGGGATGGCTAAGCAAAAGGGCTGAGATACAAGGCGCGGGGTGTGTTTTGCGAATGAGGCCATACAGGTGGTATGCCGAATGAACAAAACCGCCCCGCAACGCAGTAGATCGGGCTTTTTGCGACGCCATCAACATTCAGACATGATAAATGGGGTCAATCCCCTATTTGGTTTCATTGGTTTTTCTACTAGCATAAAGACACCGGCCAAGGGTGGCGGAGGGGGACGTCTAACGGCATCCACCGGGCGTTAGCCGCACCTCGTCATCTATCCTTGATGCCCGAACATGGTAGAGAAAAGTGCGCACAAGTCGTCTTATCCGTAGCCCGATATTGCGGGCGTAACCAGGAGGTGCAACAATGAAAAATACATTAATCGTGACTGTCACCCTGTTCGCATTAGGGGTCTTTACTTTTATCGCCCAAGCCGCCGACATGAAAGAGGCGTTAGACGGCAAGACAGAGTTCGAAAATCACTGCGGCAGCTGTCATCCTAATGGCGGCAACAAAGTGAACCCGGCAAAACCCTTGTATAAGGCAACCTTGGAACAAAATGGGATTAAAACTTGGAAAGACGGTGTCGCCAAGATGCGTAACCCTGGACCCGGCATGACCAAATTCTTAAAAGAAGATATTTCAGATCAGGAAGCAAAGGTTATAACCAATTACATCCTGGCTACGTTTCAGTATTGAGAGGTTAAGGCGCGTTTGGCCTAACCGGGTTGGCTATTTTTACGAAACGAATTCTGTCTGGAGGCAGGGATGCCGATAGTAAGCGTGAGAAGCTAATTTCTTGCAAATGGGAGGGCGACGTATGCACTACAGATGGTTTTGGGTTGTTCTAGCAGGGATTTTCATGTCGGGGTGTACGCACTACATCAGCGAGGACTCACTCCGGCTCGTGAGCCAGCCCATTCCTTACAGTGCGGTGAAACAGAATCCCGACAATTACATAGACAGCTACCTCTTGGTGGGCGGGGAAATTGTGAAAGTGACCAATAGCAAGGAAGGAGGAGAGATCGAAGTCGTTCAGTTAAATATTGATAGCAGTGGGCGACCTCTTGGTGATATACGGAATTCCGAGGGCAGATTTTTGGCGCAGACCGGATATTTCGTTGATCCAGCTGTCTACAAGGAAGGATCGATCATCTCCATCGTCGGGCAGGTCAAGGGTAAAAAGGTCCAGCCGCTGGAGTCCGTCTCCTACCCCTACCCTCTGTTTGCCGTACGAGAGTTGCATCTCTGGCGCCAGAGCGAGCTTTATCCTTATTACCAATCCTATTCTCCTTACTCGTCTTACTCTTTCCCATACGATTCTCCTTATGGCAACGGGATGTGCGACTTTGGCTTTGGTCCATCTCCCTACTATGACATGTGGGCGCAGGATAGATGCTTCCTGTTCGACCAGGGTCTTGCCTTTCCGCCAGTCTTTGATGAGCCGGAAAGGCATCGGCATAAATCCAACGAGCCGGATTTCGATGACCTCAAAGTTACTCCGAATACGTCCAAAACACCGGTTTCTGTTCCCGTCGCGCCGCAAGGGAGTACAAGTCATGTCCCCCCACCGGTATCTGTCCCCGTCCAGCCGCAAGGGAGTACGAGTCATGTCTCCCCTCCTCCTGTATCTGCTCCCGTCGAGTCGTACAGCAGTAGTCCTGCCCCCTCAAGTAAAGGGCAGGAGAAGCGCCGCGACTGAAAAACAGGCGATAATGAGCGGAAACCAATTGCTTCACCCGGTTGGAGGTGACACATGTTGAAATATTTCATGAGATACAGGCCCGGCTGGTGGGTTCTCCATATCGCAGTGATTTTGCTGTTGCCCGCCTCATCAGGGGCGCACGGTTTTGCCGGCAAGAGGTTTTTCCCCTCCACCTTTGCGGTGGACGACCCCTTCGTTTCCGACGAACTGTCGCTGTTGGTGAACCATATCAAAGAATCCGGGGGAGAGGGGGAGCCGTCAGTCAAGGCAACATCCTACGGCCTTGATTACTCGAAACGGATTACGCCCCGCTTCGGGCTTTCCATCGGGCAGGAGTTCTTGACCCTGGACACTGACGGGGGAGGAGACGAAAGCGGTTTTAATAATCTTGAACTTGGCGCCAAGTATCAATTCTTGACCAACGAGGAGCATGAGGCCATTGCTTCCGTTGGTCTTGGGGTGGCGATCGGCGATACCGGTTCCAGTTCGGTGGGTGCCGAGACCTTTTCCGTTATCTCGCCGGCACTCTTTTTCGGGAAAGGGATGGGCGATTTGCCCGAGGCGGCCAAGTTTTTCAGGCCGCTGGCGATAACCGGTGTCGTTGGCCCCAATATCCCGACGGAGAGCAGC
>Ga0334722_10001946_pt1 | contig 24340 bp, 31 predicted proteins | sample C3_bottom_MG_FD_207210 | JGI IMG/M metagenome (GOLD analysis project Ga0334722, IMG submission 207210) | Sediment microbial communities from Yellowstone Lake, YNP, Wyoming, USA - C3_bottom | ecosystem: Environmental > Aquatic > Freshwater > Lake > Sediment | place: USA: Wyoming | collected... | reverse complement strand
AAAAAATTGCGCAGGAATGTATCCAAGACGCAGAGACGATCCTCAAATTCGTCGAAGCGAACCTATCGTAACTATCCAGGTTATCCGCAGATTGTCGAATTTCTTCGACGCGTTCGAGTTCGAGAACCATTGTTAGTGGTTCTGTTCGGATCAGTTGCGCGCGGAGATTTTAGATCAGACAGTGACGCGGATGTGCTTGTCGTCATGGAACAGCCAGAGCAGTCGGAAAAAGTGTATGAAGATTGCGAAGGCGGCGTTCATCCAGTCGTCAAAACGTTTGGCCAAATGAACAAGTTTATTCGGGAAGGCGAACCGTTCTACATCGAAATGATCGAAGATGGCATTCCGCTGTATGACGCGGATGGCGAGTTCAAGAAATTGTCTCGCCTTGTTTACGACGCAAAGATTGCTTGGGGACTAGAGAGGGACTCGGACGGTTGGCGTTGGAAGAATGCCGAGCCCGTTTGGCCTGCGGTTGGATGAGATATGCGCTCGCTCACTTTTTGGAAAACAATTACTGTGGACAAATCGAATTTGCTTGAACGCCTCATTGCATTATTTTCTGATCATGCTATTCGGTACTGTGTAATCGATGGTCAAGCGATTAACGCGTACGTAGAGCCACTAATCGATAGAAACTTGGATTTGGTCGTGGCGGTTGACCAGATGAGTCAAGTGGAATCGCTGTTGGCAAACGAATTCAAAATCGAGCGATTCCCGCATAGTGTGAACGTTTCGTTAGTGGGTTCTGATTTGCGCGTGCAGATTCAGACTGATCCGCGCTATGCTGATTTCGTCAAACGTTCGACCCGGCGAAATGTTCTTGGACTAGAGTTGCCCGTCGCGAGTATGGAAGATTTATTGCGGGGAAAGATTTGGGCGGCGCAAGACTCGACGCGGCGCGGAAGCAAACGGCAAAAAGACCTGGCGGATATTGCGCGATTGTTGGAAGCATATCCAGACTTGCGCGTACAAGTGCCAGCCGAAATTCTGGCGCGGTTGGTATAAACGATGTGGCTCGTCATCGGTCTTATCGTCGGCGTGTTAATTGGATTGGTCTTTGGCGTCTTCATCGGTTTCTCGCTCTATAAACGTGCAGGGACGTGGGATTAAGATGCGGTCGCCAGTCGTCAGTAGACAGTCGACAGAAAAAACTGACGACTGGTTACTGATGAATGGTGTAATAGTGTCAGATTTTTTACAGTGTGTTATCGGTCTCGTAATCGGTCTGATCGGTGGAACATTCGTTGGCATTCTGATTGGAATGCGGCTGTATTGGAAAACAGGACATTGGTAAAGTCCAAAGTAAAAAATTAAAAGGCAAAAGTCGAAAGGCAAACTTTTTACTTTTCACTTTTAGCTTGGAGTTTGATATGCAGGTTCAATTCAAGATAAAACGATTCAATCCCGAAATCGATCCCAAGCCCGCGTGGAAAGAATACGCGGTGGAAATCGAACCGACCGACCGTGTGCTCGACGGGCTGAACTATATCAAGTGGAACCTCGACGGCTCGCTCACGTATCGCCGTTCGTGCGCGCACGGCATCTGCGGATCCGATGCGATGCTCGTCAACGGGCGCAATCGGCTTGTCTGCAAATTTTTGATGAAGCAGGCGCTAAAGGAATCCCAGGTCATCACCATCGAACCGCTGCGTGGTTTCCCTGTCATCAAAGACCTGGTCGTCGATATGGAAGGATTCTTTGCCAAGTATCGCGCGATCAAGCCGTACCTCGTCAACCACGATCCCGAACCCGAAAAAGAGCGACCGCAATCGGCGGCGCAACACGCGCGATTCGATTTTACGACGCCGTGCATTCTCTGCGCCGCGTGCACGACTTCGTGCCCGACATTTTGGGCGGACAAGGAATACGTCGGTCCCGCGACGATTGTGCAAGCGCATCGATTCATTTTCGATTCGCGCGATCAAGGCGCAGACGAACGCCTGGCGATTCTCGCGGACAGCGGCGGCGTGTTCACCTGTCGCAGTATTTTCAACTGCGTCGAAGCGTGTCCACGCGGCATCGACATCACGCGCGCGATCTACGAAGTGCGCCAAGCGATGTTGTTCAACAAGACCTAATCGGGAATCCAGTTTCAAGTTTCAGGTTGCATGTTGCAGGTCACAAGTCGCAGAATGTTGGGGCTTGTGACCTGTGACTTGTGACCCAAAGATTTTCAATGCCTATTCCTCATATTGATTTTCGCAAGAATACGCAACACATTGCGCCCAAGCTCGTGGCAGCGACGCAGAAGAGCACGCGTACCGCCGTCGCCAAACGCGTGCAATCCATCGAAATTTTTGGCGAAGAAAAATGGCAGACGTTGCGTCAAGCTGGTCACGACATCAAACTGCACGCGATCACGCACCTCGACGAATATTTACCGATGCTCGAAACGCGCGTGACGCAAGCGGGTGGCATTGTGCATTGGGCGCGCGACGATGCGGAAGCGCGTCGCATCGTGTTGGAAATTGCAGCACAGCATAACGCCAAGCGCATTGTCAAAGTCAAAAGCATGGCGACGGAAGAAATCGAATTAAATCACGCGCTGAAAGACGCGGGCATCGACGTTTTTGAAACCGACCTGGGTGAGTATATCGTGCAACTGGCAGGACAACGTCCGTCGCATCCAACCGCGCCCGCATTGCATCTGACCAAGGAAGACATCGCCGAACTTTTCCGCGACAAGCTGGGAATCAACGCGCCGCCCGATCCTACCGCGCTCACTGAAATCGCGCGCAACAAATTGCGCCAGGAATTCTTATCGGCGGATATTGGAATCTCCGGCGGCAATTTTCTCATCGCCGAAACCGGGACGCTCGTCATCGTAACGAATGAAGGCAACGGGCGAATGTGCACAGCGTTGCCGCCGGTGCATGTCGCCGTCGTCGGAATCGAAAAAGTGATTCCCGATTGGGAGAGTTTGGCGGTGATGCTCAAGTTGCTCGCGCGCAGCGGCACCGGACAAAAGATTACGGCGTACACCAACTTGATTACGCCCGGCGGCGAAGAAGGTCCGCGCGAGTTCCATCTCGTCTTGCTCGACAATGGACGCTCGCGCATCTTGCGGGACGAACGCGCGCGCGAGACCTTGCTGTGTATTCGTTGCGGCGCGTGCGCGAACATTTGCCCGGTCTATAACAACGTCGGCGGTTTTGCGTATGGCTCGATTTTTTTGGGACCAATCGGTTCGATTGTCGCGCCGCAATTGCTCGGCACGAAAATCGCGGGCGATTTGCCATTCGCGTCGTCGCTGTGCGGCGCGTGCACGGATGTTTGCCCGGTCAAGATTCCGATTCCAGAAATATTGTTACATCTGCGTCATCGAGTTGTCGAAGGTGATCGATTTGAAAGCGCGGTGGTGGCAAAGAGTGTGGGAGTGATGGGGAGTATGGGAGAAAGGGTGATGAGCGCACCATGGGTTTATCGTTTCGGCGCACGAATGTTGCGCGTGATTCAGTCGCCATTTCGCCGCGGCGATTGGCTGCCGAAATTGCCGCCGCCGCTCAATCGCTGGACGATGGCGCGACCGTTGTCGGCGTTGCAGAATGATTTTCGCGAGTGGTGGAAAAAGCGAGTGAAGCGTGATACGTGATGCGTGAAAAAGCTCCGTATGAAATAAAGCAAATGCAAGAGCGCGATATCGATAAGCTGTTTGCGACCTTTACGCGATGGCAGAAAGCGCGCGAGAAATTTCATAGATATTATCTCGAACAACAGCAAGACGAGCGGGTTATTCTAATCGCTTGGGAGAACGAAAACATCGTCGGATATATAACGCTCGTTTGGCAATCGGCGTATGAACCTTTCAAGCGGCAAAGCATTCCGGAGATTGTTGATCTGATCGTATTACCAGAATATGAAAGGCAAGGAATTGGCACTCAATTGATTCATGCCGCCGAACACATTGCCATCCAGCATTCGCGACCCGTAATCGGAATATCTGTTGAACAGGATCATTCACATCTTGCAGCGAATAAGCTTTATCCAAAGCTGGGTTATGTTCCTGACGGAAATGGAATCACGCCGCGCGACAACGAACTGCATCTGATAAAACGACTCGCCGATGAAATGAATATTGGACGCGGATAAACGCGGATTGACTGTGGCGAACTACGCCACAGCCACACGGATAAAAATTAAAACAATATCTGCGTTCGTCCGCGTCCCATAAAGGGGTTTATTAATGCCCAAAGAACCGCGCGTAGGCGTCGCGCTCATCATCACTCACCACGACCAGGTTTTATTGGTCAAGCGAAAAGGTTCGCACGGTGAAGGGACCTGGTCGACGCCGGGCGGGCACTTGGAGTTTAGCGAATCGCCGGAGCAGTGCGCCATTCGCGAAGCGAAAGAAGAAACGAATGTGGATGTGACTGACGTTCGATTCAGGGCGATCACCAACGACGTGTTTGAAACTGAAGGCAAGCACTATATCACGATTTGGATGGAAGGAGCGTTTGCGGCAGGCGAGCCAGTTATTCATGCTGCCGATGAAGTCGCAGACATTGGTTGGTTCTCGTGGATCGCATTGCCGCAGCCGCTCTTTCTGCCGTTGCAGAATTTGTTGAATGGCAAGTGTTATCCTTGCAGATAAAAGTATCCATGAACTCATCGCGTGACCAAATCCTCAACTCTATTCATACTACATTGCAATCAACCACTCGCGCGCCGTTGCCACGCCATGCGGCGTCCGTGCGCATCGCGCCGCGCGCAACCGGTGACATCGATTCCGAGATTGCGCTTTTGCTTTCGGAAATCGAAAAACTTGGCGGAGTCACGCGGCGAATTGGAAGCATAGACGAATTGCGAATCGCGCTCGAAGAGTTGGTGAAGAAAGAAGAAATCGCCAAGGCGACCATGTGGGAAACGAGGGAACTGAGGGAACTCGGTCTCGCAGAAATTCTCACCGCGCTTGGCGTGACCATCGTCCCATCAGATGCGCCATCGCGCGTGCTAGCCGAATGTGATTTGGGTGTCACGGGTGTAGATGCAGCTCTGCCAGAAACCGGCACACTTGTCTTGCGCTCGTCGCATGAACATCCGCAACTTGTGTCGCTGTTGCCGCGCGTCCATCTGGCAATCGTTCACCCAAGCGCGTTGCGCGCCGACTTGCAAAACGTTTTCGCCGAAATCAAATCGGGCAAGCGCGCCGTGCTGATTACCGGTCCGAGCCGCACGACCGACATCGAAAAAGTGCTAACTATCGGCGTGCATGGTCCGAAAGCACTGCATGTGTTCGCTCTGACCACCGCCCACTGACCACAGACCACTTCAATATTGGCGGTCAACTGTCGGTGGTCTGCGGTCATGTTCTAACCCATTTGCCTAACGCCGCAAAAATGGGTAAAATGATGCTAATCAAAAATAGGAGACAAGGATATGCCTTACTATGAATACGTTTGCTCAGATTGCAACTCGGAATTCGAGCTAAAGCGCTCGATGAAACAAATCGACGATCCAACGACGTGCCCCGAATGTCACGGCGAGCATGTTGCGCGCCAAGTCTCGCGAGTCGCCGCATTCGCGCACGGCGAAAGTGGCAGCACCACTTCACTCGGTGGCGGCGGTTGCGGATGCGGCAGTGGTGGATCATGCGGCGGCGGTTCGTGCGGCAGTTGTGCAAGTCGAAATTAATGATATAGAAATCTCTTGGAGGAATCATAATGCCCAGCAATACACTCACGGTCCGCGTCGGCGGCGACTCGGCGACTGGTGGTATCGTCACCACTGGCGAAGTCTTTGCGCGCATCGCGGCGTACGCGGGACTGGAAGTCTACACGACGCGCACGATCCCCGCCGAAATCAAAGGCGGACACGTCATGTTTCAGGCGCGCATCGCGCCCGTCCAGGTTTGGTCGCAAGGCGACGATTTGGATATGCTCATCGCGTTCGATCAGGAATCGCTCGATCGATATTATTCGTTGATTCGTGAAGGCGGCATCTTGATCTACAACTCGAATGAAAGCACGCCGCCCGCCCAAAATGGCGTGATGCAATATCCGCTCCCGCTGAACGATGTCGCAAAATCAATCAACTTTCAACGCGGGCGCAACATTATCACGATTGGCGCAATGGTCAAGCTGTTTGGTCTGCCCTTTGACACGGCGAGTACCGTCGTCGAAAAACAACTGGGTCGCAAAAAAGAAATGCTCGAGCAAAACTTGCTCGCGCTCAAGACTGGTTACGAATACATCGAACAGAACGTCACCAAAACGTCGCCGTATTCGCTCACACCACGCGCGGGCGCAGCCGATGAAGAACGACTCGTCATCAGCGGCAATCAAGCCGCGGCGATGGGCGCGATTGCGGCGGGCTGTCGATTCTACGCGGGCTACCCGATCACACCCGCGACCGACATCATGGAATTTCTTGCCGGAGAATTTCCGCGCATCGGCGGCACCGTCATTCAAGCCGAAGACGAAATCGCCGCGCTGGGCATGGCGCTGGGCGCAACGTATACCGGTGTCCGTTCGATGACGGCGACCTCCGGACCTGGCTTGGCGTTGATGGTCGAGTTGATGGGACACGCGACGATGGCAGAACTGCCCGTCGTCATTGTCGATGTTCAGCGCGCCGGTCCATCGACCGGTATGCCGACTAAAGTATCACAAGGCGATTTGCGCATCTCTGTCTTTGGCGCAAACGATGACGCGCCGCGCATTGTCGTCGCGCCGGTTTCCGTCGAAGATAATTTTTATCAGATGATCAACGCGTTCAATCTGGCGGAAAAATATCAGACGCCGGTGATTTTCTTGAGCGATCAGGATATGTCGGTGCGCGTGCAAACCATCAACCCATTCGATTTGTCGCGGGTACATATTATTCCGCGCGCGTTGTGGGATGGAAACGATCCGGCGAATTTTGCGCGCTACGGCGATACCGACTCCGGCATTTCGCCGATGTCGCTCCCAGGGATGAAGGGCGGGCAGTACGTCGCCGAAGGTCTGGAGCATTTGCCGACGGGTGAGCCGGACTATACGCCGGAAATGCACTCCAAGAATATGTTCAAGCGCGGCAAAAAGATTCGCGAGGCGGCGGGCGATGCCACCAAGCTCGAAATGCTCGAACAGTTTGGCGTCAAGAACGCGCCGGTCGTCATCCTCGGCTGGGGCTCGACGATTGGTCCGGTCAAGGAAGCGGTTGAGCACGCCGAAGCCGAAGGAATGCCGGTCGAGGTGCTTTACACCAAGATGATTTATCCGTTGCCGCGCAAAGAGATCGCCGATTTCATCAAGAATCGCAAGGCGATCATCGTGCCGGAAATGAATTACACCGGACAATTCGCACGCATGATTCAAGCCGAGTATTGGACCGAAGTCGATAGTCTTCGCAAGTACGGCGGCACGCCGTTTGCCACGCGCGAAATTTACGCCGAGATCAAACGCATCTATGGAACGCTCAAGAAAACGAAAAAAGTTGCGGCGAAAAAGACGGTGGCGAAGAAACCGGTGAAAGTAAGCAAAGCAAAAAAAATAGCGCCGAAGAAAAAAGCGGCGCGCAAATAGAACGCCCCCGAATGAATTCGGGGTCTCGAACAGGTGGAAACCCGATGAATCGGGGTGTCGCGCGAAGCGAATCGGTTTCTAACCGATTTCCACCTTGGTGAGACGCCGATTTCTAATCGGCGGCGGTTGAGGAGAATCATAATGGTTACAACTCTCGAACCGATGACATACAATTTTGAACCAGTGAATTTAACGCCGAACGATTACAAGAGCGACCTGAAACCGATTTGGTGCCCCGGTTGCGGTGACTTTGGCGTCCTGGCTAGTTTCTACAAAGCCGTGTCCGAACTGCACATTCCAAATGAACAACTCGTCGTCGTTTCCGGCATCGGTTGTTCCAGCCGCTTCCCGGCGTTCGTCAATGCGTATGGTTTTCACGGCACGCACGGACGCGCACTGCCTTTGGCGACCGGCGTCAAGATGGCGCACCCCGAACTCAAAGTTGTCACCGTCGGCGGCGACGGCGATGCGTTCAGCATTGGCATGGGACACATTCCCCACGCCATTCGCCGCAATGTCGATATTACCTATATCGTGATGGACAATGAAATCTATGGCTTGACGAAAGGTCAGGCATCGCCGACGAGTCCGATGGGAATGGAACGCAAAGCATCGCCGTATGGCACGGTCGAAAAACCGATCAATCCGTTGATGCTCGTGCTGGCGACCGGCGCAACCTGGGTTGCGCGCGGTTTTTCCAGCAAGCCAAAGGAATTAACCGAATTGATCAAACAGGCAATGGAGCACAAGGGCTTTTCATTCCTCCAAGTGTATTCGCCCTGCACCACCTTCTACGATACGTACGATCATTTCAAACATGTGACCAAGCCGCTGCCCGCCGAACACAATTCGCGCGACCGGATGGACGCGATGAAGTACGCGATGGATGAAGAGAATTTATACCTGGGACTCTACTATCAAGAAGAGCGCCCCACGTACGACGAGGCATACGCCGCCAAACGCGCAGCCAATGCCAAGCAAGATTACGGCATCAAAGAGATCATGGGCAAGTATATGCGGTAGGCGCAAAGTTGCAGGTTACAGGTTGCAGGTCTCAAGTTGAAAGCTACAACTTGAAACTTGCAACCTGAAATTTTGAAACGATGAAACTAAAAAACTTTGTTATTCTAATTTTGTTCGCCGTTGCTGGTGTGTCATGTAATTCACTGACACCACCAACATCGATTCCAGTCCCCACCACGATCATTTCAACGTCGATTCCGCCCACGTCCACGTTGCCCACCGCGACGTTGCCGCCTTCATTGCCCGGCGTGCCGACCTTGCCACCGCAACCCCAAGCGACGGTCACACCCAAGCGTATTTCTTTTGCACCCGGCGCGACGAGCGCAACCGTGCAAGGCAATCTCGCACTGAACGGCATCGATACGTACGTCTTGCGCGCGCTGGCAGGACAAACAATGTCCATCAATGTGTCATCGACGCAAGTCAAAATGCTGTTATCGATTAGCGGCGCGGATGGACAGCCATTTAAAACGATGGGCGCGGGCACGGCGATTTTCTCGCTGACGGTGCCGACGAACCAGGATTATTCCATCGCGCTTGCAACGGAGAACGCTGCTCCGGCGAGTTACACCTTGCTAGTTACGATTCCGCCGCTGGCGACTCCTGTGCCAGAGCCGCCGACGCCGACACGGATTTCGTTTCCACCCGGCGGCACATCGGCGACGATACAAGGAACGCTGCCGGTGTTCGGATTGAATCCGTATGTGTTGCGCGCCTACGCCGGGCAAACGCTGACGGTGAATCTCACGACGAATCCGGCTGGCAAAGGATTTCTGGTCATCTATGGCGCGGATGGAAACGTATTGATTTCCGATCACGCCGGAGCGCAAACGTGGAGCGGCACGTTGCCGACAACCCAGGATTACAATATTCACGTGAGGACCGGACCGGATGCGGCAAGTTCTGCGTCATGCCGTTCAAATTCGAGCGCGGCATCTCATTCGCTGGTCAGAATAAAAGGAGGATTTTACTATGAGTGCAGTTTTGGAACTCGAACAAGCGGTCTCACAGTTGCCGTCAAAAGAACTTGCTCGCTTTCGGAAGTGGTTCGAGGAATTCGACGCCAAGATATGGGACAGGCAGTTTGAAGAAGACGCCAAGTCTGGAAAACTCGACAAACTGGCAAACCAAGCCATCGCGGATTTTCGTGCGGGCAAGTACAAAAAACTATGACGCACTTCACCGCGCCCTCGTTCTGGGAATTGTACGACAAGTTGCCAGAGCCGATTCAGGAGTTGGCAGACAAGAATTACAAACTACTCAAGACGAATCCACGTCATCCCTCGTTGCAACTCAAAAAAGTGGGCAAGTATTGGTCAGTGAGAGTCGGCCTCAAGTATCGCGCAGCGGCGGTAGAGATTCAAGAGGGACTACTCTGGTTCTGGATTGGGACACATGCAGAGTACGACCACGAATTTGGGTGAGTTTACAAGATGCACGAACGCAGAACACACGCACCACGACAACGGCGGGGCGGCGCGCGATTGGAATGTACTTTCGATTCGTCCGCCGTTGCGTGGTGCTATGGCGTTACACGCTGCAAGTGAGCATCCCGCCTGCGTCCGCTATCGATTCACGACCTTCACCCAAGCGCATCTCGTTCTCGCCCGGCGCGACGAGCGCAACGGTGCAGGGCAATCTCGCGGCTAATTCAGTCGATCTCTACGTTTTGCGCGTATCGGGCGGGACAAGTAATGGCAGTTCGCCTCGCCGCGTCGCAAGGGCAAGCCACTCTGATGATTGCTGGCGCGGATGGCACCGTGCTTGTGCCGGATCGCGTCAAGTCGACGAATTCAAGCGGCAATCTTCCGGTCACGCAGGACTATTATATCCAAGTGAATCCGCTCGTCAGTCCGACGACGTACTCATTGCAGGTCACGATTCCATCATTGAATCTTGTGCCCATCCGAATCGTTTTTCAACCTGGCACGACATCTTCCATCGTGCAAGGCGTCGTCGCGCCGAATGCGACCGACCGCTATGCGTTGCGCGCGCTCGCCGGACAAACGATGACGATCAAGCTCTTGTCGCCGAACAGTCAAGCCGTCGTTATGGTGTGGGGCAGTGATGGGCAAGTGCCCATTCCCGACCAAGCCGACGCGACCAACTGGGTGAGCCGTTTGCCCGCGACCCAGGATTATCTCATCGATGTGTGGTCTATCGCCAATGCTAATGTTGGCTATTCACTGCACATCGACGTACCGCCAAAGTAAAAGATGAAAGATAAAAGATGAAAGATGAAAAATTTATCTTTTATCTTTCATCCTTCATCTTTTCGTTAAGAAGTGATTTTGAGATGAATGAACCAACCACAATAACTCCTCCCCGCCCACGCCATCCCGATTGGATTCGCGTGCGTGCGCCGATTGGCGAAAAATATACTCACCTCAAGGGACTCGTGCGCGGGTTGCAATTACACACCGTCTGCGAGGAAGCGCTCTGCCCAAACATCGGCGAATGTTGGGGCGCGGGCACAGCCACGATTATGATTCTCGGCGATGTGTGCACGCGCGCGTGCCGATTCTGTGCGGTGGAAACCGGCAATCCGCACGGCATCGTTGATGCGGGCGAACCGGCGCGCGTGGCGGACGCAATTGCCGAATTGCAATTAAATTACGTCGTCGTCACGTCGGTTGACCGCGACGATTTGCCCGATGGTGGCGCGGAAATTTTTGCCGAAACGATTCGCCAGATCAAGACGAAATCGCCGCAGACCAGAGTCGAAGTTTTGACCAGCGATTTTCGCGGCGACCGAGCGCACGTGCAAACGATTGTCGATGCCAAGCCCGACGTGTTCGGACAAAACATCGAAACGGTGAAACGCTTGACGCATGTCGTCCGCGACCGCCGCGCCGGGTACGAGCAAACGCTCGGTGTGTTGCGCGCGATCAAAGAAATCGATCCGACGATGCGCACCAAGAGTTCGATCCTGGTCGGTATGGGCGAGACGTTCGACGAGATGATCGAAACGATGCGCGATCTGCGCGCGGCGCAAGTTGATTTGCTCGCCATCGGTCAGTACCTACAGCCGACGAAACAAAAACGCAATCTGCCGCTCGTCGAGTACGTCGCGCCGGAACAATTTGTGCGCTATCGTGAAGAGGGCATGAAGCTGGGTTTCAAGTACGTCGCGTCGGGACCGTTGGTGCGAAGTTCGTACAAAGCGTGGGAAGCAGTGTTGGCAATCAATGAGCCAATTGCCCAATGAACCAATGAGCCAAATCAACAACGGACAGATGACAAAGGTGAGGCATAAATGAGCGCAATGAATTTGAAAACCAAACGTTCAGCCCCCCGTTTTTCCTGGGAGCAAGTGGAGAAAAGAATGCGTGTGGTTGCGCGCGAGGTGTTGCGCGAAGAAATTCAGTCGGTTCACGTCGACTCACGCGGCTATATCATTTTCCCAAACGAAGAAGAATACGCCGCATATCTCAAGACCCAGCCGGACAAGTTGCCCAGTGAGATCAAAGCCCTCTTTATCGATCCGCAAGGACTCCGGATTCATTATAGCGACTATGAGCCGACGCCGAAAAAGGCGCGCGAATTGCGGAGACGGAAGATTGAAAAAACAGTCCCGCACGAGATTGTTCGCGAAAGATTGCGCGCGCTCGGAGTCAAAGTGTAATGTTCCGCATCGAATGGAGTGATCGTGCGGAACGGCAACTCGACAAGCTGGCACGGCGAAATTCCGAGGTCGCCCAAGATATTTTCGAGAAGGTTGAATGGCTGGCTAGGAATGTGACGAGCATTGACCACGAAAGGATGCATGGTCACGCGGAACAGAGCTTGCACAGTGGACAATACCGCATTCTCTATTCGATTGATCGAGCAAATGAACTAGTCGTTATCCATGACATTGACAAGCACGATGCGGCTTATCGCAAACTCAACCGCCGATAACGCTTTCCAACTTCCAACTTCTAATTTCCAACATCCAACATCCAACGTCCAATTTCCAATTTCCAACATCCAAACCATGGCTACTATTTACACGGATGACCAATTGATCTCTGCGCTACGTCTTGGCGAAGGGTGGGCGATGACGGCTCTCTACGACCGTTACGCCCGCCTTGTGTTTTCGTTGTCGCTGAGAATTTTGAACGACCGTCCAACGGCGGAAGAAGCGGTCCAAGAAGTCTTCGTCAAGGTGTGGAAACGCGCCAGGGATTACGACGCCGCGCGCGGCAAGTTTTCGTCGTGGCTCAGCGGCATCGCGCACAATTACGCCATCGACGAATTGCGCCGCCGCCGCATTCGTCCTTCCGCATCGGATGACGAAGAAGAGATGGCAGATGTGGTATCGGATAGTCCTGCGCCGCTCGATCTCGCCCTGCAAAGTTTGGAGCATCGCCGCATCGTCGATGCGCTCTGCGTCATTCCCGCCGAACAACGCCAGCCCATCGAGATGGCGTACTTTGAGGGTTACACGCAACAAGAAATTTCGGATCGATTGCGCGAACCGCTCGGCACCATCAAGACGCGCATGCGATTGGGAATGCAAAAGCTAAAAAGTTTGCTGAACGAATCCGAAGACGAACCGATTCGCATTAAAGAAATCTAATAATCGAAACCTTCCGTATATAGAACAGAGAGGTTATATCGGAATGTCGATCTGTCAGGAACTAGAAGAACTCTATCCTGCGTATGCGCTAGACGCAGTGGAAGAAAAAGATAAAAAACGCATCGAAGAACATATAGCCACTTGCCACCGCTGCACCGAAATCGTCGCGGGCTATTGCTCCGTCGCTGATCTGTTGCCCTACGCTTCGCCGATGGTTGAACCACCCGCTGATCTGAAATATCGTGTCCTCCAAGCCGCCTTGCCACGCGCGCGGATCGAACAACCGCGCGTGTCGGTCTGGCAATCGCTGGTCGATGGATTCGGCAATCTCTTTCGCAGTCCCGCGCTCGCCGCCGTGACATTGTTGTTGGTGATCGCGTTGGGCGTCTGGAATGTTTTGCTGCAAAATCAAATCTCGCAGCAAATCGCATCGAATCAGCAAATGTCGTCGGAAATGACGCGCGAGCGCGCGATGATGAGCACGATTGCGTATGCCGATACGCAACCCAAGCGATTGGAGGCAACCAGTGTCGCGCCGCTAGCCATCGGTAGATTATTCACTGCACCAGAGTTGAACACGCTCGCATTAATCGTCTACGATATGCCAACTCTCAGGTCTGATCAAGTCTATCAAATCTGGTTGATCGATCCGAATGGCGATCGCACCAGCGGTGGAACTTTTACAGTGGATGCGCAAGGGCGTAGTTGGGTTTACATTCGTTCGCCGAAACCACTCGCCAACTTTCAAAGCATCGGCATTACGGTCGAACCGACCGGCGGCAGTCCCAAACCGACGGGACCCAAGATGATGGGAACAAGTTTGTAAATCCGATTTCTAAAAAACCAGGTTTCTTTGAAGAAACCTGGTTTTTTTCCTCTATTGCATTTACGGCGATTTTGGTATATCCTAACCCCAGAAACATCAGGCATAATTTGATGCTCCGTGGCGTTGCAAGTTTGGATGACCAAAGGAGGTCGAAAATGTTTTACGTGCGTTCGCTTCGGTTGAGTTTGTTTTGGATTGTCTTGGCATTGTTGCTGGTATTCAGCCCGGTGGCAAACGCCAGCCCGATGGCGGATGGTTTTGTTTTTCTGCCTGGCTGCACCGGCGAATATTTCAACAATACCACATTGACCGGTTCGCCTGCGCTCGTGCGCTCTGACCCCGCGCTGAATTTCTTCTGGTCTGAAAACACCTCGCCTGCCCTAGGCATCAACCCCAACAATTATTCCGTGCGTTGGACGTGCTCGGTATATGTGACGACGGCAGGAAATTATTCATTCACCATGCTAACCGACGACGGAATGAATTTAATGCTGGATGGGAATTTGCTCATCTGGGCATTCTACGATCAAGGTCCAACATCGTACACGACTACGACGGCGGTCAGCGCTGGATGGCACACCGTCAAGGTCGAGTACTATAATCGATTGAATGCTGGCACGGCGCAAGTCTTGACCAACATGGCAGTCAGCCCAGCGCCAACGCCAACACCGACGATTACATCAACGCCTGCCGGTGTTTGGCACGGTCAATATTTCAACAATATTTCCTTGTCTGGCTCGCCCACGCTGGTGCGCGACGACCCCGTATTGAATTTCAACTGGGGCGAAGGCGCGGTGACCGCTGGTATGCCCATCGATAATTTTTCGATCAAGTGGGACTCGATCCAGACCCTGCCCGCGACCGGAAATTATCAGATCATTGCCACATCGGATGATGGCGTCCGCGTCTGGGTCGACGGCGTATTAGTCATCGATGCTTGGTACGATCACGCCCCGACGACATTTGCGGCAACACGCTACCTGACTGCCGGGGCGCACACCGTTCATGTTGAGTACTATGATCGCACGCTCGGCGCGATGATTAACGCGCAAATCATTTCCGGTTCCTTGCCAACTCCCACGCCTGTGCCATCCACCGCCACCGAAGTCGTGGTCGATGACCTGGGACCGGGCTGGCAGGCGGGCGGCATCGGCGGTTGGCGCAGTGCGGTAATGGGAATCAACAATCATTCGTTCTGGACGCTGAACAATACCTACACGGCGACGGGTTACAACTGGGCGCGCTGGTATCCGGCGTTGACCGCGCCCGGTTATTATGAAGTGTTTGTCTACATCCCGGACAATCTCGGCTCGACGCTCAATGCGCGTTACTGGGTGCATCACAACAACCGTTACGACCTGGCTCCGCGCGCGCAGGGTTTCTACCACGACCAATGGGTCACGCTCGGCACGTATTATTTCAGCGCGACCGGCGGCGAATACGTTTCGCTCGCCGACGTGACGTACGAGTGTTACTTGTGCCGCACGGTCGCGTTCGACGCGGTGAGGTTCGTGCCAAGATAAAAATAGAAAACCGGCAATCGACACCGATTGCCGGTTTTTTTGTTTGGACAAAAACAAATCGATGCTCAACGTTGTACGCTCCATTATTCGGCATAAATCGTCATAAGGGCTAGCCGGTTCAAACATCCGAGGAAAGAATTGACACTTGTGCTGTCGTATCTATGTCAGATTAAGGTCGATGGAGTATACTATGGTTACTTCAATATCTTCGCCAAAAACCATTTTTTCCCACTGATGAAAAAAACATGGACAAAGCACAAAGATATTCATCCTTATCCTCCGTGTTTCTTTCGGTCTGTGGGGTAAAAAAACGACGTTGGCAATCCAGTTCAAGGTTGGCGAACATATTGTACTTGGAACGGAGATCCTTGGCTCTAGCGAGGATGCCCGGGAGTCCAAGCATTCTAGTCCGTAGGAGAACAACCATGGTTTACGTGAATGTCCGAGGAACTGTATCTGATTATGCCAAATGGCGCACCGTGTTTGACACGAACGCAAGTATTCGCAAGGACGCCGGAGCGACGGGCGTCAACCAGATTTACCGCGATGTAGAGAATCCCAGCACCATCACGACGGTAATGGAATGGAATACCATCGAAAAAGCCCGTTTGCATCTGGCTGATCCAAAGACCATCGATGCGATGAAGAGCGCAGGATTCTCCGGCTTGCCCGAAGTGCGCTATTTCAATCATGCGTAATCGGATGGATCTATAGCAGGTGAACGCACGTTAGTTCATTTGCACCGACACGTAAAGACCCGAAGGGTTTCGCTAATAGCGATCCTTCGGGTCTTGTTTTTCTTCTCATTGCTTACTGAACACCATGCGCTGGTTTACGATGATTCCCAGTATGCGTTTAGCGAACATCAAACCGATGCCGCCAACGATCATCGCGATGCTGTCGATTACGATCGGTACCGCCAGCGTCATCACGAGATTTTGATCTTCGAACATGTGCGACGGTCCCACCCAGATCGGCGTTGTCAACATCGCCAGACCAGAAACGATTAGCGCGATGCCGGTCGGTATGCCCAGATTACCGCGACCGTTTGCCGAGCCAGAGTTGAGCGTGTTCCAGATGCCAGGCATCCGCACGATCAGAAAAATGATCAGCGTTCCGATAGTGATAAAGAATCGAATGTTCGTTGGCGGCGTCGCGAGAAATGGAACCTCTTTCAGCGACGACGTGTAAAACATTTGCACCGTTGCCGCTCCTCCGCCGACGAGCAGTGTAATCAGCCCGCCGATGTAAAACCACTTGTCGCCGCGCACGATGGCATAGCAAACGAGTGTCATCACCACGCCGACCGCCAGTTTCACGTACACAAACGTTTGGTACGTCGGCATGTACGGGACAATCCAGTTGTACGCCGGTCCGTAGTACGGCGCGTTCCACGCGAGGCAAACATTCCCCACCGCGCCGAGCAACGTCATCGTTGTCGTGAGTCCCATGGCTACGACCAGAATAATGCGCCAGACCAGACCGGATTTGTTTGTCATTTCAAACTCCTGGAATAATTTTAGATTTCAAATTGCAGATTGCAGATTTACAATCGACTTGGTTATCAAATCTGCAATCTGCAATCTTCAACTAGCCGTTACTCCGAACATTATCAGCGCCATCGCCCCCAGCATGTAGAGCGACGCGAATTTGTAGAGCGCAAAGTTGAGTCTGGCAGAACGATGCAATGTATTTGCCAACGTGATACCCAGCAACATCACGCTCAAGCCAGCCGCAAGATGAAAATAATTCCAGGGCAAACTGATGTGCCACGCCGCGAGCAACATCGCCATCGCCGCCGCGGCGGTCGAGAGTGACAGCGTGAGGCGCGTGATCCATTCGCCATGCGTGTTCGGAACGACCGGCACACCCGCCGCGCGATATTGATCGGCATATTTTATTCCGAACGTCAACATGTGCGTCGGAATCCACAGCAGAATCGATAGCGCGAGCAGGACGCCAATCAAATCGACCTGACCGGTGCCGAGCACGCGTCCAGCCAGCACCGGCATCGCGCCTGCCATCCCGCCCCCGATGATCGACCAGGGTGTGCGACGCTTGAGCCACATCGTATAGATCACCACGTCGAAGAACCATCCGGCGAAAACGACTGCTCCATAAAGCGGACTGAGGATTATCGCCCAGCCGATTCCTGCAATCGACATCACCAGACCCAGGATCAAACCTTCGGTCGCCGACATTCGTCTGGACGGAAGCGGACGTTGGCACGCGCGTTTCATTTTTGCGTCGATGTCGCGATCCCACACCATGTTGAGCACCGTGCTTCCGCTGATGGCAAGGAACAGACTTGCGGCGACTGCAAGCAGCGTTTGCAGACTGTGCGTCGGACAACGCGCGCTGGCGTATCCCGCCAAACCGGTTACAAGCAACAATCCGGTTTGCAGACTCTTGATCAGCGCCCAATACATGCGCAATCTGGCGAGAATATTTATGAACATACCTTGTCCTGGGAATTCGTGATTCGTGATTTTCTTCTTCACGAATTACGCATCACGTCTCACTCTATTTTTTCACACAGCGAAATCCCGTGCTCGGTCCGTAGAAATCCGGTTCCGCACTATTCCGCGACCACACACGCAAATCGGAATCGTCATTGACTTTACTGCCGCCGCGCATAAATCGATAATGCATCCCCGCGTAAATGTCGCCCGTCCACTGCCACACGTTGCCCGCCATATCGTACGCGCCGTACGGACTCTTGGAATCGATGGTTTGGTACTCGCCATATTTTTTGCCGTTGTAGAAACCGACCGGCGTGGTGTTGCCATTCGCGCCCAAACCTTGTTCAAACGGGTCGCGGCTGTTGTAGAAATTTGCAATGTTCAGCGCAATGTCGTTGCCCCAGGGATAGGGCAAACCATTCACGCCGCGCGCGGCTTTTTCCCACTCTTGCTCGGTCGGCAGTTCCCAACCGAAATATTCGCAGTACGCTTTTGCGCCGAACCAGGTCACGTCGACGACGGGATGGTTTTCGTAACCTGGCTTGGCGCTGAAAATTTTTTTATTGTAAACGATGCGCGAATCCTTGTCGTTGATCGGCATATGCGCGTAATCACCGGCGTCGATTTTCTTTTCGTGCCGCTTGCCGATAAATTTGTCGCCCGGATAAAAACCGACAACCTGATTATCGCCGATTTTGATCTTGCCTTCGACAATCGCCTTGTTCAGATATTTTGCGAACTGGGCGTTCGTCACATCGGTGACCATGATGTCGTACGCGTAATCGATGTTCACTTTCTCGTTGTGTTCGCCAAACGAAAATTCTCCGGCGGGAACCTTTACCCACGATTCTGAATCGATGCCCGTATCGTACTTGGGCAATGTCGCAGGCGCTTGGACAGCCGCGCACGCGACTATCACAACGGCAAGGACGATCAAGAATGACAAGATGCGTTTCATTTCGAAACCCCCTCCACCAGTTCGCGTTTCCAGCGTCCATCTTTTTTGAACAGATCGATCAAGCGCCAGACGAGGAAAACAGCGAGCGTCGTCAACACCGTTGCCAGCCCAGCATCGATCATCAACATCACGACATCGACGACCGGTTGCTGGGAGGTTTCATCGACATAGAGCCGCTTGGTCGCAAAGAATGCCGCCGCGCCAAACGCGACATCGGAGGCGATGATAATAAACCAGCCGAACAGTTTTCGCGCGCGCCCTTGCAACCCAACCAGGTCGGCGTAGTAAAATAGAATGATCGTCGCGATGATGCCCGCGAGAATGTGCCAGTGTCCAGTGAGTGTGATGCGTTCTTCGCGCTGTTGCCACACGCGAATCACCTTGTCCAATCGAATCGCCATAAAGATGCCGATGAAGGTCACGACGAAATTCATATACACCATCTGCCATAGCGCGCCGAATTTCAATGGGTCGTGCAACAATGCGGCGATTTTTTGCGTGATGTTCGCATTGGAAATTTTTTGCTCCGCCAGTCGTTCGCGAATCAGTTTGTCGAATCCAAAGATGACGAGAAACAACGCCGCAAGCAAAACGCCGACCGAGCCGACGTAGATGATCGTGTGCGCGATTTCTTCAAACGGCACGACAAGCCACACGCCGAGCGTGAGAATAATCGTGCCCAGGATCATCAGCGGCATCGCAATCTTGTGCAGACGTCCTTTGAAATCGAGCCAGCGTCCGACGATGAGCGCGAGCGCGACGGCGATGAGTGTGAGCATAATGTGCAAGTGACCGATGACCGCCAGTTGCAGTGCGGTCTTGTTCACTTCGCGCACGACATCCTCCGCAAGGAAAACTTGAAATCCATTCCCAGAATATGACCCAGGAATTGCGCCGAAGAGCGCGGAACCAAGCGTGGCGACTGTCATCGTAAAGAACGCCGCGCGTTCCAAATCGATGCCTTTCCATCCAGAATATTCTGCGCCGCGCGCGGGATAATTTTTATTCCAGGGAAACAATGCGATAGCCAGCAGAATGCCCGCGAAGAAAATCAGCGATTGCCCGGCGATAAAGATGCCGTGGAAAATCCAATTGTGCCCAAAGTAAGCAAAAACTAGACCGCCGATCAACGAGGCGATATACCCGACCGTGATGATCGCGTTGATGTTGGTGCGCTCGTTCTGCTTCATCGCGATGATGCCGGTGATGATGTAGGTCTCAATCGCGATGACCGCCATCGCAATCGTGTGATATAGCATCACGATGCGCCCTTCGCGTTCGGCGGGAATGAGTGAGAGGTTGAACCACTTGACCCACACATCGCGAATACCCAGGTCAGCCATCGGTCCCGAAATCATTCCGAAGAATGCGGTTGTCAGCGCGATGAGCGCAACGGCGACCAGGATGAGACCTTGGGTCGAACGAAAGAGATAGTTGTAACGGTTGACGAGTCCTGGCATGAAATCCTCTGCGGTAGGACAAATTTCTAATTTGCTGGACAAAATAAAAACGCCTTGCAAACGCATTTGCGTTTGCAAGGCGTACAACACCCCAGATTATTGGACGAGCATCTTCGCGCGTCGTTATGAATTGTTCGACTTTAGAATATCACATTCGCAAGTTGCCGTCATTGACTTTGGTCAATTGGCGGTTGGTTCGTAATATTTGGTTCGTAGTGCGCGTTTCAACGCGCGCCAGGGCAATGAATTGCCTACTACGAACCCCTACCCAAGAAAGAGCGGCGGCGAAATCTGCGCGAATTTTTCCAACGTCTTGGGCTGAATGACGGTGATGATGGCGCGCGTGCAAACAATATCGCCATTCTTTCGGAAGACTTGGAGCGAACGACTCAACGCCTCAGGCACCGTCGAGATGCGCGCCGCCATTTCTGTGTTCGTGTGATCTTTGCGATCGATGGGATGCTGACCGTTCTCGCTCAGATCGAGCAGGAGTTTGGCGGCGCGCGCCATCACGGATCGAAACGTCAAGTCTTCGTACTGCGACATCAAGTTGCGCGTGCGGGATGCCAACACGCGCAGCAGTCCCAGTCCAACCGTTGGATAGCGTTGCATGATCGTTTGGAAATTTTTATAATCGATGCCCCAGGTTGCGCAGTCTTGAATAGCGCCTGCTGTCGTCAAGTTGGGTCCACCGTCGAGCACCGCGACTTCGTTGAACATGATGACCGGATCGATTTCGGCGATGAGCGATTGCTTTCCTTGCGGTCCCAGCTTGCTGAGATGGACGTGTCCGGACAAGAGGACGAACATTCCGGTGCAGGGTTCGCCTTCGCGATAGATGATCGAGTTGGCGGGGAATGGACGAACCTGTCCGGCGTTGACGATGGTCTGGCGGTCGGCTTTGGAAAAGCGTTTGAAATGTTCGACCTGGCTCAGAGACTCAACGAGATCGATGAGAGGTTGCGTCATTGCAAATCTTTCGGCAATCGGTCTAGGCGGACGGTTTCTGAGCCGTGGGCACAGGTTGACTGACCGTGGGTTTTGGGATGACAAATCGCGCGAGGAGCAAAGCCAGTTCAAAGAGTAAGAGCAATGGGATCATCACGACTGTCGGCGCGACGATGGGATCGGAGACAGGCGTGATCAATTCGGCAAAAACGAAAAGGATGAAATAGGCGATCTTGCGTTGCTTGCGGACTGCTTCGGGTTTGACGATGCCCAGCCGCATCAGAATCAACAATACGATGGGCATTTCAAAGGCAATGCCGGTGGCAACCATAAAATACACGACGAAGGAAATGTACTCGTCGGCGCTGGCGAGGTACGACATTTCGGGTCCAGACATTGCCAGGAGCACATCCATCATATTGCGGAGCATCAAATAGCCAAATCCGCCGCCAACGAAAAATAGCACCACCATCGCCGCCACTGCCGGGATGATAAAGTGTTTCTCGCCTGGTAACAGTGCCGGTTCGAGAAAGCGCACGAGTTGATAAATCCAGACCGGCGCGGCAAGCGCAATCCCGCCGTACAGCGCCACGCGGAACCTGATCATGAACGGATCGAGCGGGCTGAGGAATTGGAGCTTGGCTTGCCCCGACGGCTCTTTCAAAAAGAAAATGATCGCATCAGAGAAAGCGTATGCCAACACCGTCGTAACCAGGATCGCGACCAGGGAAATGATGAGGCGAGTGCGCAATTCTTCGACGTGTTCCAGCACGCCCATCTTTTTTTCTTGTGCCATGTAGCTGACTGTTCCTTACAAACTAAATCGACTAAACAGGGAGAGACACCCACGCGGGCATCTCTCCCTGTCGGGTTACTCGGCAGATACCAGGTTTCTCTGAGAAACCTGGTATCTCGGTTTACTGAGCCGTGCCGCATTCGGGGCAGAATTTCGCGCCAACCAGAATCGGTTTGCCGCAATTCTTGCAGGTGGTTTTGGCTTCCGCAACGGGCGCAGCGGGAGCGACCGGTGCAGGTGTTTCGTTCTTGGCAATTTCGGAGGTAAAACCCTGGGTCGCTTCCTTCGTCGCCGACTGGAATTCTTTGAGCGTCTTGCCCAGCGAACGTCCAATTTCGGGTAGGCGCGAGGGTCCAAAGATAATCAGCGCTACGATCGCGATGATTATCAGGTGGGGTGGCTGTAAACCAAATGGCATTTTGCAACTCCTTTCGTTGAGACGGCTCTTTGAGAACCATCCTCGATATAAATTCTATCACATAATAGAAAGTCGCGCAAATGTAAGGGCGAAGCATTTGCGCGACACGATTGATTGGGGTAGAGGGCTTGTCCAATGGAAAAACGCCTTGTTGAAGAATCGAATTTCGGCAAAGGCTTTGCCCCTACGGTCAAACGTTTGCGCGATTCGTTTCTCTCGTGTTATACTGCGCCAAATTCTCAAGGAGGCGAGCCGATGCAAGAATTAAAAAAGCGCATTCTCAAAGAGGGACGCAACTTGGGCAAGGGTATTCTTAAGGTAGATTCATTTCTCAATCATCAAATCGATCCGATGCTGATGCAGCGACTCGGTCTGGAGTTGGCGCGCCGATTCGTGCATCTGGAGCCAACCAAAGTTCTGACTGCCGAAACGAGCGGCATCGCGCCTGCGCTCGCGACGGCGCTGGCGTTGGGCATTCCTCTGGTGTTCGCGCGCAAAAGTCCGCCGCTCACAATGGATTTCACGATTGTCAAAGAGACGTGCAAATCGCGCACGCATGGCAATATCGTCGAGCTGATGGTCTCGACCGAATATCTGCGCCCGAATGATCGCGTTCTCATCATCGACGATTTCTTGGCGACGGCGCAAACGATCACCGCGCTCGCGCGTCTCGTCGAAAAAGTTGGAGCGCAAGTTGTCGGCGTCGGCACGATTATCGAAAAAACATTCGAGCATGGACGCGAGAACGCGCGCGACATCCACGCGCCGATTGAAAGTCTGGCGGTCGTAACCGACATGGACGATGGTCGTATCGTCATTGCCGACTGAGTTTTCTCCCACACTCACTTGCCCAGAGTGTGCGAGGGTGGGAGTATGGGAGTAATAACTTTGCCCGCCACAATTGCTATCCTCGATTTTGGTTCGCAGTACACGCAACTCATCGCGCGGCGCGTGCGTGAACTGCGCGTCTATTCTGAAATTCTGCCGCACGATTCTTCGCGCGAAGAAATTATGCGGCTTAATCCGCGCGGCATCATTCTCTCCGGCGGACCTGCCAGCGTCTACGACCCCAACGCGCCCCCACTCCCCAACTTTTTACTTGAATTGAACCTTCCGATCCTGGGTATTTGCTATGGAATGCAACTCCTCGCGCACAACCTGGGTGGTCGCGTCGAAAAATCTACTCACCGTGAATACGGCTCCGCGTCTGTGCATATCGACTACGCCGAACCATTATTCTCCAATCTCGAATCTCCAATCTCTACTTGGATGAGCCACGGCGATCAAACGACAGCGTTGCCTGATGGCTTTATCAAACTCGCGCACAGCGACACATGCCCGTTCGCGGCGATGGCGAATCTCTCGCGTAAAATCTACGCGCTCCAATTCCATCCCGAAGTTGTCCACACGCCGCAAGGCATCGACATTCTGCGTCATTTCCTTTTCGATGTTTGCGATTGTCAGGGTGATTGGACGCCGTCGTCATTCATCACGACGACGATTGAACAAATTCGCGCGCGCGTCGGAGAATCGCGCGTCTTGTGCGCGCTCAGCGGCGGCGTTGATTCAAGTGTGGCGGCAACGCTTGTTGGCAAAGCGATTGGCGAGCAACTTGTCTGCGTCTTTGTCGATCATGGCATGTTACGGGAGGGCGAAGCGCGCGCGGTGATCGAGTTGTTTAGAGATCAGCGATTAGAGATTGTGCCCGTTGACGCGGCAGATCGATTTTTCGATAAATTGCGCGGCGTGATCGACCCAGAAGAGAAACGCAAAATCATCGGCACGGAATTTGTGCGCGTGTTTGAAGAAACCGCGAAAAGTTTGGTCGGTGAAAAACAAATTCGCTTTCTCGCGCAAGGC
>Ga0334722_10001945_pt1 | contig 24344 bp, 19 predicted proteins | sample C3_bottom_MG_FD_207210 | JGI IMG/M metagenome (GOLD analysis project Ga0334722, IMG submission 207210) | Sediment microbial communities from Yellowstone Lake, YNP, Wyoming, USA - C3_bottom | ecosystem: Environmental > Aquatic > Freshwater > Lake > Sediment | place: USA: Wyoming | collected... | reverse complement strand
CACACCATTGGGCGGCGGATTTTTGCGATAATGGCTCCGAATCAGAGCCACTCCTCCCTGATCCAGCACGGCGCCCCTTTGCAATAACAGTACACCGCTTCCGCTTTCCACATCCCGGGCAATGGTCATGCCGGGCAGCAGATCCATGTATCCGACCTCAACCTCATCCACTACGCCTGACTTCCTCCCCTCGAAATACACCACCCGTACAATGCCCTGAAACTTGGTGACCAGCTGGGGATCGAGCAGGGTGCCGGCGTGGTAACGGGCATTCATCAGGGCGTAATCGGCGCGGTTCTGCTCCACGGAGTGGGCGGATTTTTCGATGTGATCCGCTATGGCGATCAACCGCGCCCCCAGGGGAATCGCCTCGCCCTTAAGCCCATCGGGAAACCCGCCGCCGTTATATGCTTCATGATGGCCGCGAATCAACGGCAAGACTCCGGCAAGCTCTTCCACCTGGCTGAACATCTCTTCACCGCGCAGCGGGTGCTGACGGTATTCGCTGGCCTCGCTCTCGGACATCTCCTCAAGATGCTTGTTCAGCCCAGCGGTCAGGTTGCCGAATTTTCCGGCGTCGTGCAGTAATGCCGCCAGCCGGAATATCGCGACCGTACCAGCATCCAGCCCCATCTTGCGGGCCACATCCGTCACCATGGTGCTGACCGTGCGGGCATGAACAGCGCTGCGATCGCCCATAATCTCGAAAAAATTGTCGAAAGTCCGACTGATAATGACGGTGGGCGCCTTGTCGTCAAGGCTTCTGATGGTCTGGTTTTGCTCCCGGATGGTCGTTGCGGTCTGCAGCAGGCGCTTTTTGAGATTCTCGTTCCACTCCTCCAGCTCCTGCTTCTGTTGGTTGATGATGGCGTTCAGATGCCGATTATCCCTTTCCCTGCCGTAAAGAGCCACGGCATCACGCAACACCTGCAGCAATTCTTCGTCTTTCCAGGGTTTGGAGATATAGCGACCGGCCCCCCCCTTGTTGATGGCCTCGATAGTAGCATTGATGTCGGAATAGCCGGTCAGCAGAATCCGCTGGGCATGGGGGGCATACTCCCGGGAGCGACCCAGAAACTCGGCGCCATTCATGCCCGGCATCCGCTGATCCGAGACAATTAACCCCACATCATCAAGCGTCTGCAGCTTGACTAGAGCTGATTCGCCTGACGTGGCAGTTTCTATGTGCCAATCCTCGTCCATGAGCAGGCGTTGCAGAGCCTTAAGAATGTTTTCCTCGTCATCGACCAGCACAACGGTGATTCCTTGCGACGCCTCAGGCATTGGCGCGGACCTCCTCGGCAACTGGCTGGAACAGCTCCATCAGACGGGGATCGAAACTGGTCTCCGTCATTTCATCCATGATCTCGACCACCCGATCGAACGCGTATGCCTTGCGGTACGGACGATCGGAATAGAGAGCGTCAAACACATCGGCGATGGCCACGATGCGCGCCTCGATCGGTATCTCCTCCCCCTTCAATCCGGCGGGATAGCCGCTGCCATCGTATTTTTCATGATGATAGAGGATGATGTTGACCACCATGGGGGAAAGCCCCGCCTGACGGGCCACCTCAGCCCCCCAGAGGGGGTGCCGGCACACGATCTCCAAATCTGCTTGCCCCAATCGTTCCGGGCTGTTGAGCACAGACTCAGGTACGCCGATCTTGCCGCAGTCGTGCAGCCAGCTGCCGTACGTGATATGAACGATACCCTCTTCCGGTATGCCATACCTTCTGGCCAGTGCGGAGGCGTATTCAGCCACTCGGTCGCAGTGCCCCCGGGTATAGGGATCCTTGAGTTCGATGGTCTGGGCAATGGAGCGAATGGCCCCCTGTTCACCCCGGGAAAGGGTTTTAATCAGCCCGTACCGCTCCACCCCTTGGCGCACGACCGACCTCAGGTCATCGTTGTCCCACGGCTTGGTAACGAAGCGAAACGCCTCACTGCGGTTGATGGCGTCGATAGCGGTTTTGAGATCGGCATGGGCCGTCATCATGATGCGCACGGTGGCCGGCGAAATATGGCGTACCCGCTCCAACAGCTCAATGCCCCCCAATCCGGGCATCTGGTTGTCTGTCACCACCACCCACACCTCTTTGGTGCGAATAATGTCGAGTGCCTCATCGCCATCTGAAGCGATCAGCAGGCATATATCCTCTTCTTCGGCAAAAACCCGTTGCACCGCACGCTGGATAAGAATTTCGTCATCGACGAAAAGAACGGTCTTCACACCTCCTCCGGAATAAGCACCGCCACACATGCCGGGTTTTCAAAAACATAAAAGCATTTCCAGGTAATTACGACCGTCTTTCCCGACAAATTCAGACTGCCGCGTTTCACGGCCCCGCTCATTTTAGATGTCTCCACGTCCAGGCCACATGTCGGTGGCAAAACGGCGGAAATGCTTTCGCCCAGGATATCGCGCTTGAGCGGAGCCAGCAGTTCCAGGCAGGCGACGTTGCACTGGATGATCATGCCGTTGGCATCGACTCCAAGAACCGCAACCGGCATGTTTTGCAGCATTGACTGGGTAAAGGAGAGGGCCCGGTTGTGCAGTTCCAGATCACGGGTACGCTCCTGGATGATGTCCTCCAGACCGGAGTTTAGGACCCTCAACTCTTCGTTGGCATCCTGCAGCCGGCGCATCAACTCTTCGTTTTCTTTGCGCAGTTCGAAACGTTCCACCGAGTTGACGATGGTTACCCGCAGCTCATCATCGTTCCAGGGTTTGGGGATGAACTTGTAGATATGGCCGTGGTTGATGGCATCCACAATGGCCCCGGCATCGGCATAACCGGAAAGGACGATACGCACCGTTTCCGGCCAGCGGGTATACACCTGCTTGAGAAATTCGACGCCGTTCATGCCGGGCATACGATAATCGGAAATAACGATCTGGAACTCCTCGCCCGACTCCAGTTCCTGCAGCCCCTCCTCGCCGGATGCGCAGGTGACGATTTCATAATCCTCATCGAGGAACAGGCGTTCCAGAGCCCGCAACACGTTGCGTTCGTCATCGACGCAGAGAATTCTTACCTGCTGGAGGTGTAAACTCACGCCGTGCTCCTCTCCGCTGCAACCAGCGATTGCAGGGTGCGCACCAACTCCCCGTCATCCCAGGGCTTGGCTATCACCAGCGCCACCAGGCCGCTCCCCTGGGCATCCCGCATGAGCTGTGCCTCCGGATAGCCGGTTAAGGCAACACGGATGATCCCGGGGCGGTGCGCTTGACACCAGGCGAGAAAATCAAAACCATTGATTCCCGGCATGCGGTGATCTGACAATACCAGCGCCACTTCCGGGCGCTCTTCCAGGATCTGTATGCCCGCCTCCACATCCGGGGCGGTCACCACGGTAAAATCATCGGCAAGCACCCGCTTCAGGGCGGCGAGGATGCCAGGCTCGTCATCCACGCACAGTAGAGTTGTCTGGTCAGATGCCATGGAGCACCTCGCCACACCGGGAATCATACCATACCTCGTCGGCAATCACGTATTTCATGGGTTTCCTTTCCGTATCAGGCAGTAGCAGTGCGATCGACGGGAAGCCGGACCGTAAAGGTCGTTCCCTCGCCTACCCGGCTTTCGAGCGCAAGCTCCCCGCCATGCTTCCTGATGATGTCGTAACTGATGGAGAGTCCAAGTCCGGTCCCCTTGCCGGCCTCCTTGGTGGTGAAGAAGGGCTCGAAAATGCGCTTCTGGATTTCCTCGGGAATACCGCTCCCGGTATCGCTGACGGCGACAAAGACATTGGCCTCGTCGTTCCAGGTGCGCACGGTGATCTCGCCCTGGCCGGACATGGCATGGGCGGCGTTCACCAGCAAGTTCACGAAGACCTGGTTGAGCTGCTGGGGATAACACTTGACCTGGGGAATTTCGCCGTACTCCTTGTGCAGCGTCGCCACGTACTTGATCTCGTTCCAGACGATGTTGATGGTGCTGTCCAGGCACTGGTTGATGTCGGCGAACTTCTCGTCGGCCTCGTCCACCCGGGAAAAGCTCTTCAAGTCCTGCACGATCTTGCGCACGCGCTCGGCCCCCTCCATGCTTTCACTGATCAGCTCGCCCATGTCGCTGATGATGTAGTCAACCTTCAGCTTCCGGCGCAGGCCGTCCAGTTCGTCGCACCCTGCATGTCCCTCACACCCCTGCAGCGATTGGTGCAATGCCGCGACGTACTCGTCGATTCGCCCCGAGTATTTGCCGAGGGTATTCAGATTGCTGGTGATAAAACCCATGGGGTTATTGATCTCGTGGGCCACGCCGGCGGCCATCTGGCCTATGGACGCCATTTTTTCCTGCTGGACCACTCTGGTCTGGGTGGACTGCAGTTCGGCATAGGCCTGCTCCAGTTCCCGGGTCATTTCCTTGAGTTCCGTCACATCATTCAGCGAGACGACCAGTCCCTGCGGCGTTTCACTCTCCGATGCATGTATTTCGTAAATATTCAGATCGAACTGATGCCGCGACTTCTCATGGAGCAACTCACCGGAGTGACCGTCAAAGGTAACGAAGCTGAAACCGGTGTCGGACAGCACCTCCCGCCAATCCTGCTGTACCAGGGCGCCAAAGTCCTTGCCGGTGATGTCCAGGAGCATGCGGTTGCATCGCCTGATACGATGCTCGGCGTCCGCCAGGATGATGATGTCCTTGAGCGAGTCCAGGGTCTGCTCCCACTCCTGTTTGGCAGATTCCACCCAGTTGAAGACCAGCCCCAATTCGGCATGTTTGGCCTCCAGGGCCGCCTGGCTGGCCACGACCGCCTCCTGGGCTGCCTTGCGGGTCGTGATGTCGCGGGTCAGACCGATGGCGCACCATGTGTCGTTAAGACGCACTGCCGAGAGTGACATCTCGATAGGTATATCCGTCCCGTCCTTGCGAATGGCCTGCATTTCCAAGGATTTGCCGATCGCCGCACCGGTGCCGCTATCTCGAAAAGAGGTGAACGCTTCTCTGAATCTGGCCTCCATGGCTGGCGGGGCGATGCACTCATGAAGATCCTTTCCCATGATCTCATCCCTGGTGAAGCCGAAGATTGTTTCCGCAGCCGCATTCCAGAAAGTGACCTTGCCGTTATTGTCGATCAGGATGATCCCGTCCTGGGCCGAATCGCTGATGGCACGAAACTTCTCTTCACTTTCCCGCAAGGCGGTTTCGATCAGCTTGCGCTCGCTGATGTCGGTGTACGTTCCCACCAGGCCGCTGATCTTGCCGTTGCGATCATGCATCGGCGCCTTGGTGGCAATGACCTGGCGCAGGGTGCCGTCGGCCCGTACGAGTTCGGTTTCATAAGTGAGTGTCGAACCGTTTTTCATGCAGGCACGGTCCTGCTCGGCCTGGAAGCGGGCCAATTCGCCCGGCATCAGGTCGGTAATTTTCTTGCCCATGATCTCCGTGCGACTGCGGTCAAAGAATTGCTCAAAAGCCCGGTTGCAGCCGATATAGGCACTGTTCCGGTTTTTGTAGAAAATCGGGTTCGGGATGGAGTCCAGCACCTGCTGCAGGAAACGGAACTGCTCGTTGAGCATCTCCTCGATCTGCTTGGTCTCGGTCATGTCCTCCAGGGTTTCCACCACCGCCACCGTCGTACCGTCGGCGGCATGAATGGGTGAGGCGTGAAAATAGAGATAGCGTTTCCCCATGCCGGGAAAACTGAACCACCCTTCGGACTGCATGGCGCCATCGATAAGCCGCGATTTTTGGAACCGGGAATAATACTCCGGGATATTCTTTTCAGCATGATCGAGCACCAGATCGGCCAAGGTCGGCCGCTTTTCGGAGTAGAACGGTTCCCAATGACGGTCGGTGCCCTTCATCTCTTCCGAGGCGAGTCCGGTCATCTTGGCCAGGGCCAGGTTCCAGAACAGGATGCGGTGATTTCGGTCCAGCACGAAAATAGGAGCTGAGGAATGCATCACCAGGTTTTCAACAAACAGGGCGCTATGCTGCAAGGCGGCATGTTGTTCCTCTATTTTGTCGATCATCAGCTCATATGCCGCGCCCAGGCGCCCCACCTCGTCATCAGTAGTCAGGGCCTGTTGCGCACCGACCCGTGCCTGACCCGGCTGAAACGTGTGAATCGTCTGCGTGAGCCGGTTCAATGGTTCCAGCATCCTGGCCACCGAACTGCGGGTGATGAGGATGCAGAGCAGCAGTGTCAGGCACAGCAGGCCGATGGAAATGACGAGAGAGCGTCGCAGCGGCTGGTAGGCCTCTTGGAGGGGGTGATGGATGCCCAGTATCCAGTTGGTGGATGCAAGCCGCTTGAACGAGGTCAGGCCCCGCACCCCGCCCGAATTGACGTTTTCCATCGTCCCTTCGAACCCGCCCAGGGCCGCCTCGATGGCCGGATTGATCCCGGTCCGGATATGTTCCATCAGCCGCGAGGTTTCCGGATGGGCAACGATGTGGCGATCGGTGTCTATGATGTAGAAATAACCGCTTTTACCGATCCTGGTCCCGACCAGGGACGAGAAGGTCGTGCCCTTGGCAAGTTCATGCCGGCCGACCAGTACGCCACGCAGCGTGCCGGCTTTGTCCAGCAAGGGTACGGTAAATGGGATGGTGGCCTGGCTATCGTTGTGATTGGAATAGGTCGTGCCGATGAACGGTTTCCGTTGGGCAACCGCCTGTTTGAAATGTTCGAGCCGGGAAAAATCCTGGCCCACGTCCTTCGGATCCAGCGGATACTCCATGACAATCCGACCGGCAGGAGACAGCAGTTCCAGACCGGCATTGAAAAAGATCCGGGCATCCTCTTCACTGGTAAAAATGCGGTCCAGGCGCTGCACGTCGGTCAGATCTCCTTCGCCGATGCGCTGCGCTATCTTGTCCAGCTGAGCCAATGCGGTCTGGAGCTGGATATCCACCTGGCTGGCCAGAGTACGCACCATGGTGTTCTGATTGGCGCCGATGCTCTTCTTCAGTTCCGCCGTCCAGAAGAGATGACTGATGACAATAATCAGGCACAGCAGCGCCGCAACCACTAAGGATACGGTCAGGGTCATTTTCGAGGCAAGGCTTTTCATGGTGGTGTCCAGTGGTGTCACATAGTCCGGCAGATGGCGACTGCAGAACATTTGCAGTAAGATGTCAGTGTACCGCTAAACGGTAAAAGGTCAAACATTCCCTGCACCTGCATGGCCGAGACCAGTGCCGCCATTCATGGCGAAAGTTGCTGGAGCGCCTTGTCAATGGCAGTCTTAAGGGCGTCATAGCCGAACGGCTTGATGAGAATATCGGCCACCGGCAACTGCCTGCTCACGGAAACAATGAAATCCAGATTCAGCCGTGCCGAACCGCCGGTCATGACGATGATCTCGGGCCGCTCCTCCCGATTGGCAAGCCTGAGGATGATTTCAAAGCCGTCATGATCCGGCATGACAATATCCAGCAGCAGCACGTCAAACCGGTGTTTGTCAAGAGAGGCGAGCGCCGCAGTGCCGTTCTCGGCCATTGACACGGTATGGCCTGCTTTCTCAAGCCATTCGCCAAACACATTCCGAATATGAAGATCGTCGTCAACCAGCAGGATATGAGCCATAATCATCCTTTCCGAGTGTCGTGTGATGCTGCGTCCAACAGTCCGCGCACCTGCTGCAACAGATGCATGGGATGCACCGGCTTTTGAAGATGGCAGCCATTTATCCCCTTGGCTTCGAGAATCTCGTCACTGTAACCGGAGAGATAAAGGACCGGCAGACCGGGACAAACGGCATGCAGTTCCTTGAGCGCATCGGGCCCGTTCATACCAGGCAGTATGATGTCCATCAAGGCCAGCCTGATGTTGTCACCATGTGCCTCGGCCTGTTTGATGGCGGCGGCGGCGCTGTCCGCTTCGATGACGCGGTAGTTGCAGAGCGCGAGCATCTGGGCAAGGGCATCCCGCACTCCCTGATCGTCCTCGGTGACGAGAATCAGCTAACCATTGCCATGCAGGTATCCGGCGGCATGAGCGACCCCATGCTCCGGCTGTTCCGAAACGCCGGCACACGGGAGATGGATCGCAAATTCGGAACCGTGACCGGGCGTGGAGGCATACGTGATAAACCCGTTCATCCGGTTGACGGTCCCGTAGATCATGGCCAACCCCAGTCCCGTCCCCTTTCCTGCTTCCTTGGTGGTAAAAAACGGCTCGAAGATCCGCTTTTGAGTCTCATCATCGATCCCGCAGCCATCGTCACAGACCGTCAGCTGTGCATAGCAACCTGCGGGTGCGCTGATTCCCCGTGCCTCCCGGAAGGCGTCGTCAATCTGAATAGCGGCGACCCTGATGCCGATGTGACCATGACCGCCAATCGCGTCGCGGGCATTGTTCACCAGATTGAAGAGCATCTGCTGCACCAGGCCGGCATCACCGTGCACCCATAACTCAGTGACAGGAAGGTCGACCGTGATGACAATATCCTCCGTAACCAGCCGCTGGACCAGCTTTTGGGATTCGCTGGTCAGTCCGGAGAGGTCGAAACGGGACAATTCCAATGGCTGCTTGCGACTGAAGACCAACAGACTTTTGGTAAGGGAGGAACCGCGCTCCACCGCCTTGAATATTTCATCCAGATACCGGCTGTCGATGCCATGTTCCTTGTTGTACATCGACTGCAACTGGGCATTGCCCATGATGACCTGCATGATGTTGTTGAAATCGTGTGCTACTCCGCCGGCCAACTGCCCGACCGCCTCCATCTTCTGCGACTGGTGCAGTTGTTCCTCCAGACTGCGCCGTTCGGTGATGTCCTCCTTCACCGCCAGATAGTGGGTGGTCTCGCCGTTCTCGTCCCTGATGGGAGAAATGACGGCGTGCTCCCAATACATCGTCCCGTCCTTCCTGCGGTTATGGAAATCCCCTTCCCACACCATGCCAGCCTCGATAGTTGCCCACAGTTCCCGGAAGAGCTCATCAGAGTTGTCTCCCCGCAGCAGAGCCGGTTTTCGGCCGAGCACCTCCTCCATGGAGTAGCCGGTGACGTGGCAGAAGCGGGGATTCACGAACTCAATGTTGCCCTGACGGTCCGTGATGACCACTATGGCCGGGCTCTGCTCAACCGCTGCGAACAGCTTGCGCAGCGTGTCCTCGGCCTTTCTGCGTGGGCTTATGTCGCGGCATGCCCCGTAGAAGGTGCCGTCCGGCAAGGCAACGGCATTCAGCTCCACCGGAATGACGTGGCCGTCCCGATGACTCAGGTTCGTCTCCATAAAAAGGCGGCCGTTTTCCTTCAGCCTCTGGAAACCGGCCATTGACTGTCCGACCTGATGGGGTGGCACGATATCGACAAGACCCATGGTCAACAGTTCAGCTCTCGACATGCCGAGAATGCGGGTCGCCTCCTCGTTGACGAAGATTAAACGACCGTCCGGCGTGGCAACGAACACGGCATCGGCCGCATTATTCAAAATGGTGCGCAAGCGGGCTTCACTTTCACGGAGTGCGGCTTCTGCCTGTTTTTGCGTTGTGACGTCCACCAAGGTCGACAGTATGTGTTGTTCCCCCCGCATGACCAGGAGCTGAGACGACAACTGCGCCACGAACCGCTCGCCCGATTTTTTGAGGAACTCCTGCTCCCATCCCCTCACAGTGCCCTTTTCTTGCAGCTCATGCACAAACCGCTGTGCCGCCTCGGCGGTTGGCCAGATCTGCATGGACCTGGCGGATTGGCCAATGGCCTCCTCCCGGCTGTACCCCATCAGCATGACCCAGGTTTCGTTGACATCCACGAACAGCCCATCGTCCAAACGGGTCACCGCAATGGCGGCCGGGTTGCAGGCGAAGGCTCGGGAAAATTTTTCCTCGGACTGGAGCAGCTGTTCTTCCGCCAGTCGCTGTTGCGCCTCCAGAGATTCGATGCGGGCTTCCTGCAACTGCTCACTGGCGCTGCGCGCCGCTTCCCAGGCCTCGATTTCACGGCGCTCGGACCGTTCAAGAAGGTCATGGGTATAACTGAACAGCAGGCCCATAATAAGAAACACAACGACTGAAAAGAGATTGTTAGGCGGTTTGCCGGAAAAAGAGAGTTGGGGGGGAATGAAGAAGTAGACGACAAGCAGGGCAGAAACAATGGTGGCCACGACTCCGGCCCGCTTGCCGCCGAGGCGCGAACTGAAATAGACTGTCGGGTAGAACAGGAACCAGACGAATGGTTTTAAATAGTCCCAGAACAGCCACTGGGCTCCGCATGTTATGAACGGCAATAGCGTTGCCAGAATCGGAAACATCTTTTTCGGATGTCGGTGCATTGAGGCCTTCCAGAAGATACCGACGCGGATATTTGCAGTGATAACAATACATCAGGAGCTAAGGGCCGGTCTGTAGGGAAAGTTTGATAATTTGTAGAAGTAATTAATTTATTCGGCGGGGGTGATGCCGTGCTGCAGGGCGAATTTAACCAAGGTGGGGATATTGCCGATACCGAGCTTGAGCATGAGCCGGCTGCGGTAAGTTTCGACACTCTTCGGGGACAGGGAAAGCAGTTCCGCTATTTCGGCGCTGGTCCTCCCCTCGACCACATGCTGCAGAACCTCGCGTTCGCGGCGGCTCAGGCTGTCAATCGGGCTTTTCGTCGTTTCAGCGATTTGGCAGGTACGCATATCCGGGGGTAGCTCCACTCCTCGCCCGAAAAAGCGCTGCCCCTTCATGACGGCCCGCAGCGCTGTCACGACCTCGCTGCCGGCCGAATCTTTGAGCAGATACCCCTGGGCGCCGGCTTGCAGGGCGCGGAAGATATGTTCGCTGTTATGATACATGGAAAGGATTATGACCTTTATTGCCGGCTGATTTTGGCAGATCAGGCGACAGGCTTCGATGCCGTTCATTTCCGGCATGGCGATGTCCATGATGATCACGTCGGGACGCAAGGTTTGCGCCCGGGCAACCGCGTCCAGGCCATTGGCCGACGTACCGACCACACGTAGATCGTCCTGTGCCTCTATGATCATTTTCAGGCCGTCGCGCACCACGGCATGGTCGTCGACAATCAGGATACTGAACGTCATGCTAGTCGCCTTTCTTCAATTTCACCAGTATCGTTGTGCCTCGTCCGGGGGCCGTGTCCAGATGAAACAGCCCGTCAACAGCTTCGGCCCGCTCCCGCATCATGGTCAGCCCCCAATGTGAATCTAGCTTCTTGCTCAAAGCCTGCGACGCATCGAAACCGACGCCATCGTCGCTGATGGAAAACCGCAGCGTCTCATCCTCACTGAGCAGCTCGACACATATGCTTCGCGCCTCCGCATGTCGTGAAGCATTCGCCATGGCTTCCTGGGCAATACGAAACAGGGCCAGCTCCGTAGAGGTCGGCATACGGGGAAACGATTCGCCCACAACCAGATTTACAGCCAAACCGGCGCGCTTCGAAAACAGGTCGCAATGCCAGCGCAGGGCGGCCGGCAGGCCGTAGTCGTCCAGCACCGGCGGCCTGAGCTTGGACATCAACCCCCTCACCGTGCAGCTGATGGTTTCCAGCGATGTCCGGCTGTCCTCCAGCCGGTCGGAGAGCTTTTCACGCACCTCATCCGGCAGATGATCGTGCACTATAGCCAAATTCAGTCCAAGCGCGGTCAGATCGCGGCCGATCTCGTCATGCAGTTCCGCTGCCAGTTTCCTGCGCAGCTCCTCTTCCAGCTCCACCATGCGTTGCGAATATTTGCGCAGCATTGCCACGGACTGCTTGCGCTCGGTGATGTCGACCATCGCGCCCCGGCTCATGACATACGTGCCTTGGCGGTCACGGATGACCGTGGCATTGAGCAGCACATCCAACGTGGTGCCGTCCTTGCGGATAATCGTGTACTCAAGCCCTTCTACATATCCCTGCTCTTTGAGCCGGGCAAAATTGGCGCGAAACGCTGGCACGCATTCGGGCGCTATCAGATTGGCAAACCCCATTTGGCCGATAATTTCGTCGCGTTCATAGCCGAGCCATCGCAATTCCGTCTCATTGATGCGCACGTAAGTTCCATTCGCATCCAAGGAATGGTAGCCGCAGGGTGCGTTGTCGTACAAGTCGTGAAGTTCGCTCGCATACGCTTCAAGCTTGGCTTCTGCCACTTTGAGATCGGTTATGTCTCTGCCGACAGCCTGGGTCTCGACCAGTTGCCCGTTCTGGTCGAAAAATCCCCGGTTGATGAACTGCATCCAACGCACCTCACCTGATGTCAGGCACACCCGATTTTCAATGGTGACCACAGGGTGTACTGGTGACATTCCCCGCAATTGCGCCTCGATCAACCCCAGATCTTCGGGGTATGCATCCGGATGCCAGCTATTCCCCAGCAGTTCTTCACGGGTCTTGCCAAACAAACGGCAATAAGCATCATTGACAAAGGTATAGGTACGGTCCGGACGATAGCGGGAAATAACCTCTGTCTGGTCCTCGACCACCGCCCTGAAGCGCATTTCACTCGCTTGCAATTCCTGCTCGATCCGTTTGCGTTCGGTCACATCCTGCACGGTCCCCAGCAGCACCAGCGGCATGCCGTCGTCATCGTAGCGCGTGTAACCATGATTGCAGAGCCAGCGGGTCTGGCCGTCAGGCCTGATGATGCGGAACTCGTCGGTATAAGCTGCATGATCCGCCAGGGCCTTCTGTACCGTAGCCACGACACGTTCTGCATCGTCCGGGTGAAGCAGCGTTGCAAACGACGCAAATCTCCCGTCAAAATCGGCGAGGCCGACAATCTGATAACACTCGGGCGACCAGAGCACACTGTCGCTGCGCAAGTCCCATTCCCATACCCCCATGTGCGAGGCCGCCAGTGCCCGGGTAAGCCGATGTTCGCTTGTTTCCAACTCGCTTCGGGCCATATCGATGTGGCTGACAACTCGTTGGATTAGATAGTAGAACAAGGCGGCGGAGCTGACGACAAATAACCACCCCTTGAGGGTGGATATCTGTATGATCAACGCTCTGCTGGGTAGCAGTGCTATCAGCTGATCAGAAAACAGTATCCACAGGAAACCGGTCAGCAGATAGGCTAGAATGATTCTTTTTGATGAATTGGCAGCAAAGTTGGGCATGGTGTGCGGACAGGAGCCTTTCCGATGATAGCGGCAAGTATAACCGATTTTCTCGGATTGGCGTCTCTTTTGTCACTGCAAAGTTCAAAAGCCCCGCTCCTCGCAGAACGGGGCTTTCCTGTGCCGGTGACAGGAGGTATTTATCCCGTTATGACGTCACAGGTCGCAGCGGAGTCGGGACAGACATGGTCATGGTGTTCCATACCCGTATTGCCTGCCAGGTTGACCAGGCGGGCCAGTTCCCGGTCCATGGTGCAGATGTGTCTGGTCAGCCAATCTACTGCCACGCAGTTGGTCTCGATGGTCAGGGCAAGGGTTTCCCCGCATTCCCTATAGCGGGCACGCAGGGTATCGATCACCGCCGTGAAATGGTCGTGAGCAGCCTTATGCTCCTTGTAATGCGGGGACCCGGCCGAGATCAGCAGTTCCTCTTCGGCGGAGAAATGGGTTCTGATATATCCCCCGAGGTAGTCCAACAACTGAGAGACCTCATCGTGCCCCTTGCCGCCCCTGCATGCCAGTGTCAGCTTGGTGATCCGCTTGAACAGCTCGCGATGCTGCGCATCAATGAACTCATTGCCGGTGGTCAGATAATCCCGCCACGACGACTGCACCAGGGTGCTGCTCTCTTCGTCCGCGGACTGCCGGCTGCTGAGAAACTCCGCCCGCCAGTCGCAGAACATGGCCGCCGGCATCGGCCGGCCGTAGAAATACCCCTGAATGAGATGACAGCCGAGCCTGTCGAGGGCGGCCGCCTGTTCGCCGGTCTCGACACCTTCTGCAACCAGTTCGAGCCCGAGCGCCAGCCCCATGGAAACGATGGCCTTCACCAGTTCCAGATTCTTTTTCTGGGTCGTAATTTCCTGAATGAACGACTTGTCAATCTTGATGGTGCTGACCGGGAACTGGGTAAGATAGGAGAGCGCCGAATAGCCTGTTCCGAAATCGTCAATGGCGATGGTGATGCCAAGCCTGTTCAGCTCGTTCAGGCTCCTTATGATTTCCGGTTTGTGCGCCATGAGCAGGGTCTCGGTAATTTCCAGTTCCAGCCATTCCGGGCGACAGTGGGTCTCAGCCAGCACCGAGCGCACGGTCTCCACGAAATTTCCGGCCATGAACTGGCGCACCGACAGGTTGACCGCGATCTTTATCGGATAGTGAGTGGCGTGGTTCCATTCCTGGGCTGCGCGGCAGGCGGTCTGCAGCACCCAGGTGCCGATGCCGGTAATCAGGCCCGTGTCTTCGGCAATTCCGACGAACCTGTCCGGCGTCAGCAGGCCGCGGGTGGGGTGATGCCAGCGCAGGAGCGCCTCTGCCCCCACAAGCAGGCCGATAATGGTATCCACCTTGGGTTGGTAATATACCTCCAGCTCTCCCATCAGCAGGGCCTTGCGCAGATCAGCCTCCAGTTCCATCCGATCGGACGCCTCCACTGTCATGGATTCGGAATAGAATTGGAAATTGTTGCGTCCCGACGCCTTGGCGTGATACATGGCCGCATCGGCGTTGCGGATCAGTTCGGCCGGCTCGCTGCTGTCGCTCGGGTAACAGGCGATGCCGATGCTGGTGGATATGAAGAGCTCTTTTCCGGAAATATAAAACGGGGCTTCGATAGCAGCCAGAATTTTGCGGGCAACAACCGCCAGATCCACATCATGGCGCACCTCGGGAAGGATCACGGCAAACTCGTCCCCGCCAAGCCGCGCCACCATGTCATAGTCGCGCAGGCACCCGCGAATCCGTTCGCCCGACTCCTGCAGCAGCCGGTCTCCCGCCTCATGCCCCAGCGTATCGTTCACCGCCTTGAAGCCGTCCAGATCGAGAAACAGGATGCCGCTGGCCTCTGTTTTATCGTTCCGCACAGAGTCGGCAATAAGCTGATTCAACCGGTCGTTGAACTGCGTCCGGTTTGGCAGCCTGGTAAGCGGATCAAAAAAGGCCATGTCCAAAAGACGCTGCTGAAACGCCCGCCGTTCCGTAACATCCAGGAGGGACATCAGGGCATGTCGCCGCCCATGGATTTCCAGAGGCCTCACCGAGTAGAGAACCCATATTTCAATGAGCTCGCCATCGTACTCGCATTGCAGCAGGGATTCCTTGCCATCCGTATGCGTCCCCTCCGTCAATGCCTCCCGCAACGAACCCATGAGGCCGCATGAATTGCATTGGGGTGAGTGACCGCACCCCATCGGATTCGCCCTGGCATTGGGGCACCGCAAAATGATGCCGTGGCGGCTATCGGCATGACTGTCCGGGGCGGTTTCGAACTTCTTTTGCATGGTCTCATTGACACGCACGACCCGTACCCGGTCATCTATCAGCAACATCCCCACTTGCGCGGCCTCGAAAATGGCTATCAGGTTGTTGCGCTCGGCCGCAAGCTCGTCGGCAGTGTTGCCGATCCTGCGAAAACCATACTGAATGCCCGCCAGGCTGAACACCCAGATGGTGCCGGCGAACCCCCAGTGCAGCAGGTCATGATGCAGCAGGGCGTAATCTTCCAACAATGCGCCCAGTTCAACCCACAGATAACACCCGGTAACTGCTGTCATGGCGATTATGGCGGCCCAGCGGTAGCGGCCCATGCGGGATCGTTTCAGCTTGAAAGTCGATTCTTTTGAAAACATGCCTTTTCTCTTTAGTTCCATGAGTCAGTGATAAAACTCTGGACACTATACCAAAAAGACCAAAATTATCCTATTAAAAAAATAATGCCGACATTACAATGTCTTCACGATGAGCCACCGCTGGCTCCTCGACCTGGATGTGGCTTGCCGTGGCCCGTCATCGGACAGCGCCGAAAGACGCCGCATGTGACGTTGCCGGCAAACGCAAAAGCCCCGCTCCTTCCGGAACGGGGCTTTTGCCTGCTGCGTGACGAGCGGGCCTACTTCTTGGGTTCGTCTTTCTTGGCCACGGCCATGGCGTCGTTCAGAATCTTGACCCCGGCCTTGGAGGCGGCAATGGAGCCGGTCAGGCTTTCCCGTGCCAGACCCGGGTTGTGGAAGCCGTCCGAATTCTCTGCGGTCCAGTATTCCCAGAGCACATGAGCTTCTTCATGCTTCTCGCGGGCCTGGGCCAGGACGCTTTCAGCCACGCCCAGGCGCTGGGCAGCGGCGTAGGTGTCGATCAGCTGGCCCAGCCAGTACTCGGCCTTGCGCATCTTGCCTTTGGTGTAGTTGATGACGCTCTCCAGCTCGTACAGTTTCTGCTCGGCCGTGTTTTTCGGATGGCAGCCGAGACAGGCGGCCTTCACGTTCTGCTTCGGCTTGATAACGCCGTGGGTGGAGAACATCTTGCCGTCCTTGCCCTTCTGCTTGGGCATATGGCACTGGTGGCACTGCACACCGGCCTTGTCATGCACGCTGCCGGCATAGGTCTCGGCCTCGGGGTGCTGGAACTTGATCAGGCGGGCACCGGTCACGGCATGCTTGAAGTCGAAGAAGTCCAGCGCCTTGTAATGCTGCAACAACTGCAGGGCGTTCTTGAGCGGGAAATGATTGGTGCGCTGGTCGTCGTACTTGACCGGCTTGCCGTCGCTCCACTGGGTCCCGGCGCCACAGTTGTACTCCACGTGGCATTGGGCGCACATCATGCGCGAATCCGTCTTGCCCATGACGCCGATCTTGCGGAAACCGTCGCGGAAGGAGATTACCTTCAGGTCGGTCGTGCCGCCTTTGGAGAAAATGTTGTTCTTGGTATCCCGCTCAATGGCCTGGATAAGGCCGTCCCGTATCACGCGGGGCTGGGTGCCGTGGGGATCGTGGCAATGAATGCAGCCGACCGCATTATTGGTGTCCTTGGCCACATCGACGATATTGGATTCACGGCTCCATTTGGCTTTGGGATCCTTGTCCCCCATGAATTTCCAGTTAAGGACATGGTCGGAGGTCTTGCACTGGATGCAGGTCGGGTTGCCGGCCATGGCGGTTTCCTTCAGCTTGTAATCCTTGCCCTTGTCCACAAGCACATCCCAAGTCTTGCCCACCTTGTCGACACCCTTCCAGCCGTCCTTGAACTGGAAACGTCCCCCCTGGAAACGATCCACGGCGAACTGATCGATGACCATGAAGGCGTGGCCGCGCGGCTCATTGTGTTCGAACGTGAAGCCGTAAGGGGCCAGCAACTTGTCCTGCATGGGCGAACGACCGGTCGGCACGCCTTTTTCCTTGCGCGCGCCACCGTCATAATTGACCTTGTAGAAGCTTTCATACTGATTCTTATGGCACTTGCCGCACAGCGCCTGGTCAATGATGGTGACCGGCTTGTTTTTCTCCGGGTCCTTCATGTGGTTGTCCAGCTTGTCATGACACACGGTACACGCCAGCTTGGCGTGTTTGGAACCCTCTTTCAGCGCCTTGACCTCGTCATGGCACTCGTAGCACTTGGCGCGGCCGTCATTGGCCACTTTGGTGGCCGGTTTGTTGACGGCGGAGGTGATCACCGGCAGCGACAGCAAAGTCACTGCACCGAAGAGCGCCGCGGTCAGGGCCAGAGTCTTCTTTTTCATGTTCCGTTCTCCTTTCAGGTGGATATGTGTTGAACTTCATTGCGGGGAAATTGTTGCGACGCATTGTGCCGCAGGCAACACCAAACTCTTTTGACCGAAATCAAATAACGCGTATTATTGTCTTTTCGGGACGACAACGACCGCTTTCGGCTCCACCGGGCAGACATATTCACAGCTGCCGCAGCCGTTACAGCGTTCGGCATCGATACCGATACCCTCGCCAGGCAGCAGGGCAATCGCCTGAACATCGCAACGCTCCACGCAGGCGAAACAGCCGCAACTGCGCGCCAGGCAGCGTTCATTGAACGCCTCTGCCCGCATGTCATGGCGTGGCTCGGCCAATGGTGCTGCGTCATGGTGCACCGCCGGCGAGACGGGCATGCGGCCCGTAAACGTGCCGGCTATATCGAGCGCCGTTTTCCCGAGAGAGAACAGCCCCTGCCGGAAAAACTCCTTGCGTGAGATGTCCATGGCTAGTCTTTGTGCTTTTCCTTGTGCTTCTTTTTGGATTTCTTTTCATGCTTGTCGCCTGATTTCGTCGGCTTGATATCACCCTGGCCATGGCACTCGGTGCAGTCCAGCCGGATCGGATGCGGTGAAATCGGAGCGCCGTTCACACCGGTCCGATGGCAGGTCAGGCACGCCTCGCTGGTCTTGTCGTCGATGCGGTGGGGGACCATCGGCGGCGTCCCTTCGGCATAACGGGCATCGTTTTCGTAGTCTTCTCCTTTTTCATCAGCGATTGCGGGCAACGCCAGAACAAGCAGCCATACGACCACACCAAGACAACGCAGTAACACTTTCATGGACGACCTCCTGTTTCATTGCGGAATACGTAACACGTCACAACACGCACATTACTGTTCGGGTAATCCACACTGCATATGCAGCGCCCTGGCTTCGCACACATCTATGCATGCGCCGCACCGGGTGCAATCGCCTGAGGAGACCTGTACCGCCGCCGCCACCAGGGAAGGCGCCAGCACCTCCTCGACCGGACAGGCGACCAGACAGTCACCGCAGTTTGTACATCGTTCCCTGACAAACCTGACCCTGGTCGGGCTATAGCGTCCCAGCATCGCATAGAAGCCGCCCACCGGACAAAGCGAGCGGCACCAGATGCGCCGGGCAAACAGCAGCTCGACCGCCATTATGGCAGCAATCAGCAGCAGGGGCTGCCAAGCCTTGAACATGACGGCACGGGTGAGTACGCCGATAGGCGACACGATCTCAAAAAATGGAACCCCCACAAGCAGCGAAAGAGCCAGCGTTATCCCCAGCGACCAGCGGGTGCCAGACAAGGAAAAAACCCTTTGTCCGGTGCCGAGTTTGCTGCGCAGTTTTTCTCCCAGCTCGGTCACCAGGTAGACCGGACAGACCCAGCCGCAGAAACTGCGGCCGCCCGTCACATAATAGAGTGCGGCAACTACTGCCGCAGCTCCGAGAAATGACGGGACAAACACCCGAGATGCCAGAGTTGCCTGAAGAAACGCAGGCGGATCGGCCAGATTGATGCCGAACAGCGTTCCGGCCGACAGGTTGCCCCGAAAAATGGCCATTCCGAACAGCGGCGAGGCTATCAACGCCAAAACGCCCGCCTGCACGCCCCTTCGCGCTATGGTCCATTTCCTGATTCTCATGCCCTAGAGCTCATATGCATCCTTCTGCACCGGCGGCGACTTCTGCACCACGATGACCGGCTTTTCCCGTACGCAGGCATTTTCGCAGATGCCGCAGCCGACACACTTGTCGCGGTGCACCACCGGCTCCATGATCGTATGCATGCCGGTGCGCGGGTTGTGGCGAGGCTCGATGGTGATGGCCTTGTCGATCAGCGGGCACTGCCGGTAGCACACTTCGCAGCGCAGGCCGCGCAGGGAGAGGCAGTTTTCCCGGTCGACAATGACCGCAGTGCCCATGCGGATCTTTTCCACATCGTCCAGCCGCCGATCCAGCGCCCCGCTCGGGCACGCCTTGGCGCAGGGGATATCCGGGCACAGGTAGCAGGGAGTCTCCCGGGCAATGATGTGGGGGGTGCCGATGGCTACTCCCGCCTCGCCCCCTGCCATCCTGATCGCCTGGTAGGGGCAGGCCTGAGCGCATTTACCGCACTTGATGCAGGCCCCCACAAAGCGAGTCTCATCCAGCGCCCCCGGCGGGCGGAGATAAAAGCCTCGCGCATCGGCCCGGCGCAGGAACAGGGTCGAAAGACATCCCCCCGCCGTTGCCAGGGCCAGCGGCACCAGCATGCCGTCTTTCAAAAAGCGGCGGCGGGTGATGCCGGTATGGGACGTGTTTGAATCCATTTAAAACCTTTTTTGCCACAGAGACACAGAGGCGCAGAGGAAAACAAAACATTTATGGTACATCCAAAGGCCTGGGCTATTACTGGCGTTTCAATCTGGATTCCTCTGCATTTTGTCTTAGAAGTCCTCCGTGCCTCTGTGTCTCTGTGGCAGATATTGATTTACGCCTTCTCGATCTTCACGGCGCACTTCTTGAAATCCGGCTCTCCCGAGATCGGGCAGTAGGCGTCGATGCACAGTTCGTTGATCAGTTTCGTTTCATCGAAGAAGGCGACAAAGATGTTCCCCTTCTCGGCCTTGCCGCGGCCGTTCAGGTCCACCGGCAGCACGATGCTACCGCGACGCGACGAGATCTTGACCTTCTGCAGGTGTTTGATGCCGAGCCCTTTGGCGTCGGCTGGGTGCATCTCGCAGACCGCAGCCGGATAGGCGCGTTTCAGTTCGGGCACCCGGCCGGTCATGGTGCCGGTGTGCCAATGCTCCAGCACGCGTCCGGTGCAGAGCCAGAACGGAAACTGTTTGTCGGGCGATTCGGCGGCAGGCTCATAGGGGCGGGCCCAGATGACCGCCTTGTAGTGGTCGGCCTTGTTCTTGTAGAATTTGATCCCTTCGCCCTGCTTGACGTAGGGGTCGTACCCCTCGGCGTAGCGCCAGAGCGTCTCCTTGCCGTTGACATAGGGCCAGCGCAAGCCGCGGGTCTTGGTGTAGGCTTCGTACGGGGCCAGGTCCTTGCCCTGCCCTTCGCCGAATTTGCGATACTCCTCAAACATCTCCTTCTCCACGTACTTGTAGGGAAAGAGGGCGCCATGCCCGAGGCGTTTGGCCAGTTCCATAATCTGCCACAGGTCGCTCCTGGCCTCTCCCGGCGGTTCGACCATCTTGAACCACTGGTGGGTGCGCCGTTCGGCATTGCCGAACATTCCTTCCTTCTCGACCCAGGAGGCCGAGGGGAGGATCACGTCGGCCAGTTCGGTAGAGCGGGTCGGATAGATGTCGGAGACGATCACGAAGCGGCCATCCCCCTTGCGGGCCCCTCTGCGGTAGCGGTTCAGGTTGGGCATGGACTGGAACGGGTTGGTAACCTGGGACCAGAGCACCTTGATATCGCCCCGGTCCAGGGCGCGGAACATTTCGGTAGCGTTGTAGGTGGGCTTTGCCGGTATTTTGCCCGCCGGAATGCCCCAGATTTTTTCCGCCTTGGCGCGGTGCTCCGGATTCATCACCACCATGTCGGCCGGCAGACGGTGGGTGAAGGTGCCCACTTCGCGGGCCGTGCCGCAGGCCGAGGGCTGGCCGGTGAGGGACATGGGGTTTTCGCCGGGGCGGCTGATTTTGCCGGTCAAGAGGTGCACGTTGTAGACCAGATTGTTGATCCACGTGCCGCGCACGTGTTGGTTGAAGCCCATGGTCCAGAGGCTGTTGACCTTGCGGCTCCTGTCGGCGTACAGGCGGGCCAGCTCCACGATCTTGGCGGCCGGGACGCCGGAGAGTTTCGAGGCATACTCCGGGGTATAGGGTTCGAGGAATTTCTTGTACTCGTCAAAGGTCATCGGCTTGGGATCATCAGCAAACTTGAACTTGTCCTCCAGCCCGTAACCGATCTTCTCCTTGCCCTTCTTGAACACCACATGGTTCTTGACGAAATTCTCGTCGTAGAGCTTCTCCTTGACGATCACGTGGGCGATGGCGTTCAACAGTGCCAGGTCGGTCTGGGGATTGAACCTGATGTACTGGTCCGCCATCTGGGAGGTGCGGGTGTGGCGGGTGCCGAAGTCGATGATCTTGACCTTGGGGTTCTTGAGCCGGTTGTCGATCATGCGCGAAAAGAGGATCGGGTGGCACTCGGCCATGTTGGCGCCCCACAGGAAGTAGGTGTCCCCCAGGTCCAGGTCGTCATAGCACCCCATCGGCTCGTCCGAGGCGAAGGTAGTCATGAAGCCGGTCACGGCCGAGGCCATGCAGAGGCGGGCATTGGGCTCGATGTTGTTGGTGCCGATCCCCCCCTTGAAGAGTTTGCTGGCCGCATACCCCTCGAACACGGTCCACTGGCCGGAACCGTAGATGGCCACCGAATCGGGACCATGCTTGGCAATGGCCTCCTTGAACTTGCTCGCGATCAGGGTCATGGCCTCGTCCCAACTGGCCTCGACGAACTTGTCCCCTTTGCGGATCAGTGGCTTGGTCAGACGGTCCTTGCCGTAAAGAATCTTGGAGAGGAAATAGCCCTTGATGCAGTTGAGCCCCTTGTTGACCGGCGCCTGGGGATCACCCTTGGTAGCGACGATCCGATTATCCTTGACGCCGACCAGTACCCCGCAGCCGGTTCCACAGAAACGGCAGGGGGCCTTGCCCCACTTTACCCCGGCGTCGGCCGCTTCTGCCTCGCTCCTGAACGGACTCAGCCCCGGTGCCCCGGCGGCCGCAAATGCCGCCGCTGCGGCACTGGCTTTGAGAAACTCACGTCTTGAAAGTCCCATTTAGGTAATTCCTCCCTGAAATGAAAAGTAGGGGCGCCCCTTGTGGGTGCCCATATCCGGGCAGGCACAAGACCTGCCCCTACGACAGATCCTCGAAATTGTGATACGCCATCCTGACCGTAACGACCCCGTCGACCTCGTGCAGCCGGGCCACCAGATCAACCTCAGCGTCGATGCTTTCGGCCTCGATAACCGCCACGATGCGCCCTTCCGGCAATACGCCGTGCACTTCGACGCCACTGAAATCGACGATACGCGCCGCAACTGCGTCGGCACAACCGTCACTGCATGTCAGCACAACCCCGGAAACCGGCATGACCACCTCCACCACTGCGTATTTAACGATAAACCATACGGAATTAAGCATAACAGAGCACCGACTGGTGGCAAGCCTGTGTGCCTATTTTTAAGGCAACAATATAATATCATTGGGCCTTCAGCCGCCAATAGCGCCCATTTTTTGGGCAATTATCCGCACAAGTCATGCGGGTATCACCATCACGCAAAACGCGTCAAATAAATTTGACCAAGGTCAATTTCTCTCGGATAGGTGCTTTTTCCCCAACGCTCATGCTTTTAGGGTATTGACCTTTCAAATGGGCATGCTAAAGTGGACTTAAAATATCTTTTTATGTTTGTATTCAGGAGGAAAATCATGTCACTGGAAGGGAAAAAGGCGCCTGACTTCTCGTTGCCGGGGAGCGACGGCACACGCCATTCACTGAAAGAGATGGCCGGGAAAACCGTGATCCTGTTTTTCTACCCCAAGGACAACACCTCCGGCTGCACGAAGGAGGCATGCGGTTTCAGGGATCGCCATCACGTGTTGGTGCAAAGGGGATACACGGTCCTCGGGGTCAGCAAGGACAGCCTTGCCTCCCATGACAAGTTCATCTCAGCCCACAACCTGCCGTATGTGCTGCTGTCCGACCCGGACACGACCATGATGCAGGCTTACGGCGCCTACGGCGAAAAAGTCATGTACGGCAAAAAAACCACCGGCACCATCCGCTCGACCGTCGTCATCGGTCCTGACGGTATCGTCAAAAAGCATTGGACCAGAGTGGCCAAGGCCGACCTGCATCCGGCTCAGGTCCTGGAGTATCTTGAATCGATAGCTGAGTGACCGGCACACGGAGGATGTCATGAAAAACGTTATCAGCACCCTTGTCGCCCTGGCGCTGCTTGCGCCGTTGAACCTGCTTGCCTCCACCTGGGCAATCGACCCGGACCACACCACCGCCCAGTTCAAGGTTAAACATCTGATGATCAGCAACGTGAAGGGAGTGTTTGAGAAGGTCACTGGCACGCTCAACCTGGACGACCAGGACATAACCAAATCCAAGGTCGATGTGTCCATTGACATGGCTTCTCTGAACACGAACATTAAAAAGCGCGACGATCATCTGCGCAGCCCTGATTTTTTCGATATCGCGAAATTTCCCCACATGACCTTTACCTCCACCAGGGTAGAGCAGGCGGGCCCCGGCAAACTGAAAGTGACCGGCAACCTGACGCTCAAAGGGGTCACCAAACCGGTGGTACTGGATGTGGAGGGGCTGACCCCCGAGATCAAGGATCCATGGGGAAACATGCGGCGCGGCGCCGCGGCGACCACGACCGTAAAACGCCACGAGTTCGGCGTCAACTGGAACAAAACCATGGATAACGGTGGCGTTGTCGTGGGCGAAGACGTGGCCATCCAACTGGAAGTGGAATTCGTTCGCAAGTAGTCTCGATATTCAGCAGGGCCGCGGCAGAACCGTACAGGCTCTGACATGCACCGAGGCAGACACATGCCTACACTTTAGAGAACAAGGAGTCATGCATGAGTTTTGTAACCCTTGAAGATGTGATCAGATTTGCAGTAGAACGCGAGGATACGGCGTACAAGCTGTACAAACGGGCCGCAGAGTTGAGTACCAGTGCCGCTGCGAAAAAAATGTTCGAAGAGCTGGCAACCGAAGAGGCCACCCACAAGGATGTGTTCAGCAAGATCGACGTGGAAAAGGCCGAGCATCACCGGCTCTGCAAGAT